>CESW01042871.1_pt1 | contig 33406 bp, 36 predicted proteins | sample 531171 | NCBI WGS metagenome assembly CESW01 (sample SAMEA2621859, study PRJEB7988) | marine metagenome | biome: marine biome (ENVO:00000447); feature: surface water layer (ENVO:00002042); material: "saline water (ENVO:00002010), including plankton (ENVO:xxxxxxxx)" | depth 5 m
AATTACTCTTTCCATTTTGATTTCGGAGGATTTTACTCTTAATTTTTTTGATATATATACAAAATTATTTCCATTGTACATTGTGATTTTTTTTACTGTTCTAATTTTTTTTACCTCTAAAATTACAGCTTCTTTCTTTGGTAAATCTGTAGTACTTGTTTTGCAAAAAATTTTTGGAATAATTTTAGGAGCTTTAGCTATTGAATTTATCATAAATGCATTTAAATTAATTTAATGAACGCTTTATCACCATGCAAGAAAATTTGTCGAGTTAGTCACGATGGAAAATATTGCATCGGTTGTTTGAGGACAATCCTAGAAATTTCAAACTGGAATAAATTTGGTGATAAAAAAAAGAGAAAAATTGTTGAGCAATTAAAAAAAAGGGGAACTAATGTTTAATAAAAAAAGACAAACCAATGTTTAAATATTTACTAATATCTTTTGTAATTTTGACTTCAGATTTAATCTCGAATAGTAATTTGTGGATTGGAAAGTGGGTAGCTATGGATGAATGGCAATCTGAATATGAGATTATTCTTCATAAGAATGGAAAAGCAGAATCCAATTATGCAAATGGTGAGGAGGGAAAATGGAAAATAGTTGATAGCAACGTCGAAATTAATTGGAATTCTGGAAAAAGAGACTATATATTTTCAGGTGTGATGGGGATTCAAAGATTGAGTGACAATAAGGGTAAGAAATTCACCTCTGGTATGAAAAAAAAATCACTTAACTAACATCAAGGCTGGTTTCTTCAATCGTTGAAGAATTTTTGAAAGAGAGTATGATTTTACAATAATTTTATTTTTTCTTGATAAGGTATATCTGCTAAAATCATAGTTGTACTTTAAAATTTCAAACTCAGGAGAAATGTAAAATGATTTATGTATGCAAAAAACTGCATAGTTTCTTTGAAAACAAATTGAGTAGTCTTTCCACTCTCCAATTGCAATTTTTTGGCTATAAATTTCCATGATTCTATTAAGTTCATTTTTAGAGAATCTAACAATTTTGTATGGCTTATTTTTTTGCACAAATATACTCACTTAGTAATTGAAATTTAAAATAAATCAATATACAAATATATAGTTTATTTTATTAATTTAATTTTATCTATAAAAAAATGAGTGAAGAATTCATTAGAGAAGTTGATGAGGAATTAAAAGAGGAGAAACAAGCAAAGCTATGGAAGAGGATTGCTCCTTATCTATTAAGTGTTGCTGGTGGAATTGTTTTATTCACAACTGTTTCCGTTGGATGGCAATCTTATATTACAAATAAAACGCGGGGAATGGGAGATGATTTTTCAGCTGCTGTTCAGCTTGTACTAGAACAAGATGTCGATGCAGCAGTTTTAGCACTTGACAGAGTTACCGAAAGTACATCTGACGGATATGTTACTCTTGCCAAATTAAAAAAGGCTTCTCTTTTAATTGAAAATGGCAAAATTTCTGAGGGACTTAAAATATATTCTGAATTGGAAAAAACTGCGGTTGATGCTTCATTTAGGGATATGTCTACCATATTTTATGTGCTCAATGCCATGGATACTTTACCTGCGGGTGATTTAATTAACAAAATTAGTCAGTTAACAAAACCTAACAATCCGTGGAGTTCAACTGCAATGGAGTTAGAGGGATTTTTATACCTCAAACTAGGCGATAAGATAAAAGCTAAAGAAACATTTAAAATATTATCGAAAAAGGCTGGGATCCCTGGTGATTTAAAAAGCAGAGCAAAGGATATGCTGAATTTTCTAAGCAATAAAAATTAATACTAGGTTAGATGAAATACATATTTATTTTTCTCTATTTTATAATTTCTTGCAGTTATTTTGAAGAAGAGGAAGTGATATTGCAGGGTAAGAGAGAGCAGGTTTTTAAGAAAAAAGAGGATAAATTAATCAAGTCAAGAGAGGTTGTTCAACTTCCAGAGGTTATATTAATTAACAATTGGCCAATGCAAAATCAAAACATAGCTAACAATATTTCTCATTTCAAAGGAAATGAATCTATTAAACTAAAATGGATAAAGAAAATTAGTAAAAAAAAATTTGATGACAATATTAGTGTAACAAAACCAATCATATACGATGACATAATTTTTCTCATATCAAATAATCTTAATGTCAAAGCTATAAATTTAGAAAATAAAAAATTAATTTGGCAAAAAAAACTTGAAGATGAATCAAACGAGGAATTTTACTTTATCGGTGGTATTTCAAGTAATGAAGAAAATATAATTATCTCAAGTGGTATTGGTAACTTATATTCTTTGAATATTAAAAATGGAGAACTGAATTGGAAAAAAAGATTTTTAAAGCCAATATCGTCACCCCCATTGATTGTTTCTGATAAGATATTTTTTATAACAGATGATAATCAAACTTTTGCAGTTAACTTAGATAATGGAGAAAAAATTTGGTCTCATTCAGGTGATATCGAAAATCTTTCTATTTTGGGAGGGGTAAGCCCTGCTTTTCACAACGAAATATTATTTGTAACATATACCTCAGGAGAAATATATGCCATTAATGCAAATAATGGAGCAATTTTGTGGTTTGAAAATTTGTCTACAGACTCGCTTTTTAGCAAAAACCTAATTTCAGATATTCAAAGTTCACCAGTAGTTGATAATAATAAAGTTTTGGTATCTAGTTATATAAATAAATTTTTATCAATGCAAGTTAATGATGGGCAAATAAATTGGGAGGTACAATTTTCAACTATCAACCCAATTGTTTCTTCTGGGAATTATGTATTTATTGTAGATAGTGAAAATAAATTACATTGTCTTGAGGATAGTTCTGGTGCAATCTTGTGGTCTGTTCAGTTAAAAACAAAAAATGATGATGGAATAATCTCATGGTATGGTCCACTTTTAGTAGAGAACAAACTAATTCTAGCAAGTTCAGAGGGTGTTATAATTTCAATATCACCATATACTGGAAATTTATTAGGGACAATTAAAACTAAACACGAATTTAAAACTCATCCTATCTTAGCAAATAAAACAATTTTTTTCTTATCCAAAGATAGCCACTTAATTGCACTTGAGTAGTTATGGAAAACAAAATTTTTATAGTTGGAAAACCAAATGTTGGAAAGTCTTCATTATTTAATTGCCTTAGTAGACAAAAGGTTGCTCTTGTTGCAAATAGACCGGGTCTTACAATCGATATCAGGAAAAAAAAAGTTAATATTTTAGAAAATGAATACATACTTTTCGACTCTGCAGGTGTTAATTTAGCAAAGGATGAACTAAATGAAAAAATCAATTCCAATACTTTCAATAATATTGCTGCTGAAACATTAATAATATTTCTTCTTGACGGAAAAAAAGAATTAGAGGTTGAGGATTTCCACATCTCAAAAAGGCTCATAAATTTTAAAAAAAATACCTTATTGGTGATTAACAAATGTGAGAGCAAAATAAATCCCTTTTTAAGAAATGATTCATATAGATTGGGATTAGGAGAACCTCTATTAATCTCAACTGAGCATAAATTAGGAATTAATGATTTGATGATCCTAATCAACAAAAAGTTTATTCATAAGAACAAGAGTTTTGCATCTGATAAAGAGTTTGACCATTCCATTGCGATTGTTGGACAAACTAATACAGGAAAATCAACTCTTATAAATAAGTTGTGCAAAAATCAAATCTCTATAGAATCAGAAAAACCTAATTTAACATCTGATCCTGTAGAAGGAAAATTCAGCGTAGGTGAAAAAGTATTTAAGATTTTTGATACGGCCGGAATAATATTACATTCAAGAAAAAAGTCTGAAATTGATAACATGTCAAATTATGAAACAGATAGAAAGATTAGGTTATCAGAAATTGCTTTAATATTACTAGACATAAATAATTATTGGGAGAAATCAAATAAGAAAATAATAAAAAAAGTGTTGAGTGAATCGAGATGTACAGCAATAGTAATTAATAAAATCGATACAAGAGAAGAATTTTCTGAAAAATATATAAAAGACAGAATTTTTATGGATTTGCCAAATGTTCGTAATTTTTCAATATTTTTTATATCAGCTAAATACGGGAAAGGAATTGAAGAGTTAAAAAATTTTTTCTCTAAAAATTTGTTAGAATGGAGTAAAAGGATTGAAACTAGTAAACTTAATAAGTGGTTAAGTGAATTATTAAATATCAACCCACCACCTTTGTTTAACGGGAAACATATAAAATTAAAATATATTTCACAGATAAGTTCAAAGCCTCCAAAATTTAAAATCTTTTCAAATATTCCTAAAGGTGTTAAAGAAAATTATAGAAGATTTATCATTAATAGATTAAAGGAGAAGTTTAATTTTGATGGCCATACTGTAAAACTTGAAATAACAAAATCAAAGAACCCATATGAATAAGATTCTTTTGTTATTAATAGTTTTTGGTTTTACGTATTTGTATTCCAATGTTGAGCAGCCTGATGATGATATATCATTTAATTTAATTGTTGAAAACTGTAATAGTTGTCATGGTTGGGATGCAAATGGCATTGAAGGATTATATTCAATAAAAAAATTAAGTTATGAAGAATTTATTCAAAGCCTATTGTATTATAAAAAAAATGATAGTAACTCAGTAATGAAAAGAATCTTAGAAGTTTTTTCATATGAAGATATTATAAGATTAGCGGATTTTTATTATAAAGACAAAGAAAATGAATAGTAAAAGAAGTTTTATAAAGTATTTTTTGGGTGGGTTAATAGGTTTCCCATTATTAAGAGGAGTACGAGCTGAATATAAACCGAGAATAGTGGTAATTGGAGGGGGTTTTGGTGGAGGAAGCTGCCTAAGGTATTTAGATTCATTTTCTGATAAATTAGATTTAATTCTTATAGAAAAGAATAGAAATTATTACACATGTCCATTTTCTAACTATGTTCTTGGGGGTTTTAGAGATATTGGCAAAAATAAATTCAATTATGGAAATCTTAAAAAAAGAGGAATAAATGTCATTAATAAGAAGGTACTTCTTATTGATTCTGAAAAAAAGAAAATTCTTTTAGAAGACGCATCTCTTAATTATGATTGGCTAGTCCTTTCTCCTGGTATTTCTTTCAAGTGGGATGGTATTGAGGGTTTCGATAAACATCAAGCAACAAAGTTCCCAATTGGCTGGTCAGGAGGTAGAGACATTCTAAAAATATTCAAAAAAGTACAAAGTTTATCTTCTGGCTCAAAAGTAGTAATTGTTCCACCAGATTATCCATATAGATGTCCTCCCGCACCTTATGAAAGAGCATCAATGATTGCATACTTTTTAAAAATGAGAAAAATAAATGCTAAGATATTAATTTTGGACTGTAAGGATGATTTTACAAAATCAAAACTATTTTTTAGAGCTTGGGAAAAACTTTATCCTGATATGATTGAATGGATTCCAAAGTCAAAGGGAGGCAAAGTAGTTAGAATTGATTCAAAAGAAAATCAAATCATATTAGAATCTGGTCAAAATATTAAAGCTGAAATTTTAAATGTAATTCCTGAACAAAAAGCATCTGATCTAATTAGAAATTCGGGATTGATAAATGATGATTGGTGTAGAATTAATCCAAAAACTTTTGAATTAGAAAGCAATAAGTATATACACGTTATAGGTGATTCAATAGATGCTGGTGATATGCCAAAATCTGCATTTTCAGCCAACAGTCAAGGGAAAGCGTGTGCTGAAAATCTTATAAATATAATTTTTCAAAAAAAATTATCTAATCCTGTGTTTTTAAATACTTGCTACAGTTTAGCAGCTGAAAGGTATGGGTTTGCAATTTCTTCGTGGTATAGAGTGAGTAGTGTAGATGACAGGATTGTTTCACTGGGATCAAAGTCATCACCACTAAAGTGGGATAGGGATTTGGGTAAAAGAGAGGCTCATGAATCTTATCAATGGTATACCAGTATTACAGACGAAATTTTTGGTAATTAACTACCAAATATTTCTTTAACAATTCTATTAATCTTTGACTTAAAATATGAATTATTTTTGTTTTTTAGAACGTGAGATAGGTAACTCAAATCGTTTTTGTTAATTTCAAAAAATTTAATATTGTAACCAAACTTTTTCTTTTCTTTTTCGTAAATATTTAACAAGGTTTTTATTGCACCATGTGCAGTCGAGTAAGCATGAAAATAAGTCTTACCCTGACTAATTTCTTTGCTACTAAAAAAAACAAAGTATGGATTTTTTGATTTTCCAAGAAGTTTGTCTGTTTTTTTTATTATATACCAATTAATAGTTAAGTTTTCCATTATGGTTTTATTCCAATCATCAAGATCTAAATGTGAAATTGGCCTAAGAGTATCTATTGTTCCTAAACAACTGATAACAAAGTCTAACTTGTCAAACTTACGAGCAATTACTAAATCAATGTTTGAGAAATTCTGAATATTTGAATGATCACAATAAAGAAATGTCTGATTATTTTTAATTCTATCTAGTTTTTTGCGTAAGATTTCAAGTCTTGACCTTGAATTATCTTGTAATATTATTTCCCCCCCTCTACTTGAAATTTGACTTGCGAGGTATGAACCAATCTTTTCTGTTGCACCAAAAATTATTCCTTGTTTTACCATCGCAGTGAATACTATTTTGTCTCGATTAATAAAGATAATTGTGAGGGATTATTACCAATATTTTTATCGACCAATTTTACCGGATAATCTCCACTAAAATAGTGATCGGTGAATTGCGGGTTATCAGGGTTTCTTCCGTTTGAGAATCCTAAAGCTCTATAAACACCATCTAAAGAAACAAAACCTAATGAATCGACACCAATATAATTTTTGATTTCATCAATTGTAAATTTTGAAGCTAATAACTCACTCTCAAGTGGTGTATCAATACCATAATAACATGGATATTTAACTGGAGGACTTGCAATTCTCATATGTATTTCCTTTGCTCCAGCATTTCTAAGCATCTCTACAATTTTAATTGATGTTGTACCCCTCACAATTGAGTCATCTATCAGAGCTATTCTTTTATTTTTCAATGTAGTAGAATTAGGATTATGCTTGAGCTTAACTCCTAAGTTCCTTGTCATTCCGGTTTGTTCAATAAAGGTCCTCCCCGTATAATGGTTTCTAATTATCCCAAGTTCAAAAGGTTTATTTAGTTGATTAGAATAGCCAAGTGCCGAAGCATTACCGGAATCAGGAATGGGTATGACAATATCAACTTTGTCTTTATCAAGAATGCTTTCCTTTGCTAACTCTACTCCAATTTTTTTTCTTACGTCATAAACATTTCTACCCTGTAAAATAGAATCGGGCCTTGAAAAATAAATATACTCAAATAAGCACGGCCTTAAATAAGAGTTTTTAAAAGGTTTTATTGATTTTAAACCATCTTTTGAAATTTCAATTATTTCTCCAGCCTCAACATCCCTAACTAACTTCGCACCAATAATATCTAATGCGCAACTTTCTGAACTCAGAATTAAAGAATTACCCAATTTCCCAATCACTAAGGGTCTTATTCCAAAAGGATCTCGCACTCCTATTAATGACTTCTCAGTAAGCATTATCAAGGAATAAGCCCCCGTAATACTATTTAAAGCATAAACAATCCTCTCTAAAAGATTACCTTTTGATTTAGACATTAGATGTAAAATCACTTCTGTATCTGATGTAGATTGGAAAATTGCTCCGTCTTTAATAAGTTCTTTTTTAACTGTATTAGTGTTTGTTAAATTACCATTATGTGCAATAGCAAGTCCTCCTGTTAGAATTTCGGAAAATAAAGGTTGTACATTTTTTAAAGCTGACTCGCCAGTTGTACCATATCTGTTATGACCTACTGAAGACAATCCTTTAAGTTTTTTTAAAATTAATGGATCATTAAATACTTCACCAACTTGCCCTATACCTCTATGGCCAAAAAACTGGTTTTGAGAAAAAGTTACAATACCTGTTGCATCTTGTCCTCTGTGCTGTAAAGCATGAAGACCTAATGCTGTTAAGGAGGAAGCATCTGGGTTATTAAAAACTCCAAATAGACCACATTCCTCGGTAGGTTTTTTATCAAAAAAATATTTACTCATTTTGAATATTATCTATAAGTTGATCCAGATTATTTCGTTCATCCTTAGGATAACCTTTATTAGTTATCTCATCATTTTTATTCCTTCGAAGTCTTGAATCAATACTTTTTTCAAATAATGAATTTGACTTTTCTTCAATTTTTATTTTTAACGAACTTATGGATTCATTATCCTTATCAAATATTGAAACCAAAGTAACTGACCCTTGCATTAAAATATAACTAAGCTTTGAATTTTCAAGCCATGCTGGATGAATATCTTTATAAAAAAAATTATATCCAAATAAGAGTAAACATAAAAGAATATACCCTCTTATAACACCAAATAAGAAGCCCAAAGATCTATCAACCATTCCAACTGAACTATATTTTATTTTTCCTGAAACTTTTTTACTTACGAATGAAAGAATAAATAAACTAATAATAAATACTAAAATATAGGTTATGATTTTAGACAAAATTATATTATTCAATATTTTATTAGTATAAACAGAAATAAGGTCACTGTACAAAAAAGAGATTAATAAAGCACCAGCCCAGCTAAAAAGTGAAAAAATTTCCTGAAAAAATCCCCTCGAAAAAGCAAAGAAAGCTGATATAAGAATAAATAAAATTACTGCTAAATCAAATAAATTATTATATTCCAATTACCATATCCTTAATTAAATTTCCCATTAATAAAATCTTGAATAGCTTTATTGTTTGATCCTTTTAAATTCTTAGATTCACCATACCACTCAATTTTACCATTATGTATAAAAGCGACTTTATCTGCAAACTCATAAACACTTTTCATGTCATGTGTAATAGTTATAGTAGTTAATTTTCTCTCATCAACCAATTCTCTTATAAGTCTATTAATTTGGTCTGCCATTATTGGATCTAAGCCAGTGGTAGGTTCATCAAAAATAAATATACTCGGGTTTGAGATGATCGCACGAGCAAGACCAACTCTTTTTTGCATCGCTATAGAAATATCGGCTGGGTATTTTGCGAGTATATTTTGTTTTAATCCCACTTCCTCTAAGATTTTTTTACTAGATATCTTTGAACTAAAAAAAATATTTTCTTTGATAGATAAACTATCAAATAATGCTGCATTTTGAAATAAAACTCCAAATTTTGATGTATGTTCATACAAATCTTCTTTTTTTTTAAGATTCTTTACGTCATAAGCATTCTTAAAAACTATTTTTCCTGTATCAAAACTATGGAGACCACTCAAACATTTCATTAATATTGATTTTCCGCTTCCAGATTCACCTATAATAACTAAGGACTCATTTTCATAAATATCGAGATTAAGATTAGTAAGTATCTTCTTTTCTCCAAAGCTTTTACACAAGTTCTTAATTTCTATAATTTTATTCCTCATAACGTAAAAAATAATGAAGTTAAAATATAGTTTAGAAGAAGAATAAGAATAGAAGACGAAACAACAGAGTAAGTTGTAGCAAGCCCAACACCCTGTGCACCTCCATTTGCGTGAAACCCGTGGTAACATCCCATGAAAGAAATAATCAGTCCAAAAACAGCTGCCTTGACAAGGCCAGAAAAAACGTCAATAAATTGAACAAAATTATAAATATTTACTAAATAAATTTTTGGATTAAAATCTAAAACACTTACGCAAATTATATACCCTCCAAAAACGCCTATAATATCACCAATAAAGACTAGAATTGGAAGCGAAATTATCCCAGCAAGTATTCTTGGCCCTACCAGGTAATTCATTGGATTAGTTGAAAGGGTTTTTAAGGCATCAATTTGTTCTGTAACTTTCATTGTGCCTATTTCAGCTGCAATTGCAGCTCCTGATCTACCTGCTACCATTAATCCAGCTAAAACCGGAGAAAGCTCTCTAGTAATTGATAAAACTACAACATTGGGTATTGCACTTTCTGCTGAAAATCTGGAAAAACCTGTATATGATTGTAATGCCAATACCATTCCAGTAAAAATTGCGGTTAACCCAACTACAGGCAACGAATTAAAACCTATTTTAACCAACTGCCTTAAAAATAAGTTAGGATAAAATGGAGGGTAAACGGTACTCTTTATACAACTAAATAAAAAAAGAATCTTGTGACCAATGTTATCCAACAGGTTGTAGGCGTATTTACCAACAATTGAAGGTAAAAATAAAAAAGATTTTTTAAGATTTTTCATTGATAAAAGCTTCTTAAAGATATTCTTTTAAAGATTATATAGTAAATTTATTTATACTAAAATGAATTATTGTCTACAAAATCAGAAAATTTAGTTGAGGCAGCATTAAAATGTAATTTAACTTTGGATATTGGTCCATGTCTATGTTTTGCGATAATTGCCTCAGCAATATTATGAATTTTAGACATTTTCTGCATCCATTCATCGTGTTTGTCAGTACCTTCGGTAGGTTCAGATCTTGCCAAATAATATTCCTCTCTGTAAAGGAATACAACTAAATCAGCATCTTGTTCGATTGCCCCAGATTCTCTCAGATCGGACAACTGTGGTCTTTTTTCCTCTCTGTCTTCGACTTTTCTTGATAGTTGTGATAGGGCAATAACGGGAATATTTAATTCCTTTGCAATCGCCTTCAGACCTCTAGTAATATCAGAAATTTCTTTAACCCTGTTATCATTGTTGTTTTGGTTATTCCCAGATATAAGTTGAAGATAATCTACGATTATAAGATCCAAACCAGTTTTTCTCTTTAGTCTTCTAGCTCTTGTTCTAATTGATGCTATTGTAAGAGCAGGTGAATCGTCAATAAATAATGAAAGGCTTGAAAGCTCCTCACTTGATTGTAAAACCTTTGAAAAATCAGCTTTGTTTATACTCCCAGTTCTAATTTTTTCTGATGGAATCTCAGATAACTCTGACAATATTCTAGTTGCTAGTTGTTCAGATGACATTTCCAATGAAAAAATTAGTACCTTTTTTTCTGAAGATTGATTTTTTTGTACGCGATCACTTTTTTTTGAAATATTGTAGGCAATATTAGTTGCAAATGCTGTTTTGCCCATCGATGGACGACCAGCAATTATGATCAAATCTGAGTTATGTAAGCCGCCTATCTTTTGATCAAAGTCTGATAAACCAGTTTTAATTCCAATAAAATCCTCATCCTTTTTAAACGCTTTTTCTGCATAATTCATAGTTTCCAAAAGTATATTATCAAACTTTCTGGGTCCATTTTCTATCAAACCTGAAGTGGTTAATTCATATAGATTTTGTTCTGTATTTTCAATTAATGAATCTACTTCAACATCTAAATCGTAAGTATATGATTCATTAACTAAGTTGGTACCAACCTCAATTAATTGCCTTCTTTGAGATAATTCCTTTATTATTTTTGCATAATGTTTAGCATTAATAATACTCAGAGAATTTTCACAAATTTTTAATAAATATTCTAAACTACCAGTTTCCCTGAATAACTCTTCATCGTCCAAATAAGTTTTCAAAGTATTTAGATCTGCTACCTGGCCTTTAGTTATAAGTTTAGCCATAAATAGAAATATGATCTTATTTTGAGGTTCAAAAAAATCATTCTCGTTTAGAATATTTTCTACACTTTCAAATGCTTTATTATTCGTAATAATTGCACCAATAAGTGAGCGCTCTGCTTCAATATTTGCTGGTGTTTGTCTTGTTTCAGTGTGTATTGGTAGATTTGTAATTGTATTGGTGGAAATATTTTTCTTATCCGTATTAGTCATTATCTGACTTTATCTTAAATGTATTTTTTCAGCATTAAAAAAATGATTGTGAGTTATGTGGATAATGGTGAAAACTCTAAAAGTTTGCTAAATATAAATATAATAAATATGAAAAATATGTAAAAATTAAAAATAGAGATACTATTTTTGTTATTGTAAATCTGAAAAAGGCCATGAGAAAAAAAATTAAATTGCAAAGAAATAAAATGACTAAGTCGCTAGAAATATTCTTGATATTGTAGGAAAAATTATTAAAAAGCGAGGAAATACCAATTATTAACAAAATATTATACATATTTGATCCAATAATATTACCTACAACTAAATTTGGCTTATTTTTTTTAATAGCAGCATAACCAGCTGCTATCTCAGGAAGAGACGTTCCAATTGCAATAACAGTTAATCCTATAATCGATTCTGAAATACCAAAAAATTTCGACACTTTTATTGCTCCTTCAACTGTGACATCTGCTCCAAGCATAGTCACCAGAAAAGAAAAAAGAATAATTGGAACTCCGAATAAGATTGGTTTGTAAAATATCTTATCAAAAATCCAATTATTCTTCTCAGTCTCCTCAACTTCATTAGAAACCTCAGAATTAAGGTTTTTTAACAAAATAGATAGGTAAATAAGGAATAAAAAGATAAAAATTATACCCCAGGTTTTACTCAGATAACTAAAAATTGAAACACCAATAAATAAAATGGTGACCAAAAGATGAATTAAGTTATCAAAATTATTTATTTTCGGAAATTTATATTCTTTGAACAAGAAAGAGATGCCTAAAACCAGTAAAATATTCGCAATATTTGATCCAATAATATTCCCTAAAGTAAGTTCACTAACCCCTTTTATAACTGCTTCAACGGAGACAAATAACTCACAAAGAGAAGTTCCAAAACCAATAACTATAATACCAATAAATATTTCAGATAAATTAAACTTTTTTCCTAAGGCTATCGCTGAGTTTATTAGAAGATCTGCACCCCATAAAACAAGAATTAAACCAAAACCGAGTTCAAAAAAAAACATATTATATTCTGTTTGTTAAGATAGGGGATTTGGAATCTATCTGATTTAGGTTATCAAATAACACTTCTGACTTAATTGTTTTCAGAAAATTTCACTTTTCTTCATTGCCAATATTATTTTCATCTTCTTCAATTTTTTCAGAGTTTAAAGTTTTTTTATCTTTTGAATCGACTACATTTGCCTCAGAGGTATTTTTTGAGACTATTTTTTCTTCATTTTTTATTAAAGATTTTTTTTCATTTTTCATTTCTAATGACCTTTTTTGTTCTGATGCGTTTTCTGTAGAGGTTGCAACATTAAGAATTACCTTTACAGAAACTTCTGCATGTAATTTAATTACTACATCGAAAATTCCAATATTTTTAATTGGCGATGTTAAATTAATGGATGATGATGGAACAATTATTTTTTTTTCTTCTAAATGAACGGAAATATCCTTTGGACTTACAGAACCATACAATTGACCAGAATCACTTGCTTGACGAATGAATATTAGTTCGGTTTTCTTTAAAATATCAGATGTCTTCCTTGAATCTTCTATTAGCTCATTATTTTTTACCTTAAGATCCTCTTTTATTTTTTCGTAATATTTTTTATTTTTATCATTAGCTCGAAGAGCTTTTTTTTGAGGGAGTAAATAATTCCTTGCAAACCCGTCTTTAACTATAACGGTATCTCCAATTTTACCTAATTTATCAAAACTTTCTAATAGTATTACTTCCATTTATACCTTAATCCCTTATAAAAATTCTTTTTAATTTATCAATTAGTCCTAAAAAAAATAAACTGAGAATGAGAACATAACCTAAAAAAATAAAAAGTAAAAATAAAATTAATATTTTTAAAAATAAGGGTTGATTAATCCTTCTAATAAAATCTTTAAATATGTAAAAACCGCTCAAAAAAAATATAGAGCTAAGTGAAATTATTATATTCAAAAAAAAATGTTTAAATTGTTCATAAAATAAAATATTAAAAAAAAATATTAAAAAGTAAAATATTAAGTACCAATTTGGAATTGAGAAACTATTAAATTGTATTTTTGTTATTAAAACAAAATTTGTTTTTTCTAAAAGTTTTCTTATAACAAATAAGTTAGTTAAAATAATTAGAAAATGAAATATAAAATTTATTGACGGAAAGATTTTTACCACACCATCAAATAATTTATTTAACTGCATGGTAAGTAGTTGATTATCAGGATTTGTTGATTTTATATAATCAACCTTTATTTCTGAGATTAGAAGACTCATTGGACCAGAGAGGTATATGATAAATAATGAAATAAAAATAATCGAGGTTATAAAAACATAAAAAGAAAGATTAGCACCAAAATTTTTTGAATTTTCTTTGCCTATGTTTAAAACCGTTAAAAGTAAATATGAAAAACCAAAAACAAATATTATATTGGTTAAAAAAAAAGAGTTAACAAAATCTCCTTTTGTTTCTTGAAAATTAATTAATAAAACTATTAGAGTTATAGAAGTAATAAATGATATAAGTGATTGTCTAAGATTTGTAATCAGTGCTATGAAAACTAGTGGAGAAAAACAAAAAAAACTAAATGTTAACGGGGAAGCTTTCAAAAGAAGAAAGTAGATAACAGTTATAAATATTGTGGAATATGAGATTACTAAGAAATTATTTTTGAAATCTAATTCTGACTTCATTTAGTGTCTAAGAGGAAACATAAGGAAGTAATGCAAGAAATCTCGCTCTTTTAATTGCAATGGATAATTCTCTTTGTTTTTTGTTACTAATTTGAGTAACCCTACTGGGCAACATTTTACCTTTCTCTGTAATATATCTTCTTAATAAATCAACATTCTTGTAATCGACCTTTGGTGCACCTTTTTTTGAAAGGGGACAAGATGTATTTCCAAGATTTCTATTATTATCAAACAATTTATTTTTTAACATTACACACTACTTTTTGGAATTTTTAAATATTATTGAATCTTCTTTATCAAATTCTTTAACTCTCAGGTTTAGAAGTCTTAGATAATCTTCGTCAACATTAAGTTTATTCTTTATTTCAGAAATAATTTTTGGATCATTTTCTGTATTTAAAAGAAAATAATGAGCTTTAGAGTTTTTCTTAATCTTATAGGCCAAGGATCTATTACCCCAATATTCTTTTTTGTGAATTTTACCTTTATTGTCAGTAATCATTTTTTCTATAACAGATACTTTCTCATTAACAATTTTTTCGGTTAGATTACCGCTAAAAAGAAAAATATTTTCGTATAAATACATATAATTACCTAACTTGACATATTGATATATAAAACGCTGGTAAATTGCAAGATAAAACTAATAAATATTTATGTTGAAATCAAACAATTATTACACTTATTATCTCTAAATGAATATGGGTGGAAAAGTTTGTTTTGTTTTTCCTGGACAGGGGTCACAAAAAGTAGGGATGGGCAAATTACTGTATGATAATCACAAGGTAGCAAAAGATGTTTTTGATGAAATAGATGACTCTCTAAATTTTTTCTTATCTAAAATAATATTTAATGGACCACTTGAAAAATTAACTATAACTGAGAACACTCAACCTGCTTTAATGGCTGTAAGTATTGCAATATGCAGAATAATTGAACATGAATCTGGAAAAACTATAGATCAAATAGTCGATGCGGTCTGTGGTCACTCGCTAGGTGAATATTCAGCACTTTGTTCTATAAATTCAATGTCACTTACAGACACAGCTCAACTTCTAAAAACTAGAGGTCAAGCAATGCAAGATTCAACAGATTGTAAAAATTCAAAAATGTCAGCTATAATTGGATTAGATGTATCTTTGATAGATAAGATCATTGAAGATCAAAGAACACAATGTGTTTGTGAGGTAGCTAATGATAATTGTCCTGGACAAGTTGTGCTTTCTGGTATGACGAAGGATGTAGATAATGTTGCCGAAATATGTTTAAAGCGGGGAGCAAAGAGGATAATAGATCTAAATGTAAGTGCCCCATTTCATTGTTCTCTAATGCAGGAGGCTTCAAAAAAAATGCAGATAGAATTAAAAAATGTTAATTTAAGTCCTCCTAAAACAATTTTCATTTGCAATTATAATGCACAAATTCTACGAGAAGCAAAAAAAATTAGGGAGTATCTAATTAAACAGATTATGGGTAGAGTTAGATGGAGAGAAACTCTAATAAATTTACATAACATTGGAGTAAAAAAAGTAATTGAAATAGGATCGGGTAAAGTTTTAACAGGATTAAGTAAAAGAATGGATTTAAATTTTGAAAATTTCAATATTGAATCCATGAATGATATTGAACAATTTATTGAAGGATCACTAAAATGAGAACTGTTTTAATAACAGGTGCAACTGGAGGTATTGGAAGATCGCTGGCAAAAAATTTTATTAAAAATAATTATAAAGTTTTACTGATGGGAAGAGACAAAAGTAAACTTAAAGATTTAAAAGAGATCCAAAATGGTTCTGTAAACTTTTTCAAATGTGATTTTCTTAATATTGTAGAACTAAAATCTACTATTAAAAAAATAAATTCTGAAAACCATGTTGATATTTTAATTAATAATGCTGGATCAACTGATGATAGTTTATTTATAAGAATGAATGAATCAAAATGGTTTAACGTAATTCAAATTAACCTTAATGCAAATTATTTTATTACCAATGAGATAATAAAACCAATGATAAAAAAAAGGTGGGGTAGAATTATAAATATAACCTCAGTCGTCGCTCATACAGGAAATTTCGGACAAACTAATTACTGTTCATCTAAATCAGGCTTAATTGGTTTATCAAAGTCACTCGCACTTGAGGTTGCGAAAAGAAATATCACAGTAAATTGTATTGCTCCTGGTTTTATAGTTTCAGAAATGACTAATAAATTAGACGGAGCTACTAAAAAAAACATTATTTCTAAAATACCATCAGGCATTATGGGTGAACCGTTTGACGTATCAAATTGTGCCTTATTTTTAGCTTCAGAGGAAACAAAATATATCACAGGACAAACACTCCATGTAAACGGAGGTCTTTCGATGATTTAATTATTAATATTTGATTTAAATTTAAATTTATCTATTAATATATATATTATTAAAAATTTTTAAGGGATATGTATGAGTGAAATTGCAGAAAAAGTAAAAAGTATCGTGGTTGAACATTTAGGAGTAGAAAAAGATAAAGTAACGGAATCTTCAAGTTTTATTGATGATCTAGGTGCAGATAGTCTCGATACTGTTGAATTAGTAATGGCATTTGAAGAACAATTCGAGTGTGAGATCCCTGATGATATTGCTGAAAAAATTCTTACAATTCAAGATGCAATAAATTATCTTGAAGAACATAAAAAAAATTAAGGATTAACCTCATAACTAATGAGAAGGGTAGTAATAACTGGTATTGGAATGTGCACACCATTTGGGTATGGTAGTAAAATATCGTGGGAAAATCTTATAAATTCCAATTCAGGTATAAGAGAATTAACTGGGTTTGAGATTACAGACTTACCATCCAAAATAGGCGGCCAAGTAGTCGATTCTGGTCATGATGATTTATTTATTGATAATCTAATAGAAAATAAAGAAAAAAGAAAAATTGAGAAATTTATTCAATTTGCAATTTCCTCTGCTCAAGAAGCAATAAAAGATTCATCCTGGAAGCCAAAAAATGAATATGAAAAAAGTAGAACAGGTGTTCTTGTAGGTTCCGGGATAGGTGGGTTAGATGGAATAAGAAAAAGTTCTGAAAATCTTCAAAATAGTCCCAGAAGAATCTCACCTTTTTTTATCCCTTCGTGTTTAATTAATTTAGCAAGTGGTCATATTTCAATCAAAAATGGTTTTACCGGGCCAAACCATTCTGTTGTCACGGCATGCGCATCAGGTGCCCATGCGGTTGGAGATTCAGCTAGATTAATAATGTTAGGAGATGCTGACGTCATGATTGCTGGAGGTGCAGAAGCAGCTTGTACTAGATTTGGTATTGCAGGTTTTAGTGCAATGAGAGCTTTATCCACCAAGTTTAATGATAATCCTAGTAAGGCTTCGAGACCATGGGATGAAGATAGAGATGGATTTGTAATGTCAGAAGGTTCAGGTATGTTAGTCTTAGAAGAACTTGAACATGCTAAGTCGCGGTCAGCCAAAATATATGCTGAGCTTGTAGGTTATGGGTTATCTGGTGATGGTTACCATCCAACTGCACCCGCTCCAGATGGTGGTGGTGGAACAAGAGCGATGTTGATGGCAATAAAAAATGCTAAAATAGAACCTGAAAAGATAGATTACGTAAATGCTCATGGAACTTCAACTCCACTTGGAGATGAGATTGAATTTAACTCAGTATTAAATCTTTTTCAAAAAAAAAGAGATACATTATTTATGTCATCAACTAAGTCATCTATTGGACATATGTTAGGGGCATCAGGAGCGGTTGAAGCTATATTCTCAATCCTATCAATCACTAAAGGAATAATACCCCCAACTTTAAATCTTGATAATCCTTCAGTTACATCTGAAAAAATTAATTTAGTTGCTCATGAAAGCTTAGAAAAAAAAATAAAATATGCTCTATCCAACTCCTTTGGATTTGGGGGAACCAACGCATCACTAGTATTTAAAAATTATGAAAGTTCATAAATTTTTTTTTTTTTATTTTTCTTAGTACTATCAATAAACTTTTTAAAACAAAAAGTTTTTAGTCTTAATGAATTAGATAATGGAGTAATAATTTTTATTCCTCAGGGTTCAAACCTAAATCAAATTACTTCAATTCTTCTACAAAAGTCAATTATCAAAGATAGTTTTTTCTTTAAATTATGGGTAAGACTTCATAATTTTGAAAAAAAACTTAAAGCTGGAGAATATTTGATTCAAGAAAAGATAAGTTTAGATTCAATCATGCAACAATTGTATGAAGGAAAATCCATCATACATTTATTTAGAATAGGTGAGGGGGCAACTAAATACGAAGTTAATGAAAAAATTAATGAAACCATAAACAAATTTACAGATATCACAATCAACTCATTACCAGAAAATCTTATAGCAGATACATATGATTATACTTCTAATGATTCTTTAGAGAGTTTTATTCGAAATATTACTCAAGTTAGTCAGAAAACAGCATTGAAGATTTGGAAAAATAGGGATAAGGGTATTCCATTAAAGTCAATAGATGATTTATTTATAATTGCTTCTATAATAGAGAAAGAAACTGGACAAGAGAATGAAAAAGAAATTATAGCAAGTGTATTTTATAACAGACTTAATAAAAATATGAAACTACAATCAGACCCAACAGTAATCTTTTCACTTAAAAAAGGAAAAAGGCTTAAAAGAAAACTGACAAGAGACGATTTAAAAAATAAATCCCCATATAATACTTACTATACTAAAGGTTTACCACCATCCCCGATTTGTTATCCTAGTTTAAGTTCCCTCAAAGCAGCTTCTAAACCATTAGATACTGATTTTCTTTATTTTGTGGCTGATGGAAGTGGTGGACATATTTTTTCAAAAAATTACAAAGACCATCTATATAATGTTAAAAGATTTAGAGATGCTAGAAAAAAAAATCAAAGATAAAAAAGGTCTTATGTTGGTACTATCTTCACCATCAGGTGCAGGAAAAACCTCTCTATGCAAAAAGCTTTTGAAACTGGATAAAAACCTTGCTATGTCAATTTCAGCAACTACAAGACCTAAAAGAAATAGTGAAATAAATGGAAAAGATTATTATTTTATTTCGGAACAAAGATTTCGTAGCGAAAAAAACAGGGGGAATTTCATTGAAACAGCTAATGTTTTTGGATACTGTTACGGAACACCCAAAAACTATGTAGAAAAAAAATTAGAGAATGGTACCGATGTAATATTTGATATAGATTGGCAAGGTTCTCAGAAATTAGCTGACTATTCAAAAAATGATTTGGTTTCAATTTTTATACTACCCCCTAACACTTCTGAGCTAAGAGAGCGACTGAAAAAAAGAAATGAAGATAGCCTAAGAACAGTAAATAAAAGAATGAATGAAGCTAAGTCTGAGATTAGTCATTGGATTGAATATGACTATGTATTAATTAATACAGATCTGGATAAATGTACAAAGAAAATATATTCAATATTACAGGTCGAAAGGCTAAAAAGAAAAAGACAAACTAACTTGTATGATTTTATCAACAAACTTTTAAAAGAATAAGCAACTATACATTCTTATATATTCTTCAGATGAAAAGTTTTGAGGTCTCTTACATAAATCTAAATTAGATTTTTTTAATTTTTCTTCAAAATTATCAAAGAACTTCGAAAGACTATTTCTAATAATTTTTCTTCTATGCAAAAAAGCTTTTCTTAAAAAATCTTTAAATGAATTAAATTCTATTTTTTCAAAATTTCTAGGCTCAATCACAAGAACTGATGAATCAACTTTTGGTATTGGGTGAAAATTATCTGCATCAACATCAAAAACTTTATGCGTTTTACTATAAACTCTTGAAAGAACTGATATCCTTCCATAGTTTTTACTTCCTACCTCTGCTGTTAGTCTATCTGCAACCTCTTTTTGGACCATAAAAATCATAAACTTATATTTAGTTGTATGCTCAAGTAAGTTTATAATAAGGGTTGTAGCAATATTGTATGGAAGGTTTCCTATTAAAACAGTATTTTTCTCATTAAGAAAATATTCAAGATCTAACTTTAAAATATCATTGTAAAAAATTTTAATCTTATTCGGGAATTTTTTAACAATTTTCTCTAAATAAATTTTCAAATGAACATCTTTTTCAATACAGACTAAAGACGATGGATTTTCATTTAAAATATATTTCGTTAACGCACCTTTACCAGGACCAATCTCAATAATGTTCTGGTCCTTAAGGTTTCTAATATCAACAATTCTCTTAAGGATTTCCTTATTTCTAAGAAAGTGCTGACCTAGACTTTTTTTTGGTAAGTGTTTTCTCAATCTATGAATAGTTTTCAACTAATTTAAGAGCGGCAATCAGGCTATAGTTTTTTGCTATAAATTTATTTGAAATATCAAAAGCTGGTCCATGGTCAGGCGATACTCGAAGTATTGGTAATCCACCTGTAATATTAACTGAATTGTAAAAATCAATTGTCTTGACCGGTATTAACGCCTGATCATGATACATACATAAAATACCATCAAATTTTGTTATATTAAAATTAGTAAAGGTTGAATCAGGACTCAAAGGACCCTCTATTCTAATTTGTTTTTTTTTTAGAAATTTTATTGCAGGAATAATATGTTTTTCTTCCTCAGATCCCAACAATCCATCTTCCCCCCCATGAGGGTTTAAGCCACAAACACCAATAACAGGATTGTTTATTTTCCAAATATCCTTTAGCGAGTTGTAAAATGAATTTGCTTTTTTAATAATTACTTCTTTTGTCAGATTTTTTGAAACATCTTTTATCGGAATATGCGTAGTAACTAGACCAACAATTAAATTTGTTTTTTTTAAATTGCAAGTTGTAGAAAGAATCATTAATTCATCATACTTTCTTTTAAATTTTTTGGAAACTAATTCAGAAATATACTCCGTTTGCCCTTTATATTTAAAGCCATATTTTATCAACATCTTTTTGCACACTGGATTTGTTATAATAGCTCTAACTTTTTGATTGCAAGCTAAGTCAACTGACTTATTAATTGATTCTAAAACGTGCTTACAATGAGAAAAATGTGGTTGGCCTAGTTTAGCATTCACCTGCGCATCAATTTGTAAAACAGGTAAGCAAGACTTGAACAATTGATTTACATCATTTACGTCAGAAATTTTTTTGATTGGAATCTTTTTTTTCATTTTTTTTAATATGACAGATAAGCGATAGATATCATCTATTAAAAAAAAAGGAGGTATACTTTTATGCTTTCTTTGAAACCAAGACTTAAACACTATTTCACTTGAAATGCCGGATGGATCACCCATGGTTAAAGCTATTGGTTTGATATTCATATCCATTACTCTATTCCAATATTAATATTTGCAAGTTTTTTTATTTTATTTAAGTGCGTACGAGACAGTTGTCTAATTTTTCTATTATAAATATTGTTCTCTATTTGTTTTTCATCAATTTGTGCAATTTCTCCTCCAAAAATATTACATACTAAAAAGAAAAATTGTTTATTTGCAGAATTAAAAATTTTTGTCTTTTCACCAATTTTACGTTTACTTATATCATTTTGGATATAATCTGAAAAATCGTCAATTTCAATTCGTTCAATTTTATCAAAATCAACATTTTCCGAAAATTCTGAATTTTTAAACTTTTGATCACAGGTTCTTACATTTCTCATGAAATTAATAAAGTTTTCGTTATCTTTAGATGAAGAAAAGTTCATAATTGTATAATTTCTTTTATTTTTTTCCCCATAGATTCTCTTATTGTTTAACCTAACTATTTTATAGCTATTTTGTGTGTCAATGATTTCAGATATTTGTCCCTTAGATATTTTTTCAAGTTCTTTTCTTGTAGTATTCTCAATTTGGCTTGAAAACATCCATCCCATTGAACCACCTTGAAGACTTGATGGGGAGTTTGAAAATTTAGAGGCAACTGATGAAAAATTTGTATTTTGACTGAGTAATTCTTTTATCTGTTGAATCTTTTTTAGGGACTTTTTATCATCAGACTTATTAATAATTATTTCGGAAAAATTAAATTGAACTGAACCTTGATTTTTTTCATAAACATTTTTTTCTTCTTCTATTTCTAGTTGTGATACAGAAATAAAACCTGAAAATTTTTGAGTGATTATTTTATTCCACAATAAATCTGCCTCTGCTTGTTCCTTTACAATATCTTCATCAATCCCTTGTTGATCTAAGAATTGTGAAAACTCTTTTTTTTTTTCTACTGGAAATTGAAATACTTGAGATAGAAATGATTCTAATTCTTCTACTTGAATAGAAATCTCAAGCTTTTTTGCTTCAGATATTTTGAGTTTATCCTCAATAAGCTTATCTAGAGCACTCTCTCTTACTTTATCTCTATTTTCTATATTATCATCGAGCTGCAAAGTATTAATCAAAATCTTAATTCTTTGATTTAACTCATAAGACGTTACCGCTTGTTCGTCTACAGTTCCAATAAGAAGTTCAAATTGATCATTAGAATTTATAAGGCTAAAAAACAAAAAGAAAAAAATAAAAGATTTAAAAAATATTTCAATTTTTTTACAAGTCACTTTCCATAATCTCCTTCAAAGTAAATTTTATTTCAAAATAGTTAGCTGTTGGATTTTCAGGGATGTAGGTATATTGTCTAGTCCAATTAAGAGAAAATCCAAAACATTCATTAACATATAAAATTTTGGTATTCCAGTTTTGAAACTTAATTTCTTTTTTCAAATTAAAGTTAGTTGAAGCACTAAATTTCCAATTTCTATTAATTTTTGAAGAAAAACCACTGGAAATTTGATTTCTTTTGGGAAATATAGATGACTCTATTCCATCTGTTTTTGACACCAACAAATGGTTAAAGTTAAAACGGGTATCCATTGATCCAAAAGAAATATTTGAAATAGCATATGATAATGAACCATTTCTTGGAACAATTGAGAAATTAGACGATATATTAATTAGATCTGTAGGATTTACTTTTACTGACCCCAGAAGGTTTGAAAAATAATTATATGCACCGCTATTAGATGGTGCAAATACATCCTTCTTTAAGCTATAACTTTGTCCTAACGAAATGGAGGTAAGTGAATTTTTAATTGTATTTATATTCACATAATTAAATCCATAATCTACTCTGGAACCAGAATCGAATCTGTCGGTACCAGATAGTCTGTTTCTATTAAATAAATCTGGAATATCCAAATCAAAATTACTACTATCTTCGTTTGGTATATGTAAATCATACCCTGTATTTGGAGCACCAACTACAAGAATCTTTGGTTCAAGGATTTGTTTTGTTTTTTTTGTTTTTTTATAGAAAGGCTTTGAATATTGAAAAGTAATCTGAGGGAAAAATCTATATCTATTATAATTTTCTTTGAATACTCCTGATAGTGGATTATCATAGTTATCTATTTTATAAAACCCTGTATTTAAATGTCCTCCATATTCATATATTGAACCATCTTCAGCTAAGAGGGGATAAAGCAAGCTATGCGATAAGAAAAACTTTTGCATTTTTGCCCCCTCTTCTCTTTGAAGGTTTAGGATTTCGAGATCGGATGAATTGTTAAAAGAATTATACTTATAGTTTGAATTAAGATTTACGTTAAGTCTAGGAAAAATAGTTGGTGTTTCTTTACTATTAATTATTGGTCTCAAATCTTGAAAATCTCGAATATCTAAAGCATAGTAATTATTGCCTAAAAATCTCTCAATATAAATGTTACTCTCAAGTAAATCTTCATAATTTAATTTGTAAGCTTGTAAAAAATGTCTATCAGTAGTTTTATGAATTTGAAATCTTAAGTTAGTACTATTCTTTAAATTGAATTTCCCATAACTTTCGATATGTCCAAGGAGTTCCTCATGATTTCCTGTCTTTGTGAATGTATTACTAATCTCATTTTTGATTTCCCCGTTTCTAAAATTTTTTCTATGTTCAATAAAAAATAATGGATTTCTATTTGTGTGAAACCTTGGTTTAATCGTTAAGTCATGGTGATCGTTGATCACATAGTAATAAGGTACTACAAATGTATCACCTAAATAAACATTTCTAAAATACGATGGGGTTAGAAATCCTGATTTCCTTTTTACTTCTGGTGATGGGTGGCTGAAGTATGGTAAATAGAATACTGGTTGTCCGGAAATTTCAAAATAAGTATCTTTGTACTCTATAATTTTTTTTTCCTTGTCGTGCAGTATCTTGCGGGCCTTTAACTGAAGGAGGGGTTCTTCAAATTTCTTTTCTTTTTCATTAAAACAAATATCACATGCAGTAAAAACTGCATTTCTAAATATTTCCCAAGTACCTCCTCTTCTTTCATATTCCATTGAAGCGAATCTAGAATATCTCTTCAGTTTTTTTAAACTTTCGTCTCTTTCGTTTTCTTGAATATGTTCAATTTCAAAATTATTTTGCTCTGGTATATAAAAAAAACTTTTTCCTGATTTTGCATTTTCTAATTTATTATCTGAAACTAGATCTTCTGTTCTAATTATATTTCCGTTAGCGGTAAAAATCCTAATATTTTTTTTTGCTGAAATAATTTTATTTTCTGTATTGTAAATTAACTCATTTGAAAATATTTTGTAGTTTTGATCAATTACTTCAACTTTTCCAACAGCATATATTCTTTTATTATTTTTATCATGAGTAAATCTATCTGCAGATATTTCAATTTGGTCTACAGTCTCACATAAAGTGCTTTGAAAAAAAAAAATAATTAAAAAGATTACTGAAGTTATAAAACAGCGTTTATCCATCTTCAACGTGTATCAGATAACTAAGTAATATAAGAATAAAAATACAAGGAACGGCCCACACAGATAAAAAAGTTGATAGCTTACCATTCTCTCCTATAGTTCTAAATATATCTGTTAAAAAGTGAAAAATAATACCTGAGAGAATTCCAATCAGAATATTAAAAAAATTTTTTTTCTTTCTTTGTCTTTGAATTGACAACGTAAAACCAACCAAAACCATTGAAATTAAAATCAAGGGATAAGATAGCAAATAATTATAGTAGATAATATGTTTATTTGCATTAAAACCAGAGTTTTTCAAGGTATTAATATATTTATTTAATTTCCAAAAACTTATTGTGTCGGCAGATCTAAAATTTTGTTCTATTTTTTCAATACTTAGGTCAAAGTTCAGACTCATTTTTGAATAGTTAAGAGGGATCTTATTTAATTCGACTACATTAACGCCATACAAATCCCATCTATCTGTGAACATCATAACTTGGTTTGAATCAATTCTTCTTAGAAAATTATCTTTTTTATCAAATTCAAAAATTTTAACATTAAGAAGTTTTTTTTCATTTGGTGAATAATGAGATGAATTTATTACATATTCATTATTTTCTGTGACCTCCTTAAGCCATAATCCGGTTGGTGAGACTGTATGTAAACCCGAACTACCCTTGAAATAAATACTTTCATATGACTTAAATTTTACAGTCATTTGTGCAAAAACAGGATTAAAAAATAAAACATATAATACCGAAAAAAATAGAGCGTTAATAATGCCTGGCAAAAGAAAAATCCAAAAAGAAATTCCAGCACCTCGAATGATACTTAATTCATTATTTTTATTTAGCTTCATATAGGTATGCATTACTGCTAGTAGAAATGTGGTGGGAAGAATTATAGTAAAAAGTGAAGGGAGATGTAAAAATGCAATGAATATCAATATTTCCATCGAAATATTTTTACTAGAACCTCTTCTCATTAATTCTACAAGGTCAACTAAAAAGAATAAGGAGCAGCTAAAGAATAAAATTAGTAGAATTGAATTAAAATTATTTTTTAGTAAATACTTTAAAATTAATTGTGTTTTAATCATTGAATGTTTCTATGCGATTTGATTTGCAAATATATACCAATAAAAAGGGAAATTAGAAAAGGACTAAGATTCAACATCTCGAGACGTTCGTATTTAACAGAGGCACTTGATGAAATAATGAAAATTAATTTCAAAAGCAAAATAGTCACCAATATTTTAATACTAAAAAATATTGATTCCTCACGCATAAATTTTTCTGATAGCATTAATGAAATTATCAAAAAGCCAAAACAAAGGGTATTAAGTGGAAGTGCAAATCTCTGAATAATTTCTGCTTTAAATGCTTGTTGATTTTTCAAGTCATCACCATTTGACAAATCAGGATTTGATAATTCGTGCAGTGTTCTTTCTGAGGGTGTCTTCCAAATTCTTTTAAACCCCGAATCAGAACTTTCGTTAAAAGATACTAAATACTTATCAAAATATAATATTGATAATTTATTTTTTTCCTTAGATAGAAACTGTTGACTCCCCTTCTCAAGAAATATTTTATTATCATTTTCTGAGTCAATTAATATACCTTGTTTTGAAATTAAAGTATTAGGTTGATTTTTATCCCTAGTATCATGAATAAAAATATTATTTAATTTACCATTTCTTTCTCTTTGTTTCACAAAAATAGTAAAATCTTCTCCAATTATATTAAAGACACCTTCTTGTAATAGACTAGATGAATAATTATTTTTGATATCATTTATCAAATATCTAAAGTTGTGGTTTGCTTGTGGTGATAAATTTAATGTAAAAAAAAGACTTATTATTGTAAGAATTAAACCATAAATCAATACAGGCTTAATCATTGAAAATTTTGACCCACCTAAAGTTTCAATGACCAAAAGTTCACTATCATTTTTCATTCTTGAAAAAGTAAAAAATATTGAAAGTGAGAATATCACAGGTAACAAATATGGAATTATTGAAGGTAAAGAAAATAAAATTAATTTAAAAAAGATAAAAAGTGGCAAACCCCTATTAATTGACAATTCAATTAGTTGGACACTTTTGCTGAATGAAAAAATTGAAACAATTAGTAATAATATAAGCATTGAATTTATCGTCAATTGCTTTAATATATATTTTTCTATTAAGTTCATTTAATTATTATTTGAAATTAATAATTCTAATACAGATATTTTAAATAAGGAAGCGTAAATTGGATATAAGATTTGAAAATAAACTTTCTCCCAAAAGTACCATTGTTTTAGTGTGTTTGAATGGTAAAACGATTATAGATTCAAAAATACTAAGTGATCCTGTAAAAGGTTTGGTTAAAAATTTCATAAAAGTTAATAAACAAAAAACTTATAAAATAGAGTCGATAAAATTATTGCATGGTACTGAATTTATCGATTTGGTGCTCGCAAAGTTAGATGATGTTAAAAAATCGATTGATTATAAAAATGTAGAGTTCGGAGGAAAAATATTATCTCATCTTGAAAAAATAAATCCAAGTGAAATTTCAGTCTTAATAGAAGGTTCGAATTCATTTTTAAAATCAACTATCGAACAAATAACTTATGGAATGAAACTAAAATCTTACAGGTTTGACAAGTATAAAACAAAAACAAAAGTATCATTAAATTTAAAAAAATTATCTATTCTTAACGATGCAAAAATATTCAGTTCATCTGAACAAAAAAGAATAGAGTCTATGAATTCACTTAAAGGTATTTTCTTGACAAGAGATTTAGTATCAGAACCTGCAAATATTCTATATCCTCAAAAATTTGTTGAAATGTGTGATCAAATGAAAAAAGTTGGAGTTTCAATAGAGGTTCTAGATGAAAAAAAGATTGAATCAATTGGTATGAATGCACTACTAGGTGTTGCTCAAGGTTCAAGTAAACCCCCAAGAGTTATGATCATGAAGTGGCAGGGGAAAAAAAAGAGTGGATTCAAGAAACCGCTAGCTTTTGTTGGCAAAGGAGTAACATTTGATACTGGTGGTATATCGTTAAAACCATCTGGTGGTATGGAAGATATGAAATGGGATATGGGTGGAGCAGCCGTGGTAGCCGGTTTACTATATACTCTTGGATTAAGAAAAGCGAAAGTCGATGCAATAGGGATTGTTGGACTCGTTGAGAATATGCCAGATGGTGAGGCTCAAAGACCGGGAGATGTAGTTAAGTCTCTATCTGGCCAAACGATTGAGGTTTTAAATACGGATGCTGAGGGAAGGTTGGTCTTAGCAGACATATTGTGGTACCTAAATCAAAAGTATGAACCTCAATTCATGATTGACCTCGCAACACTTACAGGTGCCATAATTGTTGCTCTTGGAGATAGATACGCTGGTTTATTCTCGAACAGTGATAAATTATCTGATATGATTTTAGACGCATCAAAAAACACTGGAGAACTAGTTTGGAGACTTCCTATGGATGAAAAGTTTGACAAACTTTTAAATTGCCAGATTGCTGATATGAAAAATATAACTGGGGGAAGAGGAGCAGGTAGTATTACAGCTGCCCAGTTTTTAAAAAGATTTGTCGGAAAAACCGATTGGGCCCATCTTGATATTGCTGGAGTAACATGGTCTAAAGGTGGAACCGACTTATCTCGTTCAGGTGGAACAGGATTTGGTGTTAGACTTCTAGATTCATTAGTTAAAAAGAATTATGAAGAATGAGTCACAAGGCACTGACTTAAATCTTTATTATATAAAATCTAATTTTAGAACAATAATTTCTAAGTTGTGTCTTCAACTTTATTTAAAAAATATTACAGTTTTGATAAATTTAATTGATAATAATGAACTTAATGAACTCGATAAATTTATGTGGAATTATAAAAAAAACTTATTTTTACCACACCTAACCTCTAACGATAATTTTTATGAAAATAACCCTATTTATTTGACTACTAATGAAGTTGAACCAAGTCTGATAAAAAGATTTGATGTAATAATCTTGGCTCCAAAAGTCGACTTAAATGATTTTGGAAAATTGAATAAAAAATGCTTTTTATTCTCTTACTTTAAAAATGATAGCATTTGTGAAAAAAATAAAAAAAGTTTGAGTTCTTTAAAATATAATGTAAAAACCTTCATTGAAACTCCTGAATTTAATTGGAAAGAGATTTAATAAAAATGTCAGAATATACTTTATCAATAATTAAACCAGACGCTGTAAAGAGAAATCTTACCGGAAAAATCAATACAGTCTTTGAGAATAATGAACTGAAGATCGTTGCTCAAAAAATGTTACTATTAAGTTCTAGAGATGCTCAATTATTTTATCAAATTCATAAAGAACGGTCTTTTTTTGAAGATTTATGTGGTTACATGACCTCAGGGCCTGTTGTGGTTCAAGTTTTAAAAGGCAAGGATGCGGTTAAAAAAAATCGAATTTTGATGGGTGCGACGAACCCTGAAAACGCGGAAGAGGGTACAATTAGAAAGCTCTTTGGTATGTCCGTAGAACAAAATTCTGTTCACGGATCGGATAGTAGAGAAAATGCTAAAATAGAAATAGATTTTTTCTTTTCCGAAAGAGAAATCTTAGACTAAAAAGACATAAAGTAGAACTAATAAAACCACCACGGCAATTGTGGTGTAGATCGAATATTTTACAAAGTTATTAAAAAATTTCTGGTGTTGCTTTCCAGACGGCTCCATTTACTTTCCCCTCGATAATTTGTCTAAAATCTTTATATATAACTTATGCTCCTCAAGCAATATTTTTTTGACAAGATATTCATACTTTATGTCTTTACTTATTCTTACCACTCTCTGATCCAAAATTTCACCATCATCTAATTCTGAATTTACATAATGGATAGTACATCCAGTAAATTTTACACCCTTTTCATAAGCCTGTTTTTGGGCATTTAAGCCCTTAAAGGATGGGAGCAGAGATGGATGAATATTTATAATCTTTCTATTCCATGATTGTACAAATATTTTGCCTAATTTAAGCATATATCCTGCTAGACAAACCAATTGAACTTTATTTTCCATCAGTATATTCGACAATCTTTGTTCATACCCTTGTCTGTTAGGAAAGTTTTTTGGTTTTAGTACTAAAGATTTTAATCTTTTTGATTTAGCTTTTTTTATTCCCTCGCATTCTTTATTGCTCAAAACTATTTTAATTCTACAGTTAATACTTTTATTTTTGCAATGTTTTGCAATATTAAGCATATTACTGCCATTTCCAGAAATTAAAATACCTAGATTTAGAACCATGGATTTAATTTTTCTACAATAATTTTTTTTTTAGCTATCTTTTTATACATTTTTCCTATCTCATAGCAGCGGAGATTGAGCTTATTAAAATATTTTATTATATAATCCCTGTTATTTTCATCAATGGCAATGACAAATCCAATTCCACAATTAAATGTTTTTAACATTTCAGTTTTATGTATTTTTCCTAAATTAGATAACCATAAAAATCTTTCAGGTATTTTAAAATCCTTGAAATCAAGTACAGCAGTATAATTATCAGGAATAATTCTCAAAAGATTATCAATTATACCTCCCCCAGTTATGTGAGCCATTGACAAGATTAATTTTTGCTTTACCAATGGTAAAATCTCATTGGTGTAAATTTTTGTGGGTAAAAGAAGATCTTGATAGATTTTTTTTTCGGAAGATGAATAGGGTGTGGTAGAAGTTAAATTAATCCTATTTTGTTTTATAACATTCCTTATAAGTGAAAAACCGTTTGAATGAAATCCGTTTGATTCAATTCCAAGTAAACAACAAGTATTTTTTATTCTTTCTTTTTTTATCAATTCATCTCTTTCAACTATACCAACTGCAAAACCTGCAATATCAAAATCATTATTTTTATACATTCCTGGCATTTCTGCTGTTTCTCCTCCAATAAGTGGACAATCGGCTATTTTACAACCATCATTAATACTTTTAATAATACTAGTTAATTGCTGTTCATTAAGTCTAGAAGTAGAAAAGTAATCAAGAAAAAAAATTGGTTTTCCTCCATTTACAAGAATATCATTTACACACATAGCTACTAAGTCGATACCTATATGCTTGTAAAATAAAGAATCAATTGCAATTTTTAGTTTTGTACCAACTCCATCAGTTGAACTCAATAATATTGGATCTTCGAAATTTAATTTTTTCAGATCAAAAATTCCTGAAAATCCGTCTGAATAGTTCAATACTCTATGATCACTTTGTGTTTTTGTGATCTTTTCTATTTTTTTTACTAATTTTGATGCTTTGTTGACATCAACTCCAGCTGATTTATAAGAATTATTAATTTTTTTGCCTTATTTTTCGTTTTTTAATATCATAAATAATGTTTAGTCAATTTAAAATAAATAATACATTATATTATTCAAAATTTGATATGATAAGAAAATATTTGATAATCTTTTTCATTATAGTTTCTAATTACGTTTATGCTAATAATTCGAATATCTATCTTATAAAAGATATTGAAGTAATAATCGAAGACAAGGAAGAATTAATTGCAAGAGGAATTGCTTTAAATGAAGCCTTTGAAAAATCCTTCAATAAGCTTTTAAAAAAACTTGTAAGCGATGAAAATTTTAGAAAAATAAAATATAATGATCAATTTGATTTAATACCCTTTATCAAAGACTATAAAATTAAAAATGAGGAGTTTTTTGACTCAAAATATACAGTATTAATAGATGTTAATTTTTATGAAGAAAAAATTTCTATTTACCTAGATAGCTTTAAACTAAATAAAAGTAATCTAGTTTCAGAAGATTTCTTAGTTTTACCTGTCTATTCAGAATTAAAAAATCTCTATTTATGGGAAAAAAAAAACAAATGGTATTCAGATCTAATTAATGAATATGATAACCAGAGTTTATTAAATTTATATTTTCCAGAACAAAATTTTTTAAATAATTTTATAGCTTCTCCTAAAGAGATTATTCAAAAAAAATCCGATAAACTATCGAAAATACTAAGCAAGTTTAAAAAAAATTCTGGGATAATTATTTTTTTAGAGGAGGTATATGATCCTTATTTAGAAAACTTTAAATCTAATATATTTCTAACACAATTCACCAAGGATAAACTAGAGAATATAAAAATCATTGATTCTAGGTTAAAAAATATTGTTTCAAAAACTTCTCAAAGAGAACTATTAGCTAAATACACAATAGAGGAACTAAATGCTTGGTGGAAAAACAAAACTAAACTCCCAAATTTGTTAAATGAGATCTATGTTATTAACCTAACTTATCAATCAAATTCCATTATTGAGTCAATAAAATTAGAGAATATTTTGTCACAAAGTACTTTTATAAAGCAAATTAAAAAGATGGAATTTAATAAGAAAAATATTATTTACGAAATCACTGCAATAGGCGATGTTGAAAAAATAAATTTATCATTAAGACCAAAAAATATCTTTTTAAAAAAAATGATTAACTCAGATACTTACAAAATTGAAACACTATTTTAAAAAATGAGGCAAAACCATTTCGATTTTCGATTTAACGATATAAACAAGAATTACTTTTGTTTGTCAAAAAAAAACTACTTAGCTTTTAATCTGATCTCCTTGTGGCCAAAATGGTCATTGCAAAATGTATTAATTTATGGACCAAAATCTTGTGGTAAAACCCTGATTTGTTCGATGTGGAAAGAAAAGTCTAAAGCGAAAACAATAGATAAGAATTTTCTAGTAAAAAAAAACATGTCTAAAGTTCAAAAAATTAAAGAGGGATCATGTTGGATTATTGATGGTTTAGATTCTTTACTTAATTCTAATAAAGAAAATGAAGAAATGATGTTATTCATTTTTAATACCTTGAAAGAAAAAAAATGTTTTTCGATTTTTACATCTCAAAAGAATCCCAATGAAATGAATATTTCATTAGCAGACTTGCGTTCTAGACTTAGTTCATCTCTCATTGTTGAGGTTAAAAGTCCTGATGATGATTTAATCAAAAAGATTATTAAAACTAAACTTAAACAAAAACAAATAAAAATATCTAATGAAAATATGGACTTTTTAATTAAAAGAATTGATAGAGACTACAACGTTGCTTTAAAAATTTCTCGTATGATTGATGACCACTCTTTGTCATTAAAATCTAATATTTCAAGATTTTTTCTTAAAAAAATATTAAGTCTTACCTAAACACTAT
>CESW01020652.1_pt1 | contig 33078 bp, 23 predicted proteins | sample 531171 | NCBI WGS metagenome assembly CESW01 (sample SAMEA2621859, study PRJEB7988) | marine metagenome | biome: marine biome (ENVO:00000447); feature: surface water layer (ENVO:00002042); material: "saline water (ENVO:00002010), including plankton (ENVO:xxxxxxxx)" | depth 5 m
CTGGATCTCTGAACGTTTTAGTTCAAGCTTTTCAGTAAGATTGTGAATAATTGAACTCAAAATAATTCCTCCAACAAATCACTAGCTGTTCCAGATTTTTTGTTAACACCTCTGTCTAATATGTGCATGGCCTCAAATAGGCCTAAACCTATACAGATTTCGGGTTGTCGCAATAGTGGTTCTTCAATACTCGGATGACGGCTGGCTATTTGATTAGTGTATGATTGCAAATCGTCTATGAGAGAATCTATCAATTTTGGAGATGTAGCCCTCCCCGCCGGAAGTTTAGGACGATCCACTATCTCTTTTGGCAAATTTGTTAATCTTGCAGCTTCTCTAAGAGCTGCTTTTTCTAAACCATTGGAGGGTAATCTCCAATCAATTGGTAGCCTATTTGATGCAGTTGTGTGTCTGCTGCCCAAGAATGGGACTCTTACTTCCAAACCGCTTGCCATTGAATGCCTGTCAACCAATCTCAATTGAAAGTTTGAAAGTTGTCCGTGGTCAATTTCAAACTGGAGAAAATCTTGTAACGATTCTGTATGTTTTTCTGGTGTGTGATTATTTGTCCACCACCTTTCACCTTTGAGATTAGATAAATCACAATTCATTTCATCCAAACGACTGGATACTAATTTCTTATGTTGTTCTAAATTCTTGTATCTGGGATAGCCAGCGTGCAATTCATCAGCTCCCTGGCCACATAATCCCACTGTAACACTTTCAGACATTTTTGAAAATAAAGGCTGGAAAAAGAGCACTGTTACGTCAAGGTCTTCTCCATGCCATGCCAGTTCAGGTAACCAATTCTCAAAAGATTCAGAATCTAGTATGTGTTGATTATGTTCTAAGTCAAGACTTGATGCAACCAATTCAGCAGCCTGCCAGTCTGGATTGTCCTCACTTTCAGCAATAGTCCAACAAGCGGGAACTGGTTGCTCTGCAATCTCCGCAGCATTTCTGGCAACAGCACAAACCAAACTAGAGTCAAGACCACCAGACAATACAATCCCAACAGGAACATCTGCCATCAACCTATCACTTACACTTAATGTGAAACTCTCTAACAATTCGCTAGGCTCATTCCAAGAAAGTGTTGGGGAAACGACCTGTTTTTCAAACCGACACGAGCTTGTAAGTGTAGGCATTCCATCAATGATCTCCCAAACCTCAATTGAACCCGGTCTTACTTGATATACATCTGAAAAAAGAGTGGTTGCATCTAAAGGGTATTCCCATGCTATTCTGGCCTTTAATGCGAAACTATCGATTTCTGGAACATATTCGTCCAAACCTCTCAAGGCCTTTGCCTCAGATGCAAAAATGAGGTTATTATCTACCTGAGTTCTTACAAGCGGTTTGATACCAAGTGGATCCCTAGCTAGGATTAATTGGTTATCTGCCCAGACAGCAAATGCGAACATTCCATCTAACTTGCATATCCATTTTGCATGATCATATGCTGTCCCTTTTCCATTATGGAGCGACAATATCACTTCGCTGTCTCCATTAGTTGTGTAACTGTAATTGGGATTTCTCAAAGATTTGTAATTATAAATCTCACCGTTTACAACCGCAACTTTACCTGTACCGTAAATTGGCTGAGGTGATCCCTCGACATCAACAATTGCAAGTCTAGTATGGCCTAATCCACATTTTGAATCAATATGTATTCCATTACCATCTGGACCCCTGTGAGCTAGCAATTTGTTCATACGCAGTAATACGTTCTTTTCAGGCTGACCAAGCATACCTGAAATTCCACACATGTATACCGCTATTGCAATTCATTGATGAGACCTTGCTTTGTATCAAATCACCAAACTGGAAAAACAAACATAGTTATCATCAGTATTATGAAGGCCAAAATGAATGTTACCAAGTATGTACTTTGAGGTGGATCTTGGGACTCTACTTCGTCACTCATTTATCTCGCCTGATTAGCGGATAACCAGTTTTATTTTCAAGATAGTGGTGTATTAAAACCACGGTAGAAGTATTAATATCACACTCAAGGGTATAAGCAGCATAGTAGCATTATCGTCAATCCATCGCAGTCTTGGCCACTCAGCTGCAACACAAATTGGCGCCATAATTAATGCTAGCCACAGTTTGGTGTCAACTAGCATAAAACAAGAAATCCATATCGCTGCGACAAAAATGCTTCCGATGATAAATACATTTACACTCTTCAGCTGTCTTCTTCGTAATTCACCTAAGAAAGGATCTCCAAGAGATAGTGAAAGTATTAGAGGCCAAACTAATTCTGGTTGTTCATTTAATGTTAGTATTGTTACGCCGACTGCAAATCCACCCCAGGCAAGCGCGCTTATTTGTGCTGACTCGTAATCACGCTGTCCAAAAATCGTTATCCCTAATTTGAGTCTAAGTGCTTCTGCAAGTATTATCAAAATAACAACAGTGGAAACTAATTGCTCATCTGTGATTGAAAAAACCTCAGACATTTGATTGCCATAGTTAAAATAAACAAGCGGTATAAACGACATAGATATGTGGAAAAACCTTCGGAATATGTGTCCGGATACTCCTCCAACTGAATGGTCAACAGGATCCGTAAGCTCAACCTGCTCAGTCAATTAGTTCCCTCAATGCTTCTTCGATGCTTAACCCTTCTTGAGATATACGGTCAATAACCTCCTCAAAATTAGGATTGTTGACTATCGTGTTTTCATGGGCCATTATTAATTGCTGACGACATCTTGCTCTCTTTGAGGATTCTCTCTCTTCCAAACTCAACATCATTTTTACTAACTCATTAATACCATCACCGGTCAGGGCGCTTGTTGTAATAATTGGAGGAGGCTCCTGATTAATTGATAAGGACATTTTCAAATCGTTGACAACCCTCTGAGCTCCATCAATATCAGATTTGTTAACTACGATCAGGTCCGCAAGTTCCAACAAACCTGCCTTTTCGGCTTGAATACCATCACCACGAGCAGGCCCTTCAACTACAATGATTCGATTTGCGACAGCTGCGCATCGGGTTTCGGACTGACCCGCTCCCACAGTTTCGATGATAACTAAATCAAAAGCCTCTAAAACAAGGAAATTGGCTAAAGATTTTACAACAGAAGGTATGGAACCAATCGAAGACCTTGTGGCCACGCTTCTAAAATAAATTGAATCGGATTTTTCTTTATCATCGAGAACTGTTAGCCTTATTCTATCTCCAAGTAAAGCACCACCACTTAGCGGAGAAGTTGGATCCACTGCTAGAACTGCCACAGAAAATTCAGGTGCTAATCTATGAAGTATTGAATCTATCAAACAGGATTTACCAACTCCTGGAGGTCCAGTTATTGCGAATATTCTTCCGTCGGCATCATCAACTTCCATATCGCCATTTTCTATTGCGGAAAGGCTTCTAGCAAGTTTAACGCGGTTCACCTAATCACCCCAGCGCCAATCATTGTTTGATCCAACTCCGCAATCCATGGATGACGCTACTTCAATAAACTCGAGAATTTCAGTAGATGGAGTTCCAGGACCAAATATCGCTTTAACTCCTGAATCATAAAGCGCTGGGCGATCTGCCTCTGGAATTATGCCCCCGCCAAACACAACAACGTCATTTAATTCGGAGGCTCGTAATAATTCACAAATTCTTGGAAATAAGTGGTTGTGGGCTCCTGAAAGAGAGGATAGCCCAACAAACCTTGCATCCTCATCGATAACTGTTCGAATTATTTGGTCTGGGGTGCGACGCAATCCTGTATAGATTACTTCGTGTCCGCCATCCCTTAAGGCTCTAGCAACTACTTTTGCGCCTCGGTCATGCCCATCTAGTCCGGGTTTTGCGATAACAATACGCTGACGCTCTCCCATAAACTTGCGTATAGGAGAGCGTATATGAATTGGTTGTAGTGGGTTAATTCTCACAAAATCAATAAGGATGGCCTAGGACTGTGCTAGTTTAGGGAAAGACATGATGGGCACCGACGATAGGCTGAGAGACCTGCGAGCGCGCAAAGCCAGAGTTGAAGCGGGCGGTGGCCAAGCAAGGATCGATGCGCAGCACAATAAAGGAAAGATGACAGCAAGGGAAAGGCTCGATATGCTTCTTGACGACGGGTCATTTCAAGAGATTGACGCACTTGTAGAGCATAGGTGTAGGGATTTTGGGATGGACAAGAATGTCATTCCGGGTGATGGAGTTGTTACTGGACACGGAACCATAAATGGGAGGGAAGTTTTTGCTTTCGCTCAAGATTTTACCGTTTACGGAGGGAGTCTAGGAGAAATGCACGGCCTGAAAATATGCAAAGTTCTTGATATGGCCTTGAAAACTGGAAGGCCTGTGATTGGGCTAAACGATAGTGGTGGGGCAAGAATTCAAGAAGGCGTTGCTAGCCTTGGATCGTATGCCGAGATTTTTTTCAGAAATGTTAGAGCTAGTGGAGTCATTCCACAGATAAGCGTGATTATGGGTCCATGTGCTGGAGGAGCAGTCTATTCTCCCGCTATTACTGACTTCGTAATTATGGTAGACAAGACTGCACATATGTTCATAACCGGGCCGGAAGTAATCAAGACAGTAACCAACGAAGAGGTAACCTTCGAGGATCTTGGAGGTGCTAGTACTCACGGAAGTAAATCAGGAGTCTCTCACTTTACTGCAACCAATGATGAAAGCGCAATAGATATTGCCAGAGATTTAGTGGGAATGTTTCCTTCTAATAATATGGAGAAACCACCAACTAAGAAAACATCAGACTCTGTTGACCGAGTATGTAAAGCCCTAGATAAAATCGTTCCGAGTGACCCAACCAAACCATATGACGTAAAGAATGTAATAACTGAGGTTTTAGACGACGGTGGTTTCCTTGAAGTCCAAGAAAACTGGGCAGGTAACATTGTAGTTGGTTTTGGACACCTTGATGGAAACACAGTAGGTATTGTTGCGAACCAGCCAAAAATACTGGCAGGATGCTTGGACATAGATGCCAGCGATAAGGCAGCAAGATTTGTTAGGTTCTGTGATGCTTTCAATATTCCAATAATTACTCTTGAAGACGTACCTGGTTTCCTACCAGGAACAAACCAAGAATGGGGAGGAATAATTCGACATGGTGCAAAACTTCTCTATGCTTATGCTGAGGCAACCGTCCCCAAATTAACCGTAATACTAAGAAAAGCATATGGAGGAGCGTATGATGTAATGTCTTCAAAGCATATCAGAGGCGACTATAATGTAGCATGGCCAAGTGCAGAGTTGGCTGTTATGGGCGCAGAAGGTGCTGTTCAGATTATACACCGACGAAGGTTGTTGAATTCAAGAGATCCTGAAGGAGAAAGGGGGAGATTGATTCAAGACTTTGAAGAGAAATTTGCCAACCCATACAAAGCCGCTGCTCTCGGTTATCTCGATGATGTAATAGAGCCGAGTGCAACAAGAGAAAGATTGTGCAAGGCACTTGCAATGTTACTCGATAAAGAGGAGTTGCGACCGACTAGAAAACATGGTAATATTCCATTATGAGGGATTTTATGGGTGAAATTAACAAGCAGAAAATTGCCGCAATAGTTGCGATTATTTCTATTATTGATGAACATAATAAAACCCAAGATATTGGACGCCAGAAAGGAGAGGCGTGGAGTCAAGATCACAGAAGAATGAACATGGGTTTGCAATCATTAATGAAAAATCGAAGTTCAAGATCCCCATGGAGATGATTGTTTGAAGGAAACGAGAAAAGTGGTTGTTGACGGAGAAGAATTTGAAGTAATCCTAGAACAAAACGGAGAAAATTGGATTGCACAGGTCGATAACAAAACCTTCGAAATATCTATTCCCGAATCAGGGCCGATTCAAAAACAAAAAAGGAAAGCTAGTGGAAAATCCAAGAAATCTGGAAAAGTTAGTGCAAATATTCCTGGAAAGGTCGTTACAGTAGAAGTTGGGTTGGGTGATTTAGTTTCCGAAGGAGATGTGATTATGATTTTGGAGGCAATGAAAATGCAAAATGAAATTCAAGCCCCCGTCAGCGGTATTGTTAGCGAGATTCATTGTGAGGAAGGTCAGTCTATTGAAGCAAATGTTCCTCTTGTTGTTATTGAAACTCAGGATACAGAAAATTAAGACATATTTACTACAATAGTTAATGCATAATGAAATTATAGGATGCGACATGGGAGATAGTGCCGTGTGTGATTTTCCCGGATGTGGGAGTGCTGGTGAGATTATATCCAGGTTATCACCAGAAGGTTATTTAGTAGCAACAGGAAAGAAAGCTTATTCATTTCGCGAGGCATATCGAAGATTCCACTACTGTTCAAAATGCCATCAAGATTTGATGGGCGGGGTTTGGTCTAGGGTGAGAAAGCCAGGAGACAAAAACGATGGTCATGTGGCTCCAACGGCAATCTAGAAACCAAATAAAATTTGTAAGTGATTCTTAGATGCTTACCTCTTTGCATTCTCATTCTGCTTTTGGGGCAATAAGCACTGCAATTGTAATTTTTATTTGGAATCGATATAATCAAGACAAAAGATTGTCGATCCTAGTTTTTGGATTACTTGGCGGTTTTGTAGCTAGGATTCCAGACTGGGATTTATTTCTTAACAAAGAACTACATTGGGACAGCACAAATATGGCACATAGAAGCGTATATACTCACAGCATATTTGGTGTCTTTTTGTTTTGGATTGCTTTTTTATTCCTTATCTACACATACAATTTGCTAATCAGAAAATACTCTGATAGAGAGAAAATACCGTGGAAGATTTCTAGTGTCGCCCTGTCCGCATCTATACTCTCACATCTTGTTACAGATGCAATGGAAGATTATCCAACTAGAACTTTTTACCCGTTCTCCAACCAAACTGAGTTCTACGGATTTATACCGATGGAAGTTTATCACAGCCAATATTTCATAGTGTCTTCTTGGATAATTGGTTTCGGAGGTGTAGTTATACTACACTTAATTGAAAAATATCGGTTAGGTAAAGTCACAAAGAGTAATTAGTTTCACAGGACTCCTTGAGCAATCATTGCTTCTGCAACTTTAAGGAAACCTGCCACATTGGCACCGAAGACATAATCTCCTTCTCTGCCATATTCTTTGGCGGTGGAATATGCTTGTTCATGAATTGAAACCATGATATCATCGAGGCGTTTGTCAACCTCTTCGCGTGTCCAAGATAGGCGTAGCGAATTCTGGCTCATCTCAAGACCAGAGGTTGCTACACCACCTGCGTTACTTGCCTTACCTGGGGCAAATAAGACACCTCCTTCTTGGAACACAGCAATAGCTTCTGGTGTACATGGCATATTAGCACCTTCTGCGACTGCAATTACATTATTTTCAACAAGCATTTTTGCTTCCTCGCCATTTAGTTCATTTTGTGTAGCACAAGGCAAAGCAACATCAACATCAACTCCCCATAAACCATTCAAAGATGGTTCTGGTTCTGTTTTTGTAAAAACTACTCCATCGAAATGGTCTGCATATTCACTAATTCTACCCCTACGATTATTCTTTAGATCCTTAATCCATGATAGTTTATCTCTATCAATTCCATTGGAATCAAAGATGAAACCTGATGAATCAGACATTGTAACTGGCTTCCCGCCAAGATCTAATACCTTCTCACATGCATATTGTGCAACATTTCCACTTCCGCTAATAGATACTGTCGCTCCTTGGAATGATTTCCCTTTTGTAGCCAACATTTCCCTTGCAAAGTAAACTAATCCATAGCCAGTTGCCTCTGGTCGAATTAAAGAACCGCCATAGGACATTCCTTTGCCAGTCAAAACACCAGCTTCGAATTCATTCCTTAGTTTCTTATACATTCCAAACATGTAGCCGATCTCTCTTCCACCTACACCAATATCTCCAGCAGGGATATCACAATAGTGACCTATGTGCCGCCACAATTCCATCATGAAAGACTGACAAAAGCGCATTACTTCGCCATCTGACTTGCCTTTCGGATTAAAATCTGAGCCTCCTTTTCCTCCTCCTAGGGGCAATGTAGTAAGGCTGTTTTTGAACACTTGCTCAAATGCTAAAAATTTCAATATGGATGCGTTAACTGATGGATGGAATCTGAGACCTCCTTTGTATGGTCCAATTGCACCGTTGAATTGAATTCTAAATCCTCGGTTAGTTTGAGTTATTCCATTATCGTCGACCCAAGGTACTCTAAAATGGATTAACCGATCTGGCTCTACAATCCTCTCAACAATGCCTGCTTTGACAAATTCAGGGTGCCTCTCTAGAACTGGTTCCAATGACTCTAAAACCTCCCATACTGCTTGATGGAATTCTGGTTGATTTGGATCTCGCCTTTTAACTCCTTCATATATGTCGTGAACAATGCTCATTTTAACACCTTAAACACATCTTGTGTTGGTCGGCCCAAACGTAGGAGACTTACAAGCGTTACCACGGTAAAAAGGGTCTAAACATACGGACAAACCGTATTGAATCTCTCTAGACGCTCCAAACGCCTCTCTCCGTTTTCATCGGATTCTGACATTGATCTAATCGCTTCTTCTATCAAAGCGTGTTGATCTGCCTGGATTCCTAATAAATTTCGAAGATTTTCAATAATTGCCCACTCGTCCTCACTAATCACTTCATCATCCAGAGCGGCAACGAGTGCTGATTGGTATGTTGAAGCATCACCAATATGGTGTGTTGAATATTTTTCCTTATCCTCGATGGGAGATTTGTCAACACCCCTAGCGATGTCTAAAGCCGCTCCAACAGATGATGGAGAAACGCCCATAGCGATTGCCAGAACTTTCAATATAGAAGCCTCATCGTTGGTTAGGATATCATCATCGAGCGCAGTTTTGAGAACTTCCAAATATAGATACAATCCTCTACTAGGTTTGAGTGGCATGTAATAACCCTGAATGGGCAAATGGTTTGAGCATTGTTGTTATTTGACGCTGCGAATGAATCATTGGATATCGGTTAAAATACCATAACCATTTAGTAATCATTTGTATAACAATTTGTAATCAAATGTAATACATTATATACCTGATTGCATGTGGTTTGATTACGAGGGAGACAAATGGCTGCACCAAGTTCGTTAGTTTCATTGAGGATTACCGAGGAGGAAATGGCGCTCCTAGACTCACGTGTAGGAGTAGATGGCACACGTAATCGAAGTGATGTAATCAGGGCAGCAATACGATCATTCCTCGAAGGAAAGCCATTATTACCAGATATGGACAGTGTTACTATTCCAATTGGTAGGTCAATAAAAGCCAGGCTAGGTGACCTATACGAGTTGCACGGCATTAGCCCTGAGCAAGCAGCCTCTCAGGGTATGCAGGATTACATTCGTAAATTAATACTAGAAGAGAAGGAATTGAATCAACTTCTAACCGATGGATTGCAGGAAGCCAGAGGTAAAACAGAAAGACGTAAGGAGTTCACTGAGTGAAAACAGGGTGAGAGCCACATAATGGAGGGGATGGGAAAATGCGCTGGGAGGAGGAAAATCATATACACAATCCTCCCACCTTCCGAGCAAATGTTGATTTGTCAGACAACATTTGTTTCGCTGCACTGCGTCTGCGTGCTAAGTTAGCAATGCAAACTGACAACCCAACACACGTCCCCCCGGAAAACCGGGGGGGCTCCGATTCGAATCCAGCTTCATAACTGGATTGGTTCCACACGCACCCGGACCCCACATCCGGGTGCAAATTACAATCACTAGCGCTATTGCGTACGAAACCTCAACATCAAATACCTTCGACTAATACATGTCATCATGGGTGAATTGGATGATAACAATTGGCTTGCCCATGAAAAACCTCGTGATGGGCAAATTGAAATGATATCGGCTTGCTATTCCTCTCTTGAAAATGGAATACCTCACTTAACCAGTGCTCCAACAGGAATCGGAAAGACTGCTGCAGCTCTTGCTGCTGCACTAGAGTTGGCCTCAAAATCATCTAAAAAGAAAACCATATTATTCCTTACACCAAAACAAGCGCAGCACCAAATTGTTGTAGATACTGTCATTAAAATAAATCAACGGAATGATTCTGCAAATATACGACTTGTGGATATTATTGGTAGAGAATCAATGTGTGAAAATGTGGACATAGAAGGGAATTGTGATTGTAAAAGAAATCAAAATCCAAATTTAAGCTTCAACCCTGAGGATGAGGTAAGAAAATACATACTAGAGTCACCTCGCCATGTCCAAGAAATTATAGAAATAAGCAAAAGTCACTCAACTTGCGCATGGGCTGTTTGTAGAAGTGCTGTAAAGGATTGTGATTTACTCGTATGCGACTATAATCACCTCTTTATTGAAAGCATAAGGGAGAGATCGTTAATCTCTATGAATTTAGAATTGGAGGATTTAATCATAATTGTAGACGAGGCACATAACTTGCCAGAACGAGTTCGACTTGGGATGCAAAGAAGACTTTTTCCTGAGATGATTTTGAACGCGAAAAGTGAGGTTGAGGAACATTTAGAGACATTAATTTCCACAAAAAATGAGAATCTTTCCAAATCCATAATCGAGTATAAGTGGACTTTGGATGTTTGTAAAAAATTCGAAAAGGTTCTATCGTCGAAATATGATGATATGTTCTTGCAAGTCACTAATTCAGATCAAGACGAGTTGCATATCAGCACAGATTCTGTAATTGAATGGTTTACAAAATCAATAACCCATGTCAATGAATCTGGCGAGTACGAGAAGTTACATATTAGCAATAAAGCAACCATATTATTATCAAAATTTGCGAGATTTCTGTCCGAGGTAAAAGTGGATATCGATGAAGGCGGTATAAATGAAAAGTCAAGTGACCTGCTATCACAATTGATTGAAGTATTAATCAAATATGGAAATACAACTGCAATATCACTGATTTATGATGTAAACTTTGGTAAGAAAGGCCGGATAACATCCAGTCTTCTCGATGCGGGGTTGGTAGCAGGACCAGTTTTTGCGGGAGTTTTTGGAGCCATTTTGATGTCCGGGACTCTTAATCCTCCAAATATGTATGCTGACTTATTAGGCATTGAAAATAGTAATCAATCAATCCATAAATCTCCATTTGAAGACTTCAAAAGACCAATTCTAGTTGCAACAGACGTGTCTACTAAATTGTCAAGTAGAAATAGAATAAATACTCAAAAAATCCAGAAACATATCTACTCGATTGCTCAAAACACACCAGGTAATGTCGCAGTGTTTGCACCATCGTATAAACTTCTAACAGAGTTTACTGAAGATTTATTCATTCCAAACAGGAGAAAACTAATCGAGGATAGAGATTGGTCAAAGCAAGACGTAACTGATTTGTTAGTAAAATTAAACGAAGCCAAAAGATCGGGAACGAAACCAATTATTTTTGGAGGAGTTTTTGGAGGTAGGTTATCTGAAGGAATTGACTATTCAGGCGGAATTCTGGATACTGTAATTTGCATCGGGATTCAAAATCCAGTACCAAACCTACTGCAAAAATCGTACGGCTCATACATAAAAGAAAAATTTGGACAGAGTAACTTTTGGCGATATGCCAACTCTCAACCTGCTGTAAATACAATTCTCCAAGCAATGGGTAGACCGATTCGTTCAATGGGAGACAGAGCGTTGATTGTTTTGCTTGACAAAAGAAATTTAGATAGAACATATTCTATTTGTTACCCACCTAACACAAAAATGAACCAGGTAGGCAACGCAGAAGGTTCTGGACGTTTTACAAAGAGGTTCTTTTCAAAGGTCCACCGTGAGGAAAACATCTGAAAGGTTCAATACTGGCCACCTAGGGAGACATAAATATGGAAGAATGGAAAGAAGTCGAAATAGAGACTGTTAGTGATGGACTTGACGCCTCACCAACAGAACTTCATGCATCCTTTGAGATTACCAGTGATCACCTCTCTGAAGTCAGGGACAGGCATACAATGATGCTAGTAAATTCTGGCGAATTACCAGAAAAGCATCTCGATTCAATCGCTCCTGAGAGGCGACTCGATTGGATGCTTGAAGAGTTAAACGGGGTTAGACACGATGGCGGTCTTGTCATACCACTACAAGGCACGGAATCCGAAAATGTAGACTTAAGTTTTGGAGAAATTGAAGGATCCAATTACCTTCGCCTCAAAATCGGTAGTTTGGATAGAAAACTACCGCTTCCAAGAGATGCATTAGATATCAAAGCGATAATTGAAAATGGAATTTTAAAACTCGATTGGTGATTACCGATTAGGAATATCAGCTATCTGCGAAATCTCGCTTACAACTCTTGTTAGAGCTTCCTGTGCATTACTCTTGTCAACTTGGCCCATTTCATGGCGGCTATACCTAGCCTCTTCGAACACGTTATCAAGGGATGACAATGCCTCATCTGATAGATTAGGGAGTGCCGCTCTTATTGCCATTTCAAATTCTCTTACCGTTTCAAAGTCTCTACGTAGGAAACCACGGCCCATCAACACGTGAACTAGGCTTTCATAGCATTGGAAAATTGCTTCACGCATCGAGTCACCGGCTGCCAGTAGTTCGGCAGTGTATGAGAAAATATCTGCAATCTCCTTTGCTGCTGATTCAGCTTTTCTTCTCATTATGACGAATGTCGTGACGGCACCAAGAACCAAAAATACTAGTATGTAAAACCAAATTGATTGGAATATAGATGAGTCATCTCCCTCGTATTCATATACAATAGAGTTAGCTTGGTTGAACTTATTGTTGAAATTGTTGATGGACTCATCAGAGAGTATAGCGTTAGGTGACATTGAGAGTTTTATTGTCAATTCGCCGTAAGTGGATGTATCTCCATATTGTGGTTCTGAATTGAAAACAAATACTGCTAATCCACCGTTACTGGTTCTAACCACCTGTTGATCTACCCGTTCTCCGTCTTTGTCCTCTAGATATACGGCAATTGAAATTTCATCCACACCTTCATAAATACCTTCACTTATCTCTGTCTCCAATTTTATTGAGCCTTGGATTACTTCTTGTTCATCCTCAACAACTGTATCTATCCTTAGGTCTGCAATTTCTTCAACTAGGTTGACCCTAATTTGGATGCTGTCTGTGAAAGAATTACCAGAACGCAAATACTGAGAATTATTCTGAGGCGTTTCAACGTTTAGCTGAATAGTCCCCGGATTTATCCAAGAGGGCGCAATTGCTGTCATGGTGAAAGTACCGCTATTCCAAATGACATTATTTGTGATACATCGAGCATCATTAGCCCCGGATGAGCAGTCAAGACCGTCTCCGAGATTTAGTATCGCGTTATTGATTAATGCACCTTCTCCACCTACTTCCGTGACTCTGCCTACAATTCGGATTAAGTCTTGGCCTTCTGAACTACCCCTAATCACATAGGAATTGATTTCGTCAATTTCGACCGTTACCTCAGCCCAAACTGTTACTGTTACGTTTGTGGAAGTTGGTAGATGTCCAGGACTACCGATGAACTCGAATTTCATTACGTGATCTCCCCTGTCATATGAGGATTGAGCCCTTATAGAGGTGCTAAATTCTCCTGCCTCAGAGGTTACTACTGTCGCAACAACAGAATCGCCGAGGTATATAGAGATGGTTTCTCCAGCAAGCCCGTCGTTTAATGCTGTGTCAATGTCATATAGACTGCCTGTTATCTCCCAGAAGTCATTTCTTGTAACGTCAACTTCGGAGATACTTACCGACATTTCTGACCTGTGGGCCAAAAAGAAGGTTGTGTTACCTTGACCTGCTCGATAGAATTCTTGCGCTGGAACATCTGCGATGACTGTGTGATTCCCATCTTCAAATATGTTCGGAACCTGCCAAACAAAACTGAAGTTTCCATTTGAATCGGTTGTAGCATTTCCTATTGTTATGCCGTCAATGCTAACCAGGACAGACATATTCTCCAGCGGACTTAGCTGATTGTCCCCAACGAATCCATCAATTGTGGTTAATTGCTCTACTGCAAGAGGAGATTCAACGTTTATTTCTACTACAATTTTTGAATATACTGTCCATGTTCCACTATTTTGGGATGGTAGATATCCTGTTGAACCCGTAAATCTAGTCTCTAGTAATACAGGTCCAAGTGTTGCATCAGCAGGAACAGGGTGGATTGCTGTGAATGAACCATCTGCTGTTGTGGTAACATTCGTAAGGAAAACTCCTCCCAACCAAATTTCTATTGTCTGGTCCTCAAGAGGATTATCGACTAAGTCTAGGAGTCTTCCTTGAATTGTAAGGATATCCTCTCTGTCAACCTGTCCACCAGGAGTTAGAAGTAGTATTTTTGTCGGGACTGCAACCGTGAAATTAACAATCGCCGAACTTGGACGATAGAAATCAGGATTGGCACTATCTCCTTCCCCTATTGGGTCCACCCAGTCTCTTCCCCCTGCAAACTTCACCAAAATCTCATGAGTCCCAGCGCTAATGCTCTCAGGTGAATTCCATACAAACTCAAATGAGCCGTCCACGTCACTAGTCTGGACACTTGCGACTGACACTCCGTCTATCATCAAGTAAACAATTGCAATAGAGTTGTTTCCATTCTCTCTGAGTACTGAATCAAGATCGTCTAGTAATGTTCCGTTTACGTATAGCGTTTCCCCCGCAGTTATTGAGGCCGAGCTTTCGGTGATATTAATCACAGTTGTGCCCAAAACAACAAACCTCACGGTCGCTGTATCGCCAACTAATCCTGTTGTTCCCGGAATACCTGTAAAGTTTGCATCAAGATTATGGAATCCAACCTCAACGTCCGCAGGAACTGTAAGGTTTACATCAATCACACCAAAGGAATCTGTTGTGCCTAGTGTGGATACTTGTGTATCGTTTATTGTTACTGTCACCTGGACCCCAACAACGGGAACTCCGGTATTATCCAAAAGTTGTAGCCTTCCATTAACATCATCACCTCTATCCGTTCTATCGTTGAGAGATGGCTGGTTAGCACCATCTATTGATGGCTTAACGAAAGTTAGAATCGTAAATCCTCTACTGTCAAAAGACTGATTCGCAATAGACCCTGAGTAAAAGTTCACTGAGGGTATATATTGTGCTTCGGCAATATGAGATCCGGCTTTGAATCCTGATGAAAGTATGATTTCAGCACTCCAACTACCATTTGCTAAAATCTGTCCATTAGTAAGGGTAAATCCTGTTGCATTCCCGTCAATCGTGAACAACACATTTGCGGATAATGGGTCACCATTTCTAAGCTGTAAGGCGCTACCATTATCGCTTTCAACTGTTCCAGTAATTGTAAATGACTCACCTGCAACTGGATTAGCAATAATCGGGTCTACTACCAAGATTGTGATTGATCTAATTGTTATCGTAGAGATGTTTCTTTGGGTGGAAAGAAGGTCAAAACTACCATTATAGAACAAACCAATTGTAACCAAACCTAGAGGTTGGTCAAAGGGTATTGGGTGGACAAAGCTTGTGAGCCCTTGGTTATCTGTTGAGTTAGATGCCAACCAAGTTTCATCGAACAATACGTCAATAGTATAATTCTCTAAAGGCTGGAAAAGATTTGAAGATTCTACCAATTGAAGAGATATGTTAACGCTTGTTCCACGATTTACTATCATTGGATTTAGCGGTTGCACGTTTTCAAATTGCGTAACTCCTTGAACTAGAATTGAGTGATTGCTGGAATCACTCAAGTAAAACGGAGAGGAACCTTCAACTACTGATATTATCAAATTCCTTGGTCCTCTTTCTGTTCCGTTATTGAGCACATCAGTAGGAACTGAAAAGTTGAAACTGCCGTTTATGGTGGTGAAAACTGCGTTTATCAATTTCTCATCGGGATTATCTAGCCAAAATATATCAATTGCAACAGATGTTGTAAGATTTCTTGTTGCATTATCTCCGTCTTCAACCTGGCCGATTACTTGGAAGTTTACTCCCGCAGTGACGGTTGATGGGATTGAATCGACTCGGATGTTAGAGGCAACTTGCACTGTTAGATTGATATCTGTATGATTTCCATAGTGTCGAGTTGCTCCAGCTGACTTTACAGCAGTCAAATCATCTAAAACTTCCATCCTAAGAGTGTATTGGCCTGGATCAACACCTGTGATTAACCAAGAAAGGGTGGTGTTGCCCTCATTGTCGGTTGATGAATTTCCGATTGAAATATTCGCCCCACCGTAGTCTAGTATGTAGTTTACAACAGCCCCACTTAGGTTTGATCCATCTGCAACATCTGTGACTCTGGCTTGTAGATCAATTGAGGTATTAATTGTGGCTATTAGATTATCTAGTGGTCCAGCATTTACAACAACCTCAGATTCAATACCCCATGTAGTTGATGGCGGTTGAGGAGGAGACGGTGGAGTTGTTGAATCTATCCAGATGTAGTAAGCTCCGCCAACTGGTGCTGCTGATTGGAAGTCCGCAAATATATTGATATCATATACTGAAGATGGTAAATTTGTTGGAGCTGTAATACTCAAATTATAGGCGCCAGTTGTGTTATTCAGCAACCCGTTTGCAAGGTCTATCGGCCCTTCAGGTGTTATCAATTCTGCTCGGATTATAGATTCATTATTTAGAACAGTATTTCCATGCACAGAATCTGTAATATCGCCAATTACCCACGTAGAATTACCCAAGTATGTCCAATCGTCTATTACGGTTACAGTCACATCAACTGTACCCATTATTCTTAGTTCGGAAGAGTTTGTTGACGGTTGGAAGAAATCATTTCCAGCGAAAGCCATCTCGAATGAATAATCCCCAGCAAACAAGTTAGAATCGGTTGTGAATGTGGGCGAAATTGTGCTAGATTCTGGGTCGATAGTTGTATTTACGGTTGTTCCATTAAAATCGAAGGTAAAGGTACCCGTTAAGTTGAGTTCAAACTGACCGCCGAGGTGATCTCTGACGATTACTATGATTCCAACTTCGCTACCTCTAATTTGGGAATTTGCCTGTAATTCCATGAACAATTTGCCTTGCAAAAACCAATCTGTAGTCGAGGTATTGAGTGAGTCCGTAGCGTCTAAATCATCAGGATAGAAAATAAGTTCCAATTCGATATCTCCAGCCCTTACAAAGGTAGTATTTATGTCCAAAAGATGCGCAATTGCAAACGAACCATTTACTGTTTGGTTAAATAACTCAACAAACGTGCCACCACCGTTTAATTCACGCATGCCAAACGAAAGATTCCCTGTAAGTGGCGTAGGAGATACGCCAAATGAATTGGCGCTTCCATTAATGTAGACCATTTCCCCTATTTGGAGAATCGAATTATTATTTGTTGGACCTTCAATTGTAGCAACTAGATTAGGCGCATCTCGGACATCTAAAACAATAGAATGTGTAGATGGTCTAAGATGGAATTGTGGGCTCCCAACTGATTGAGAATTGTCTTGCCACCCGCTGAAACCGAGAGTTGCAGATATGTTAGTCTTAACTTCCAGTTCATCTAAAGTTACGTTAATTTCCCAGACACCACCCGGACCGACGTCGCCAGAAATATTGGTTTGGCCATCTTCAGATGATATGAAATTAAGCCAAACCTCAAGATTATCAATATTTTCTACACCTCCGGTAGAATTACTCTCAAGCAGCAATTGGCCAGAAATTACAGTGGTTGCTCCCGCACCGACTACCGGTTGATCAATTGCACCTGGTTCTAAGTGACTAATTACTGAGTCATCAGTGATGTTTAGGAGAACTTCTAAGTCAATTCCATCATATGAAACATATCCGCTTTGTATGTGTTCTATTACAATGCTAGCGAATCCAGGAATTACCGGGGATTCCATCGACCCATTTAGGGCGAAATTACCATTAGAATCGGTTGTAATAGTACCAAATAGGTTGTTGAAGGATGCTGCTGTACCCGGTACATTTTCAACATCATCAACACCAACAACATAACCTCTTAGGGTAATGTCTGGAATAGCGGTCGAATTTTCGGCATATTGTAAGGTGCCGGAAACAACCACTTCAGTTTGTCCATCCCTGTCGTAAGTTGTTGGAGACCATGAAAGGTTCACAATTTCAATCTCCTCTGGGTCTGGACAAGCATCAAAGGGAATCCATCCAAGGTCGTCTCCTCCGCTGCCGGGGCTCAATTCTAATCTGACTTCACCCCATTGACTGTAGGCGGTTCCAAATACAGCGTAGCCGTTACCTGTCCAGGTCCCGCCTTTGTATCCAGTCACAAACCTTGCAGGCAAACCTGCAAGCCTTGCCATTGTCACAAATACCGTTGTGAAATCAGAACAAGTTCCTTCCCGTGACCTATTCAATAGGTCATAAGTCAAGTCAGCCTGAGGTGGAACTCCACTTCCGTTATAATTTCGTTTGAAATCAAATGTAGAATTCCCGTCTCTCAGGAATGTTGCAATGGCATCAGCTTTTGAGTATGCATCAGTTGCACCAGCAGCGCTGATAACGTCATCAGTGAGGTTTTTGACATATGATTCTGGAAGAGAGAGATTTGTAAATTGACTTGGTAGGATTGTTTCGTAATCGGAATTAGTTCCCGCGATAGTGTTCGTAGCAATAGTACTCCAGTCAAACCAATACTCGTATTCTTCAACCCAAACAGCGTCGAGTAATCCAGCAGTAATCTCGTAACTATGTGTATCATTTGTTCTAGACATGGCTAGGGATGCATCTGACCAAAATGTAATGTTGTAAAGGTATGCAGACATGGGCACTTTCCCACTAAGCATTGGAGTTGGAAATTCCATATTCCATGCAACAGTGTCGTTAGCGAAGTTAGCAGACGCTAGGTTTGTGAAGTTGGAATAAGGAGCATTAATTTGCGTTGCAGGATGTGTATCAGTTTCAATCCCATATGCTGCTCCAGTGTAATAGTCATAGGTGTGTAGTCTCCACCTGTGATCTCGGTTGAGGTCGACAACGCCACTAGTGTTATTTGCCCAAAATACAATATCGCTCCTTACTATATCGTCGCTTGGATCAAACGGGTCAAATGGTGACCCTTGACAATTTGTGAACCAAAATTGCTGTGGGCATTCGTCACCATCCAACATTCCGCCGCCGTCAGTATCAGGATTGCGCCAGTCAGTTCCAGTTTGATTCTCCACAGCGTCAGGAATGGAATCTCCATCAAAATCGTCCGGGAACACATCGTCTGAAGGGTCATTTTCAGGATTCGTTGAATCAAAATATTCCTGTTTATCGTTCACTCCACCTGAATCTGTATCGAGGTTGTCTTCTTCTGTAACCCAAATGTCCTGACTACCGTTAGTAATACCTATCCACGAATTATCGCATCCGGTTGAGGTTTCGAAGTAGTTGTTTAATCCATCCCCATCGTCGTCAAGGTTATTGTCACATGGTTCTAATGGGTCTGTTCCAACTAATACCTCATCTAGGTCATTTACACCATCACCATCAGAATCAAACAAAGTCGGGTTTGAGAAGTATCCGCGCACACCTAGAGTTTCTTCCCAGTCAGCTAAACCATCACCATCTGTATCTGAATAATCGTCATCACAGTAACTTGGAAATGTGCCGGATGTGAGGTCATGGCACCATGAGTTGTTCCAACTTTCAACAGAGGTTGAACCAGCAGGTGGAGAAACAAGGACTCCTTGCAAGACGTTATTTACCTCCGAAGTGTATGAAAATTGCGTGTATGTTCCTGAGCTATTGTAATATCCAATTCCGCCGGCAGGAGAGAATCCTGAGCCATCAACCAATGTCAATTGCCTTGATCCTGAATTATATGCTCCTGCGCCGAATGTTGAGATAAAATTAGTAAATGAATCGCAGGGATCTGTTCCATGTGTCATATTGAGTTCATCGCCATCGTTTACTCCCCCATAATCGGAATCTGCTAGATTCCAAAGAGTGCAGGAAAGATTTTCTTGCCAGTTCTCGATTCCATCATTATCAAAATCACCAGAATCTTCTCTTCTTGTAGGGTCGGTTTCGTTAGCGTCTACTATGCCATTTCCGTTGGTATCTTCATCGCCATCATCGAACGCATCACCGTCTGTGTTATTGTTACGGGGATCACTAGGCTGAGCAGGAGATCCGTATTGTCCATTAACTTCAACACCGTCATCAATTCCATCTGAATCTGTATCGGCATTAGTTGGATCTGTTAACAACGTGAGCGCTTCATGTGAATCGTTTAGGCCATCGTTATCGGTATCCGAATCAAGTGGGTTGGTTGAAGTTATTCCATCAGTTTCCGCAGTCAAAGTTGCACAGCCACCAGGACCTATTCCTAAGTGTGGAGAACATGGCGTTGTCGTCTCTGTGAAGGAACCATCTGGACCTGGACGATAGCAGGGCTGCCCACCACAATTCGTAGTCCATGATGGGTTGATATATTCGTAGAGATTGATTAATCCGTCTCCGTCTGGGTCACCATTTGCGCCATCTGCGTTGGATGCAGATGTGGCATTCAGACCGTTTGATGCCTCCCAACCATCTGGCATTCCGTCACCGTCTGTATCCCATCCATTCGGATCTTCATCAAACACACCATCGCCATCGTCATCATTTGTGGCACAATCAGCGTCACCATCAAAATCATTATCATTTGAATCAACCATGCCATCCTTGTCATTGTCAAATCCATCTGTGCAGATGTTTCCAACTGGATCTTCGTCACACAAAATCACAGTCCCAGTTCCATCAGAACCAGCATCACCACATCCAAGTTGATTATATTGCATGGCATTTTCTTCATCCCAATTGTTCACTGGGACCGTACCATTCCACCATACCCCGTTATCTAGTTTGGAAGATGTAGATGATAAGTCCCAATTTGCTGGTTGGCCGTAATTATACTCTTGAAGATTTGAAAATCCGTCTCCATCAGGATCACCAATTGCGCCATTCTCATTATTTGCAGAAAGTGGATCTAACCCATATTGCCACTCCCAGCCGTCTGGGAGCTGATCATTGTCTGAGTCCCAATCATTTGGCTGCGTATTAATAAGATACTCGAGCCCATAAGTAAGACCATCTCCGTCTTGGTCTGTCGATGCAAGAGCACTGAATGAAACAAACTCTATTGAAGCTACTGTGGACAAAAGCATAAGGATAGCTAGACTCAAGGATTTAGTCTTTTTTTTGCTTAATTTATCAATCGGTTTTGGTCGCGCTGACGAGTGAACGGAGGACATACTCAAAACTGACACCAATTCTCCGTATAACCAAAGGCACTTAATGGAAATGGTGCATTGTTCATACACAAATCTCGCAAAATCTCCCCGTAGGGGAGAATTTGTTTTTGCAATTACAGGTTCAAATATCCTCTAAATCCTCAAGCAATTCAAGATCATCTTCTAGGTCTTCTTCGGTTGTAACAGCCTCTGGGATATCATCCAAATCATCTGAAATTGATTGGATTTCTTGCTCTTCCTCTTCCCACGCAGCAGCATCACGTGCAGAGCTTTGACCCCGCCTGTAAACTGCTAGGAATATGATTAGTAGAATCCCAACATAGAGCCCCAATGTTTGAGGATTGCTGAAGTCAGTTGCAGCATTAACAATACAATCCAAACCTTCACATTCTGTTGTGAAGACAAATTGTGGAGTCTGTTTTAGTAAGTTTGTGCTTACTTCATCATCCAGAGGCTCAACTGATAGAACTACAATCGCATCCTGTCCTGCTACAACATCGTCAGATGATTTTAGAATTAAGGTGAAATCTTGTGTGCTGAAGGGGCCAATTTCAAGCAAAATTGTATTCCCAGATTGGGCTGACCCACTCTTGGAGAATTTTGCTGTCCAGCCTGTTGGCAACGTCTGGGCAGAAACAATAACGTCTAAAATCACATTATTCGAGTTCTCTACCCTAAACTCGTAATCCTGTTCAGAGTTAGGCAAAAATGGTGTTAACTCTGTAACACGTTCAACGAAGATTTGGCCGGGTTTTACCTCTTCTTTGACTTCAATTTGCATTGGAAGGTCGAAGTATCTTGCATCCTCTCCACTAGCAACTTCCTCTGTAACTCGTAAATACAGGGTATGATTACCAGCCAAAACCTGATCTCTCATTTGGATTTTAACCTCTACGTCAGCATATGTTCCTGAGCTCAGTTGAAGAGCAATAACATCTTGTCCATCATCGCCTTTTATGCTGAAATCCCATGATGCATATGATGGGTCGCCAGTATCTTCATTGGTATTTTTATCGAGCTTATCTGGAGAAATAATTCGCCATGTATTGTCACCAGTTTCGTTCGTGCTATCTGTTATCCTAACGGTAAACTCAACAGACTCGCCGGGATCTACCGGCCCAACAGTCCCTATATCTTGACCATCAGAGTCTGAAATTACCTCTGCGAGTATACCAAAAGTTCTATGCACTGTAAACGAAACAATCGAACTCATTTGATCATCTCCCGTAGAGAAGCAGATTATTGTGAATAATCCGATGTCCACATCATCTCTATTTGTCGGAGGATAAATCTTCAAAATGAGAGTCATGGTTTCATGAGACCCTATGTCGGGTGTTACTGAATATGGCCCTTCTGTCTCAAGTTCTGAGCCTGTATCATTGTCAAAAAATGCATACGTCCAAGAGGAGCTAGGAGTTTCATCTACCTTTAGTCTGTAAGTGTCTGTGTCAAAACCTGCATTGAATAAATCAAGGTAAAATGGTTCCCCGGGTATCGTCATATCTGAATCAATATAATGTGAAACTGCTTCATCAAATGCTTCGGGTCGATTTGAGTCTGCGATTTGCATTTGATGATCCTCATCCTCATAGACGCTCATTCTAGGAGGGGCGAAGACTCCTACTTCTTCGATATCCATCACAATCTTTTCTATCACAGCTTCCTCTCGAACATTATCTTCGTTCTCAACGAAACCTCTAGCCCAAACTTCAATTCTTTCAGGGGCTGTTGAAAGATCGCCATCTGGGGCTTCAATTGACAGTGTAGCAATCTTGAAGGAACCACCGCCGGATAAAGAATAGCCCGCAGGTTGGTCCCATAGTGGGTCGGACCAAGTTGATGGTAGTGAAGTAAATAATTCAAACTCGACATCCATTTGAATACCTGCTGAGCCCGTATGTTCGACCATGAATTCGACACTGCTTATCTGACCTGGAGCTATCAACACACTGTCAGCCTGATCGACTGGAAGAGAAAGATACATTCCATACTCCATGAAATCGATACCTACGTGCCTGTAAACAACCACGTGACCTTGAACATCTGTTATTTCTAGAGACAGATTGTAATGCCCAGCTGCCATTCCTGCTTCGTAAGTCCATGTATAGTTTCCAACTAACCCATTATTATCTAACCTTAAATCATCATCTTCGAACTCTTTATCGAAAACAGAATTTGTTCCAGATGGAGTTGAAAGAACGAGATTTACTGAATTTATATCATCTCTGCCAAAAGCATCTCTTACATCTACGGAGAATTGAATCGTCCTAAAGTCTGGCCTATGGTTGGGAGACCACTCGAGTTTTTCCGCATCTGTCCATATGCCGCCAGGAGCGTGCACCTTGACTTTTGAATCTGCTAATGCATTAGCTTTTAGGGAAAGCCTAGAGAACCCATTAGTTTGTTCTACATCGCCATATGCAACCAATACTTCACACTCCCCAGACTGACCGACTCCTCCTTGCCCCTCACATGAGGCAGAACCATCGATTTGGAGCCTCAATTGTGCACCCTGTTGGATTGTGAATCCTTCCTCTGGAACATCGAAAAACACTTCATTTAGAGTCCATGAACAATCGCTGTTAAAGAAACCACTGCTACAAGGGTCATCTAAGCTCATCGTTTCTGTGTATGTCTGACCACCAACTGAGTTGAGTGTGAATGTTAAATCAGCAGTTGATTGTTCTTGACCTTTGAATTGTAGGTAAATGTAGAGATGTATCTCGGTTGCACTACCTTGGCCGTAAACTGTTAAATCGCTAATGAGATCCTCTGAGCGAAATTCTACACCTGAGAGGATACTTCCTTCCCTGTGCGCTCCATCAGGTTCAATAGTGGTTATTGCTCCATCTCCACCTGAATTTCCTTCTTCATCCAAATAAAGATTGTATGTTTCCAAGTTGGCTGGTGCTTTTTCTAAAACAACCTCGTCTTCTAAAATCGAAACATCAGTCATTGGTAATAACGATGTAAGCATCATTATCAGGACGAGGAGTGGTAGTAATCGCGATTTGAGCATGCGCACCAAACTCCCGTCTGCATAGGGGTGTTAAACGGTTTTGCACATATTGCGCAACAAAACAATCACCCTTCGGGTGAATAAGAAATTTCGAACCGCATTACAAATTGAATAGTTTAAATTGATTTATTGAATATTTTCTTGCCGTTCCATGTCGTAATAGAAACCCATGTAAAAGCGAATATTTTAGTTGATGTCAATTATACATATCTATGAAAACTTGGTTATTATCCGAGTGTTTCATTAATTCCGATATGCGGGGTTTGGACGGGCGGGGGTTGCCGAGTGGTCAAAGGCGCCGGGCTTAAGATCCGGTCTCGATGAGTTCGTGAGTTCAAATCTCACCCCCTGCACCTCTAACTTACAGACCACCCACCATCAACGGGCAGTATGAATCCTGTGATGTAATCTGCATTGGCGAGGAATTTCACGGCGTTTGAGATGTCCTTTGGCTCACCTGCCCTCCCGAGTGGAATATTGTTGACAATTTCATCAAACCTATCTTTCTCCCAAGATGCTGCGAGTATTGCTCCGGGAGCAATTCCGTTTACCCTGATATCGGGTGCGAGCTCACCTGAAAGATTTAGCAATAATTGGCGTAAAGCCGCTTTTGTTGCGGTGTAGTGACTCAACTCTTCCCAAGATTGCCCCCAACTTGTATCTACAATTCCTATAACACAGCCCTTCTTTGCTTTTATTTTTGGTAGCAAGCCTTGAGTAATGAAGAATGGTGCATCCAGGTGAATTGCTGTAAATCTTCTCAATTCTTGAGGTGTTACTTTGGAAAATTCAGATTGGCTATAGATAGATGCATTGTGTATTAGCAAATCTATTCCACCATGTTCTTTTACCAAATCATGGTCATGAATTTCTTCAATAACTCTGAACAAATCTTCATCTTCTGACAAATCACCACTCACCACAGCCCCTTCTCCCCTTTGTATCAAATGTCTTGCTTGGGTTATGGAACGATTACAATGAACTATAACAGCCCAGCCATCATCTAGTAATGTGGTAACTATGTTAGCTCCAATTCTTTTGGCTCCGCCAGTTATTACTGCTACTCTCATGGCAGCGGGGAACAAGTTACGAGACTTGAATGCTCGTAAACTATCATACCCACTCTTTTTGCACCTCATCCCTTCGGGATGGTTGGAGGGAAGACAATGACAGTTCGCAAATTGAATATGGCAAAGACTCGAAGTCGCTTGCCAGATTGGTTTCGAACAAGGCTTCCGTCCGGCGAATTACAAAAAAAATTCAATGAAACAAAAAGCACGGTAACAGACAATATGCTCCACACGGTTTGCCAAGAAGCTAGATGTCCCAATATCCACGAATGCTGGGCCGCAAAAGATGCAACTTTCATGGTAGCAGGGCAAGAATGTACTAGAAGCTGTAAATTCTGCGCAGTTGGAACTGTAAGAGTTCCGCCACCGCTAGATGTGAACGAACCTGCAAATGTTGCTCATGCAGTTTCAGCTATGGATTTGAACCATGCAGTAATTACAGTCGTCAATAGGGATGATTTACCAGATAGCGGAGCAAGCCACTATCGGAAATGCCTAGAGGCAATCAGACAAAAAGTGCCAAGTGTTACGCTAGAATTATTGTGTAGTGATCTTGCAGGAGACCACAAAGATTTAGCGGATTTATTGCTAAATCTGGACATTCAAGTATTTGCTCACAACGTAGAATGTGTTCCAAGACTAGACCTAAAGGTAAGAGATCGAAGAGCTTCATTTGAACAATCTTTGGGTATTCTTATCGAGGCCAAAAAGTTGCGACCGGATATACTAACAAAATCTTCGATAATGGTTGGTCTAGGTGAAACAGACGACGAAATAACTGATGCACTTCAAAGATTAAGAGAAGCAAAAGTTGACTTGGTTACCATTGGACAATATCTTGCACCCAGTCCAAAACATCTACCCGTTGACAGGTTCCCTGAACCTATCAGCTATGACAGATGGAGCGGACAAATAGAACGAATGGGTTTCTTGGGCTGGGCATGTGGCCCCCTAGTGCGATCATCATATCGTGCAGGCGAGTTGCTCGCAAGAGCAAGAGCCAAGTTAAAACTAAAAGCGGAGTAATGAGTCAAATGTCAGAAAATAAGGGCAGAACTATGGAAAACTACACCGTACCAGACGCTCCTTTCAGGCCAGGCGACAAAGCTGATTTCGGACAAAAATGGAAAGAACAGCCTAGTGATCTTGACCGCCCTGATCCGGTCGAATCAAGTGCCTTGGATACCGAAAAACATGCACACGGGCTGATTAGAGTTCTTGGCGATGACAATACAGCATCAGGAGAATGGGATCCCAAACTCGATGCTAACGAATTAATTCGAGGCCTGGAAATGATGATGCGTCTGAGAATCTTTGACGACCGCATGATAAAAATGCAAAGGACTGGAAAGTTGTCTTTTTACATGCGTTCTTTAGGAGAAGAAGCAGTTGCAATTGCCCAAACGATGGCTCTAGACGAGAAAGATTGGGTGTTCCCATCATACAGACAACCCGGTGCTCAGTTTGTCAGAGGCAGGGACATGGTGAGTATGATATGCCACTGTATTGGAAATACAGAAGATAACATACGAGGCAGGCAAATGCCTGTTCACTACTCTTGGAAAGAAGGACACTTTATATCAATTTCAAGCCCGGTTGGAACCCAATTTAGTCAAGCTGTTGGTGTTGCAATGGCCTCTGCATATAAGGGAGAAGATCAGGCTACGATAACATGGTTAGGGGATGGAACAAGTGCTCAAGGAGATTTCCACTACGGTCTAAATTTTGCGTCTGTCTTCAAACCACCAGTCATACTAAATGTAGTCAACAACCAATGGGCAATTTCAACTCATAAAAACCTCGCAACCGGAGGATCTAACTTCGCTGCTAGAGGTTTAGCATACGATATTCCTTCCCTTAGAGTAGATGGAAATGACTTCCTAGCATTGTATTCTGTCACAAAATGGGCACGAGAAAGGGCTAGAGCTGGAAAGGGAGCCACTTACATTGAAGTTTACACCTATCGAGCTGGAGCTCATTCATCTTCTGACGATCCGACAAGATATAGGCCGGGTGATGAGTTCAAGTGTTGGCCAGGTGGAGATCCTGTTGATAGGCTAAAGGACCATCTGATAAAAATAGGGGCATGGTCTGAAGATAAGAATATCGAACTGACCGAAAAAATAGACTCAGAGGTTATTGCTGCATACAAAGAAGCATGCACCTTTGGAGACCTAGCAAACGGCCCATTCCCACCTTCATCAACGATATTTACAGAAGTCTATGAAGAGGTCCCTTGGCACATTCAAGAACAAAGGGAAGAGTTGGGTAAGTGAGGTGGTTAAATGAATGAAATGAATATGATTGAATCACTGAACAGCGCTTTAGATAACATGCTTGAGAAACATGACAATGTTGTTATTTTTGGAGAGGATGTTGGATATTTTGGAGGAGTTTTCAGAGTAACTGACGGACTGCAAGAGAAGCATGGATTGCAACGTGTCTTTGACGCTCCCCTTGCTGAAGGTGGTATTGCAGCTATCGCATTTGGAATGGGGCTCAACGGATTGAGACCTATTGCAGAAATACAATTTGCAGATTACATATTTCCTGCCTACGACCAAATAGTCAACGAAATTGCAAAAATAAGGCACAGGTCTGGAGGAGAATTTTCAACGCCGCTTACCATAAGAACACCCGCTGGTGGTGGAATAAAGGGCGGACATCATCATTCCCAAAGCCCTGAATCTCAATTCACTCACACCCCTGGTTTGAAAGTAGTATACTGCTCGAATCCAAATAATGCCAAAGGGTTGCTGACTAGTGCCATAGAATCTAATGACCCTGTAATCTTCTTCGAACCAAAAAGGTGCTACCGAGGTCCGTTTTATGGAGATCCACACAATGTTCCTACTTGGAAAGGTCACCCAAAAGCAGAGGTTCCCGATGGATATTACTCGATTCCCTTAGAGAAAGCAGAGGTTATATTGCAAGGAAATTCTTGTACTGTAATTGCTTGGGGAGCAATGGTTCACGTTGCCGAACAAGGAATAAGAGACAGCGGAGTGGATGCTGAATTAATAGATTTACAGACTCTATTGCCATGGGATAGAGACACAGTCGTTAACTCTGTTAAAAAAACGGGTAGATGTGTAATAGTACACGAAGCCCCGAAAACAAGTGGATTTGGAGCTGAAATGAGTGCTTCTATACAAGAGAGGTGCTTCTGGCATCTTGAATCTCCAATAATCCGGGTAACGGGGTGGGATACACCGTTCCCGCATACGACAGAATGGGATTATCTTCCAAGCCCTGCCAGAATTGCAGAGGCGATTAAGAAAACACAGGAGGCATAAAAATGGGAATATTTGCGTTTAAGTTACCAGATATAGGAGAAGGAGTAGTCGAGGGAGAAGTTGTAGAATGGATGGTATCTGTTGGAGACACGGTAAAGGAAGACGACCCAATTTTATCAGTAATGACTGATAAAGCGACAGTAGAAATCCCATCTCCAACCGATGGAGTGGTGAAATCCTTGGTCGGTGAACCAGGAACGATACTTGCTGTAGGTCAAGTGTGTATCGAATTTGAAACAGAAGGTGATGATTCAGTCTCTGTTAGTGAGCCCGAAATGATTGAAGAGAAAACTGTTGACGAGCCAGTTGAAGAGGTATCTCAGCCAGAGTCCGTCAAAGAATTACCAAAGGCCGACCCAAAACCAGCCAAAATGCCTGAAAAGCAGGTTTCTACAACACCAGTAGTAGTCGCCGCACCGGGAGCTCGACCCCTAGCCTCGCCAGCAGTGCGACAAAGAGCTCGCGAAAGTGGGATTGACCTTGCAGGAGTTTCCGGTAGCGGTCCAGCCGGTAGAATTACCCATTCTGATCTCGAGGCTTGGAAAGATGCAGGTAGCCCTATCGCAGCTTCAGGGCCTTCTAGAGTATCAAGGACTGGAACAACTGAGGTGCCTGTTATTGGTTTGAGAAGGAAAATCTCAGAGAGCATGACTGAATCCTACACTACAATTCCTCATTTTTCTTACTTCGAGGAAGTTGACATAACGCAACTCGAGGAACTTAGAGTCCATCTTAACTCAACAAAATTAGAACAGCAACCAAAGCTAACATACCTTCCTTTCATAATGCAGGCTCTGGTGAAGGCACTAGGAGAAAATCCTGTTTGCAATGCACTTTTTGACGATGAAAAGGGTGTTGTTACAAGGCATGAAGCGATACATCTTGGAATTGCAACTCAAACTGACAGAGGTCTTTACGTTCCTGTTGTTAAGCACGTTGAGGCCCTGGACGTCTGGCAGTCTGCTTCTGAAATGCAGAGAGTAAGTAAAGCAGCAAGAGATGGGACTGCAGGTTTAGATGAGTTAACAGGTTCAACCTTCACAATAACTAGTTTGGGAAGGATGGGAGGACTTGGTGCAACACCTATCATTAACAAACCTGAAGTTGGTATCTTAGGAGTACACAATGCGGTAGACACCCCTGTTGTTAAAAATGGACAAATCGTAATCCGTAAAATGCTAAGATTATCGTCATCATGGGATCACAGGGTTGTAGATGGATGGGATGGTGCTGTGCTAGTGCAGAGATTGAAGACACTCCTGGAAAACCCTGCAACAATATTCATGTGAGTTGGTGAGATGAAAACAAGAAAGTGCAAGGTATTGGTGGTCGGGGCAGGCCCAGGTGGTTATGTAGCCGCGATTCGCTCAGCCCAATTGGGAATGGACACTGTTATTATCGAAGGTGAAAGAGCAGGAGGAACTTGCTTAATCCGTGGTTGTATACCTTCTAAAGCGTTGATTCATGCAGCTCACAAATTTCACGACCTAGCAAAACATGCAAAAAAAGGAGGACACATGGGGATTTCAATTCCTGGACCTGCTGAGCTGAAAATGTCTCAACTAAAAGGTTGGAAAGATAACATAGTCGACAAATTGAATAAGGGAGTTGAGCACTTATTGAAGAATTGTGGTGCTGAATTGATAACAGGTTGGGCTGAGTTTAAGGATGCCAAAACTGTAATTGTTGGTGATACTCAAATCGAAGCTGAAAATGTGATACTAGCAAACGGAAGTGTTCCGATAGAATTACCTTTCATGAAGTATGGTGATGGTGTCATATCCAGTAGAGAAGCACTCGATATAGATGAAAAACTGGAACATTTGGTAGTTGTGGGAGGAGGCTATATTGGCCTTGAATTAGGAATTACACACAAGATGTTAGGATCAGAGGTCACTATAATTGAGGCAATGGATAGCGTTTTACCAATATTTGACAAAGAATTAAGGAGACCTCTAGAGCTATTTATGAAGAAAAACAAAATCAAAGTTAATACTGGTGTATTTGCAAAAGGTGTAGAAAAGCTGGATAATGGTAAACTTAAATTAAATTTCATTGACAAGAAAGAAGTAGAAGACGAGTCAAAGATGCAATCTATAGAAGCAGACCGTGTTTTAGTTACAGTTGGAAGAAGACCGAGAAGCGATGGACTTGCGCCTACTGGTGTCGCCTTGGATGAGAGAGGTTTTGTAAAAGTTAACGATCAGTGCAAAACCAATATGAAAGGAGTATATGCAATAGGTGATGTTGCCAACCTTGGTGAGATGTTGGCACATGTGGCATCTTTCCAAGGAGAGATGGTTGCAGAAATTATTGCAGGACATAACCGAGCATACAATCCAGTTGCTGTTCCAGCAATCGTGTTTACAGAACCAGAAGTAGTCTCGGTCGGAATGTCGCCTGAAGAAGCTAAAGAAGCTGGACATCCTGTAATCACTGGTAAATTCCCACTCGCTGCAAATGGTCGGTCACTCACTCAAGAAGCAGAGAAAACCGGTGGTTTTGTTAGAGTAGTTGCAAGAGAGGACGACCATAGAATTCTGGGCGTACAAGCTGTGGGGACACACGTAAGCGAACTAGTTGGCGAATGGACATTAGCGCTTGAAATGGGAGCTTTGTTAGAGGATATCGCTGGCACGATTCATGCTCACCCAACAATGACAGAAATGACTCACGAAGCTGTTCTAGCAACATTGGGTCATGCTATACACATTGCTTAATCTTTAATCGCAGCAACTGTCCTCAACTGCATCTTGTGCACAGAAACAGGTTTTCGCAGGAACGATATCAGCCCTGGAGCTTCGCTCATTGAATAGCGCGGTTACTCTCTCAAGTTCACCACTGTTGTCGCCCTTAGTTTCTAGACACAATTTCAACCCTAATAGTCCCCACATGTTATCCTTCCACAATTTTATATCTTCACGATATACTTGCTCGGCCTCTTCAACATGGCCTTGTTCAAGTAGCAAAGCACCGAGTATGTGACGAACTGGTTGCATTTGACCCCATGGCTCGTTATATGCTAGGTTAAGGGAAAGATCGACACCTCGTCTAAGCTCGTTAAATGCAGCTGTAAAGTCATATTCGTTGCCGTTTGCTTTTGCTAAAAATTGTCTGCGGTATTCAATTTCAGCTTCGAGTATTGAAGCATTGACATTCAATATCGAAGGCCCTTCTGCGGGGTCTTGATACATGAAATTGTTGTGAAGCATCCTTCCTGCAAGTGCAGGGTTTTCAAGTGCCTGCTTGAACAAAACCTGTTCTGCTTCTGCCTCAGGAACCTTTCCTAGTGATGCATATGCTACACCACGAGCATAATGTTGTGTTGCGATTGTAGCTGGGAAAACATCCTTGTCATCATACATTGGTTCTGATAAGATTTCATCCCACTTTCCGAATCTTACCATCACATGCCACGGCATTGTCACGTAAGACTCAAGGAATATTGCACCCATTGGAATGATTCCTGCTAGCATAAATTGAGCACCTGAATTTGCATCACCTGCAGGTAATGTGTCAACTGCTTTTCTTGCATATTTTAGGGCGGTTTCATATTGGCCATCAAACATTGCACACCACACAACGAAGTGGTGGTTGTGCATTCTGTAAAATTTGTAAAATTGGGATTCGTTACCTGTCAATTCTACATACCGATCGTCAGCTTCAACTGCTGCGATATTACAGTCGATCGCCTCTTTCCACTGTCCAACCCATGCGTCGATGTGAGATGGCATGTGCACTAGATGCCCAAGACCGGGCATGCGAGTGCGCAACACATCTGCTGCAGGCAGAGCCTTTTCAGGGAAAGGAGATAACTCCAGAGCGTGACAGTATAAGTGACACAATGCAGGGTGTATCTTGGCTTCATCACTGCTTTCAAATGCGTCTTCCATTATTTTTACAAGTAGCAAAGTATTGTCATCAGCAGGAGTTATTTCTCCCGTTGCTGTGTTCTTATCCCAAAGTTGCCATGCCTTCAGATTCATTAGAGCCTCGACATAGATAGCAGTTACATCCAAATTGCCACTATATTTCTCATATAGAGGTTTCATCGCTTCTGCAAATGCAACATTTAGTTCTGGACTGTTTCCCATGTTCAATACCGATGGGTCAGCAGCGTCACGTGCTTCAGCAGAGTGACGCTTTGAAAGTGCAACAATCAAATCTTGCTCTAATTCTGTGCAATGACCCATTACTGTGATGGCCTGCTGGATTGCATCGTGTCCCGAGCCTAAACCTGGAGACCAGTTGTAATTCGATGAGACGCAATATGCTATTCCCCACCAAGCCATTGCGCAGTTAGGATCTAGTTCTGTACACTTCATAAAGCACGCAATTGCTTGCTCATGGTTGTAATTTAACATGTGTCCAAATGCTTCAACATACATTTTCCTAGCTTCATCGCTATCGCAGGTAATCTGTGTTGCAAAGAAATAGTTTGTCGGGCTTCCAAAGTCATAGTCTACTGGGGCTAATTCCATAAAGGCAGATATCAGTGATGGAATATAAATTAAGCGTTATTTTTTATCCATTTAGAATAACAAATGTCGCTAGAACTCTTATTTTTCAACAA
>CESW01149693.1_pt1 | contig 32836 bp, 26 predicted proteins | sample 531171 | NCBI WGS metagenome assembly CESW01 (sample SAMEA2621859, study PRJEB7988) | marine metagenome | biome: marine biome (ENVO:00000447); feature: surface water layer (ENVO:00002042); material: "saline water (ENVO:00002010), including plankton (ENVO:xxxxxxxx)" | depth 5 m
TCAGATGTTACCCGTTTTTTCTTTTTAATGAGGTCTCCGAATACTCATTTGGAATTTGACATAGCACAAGCTAAAGAGGCTGGTGAGAAGAATCCAGTATTTTATCTTCAATATGCACATGCACGTATTCATAGTATTTTACGCAAAGCGGAAGAAGAATATGGCTTTCCACCGAAATCTCCTACTCTTAACCAGCTGAAGCTATTGGTCCATGCTTCGGAGTTAGCCCTAATAAAAACACTTTTTAAGTTACCCAAAGCGATTGAAAGTGCCGCCAATTCTTTTGAGCCCCACCGCTTAATTAATTATTTGAACGACGTAGCAACCGACTTCACATCATTTTATCATGATTGTAGAATTATGGGCGTTGAACAAGAATGTGCTCAAGCCCGAGTGCTTTTGGTCAGACAAACTGCAAGGGTTTTATATAATGGTTTAGAAATCTTAGGTATCCAAGCTCCTGAACAAATGTGAGTTGGACCTATAACTAAGATCTGGCACTTAACTTAGCAACGCGAATGTTACAATACCTTTTGTTTTTATTCTATTTATTGTAAAACCAGCCCCATTAAATAACTTTTTAGATTCCTTATAAGTCCAAAAATGTAAGCCAGCTAACGAACTAGACTTTTGGGCTATACGTCCTAGCCAATGGTTACTTTTCAACAAATACATGATGAAGAAACGGCCATTGGGTCGTAATACTCTTCGTATTTCAGTAAGCACCTGAGCTGTGTTGGAGACTTCGTTTAAGGTCCCTCCCATAGCAATTATATCGAAGGTATCATTATAAAAAGGAATCTGCCTGGCATCGGCTTGTAACAAAAATAAGTCAACTTTATCTTTAATTGCTTTTTGACGAGCTTTTTGAAGCATAGGAAAGGAGAGGTCCAGTGCCACCGTCTGTGAGCTTGGTTCAAAATCTTGTAAATTTCTCGCATAGAAGGCGGTGGAGCAACCTACATCTAAAATGGTATCTCCGCGAGTAGGTCCTGTCCAATCTATGAGCAGTTTTTTTTCCTCATTTAAGCTAAAATCCTCACCACTCAGGAGACTTATAGAGCGTCTTCTCCACAGAGTTTCGTATAACTGTGCTGTTATTGAGATGTGATTTGAAAGTTGAGCAAGCGTATCAAAGGATTGTTTATTTTCGACTAGTTGAACAATGTTACGTTCGATAGAAAAGGGCCGCCCATCCTCTGCATAAATAGACCTATTAAAAGGGGTTCTTAGTTGCGCAGTTTCTACCGGAAGTTCTAAAGAAAGGCGGTCATTGTGCGGAGCACGAAGTTCCAACGACATAGAATTTAGTTGAAAATTGAAATTTAATAGATTTACTAAATCATGAATATCTTCAGATAATAAGTAAATGAGCTCTGGCGGTTAACGTTGCGAATATCATATTCCTTGAATAGGATACTTAGTCGTTGAATTAAACATATTAAGCAGAGCGATCGTTATTTTTGTAGGACTAATGAAATTTGTGTGCCTTTATCTACACTTAACATTTCGGCGGCATTCCCTCGATTTATACCAATTTCCATCATTCCAGAGCTACCGACAAAGGCGGCCGGTTCACCTGGGGCAACGTCTTCAAAGGTATTTACCAAATGGTCAATCATTGTGTTTCCAATATATATACGTACTTTTTTGCGCCCAACGGTATTTTCTATCAACTTTTCGGATATGTTAGTAATTAGGTTTCCAAAGCGATCTATGTGAATTACCCATCCTTGTAAACCATCTTTATCCCCTATGGGTACTGCCCAATGGTAACTAACTAAGTCACTAATAGGATCTCCAAGCTCTTTCAAGCCCACACCCTTAGCTAAATGAGCTGCAATTGGCGAAAATAAATCGCGGCCATGAAAGGTTCTTGAGCGAATATCTCTCCAGTAATTTGGGTTATTTAATTTGTATGCTCTGTAATGGAATTCCTCACAAAGAAGCGAAAAAATCCCGTTATCTGGACCTACAAATACTTGGTCATTTACTTCCAGAGCAATGGGATTTCTATCGGTTCCAACGCCGGGGTCAACTACTACCAAATGGATACTTTTTTTTGGAAATAGAAAGGCTGTATTCCGAATAACCCATGCACCTGCCATAATATCCTGTGGCGGTATTTCATGAGATATGTCAACAAACCGCGCATTAGGAGCAATACCAAGCATGACTGCTTTCATGGCGCTTACATAGTGGTCTTGCAACCCAAAATCAGTTGTTAGAGTAATTATTTTGCTCATAGATGTACTAGGAGCGATAAGGGTTCATGGCTGCTCTAGCTATAGCTATTTAACATAACCGGCATAACCAACATTAACATCTCTTCGCTTTTGTTACTTTGTGTGGGTTTTACTATTCCGGCCTTATTTGGAGAGGAAAACTCAAAGCTTACTCCATCGCCATCAATATTTTGTAGTACATCGGACAAATATTTGGCATTAAAACCAATTTCCATGGATTCGTTACTGTAATCACAATCAATGGTTTCTTTGGCCTCACTACTCATGTCTAAATCTTCGGCGCGAATAGTCAGTTTATCTGTATCTAGTTGTAAACGAATTTGTCGGGTGGTGCTGCTTGAAAATATAGAAACCCGTTTAACTGTAGATAACATTTGGTCTTTGCTAATAGACAAAAACTTATCATTGTCTCGAGGGATTACTGATTCGTAATTAGGATATTGTTCGTTTATTAAGCGCGTTATTAATTGGGTATAGCCGCATTTAAAACTTACATGATCTTGATTTACTTTTATGGCAGTTAACTCATCTGAGATACTCTTTTGAATTAATGCCAGCGCTTTATCAGGAACAATAAAGGATTCTTCTTTTTTGGTAGTCATTTCAGTGGTACTATACTTAACTAACCGATGGCCATCGGTTGAAACAAATTGAGTGGAATTAGGGCCAAGCTGAAAGTTGACGCCCATCATAGCAGGCCGTAAGTCATCGTTGGATACAGCAAATAGAGTTTTAGCAATGGCTTGTTGAACAAGTTTTGTATGGACTTCAATGGTAGTTCCATCAATTAAGTTAGGTACTTCAGGGAAGTCATCAGCATTATCACCCGCTAATTTATAGGTCCCTTTATCAGTTTTAAATAAAATATTGTTTTGGTCGTCTACCTCAAAAAAGACGGTTATATTCGGGAGTTGGCGAAGAGTTTCCAAAAGTCGTCTTGCAGGTATCGCGATAGAACCGGGCTCTTCAATATCTGCTTCAACACGCTGTATAATAGAGATTTCTAAATCGGTGGCACTTAATTTTATACTACTTTCTTCACTCTTAAATAGGATTGTTTCTAAAATAGGCAAGGTTGCTTTATTTGGTACGGCGCCAATTACGGTGGAGAGGCCTTTGTTGAGTTCGCTACTGGATACAGAAAATTTCATAGACGGTTGAATTATAGGGGTTTGTTCGACGGTTTAGCGGTTGGATTGCCCTTTCCAACATATGTGCTTATACTAAGAAAATACGGTACTCTCTGCAACAAATTACCGTGCATTTTTACGAATTCACTTTTGAGCATTTTATATCTTTAATAGGTAGGTATAAAAACAATAAACCACATCATTTTGTATACATTAATATTGTATCCTGGCCGCTGGCTTTTTGTCGTTTTGTTTCTGTTTTGCGCTCCAAAGCAGGCTCTATCTCAATCTCTTCACGCGAAATATGGAAGCGAATTTCTGCGAGTAGGTGTAGGGGCGAAAGCGTTAAGTATGGGTGGGGCACAAGTGGCTATTAGCCAAGGGGTAAATGCAGCATATTGGAATCCTGCAGGCTTGCGATCGGTAGAGGACGTGCAAATTATGTACATGCATTCTGAACGCTTTGGAGGGATAGTGGGCTATGATTATGGATCCTTGGCTTTACCTTTGTCCCCAGATCGAGGTGTATTAGCCCTTAGTTTTTTTCGACAAGGGGTCGATAATATTGCCAACACGTTAGACGCTTGGGATCCAAATCGAGGAGATAATGGCGGGCCTAAAGCCAACGTTGAACAATACATCACTCGTTTCAGTGCTACTGATATGGCGTGGTATTTATCCTATGCATCCGGACAAGCACCGGGCGATTTACCAATTTATTATGGTGGCTCTTTAAAAATTATACGACAAAAATTAGGCCCTTTTGCAAATGCGTGGGGGTACAGTTTAGATTTGGGAGCGCAAGGTCGTTGGAAAGAATGGTTTTGGGGCATTCAGTGGATCGATGCCACCACATTGCGGAAGGTATGGACGGTCAATCAAGATCAATTCGATGGGTATGAAGAAGTGTTCGGAGATCAGACCCCTGAGGGGTCCGATGAATATGTACGCCCATCTTTACGAATAGGTATAGCACGAAGTTTTCTATACAAGGAGTGGACAATTAATGCTTCATTTGATGTGTTAAGTATGTTTGAGGGAAGAGAGGCCTATTACCTGAACCTTGGTTCATGGAGCTTAGAGCCATGCCTCGGTATAGAAGGGGTATTTAGGGAACATCTGTCGCTACGTATGGGGCTTACTGATTTATACCAAGACCCCCTTTCTGGCTGGATGATGCGCCCTACTCTCGGGATGGGAGTAGAAGTCTACAAATTTGCTATTGACTATGGATTTATGGGCTTTTCAGGTAGTGCAGCTGAGCTGGGCAGCACGCATCTCGTCTCTGTACGTCTTTTATGGGATTGATTATGATAATGGAGTCGATTCGTAAAATTATTCTTTTAGGACCTACTGCGGTAGGCAAAACCAGTCTATCTATTGGCTTAGCAGAAAAACTCAATACAAGTATAGTTTCAGTTGACGCCAGGCAGTCGTATCGCTATTTGAATATTGGAACGGCTAAGGCAAGCGTAGAACAACGCAAGCAGATCCACCATTTTAATGTGGATATCTTAGATCCGGATGAGCTCGATTCACCGGTTACCTTTTTAGAGCGAGTTCAACAGTGGTATACAAAACATTGCCATAATTATCCAAACAGGCCATTGATTTATGTAGGCGGTTCCACCTTATATTTAAGTAGTTTGATCACTGGCCTAGATCCGACACCTAAGGCCAACCCTGCCCGCGTTATTCAATTAAAAGAGCAAGCCAGAATTGAGGGAATAGAGAGGTTATATGAAAAACTCCAACGGGTTGATGCAGACTATGCTCGAAAAATGGATGGGTTAAATCCTCAGCGTATTATTAGAGCCTTAGATGTGTATTATGAAACAGGAGAGCCCTTTAGTTCCTTTCATTCAAATATTACCCCATCCTGCCCTAAAGACACCCTTGTATTTGGTCTTAATAGGTCTCGTTCGAACTTGTACGGACGTATTGAAAAGCGGGTAGATCATATGATAAAGCAAGGATTCGTAGAAGAAGTGAGGCGACTCTTGAAAAGGGGTTTCTCATCAAAAAACCAGGCACTACAGACCGTTGGGTATTCAGAAATAATTTCACACCTTAATGGAGAGCTAAGTCTTGAGCAGGCAGTTGAGAAAATAAAGACTCACACTAGGAGATATGCAAAAAGGCAGGAAACATGGTTCCGGAAATGGCCATTTATTAGATGGTTTAATCCCGAAGAACAAACAGAGCGCGAGATATTGAATTTAATTTCACAAGAAATTGAATTTAAACCCAAAAAAAGAGAATAACACCTCCAATTTTTTAAAGGATACATTTAGCAGCTAAACCTGAGAAACCCTACCTTAAGGTACCACTTAATATTATTCATTTATGTTCAAAGCAAAAGTAAGCGTAACTTTGCGCCCGTCTATTTTAGACCCAAAAGGAAAAGCCGCTCATCATGCCTTACAAAATTTAGGATTAACCAATATCAAAGGTGTTCGTATTGGTAAATTTATTGAGATCGATGTTCAAGCTAGTAATGAAGAAGAGGCAAGAGATATTGTAGAATTGGCTTGTAATAAACTATTGGCTAATGAGGTAATGGAAGATTTTGATATTATGTTTGAATATTAGTCAAGGAGAAATTAATGTATTTGCATCTAACTTATACTCTAGGGATTGTTAAAGAGGCAAGAAATGAGGGTGACTTAGAAACCTATGCCCAAGAAGAGCTAGAGGAAGCGATTCAAACACCATGGAAACTTATTCTTTATAATGATGAGGTACACACTTTTGAAGAAGTTATTCAACAACTTATAAAAGCATTGAAATGTGGGCGAGATCATGCCCAACAGCTAACTTTAAAAGTGCATAGCGAGGGCAAAGCAATTGTTTTTGAGGGAGAGTTTGAAGAGTGTTTAAAGCGCGATTATATTTTGAGAGAAATTGAGTTAATAACAGAAATAAAAGGCTAATTTCAAAAGAGGTATAAAGTGATAAAAGTGGGAGTGGTTGTATTTCCGGGTTCGAATTGTGATCATGATGCATATCATGCTCTAAAATATGTGATGAATGCAGATGTGAAATTCCTTTGGCATAAAGAAACAGATGTATCCGGATTGGATATAATTATTGTTCCCGGTGGATTTTCCTATGGAGATTATCTTCGTTCAGGAGCCATTGCTCGCTTTTCACCCATCATGCAAGAGTTGATTGAATATGCTAAAAAAGGAGGACCGGTAATGGGAATTTGCAACGGTTTTCAAATATTGCTAGAAGCGGGATTAATACCTGGTGCCATGAGGCATAATGAACAACTTAAATTTATATGCAAGGATGTGCATATACGAGTGGAAAGTACTCAAAGTATATACACGTCTACTTTGCAAAAAGACCAGCTTCTTAAGATTCCGATCTCCCACGGCGAAGGAAACTATTATATAGATAACGACGGGATTAAAGAGTTGCAAGACAATGATCAAGTACTTTTTCGTTATGTAAACGCTCATGGAGAAACTACGCAACAAGCCAATATTAATGGCTCTGTTGATCATATAGCTGGTATAACGAATAAACAAAAAAATGTATTGGGTATGATGCCGCATCCTGAGCGGGCTATGGAACAGCTGCTGGGTAAAGAAGACGGCAAGCAAATTTTCGAGTCTGTTTTACAAGTGCTGGCAATTACGTGAGCGGAGTCGCGCCACATATGACCCCATTAAGCTGCGAACCCAGTGAGGCTCACGTATTATATGGTAAAAAGCTGGTCAAGCGTTATAAAAAACGTAGAGTTGTTGATGAGGTCTCCATCCGTGTAGAACAAGGAGAAATAGTGGGGTTATTGGGTCCTAATGGAGCAGGTAAGACCACAACCTTTTACATGATGGTTGGACTAATTACACCGAATGAGGGAGAAATATATTTAGATGAGGAGCACCTTACCCAAACACCCATGTATAAACGAGCACGGAAAGGGGTCGGATATTTAGCCCAAGAAGCGAGTGTATTTAGGAATTTAACTGTTTATGAAAATTTGACTGCTGTATTACAATATAGAGGTCATGATGAGGTTGAAATTAAACGGCGCTGTGAGGAATTAATTGAAGAATTCTCTTTACAAAAAGTCAGGGATAGTCAAGGGTATAGGTTATCTGGTGGTGAACGGCGAAGAACAGAAATAGCAAGAGCATTGGTGACTAAACCAAATTTTATTTTGCTGGACGAACCCTTTGCAGGTGTTGATCCAATAGCTGTTGAAGATATTCAACAGATAGTCTCCAAGTTAAAATCTCAGAATATTGGTATACTAATTACGGATCATAATGTACATGAAACTCTAGCAATTACAGATCGCGCCTATCTTATGTTTGAGGGTAAAATTTTAATGGAAGGTTCTGCCGACATGCTAGCAAATGATGAAAAAGCTAGGAAATTATATTTAGGGGAGACATTTACCTTGGGACGTTATATTAAAACGTGATATAGTAGCTGGTTTATTTACCAGGCTTATTAGGTTTACATTTAATCTTATCTATAAAAATAACTATATGAAAGAAATTACAGTTCAACAATTAAAAGAAAAATTAATCCATAAGAGCGAAAATTTTATGTTAATTGATGTTAGAGAAGATTTTGAATATGCGATATCTAATAATGGGGGCGAGCATATACCATTATCCAACCTTCAAAGAAGAGTGCATACCCTTAATCAGGATGCTGAGTATGCTATAATATGTCGCGCTGGCGCACGTAGTGCTAATGCATGTGTATTTTTAGAGCAAGAAGGCTTTGAAAATGTGTACAATGTTAAAGGTGGAATGAAAGCATGGGCCGCTGAAATTGACCCTTCTATAACCGTAGCATAGCCTTGTTCTGGATGTATAATAGAACGTGCTAGAATAAGTCCTATGATTCAGTGAATGGACTAAATTATTCGTTCCCAATTTTTAAATACCTCTAGTGACACTGGCCTGATATCATGGCTGCAGTTAAAATTCTAGTCATGACTTATTGTATTATAAGGCTAAATAGTTTCCCCTGTTAAACTCGAACCAAGTAGATCAACCAATTGAGTAGATTAACACAATTGATGTATTTAATGATAGACATAACCAGTGATAATATTTACAAAAAATCTACGAAATCGCAGCGATTTGGTTTAGTAGCTCCTGATTACTCTCCGTATTTTTTAGCACTTTGAGAAGCCCTAACATGGATTCTTTAGGAGATTTTTTTAGTAGATATCTGCGTACCATATTTCGCTCTTCTAAGGAGTCCGTTATGAATTTAGCTTCATTTCTAGTTCCAGAGGAAGTGATGTTAATGGCTGGATAAATACGGTCATTCGCTAATTCTCTATCCAATACCAGTTCCATATTCCCAGTTCCTTTGAATTCTTCGAAGATTAAATCATCCATTCTCGAGTTCGTTTCAACTAGACAAGTAGCAATAATAGTTAAAGAACCCCCACTTTCAATTTTTCGTGCAGAACCAAATATTTTTTTAGGAATTTCTAGGGCTCGAATATCTAAACCTCCGGATAATGTACGACCACTATTACTTTGAATAGCATTGTAGGCCCTCCCTAGTCTTGTTAGAGAATCAATTAATATGACCGCATCTTGACCCATTTCGGCCTTTCTTTTGGCATATCCTAGAGTCATCTCGGTAATACGTATATGACTTTGAGTTTTACGATCATTGGAAGAGGCAAAAATTTCAGCATTTGAAGACCGGATAAAATCGGTCACTTCCTCAGGGCGCTCGTCTACCAGAAGGATACTTAAGTGTATATCTGGATGATGGTGGGCAATGGAGTCAGCTATTTGTTTTAATAAAACCGTTTTTCCAGTACGAGGAGGTGCAACTATTAAGGCTCTTTGACCCTTGCCGATTGGTGCCACTAAATCTATTACCCGCATTTCGGTATCTTGTGCTCGGTCACCTAAACGAATCCAATCTACAGGCATAATAGGAGTTTGCCGTTCAAACTTTGAGCATTTCGCCCAAGCTTCTAAACTTTGGTGGTTAATATTGTCCACGCTGGCCACATGTCGGTTACCTTGAAGATCTTCCTCAAATTCTCCCTCTATAATAAGACCCTGGCGTAAATCTAAGTCTTTAACTTCATCAGGCTTTAAAAAAGGATCTTTAGGATGATAACTGAATTCATGATTTAGTTTTCTTATCAGTCCCCACCCTTTTTCATTAATTTCTAAAACCCCAGCAAAGCGGCCCGCAATACCTTGGTTTTGGTTCCAATGAAACTTAGGAATAAAAACATGATTGGATTTACCGTTATTTTTCTTATTCCGATTTTTATTCCGCTTATTTTTGTTGCGGTTATTTTTATTGTAGTTATTTTTATTTCTAGCCATTAATAATTATTCAGTGTATGTCGATGCTCCAAGCTAAACCGTCAAAAGAGGGTTATCAATGTACTCTTCGTAAGTGAATGTTAAACTGAAGGGAGGAGCTTATATAAGAATGGTGGCTCAGAGTAGATCACCAATTAAGGAATAAGTTTTGGAAAGATACAAATGTTTTACCCCATTACAAATCAATTCGACGTAAAATTAATACGTTAAACTATAAATTATTGCATTTCAAGAAGTTTATCGAACTATTGTAGATTCATTAATCCAGTTGTAGCAATTGCCCAAGGCACCATTTACCCTCACTTTTTGACCTTGTTCGTACCCTAAAGTAAAGAACTTGTCTTCGGTAGATGGTGTCACGGCTTGGTATGTTGCTAACTGGGAATTCACAGTATTAGTCACGCTAGCATCTACCGATTTTGCCCGATTTAAATAATCTACAACAATCCAGTATACAACCTTATCTCTTGCCTCCAGTTTACGATTCGCAGTACATGAACTTACGGCCTGCCCATAAATAGAGGCCAATTTAATGTATGCACGCCCCAAAGAATCATCTATTGTTAATGCCTCTTGAATATACTCTTTGGAGATTGACAATTGTCCTGTACTTGAGTAAACATCGGCTAGTTCTAGATTCATATCCTTTTTGTCATTGTCATTATAAGCCATTTCTAAAGCTTGTTTGAAATAATCTGCAGCTTTGTTATAAGAAGCATTTCCTCTCTCAGTTTCTGCAAGTGCTTTAGCACTTGCAAAAGTTGGATCTAATTTGTGAATTAGCAGGGTAGTTTGGAGGAACTCTTCTGTCATATTAAGATCTTCTTGTGCTTTTGCAACACATTTAAGGTCTTTAATCGATTCTGGATTTTCGTTTAACTTGGCACCACAAAATTCGAGCCGCTCTTCTGGTGTATTAAATAGTGATTCTTGAGTTTCATCAAAATAAGTGCTTAACTCCAAACCTGCATAAAGTTTTGCTTTTTCAATCATGTTTATGACTATATCTTTTTCATTATTTCGTACAAGATCGTCAATAACCACGCGAACGTAATAACCCTCTCCTAGCAAAGTAGTTTTCTCTACATCCATATCAAACATAGCTTTGAAATCACTATAAGCCTTATCAAGGCCGCCTTCGATATATTGATAATGTTTTAGAAGATATCGGCCCCTGTCCTGATGGAGCTCATATTTATCTACTTCCTCATCGGTGAAAAAAGTAAATTGTTCTTCAAAAAGACTTAATGCGGTATCAATATAAGCCTCACGTATACTCGGGTCTTGTTCTTCTAAACCAATCTGTGTATAAATGTCAATGAACTTTGGATATTGGTTCGCTAAGTTGAATCGCGAGTATCCTTCTAATACTTTGGTTTTACTGCAGAGTAACCATCGTCCATACATCAGGGCAAACGGATAATCTTTATTTTTATAATTGTCTTGGAATATGGAATAAGCAGCCAGTTTGTTCATCCCGTAAGGAGGAGTGACAGTGCAATCTTGCGCTTTTATTTCAGATGTAATTAACAGTAAAAACCCAAGTAGGGTTGCTGGAACTTTCATGATACAATTTCGTTAGTTAAGTCAATAAGTTCAGTGTACAACAGCTTATTTTTATTGCAATTTAGGTCGTAAAAACATGATTTCAGCAAGATTCACTGCAAGCCCAATAGCCCAAATATTCTCTTTAATTAGGTTACCATCAGTGGTTCCTCTGAATCCGTATCGCAAGCTCAAATCAATAGATGAAGGACTGCGCGACAACATTCCTAACCCAGTATGAAGCCATAACGTTCTGATTTCTTCTTTTTCAACTGTTATATGTCCACTGTCATAAGATAATCCAGCAGAATATTTAAAACTGGAAAAAACTCCATTTTGTGCTTTTTTATATGGATGAAATTGCGCTCCAAAACCTAATCGCATTCGGTCAGCCATAATAGCGCCGTCATTTCCAACTAGATCATTGGTATAGTCTGACCACCGCTGAAATTGTCCCTCTATACTGATATTAAATCGATTATGAGGCGCATAGCCAATACCAGCGGCATATTCTAGAGGGAGTTCCATTTTTCCCTTTTTGCTAGTCAATATGTTGGATAAATCCACCGTTTTACTACCAGATTCAATTTCTTTCTCAGTGGTGTAATTTTGTCTTAGAGTCATATTGAAAGGAATATTAACTGTAGCACCAACTGAAATTTTATCCTGTATTCTAAATATGTTTCGAAAACTACCTCCTAAACCAAGGCGTTGTGAAAATGCAGCGCCACTAATGGTTAGTTTTTGGATTTGCTGTGAGTAAAGCGAAGAACTAAAAGAAAATTCTTCTGATGTTTGCAAACTGAAAAATGCTACCGAAGGCGCATAGCCAATAGAAATTTGGTCGTTAACTTTCCATCCAAAACCTACTTCGAATTTATTCAACCCCCCTATTTGTTGTAGTTCGGAACTGTATCCAACAGTATCTCCATAGGACAAAAATTCTTTATTGTTAATTAATTTTAGATTGGAACGAGTGACTGGATATAAACCAATAGAAACTCCAAGTTCACTTGACTTAAAAGGTAATAATAACTGAAGATATCCTTTATCAAACAGGGTAGAGACACCTGTAGTGCGGGTATTTTTTAATTGGATGTTTTGTAGGCCTAGACCTGAAGCTCCCTGGGTATAATAGGTTTGTGACCAAAAAGCAGGGTTTGTAAGGCCTGAAACTTCTTGATTAACGCTTGTAATACCAAATGTACCGTGCGACTTAGCAGACCCGGTTTCAATTTCAACAGGATAACCAATTCCATATGCTGAGTAAATTGACCCACTAGAATACAAATTACTAGATTGAACTTGAGCTTTGATGAGAGGGGAACTGATAAAAAGTAGTAATAGCCCCGGTAATGGTGTTTTGTAAGAAGCTACAAATGAAAATATACACGAAATTGTTCGCATGTTATATATTATTTTTGGACCTCAGATTTTATGGAATGAATAATTAGTCGCGGCCGCTTATCAGAAGAGGCATTATTATCATAAAGAATGTTGGAGCCTATATAGCCTGCATTAACAAATGGATATATATAGGAGTCTTTAATTGGGTTATTGTTATAGATTTGATCATTAAGCAATCGAGTAATATCAAAACGGAAACGCCCTTCTGAAGGATATCCATTGATGATATTTTCATCTGAAAAGCCAAATTGGTAAGCTAAATCAATAAAATCGCCCTCACTCATTCGAAAACCAGGGACATTTAAACGTTGTTCATGTTCGGATAAACTATTATTTGCCCGTGTTGTATCTTCTTCCAAAACCAGTTCGGCTCGAACAAAATTATTGTTTGGTAATTGCTCACCTATACTTTTTATATCTATTGTTAACACCTTCTCAAAGGTGTTGTGAAGTAGCATACGATTAGGAATAGGCTCAATAGTTTCCCTTTCTATTTTATAGGCCCAATCTTGCATACTATATGAACTAGTATCTTCTTGTCCAATAACCAATAAACGGCTGGTGCTTAAGGTGGCAAATCGAATTTGATTAGTTGTATTTTTTGGAACAATAGCCAGCCCAAAGTCTTCTTTCGCATACCTAGCTAATCGAGTACTATCATCGTTAATATTAAATAATTCCCGATAAAAGGTATCCCAACTCCCGCCAAGGGCTATGTGAACGTTACCGTTCGTATCTATGTCGGTAACGTTAAAACCACCAACACGTTCAAATTCTAGATTAATTTCGTTAGATTGTCGAAAACTAGGTCCATGCCAACTATTTTGAATTCGATACACATCAAATACGGCGGTTGAACTGGTATCCCCGTAAATTTCATCTTGCATTATACGAAGTTTCATTTCAAAGCTCATATCATCAAGCACAGTATCGCTACTTGAGGCTTTGATGGAGGGTTTTAAATAGAGAGTGCTGGTTAGTTTACCAAAAAGAGGGTCTTGAAAAGATCCAAATGCAGAGTACATTAATCGACCTAGGTAAGGATCAATACCTATAAAATCTATTTGATTGATAAGGACTGTATCTATTTCTATAGCTGACTCCTGAATAAAATCTATAGCAACGGTGTTGGATTCATCACATGCAGTCATGCTAAAAAAAGCAAGTATAAAAAAAATAAGCCACCTTACTGAGACAGCTTTGTTCGTTAAATACATATGATCACAGTCTTCTTTTTAATTCCTATTTCGTGATGGTTTTGTAGTAATCGGAAAATTTAATTGACACATCTTCAGGCGCACCTTGAATTTTTACAGGAGAAACATTCAATTTGTTAAATACGTCATCAAATTCATCATTCAAGAAATTTCCAGTGACTACATGATCACTGTAAAGGAGTCCTAATTTCAATAAGTCCACTTTACCCTGATCAGTTAGTTTGGCGATGTTAACATCGTCAGGTAAACCAAGTAATTCTAGGATTTTGGCTGTGTCTGCAGTTCCATCGTTTTCTGGATGATGTAAATTGTAGATGATCTTTGAATTTTTAAAAATAGGCTCATCTTTATATTTAGTTTTAACCAGAAGTGGAATAAGGCCTGCCGGCCAGTCATGACAATGTATGATATCAGGCTCCCAACCTAATTTCATAACTGTTTCGAGCACCCCTTTATTGTAGAAGGCTAGTCGCTCAGCATTATCTGGATAGAAGCTTTCGTCTTTCGGGTTTTTAAAAAGACCTTTTCTTTTAAAATATTTATCGTTGTCTAAAAAATAGACTTGTAATTTTGCATTGGGAATACTAGCTACTTTGATTTTCATACTTTCCGCGGCATCTCCTACTTCAACTTCTATTCCAGATAACCGTATAACCTCATGTAAACGATTTCTACGGTCATTTATCGTGCCATATTTTGGCAACAAGATGCGAATCTCAAAGCCCTTATCTTGTAGCGAAGCAGGTAAAAAACGCAATAAATCCGCTGTAACAGTCATGCGTGCGAAAGGTGAAATTTCAGCGGCTGCGTATAAAATTTTCATAATGGTTTATTATTCATTATTGTTCAATCCGGACGCTTTAATCACTTCATCCAATTCGTTGCCTTCTTCTAATGAATAGAAATCTAAAAGAGTATCTCCACGTAGTCCTAATCGTAATGTTTCTAATGGAATCACTTCTTCGGGTTGGATATTTCCCAAGTTGACATTAGATCCATATTTACGAATAAACCAAACTTGCTGTTCTTTTTTGGGTGCCTCAAAAAGCAAATATTTGACAGGTATTTGATCGGTGATTTCTTCAAGTAATCCAGATCGAATCTCACCATTAGGGCGAAACATTCCAACAGTACCACTTTCTCTAGCTTCGCAGATAACTTTCTCGGAACCAGCTTCTAGTTCCTGTTGAATAGTTCGCACCCATTTGTAAGGAGGAACGATTTCATTAGGGTTCTTACTACCAACCTCAGAATAAACCGTATAATCACTACTTAGTTCTTTGATGATAGCCTGTTTTTTTTCATCCGACAACAAGATAGTACCATTAGAAACCTCTAAGTGTGTAATTTCGTAGTGCTCCATCAATTTTCGGTAATCGGAAAGTTGGTTACGCATCAGAAATGCTTCGAAGAGAGTACCACCAAAGTAAACGGGTATTCCAGCATTTTGATAAACCTTAATTTTTTCTTCTAACCCTTGAGTTACATATGATGTACCCCACCCAAGTTTGACTATGTCAATATGTTTTGAGCATACATCAACTAGATCTTCTACTTGACGAATGCCATATCCTTTGTCCAGTACCAGGGTTATACCTTCAGTTCTCGGTTTTGCAGATCGTTCAGGTAGATTCTTCAATGAAAACGACATAGTGTTTTTTTTATTGCAATTTAGGAATATACGAAAAAGGCGGTTTTAAATGAAAAAACACCTTTTTTATTTATTCAGCATTTATTTCTTCCTGTTATGCCGGTTGCCTAACTGAAGGAGAATGCTAATTTTATCACGATCAATTTCTTGTAGCATTTCTGTAGTGTATCTCCAAAGCCAATTACCGGATGAAGTTCCTGGAAAATTCATACGGTGTTCTTTTGATAGGCCCATAAAGTCTTGAAGGGGAAAGATGGCCTGATCACTTACTGAAAGAATTCCAAGCCGAATAAAAGCCCAATTTATATGTGTTCCATCGGATTGGCTATAGGTTCTGGCAAAATGGCGTTCGCTCTCGGGGGCTTGCTCATACCATCCTTTCGAGGTGTCATTGTCATGTGTGCCGCTATATACCACGCAATTCTGAGGATAATTATGGGGTAAAAAACTATTGTCAGATTCGGCGTCAAAGGCAAATTGAAGAATCTTCATACCAGGAAATGCATATTTATCGCGCAACTTTTCTACACCTTCGGTAACAAAACCTAAATCTTCCGCAATAATAGGTAGTTCGCCGCATTCTTCTAAGATGGTATCAAAAAATTTTTCACCAGGGCCCTCAACCCAATGTCCATTTACAGCAGTTTTTTCGGAAGCGGGTATCTCCCAGTAAGCATCAAACCCTCTGAAGTGATCTACTCTGATTGCGTCGCAAGTCAAAAACATATGTTTAAATCGTTTAACCCACCATGAGTAACCATCTTTTTCTAAAGCCCCCCACTGATACTGAGGGTTCCCCCAAAGCTGTCCTGTCTCACTGAAATAGTCCGGTGGAACCCCAGAAACCAAGGTCCTATTTCCTTTTTTATCTACAGCAAAATACTTTGAATTGGCCCACACATCAGCGCTATTATGATCGACAAAAATAGGGATGTCACCAATCACACGAATTCCTCTAGTGTTGGCATACTTTTTTAAAGCCATCCATTGATTTAAAAACTCATATTGAAGCCAATACTCTAGTTTAATTTCTTGAGCATAGTTCTTTTTTGCTTTATTAATAGCTTCTTTTTTATATGTAGCAATATCTGAATCCCAACTATTCCAGGGACGCATTTGGTGACTTTTAGCTACGGCCATAAACAATACATAATCATCTAACCAATGGGCATGTTCCAGCTTGAATAGCTCAAATTTTTCTTTTTCAATTCCGTCTAAGGTTTCATAAAAACAACTCGAAGCTAATTTCAATGCCTCCGATTTTTTTTTAACCGCTTGCTCATAGGCTACAGTAGTGGTTGAGGGAATAATGAGAGAACGGGCTTTTGAAGCAGTTAAGAGTCCTTTTTCAAAAAGAATATCTGGACTTATCAAATAAGGGTTACCAGCAAAAGCAGAATAGGAAGCATAGGGTGAGTTTCCATACCCAGTAGGTGTAAGAGGAAGCACTTGCCAGATACTTTGTTGAGTATCTTCTAGGAAATCTAGGAATTCCCGGGCTTCATAGCCAAAATCTCCAATGCCGTATTTTCCAGGAAAAGACGTGGGATGCACCAAGGTGCCGCAGGATCGTGGAAATCGCATAACTTAGTTCTTTAGTTTTAATATGATACCAGCCAATGGGGGAATGTCGATCGATATTGACGAAGAAAAATTGTGCGATGACTCTGTTGATGCAATGTATTCTTTAACTCCAACGTTACTCCCGCCATAATACTCTGAATCACTATTGAACAATACTTCGTAACTACCGGTGATAGGGACTCCTATACGATAATTTAGATGTGCAGTGGGTGTGAAATTTAATACAACTACCACAAAGTCGCCGAAATCTTTTGCTTTTCTGATAAAGGAAATTAAACTATTGTCCGCATCATGGAAATCAATCCACTCAAAGCCTTTCCAATCTGTATCAAGTTCGAACAGTGAAGCTTGATTTTGGTGGAGATGATTTAAATCCTTTATCAGGGTTTGTAGTTGCTGGTGGGGGGTATATTCACATAGATGCCAGTCAAGTGAATGAGCGTCATTCCATTCACGCCACTGTCCAAACTCAGAACCCATAAATAGCAACTTTGCTCCTGGATGTGCATACATATAAGTATATAATAATCTCAGATTAGCAAATTTTTGCCAATCATTGCCGGGCATTTTACATAGCATAGATTTTTTCATATGCACCACTTCGTCATGTGAAAAAGGTAAAATGAATTTTTCACTAAAGGCATAGACCATTGAAAATGTAAGATCATCTTGATGATACCGGCGGTAGATGGGGTCTTTTTCAATATAGCTTAGTGTATCATTCATCCACCCCATGTTCCATTTATAATCGAATCCTAGTCCATCTTGTTGGACAGGTGAAGTGACTCCACCCCAAGAGGTAGATTCTTCAGCAAAAGTTAGGCATCCAGGAAAATATTCATGTACGAAGTAGTTGAATTTTTTTAGGAACTCAATAGCCTCAATATTTTCTCGTCCCCCATACTTATTTGGTATCCATTCATCTTTTTCTCGGGAATAATCCAAATAGAGCATAGAAGCCACAGCATCTACCCTTAAGCCGTCAATATGATAGTAATCTAGCCAAAATAAGGCGTTTGAAATCAGCAAATTTTGGACCTCTATGCGCCCATAATTAAAAATAGCGGTACCCCAATCTTTATGTTCTCCCTGTCGTGGGTCTTCATGTTCAAATAGCCCTGTACCGTCAAAACGGTAGAGTCCATGTTCGTCTTTAGCAAAATGAGCAGGCACCCAATCCATAATGACTCCAATATTATATGCATGGCACTGATCAACAAAAAACATAAAGTCTTTTGGGGCTCCGAAACGAGAGGTAGCTGCAAAGTAACCTGTTTGCTGATACCCCCAGGAAGGATCATAGGGGTGTTCTGCAATAGGCATAAGTTCAATATGAGTAAAGCCGAGGCTTTTTACATATGGGATAAGTTGTTTAGCAAGTTCACGATACGATAAAAAATTTTCGCTGTCTCGTTTCCAGGATCCTAGATGGCATTCATATACTGAAATAGCTTGTTCATGATGCCGGCTTTGACGCTGCTTAATCCATTTTTGATCCTTCCATTTGTATCCATTTAAATCATGAACAATGGAGGCAGTCTGCGGCCTGAGTTCCGAGAAAAAGGCGAAGGGATCGGCTTTTTTCAAAGGGGCATCCTGTTGAGGACTTTTAATTTCAAATTTATAGGAGTCGCCTGAATTAACATGTGGTATAAAAAGCTCCCAAAGGCCCTGGTCATGATACTTTCTCATCCGGTGAACTCTACCATCCCATTGATTGAATGAACCTATGACGCTAACCCGTGTGGCATCAGGGGCAGTCACAACAAAATGACTTCCTTGAACACCATCTATTGTTTTTGGATGCGCCCCCATAAAAGAATAGGACTTGGCATGATTTCCCTCTCCCCAAAGATGTAAATCAAGCTCTTCAATTATGGGTTGAAACCGATAAGGGTCATCAATGGAGTAAGGTTGGCCTTGAAATGGAGTAATGGATAGGCGGTATGCAGGTATTTTTTTTCTTCTGAGAAATATCCATTCAAATAACCCCCCCTCGGATAGGCGGGTCATTACATGGCGAATCTTCGGTGAAATAATCAATTCAACTTCTTTAGCATCTGGCCTAAAAGCCCTAACAATTATCTTCTTTTTACCTTTTATTTCGGTGATATGAGGACCCAAAATACTAAAGGGCTCGCCATGCGATCCATCATCAAGGGATTGAATAATTTCCTGCGTTAACAAATGATTTTCTAAAGATTGGTTACTAAAGAACGAAAAAGAGGCAGTTTAAAGAAATAAGAATATATGAATTTAGGTGTTAAATAATGTTCTAAGTACCTTCAATTATGTGTTTAAAAGGAACATTTTCTATTTTACTTTATCTGTTATTTAACCATTTTGGCTCATGAATATTTCTGGACGTATTGCATGGCGATATTTGTTTGTAAAAAAACATGTTTCTTCGGTTTCTGTACTTACGTACATAAGTATATCAGGTATTACAGTTGGGGCTGCTTTACTTATTATTGTTTTATCTATTTTCAACGGGTTTTTTACAGTTATTCAAGGTTTTCTATTGGGATATGATCCAGCTCTACGGGTCGAAAGTATAGGTGGGCCGGTACTAGAATGGAATGATAAATTAGGTAAGCAATTTCAGAACGATCCTAGGATTGTGGAGTATACCCCCTTTGTGGAAGGCATAGCCATGTTACGTACCCGCAGCGCCGATGGAGTGCAATCCTATGAAAATAAGGTAATACAAATTAAGGGTATCCCGACGAATTTATCTAGCAGCTATAAAATTGATAACACCGCATCTATAAACTTTTATAAAGCGACTCCTGTTGATGCTATTATTGTAAAAATGGACCAAAAGGGTGCGGATTTAAATGATCGGCGAGGGTTTTTACAAAACTTACCTCTAAAAAGTGGCGTTAAAAATTTACATGCCTTACAGGGCCTTCCTGGTATACTTATTCCAGAATATTTGCGCGCGGATTTACAGCTAGAACTAGGAGATGAAGTGGTTTTGTTGAGTGCGCGACATATGCATAAAGTGCTAACCCAAATTAGTATTCCGCGATCTATGATTTTTACTGTAAGGGGGGTTTATGAACTCCCATATATTTCGTCTCCACCACCTATTTTACTAGATATTTCAGCGGCGCACAGGTTATTTCTGACAAGGAATAAAATTTCTGGTGTGGATCTGTCATTGGATAACATACTTCAAGCGGATGAGGTTAAGGCAAGCCTGGAAAGTATTAAGGAGGATCTTTTTAGCTCTGATATTGTTTTAAAAACATGGTATGATTTACAAAAACCTCTATATGATGTTATGGATTTAGAAAAGTGGGGGGCATTTGTAGTACTCATGATAATCATTTTGGTTGCAGCACTTAATATTTTAGGATCCTTAAGTATGATTGTGATACAAAAGAAGCGGGATATTGGCGTTTTACGCTCTTTGGGGTTAACGGTCAAACAAGTGCAAGCAATATTTATTCAGCAAGGATTATTTATTGGGTTTATAGGGGCATTTTTGGGCGCAATATTAGGCTTAGGCTTTTGTTATTTACAAGGCAAATATGGACTATTAAAGTTATCCTCTGCATTTATAATTGACGCATATCCGGTAGATATACAATGGATTGATGTTTTGCTGATTATGATTGGGACTCTTGGTTTGAGTGTTTTAGCAAGTTGGATGCCCGCCCTTAGTGCAGCCAAGATGCATCCTACGCGAGTTATACGGTATGAATAATACCAAGTTTACAAGCTTTGAATTAGCAAAAAAGGCAGGACGAGAATAAAACGTGCCTCCAAAAAAACATATCAAAAAAATAAAGCAGATAGCGCAGCTACCTCTTGGTGATTATTCGTTATAAATATCGGGCAAATCATTTTCATAAAGTACTACATCTCCAGATCTAATGCGGTGCTTGAGTTTATCATTAGCTTCAAAAAGAGACTTTACCCGTTCCAGGCGTTTAGGGTTTCCTCCAGCCTCTAAGTACCCTTTTTCAATTACTTTTCCTCTCTTTAAACCAACTATAAAAGCATAATCTAATTTGGCCTCAGCAATGTGAGTTCCAAATTTATAATTTTCTTCTGCTTCTATATCCCCTAATTCAACTATCCCAGGAGTAATAATAAAGCGCTGAGATGACCGAAAAGCCCCTAGAATTTCTACTGCGTTTTTAGCTCCTACTGGATTGGAGTTAAATGCGTCATCGATCATGAAATAATCACCTACTTCTTTTAATTCTAACCGATGTTGTACCGGTTCAATTTGAGAAGCGGCTAATTGCATTGTATTCATTCTAAGACCAAGGTGGTCGCCAACACCAAGGGCTAATAATAAATTTTGTACGTTGTGCTTGCCTAATAGTGGGCACTGAATATCCAACGGTTCTATTGGGGTGTCTCTCGAGTTTTTATGGAGTATAAAGCGAGTTCCTTGGGTAGAATAGTCCACTTCAGAAGCGTTTAAATGTAATTCAGAGTTGGTTTCATTTAAGGATGAAAGCCCAACTTGAATTCGGTAGATGTCGCTGCGGTCTTCGCCCATTTTTGATACAATGGGGTCGTTACCATTTAATACGGCCACGCCCCCTTTTTTCAAACGTTGCACCAGGGTGCCTTTTTCTTTGGCAATGACTTTCTGGCTTCCAAAAGTTTCTAAATGGGCAAACCCGACATTTGAAACGATGGATATATCAGGTTGGGCAATGTCACAGAGTTCGCCAATATTACCGGCATAACGTGCTCCCATCTCTAAAACTAATATTTGGTGATGCGCTTGCAAATCGTTGTTGATGACTTTACATATGCCCATGGGAGTATTAAAACTTCCAGGGGTAATACACACACTAAACCGCTCCTTTAGTATATCTCTGAGCATAAATTTAACGCTAGTTTTTCCATAACTTCCTGTAATAGCAATCACTTTTAGATGCGTCAGTGAGGCCAATTTTTTGCGAGCTTGGCGTTTATATCCATTTTGTATTTGCTCCTCAATTGGGGCAGTGAGGTACCCCGATAAGAGTAAGAAAAGGGGAATAAAAATATATCCTAAGGCAAGGCCTAAGGCTAAACTTGGGGCATCAAATTGTATGCTAGCGGCTTCTTGCAATCGAGGGTGCGTAATGGCAGAGTTTAACCAGCCGCCGAAGCCTAAATACATAGCAAGAAAAGGAAGAAGTAGACTAGACAGTCCAAAAGGGAGTGATAATCGTTTTACTCGAGTAGTCCAGACCAGTGGTTTTTTTACTTTTTTAGGACGGAAGGTTTTGGTTGAACTAAGGTAGGCTAAACCCCATGAAAAAAGGATAATAGCCTCAGCTGATAGATTTAGTCGAATTTCAAGGAATTCGGTTCCAAAAATGAGCAGCATGGTACTTATCAAGAAATAAACTAGGCTTCTAGGAATCACTTTTTCATCCCAATGATCTTTTAGCCATCCGATTAGTTCATTGGTTTTATATCCTAATTGCTGAAAAACATGTAAATAATAGAGCCATCTGTAATAGAGAACTCGTAGCATCATTAGGGTAAAAATCACTGCAAAAGTGTCTAAAAAAACTAGGTAATAGGTATATAGCATGGATAAAGTAATCAAGGAATACTATTCACAAGAAAAAGGGACTATTTCTGAAGCCTATACTTCGAAATAAAGTAATTCTTGTTGTAAGCTCCGAATGTAAAGATAGCTAAGAATAGTTGAATTTTTTGAGCTATTTGAATGGACCGTTTTGACACAAGTGACTTCTCATAGTGTACGTTACTGTCCATATTAGCTTCATTACTTGGGCATTCAAAAAAAAGGACCGTATATTTGAATTGAAAATATAGTATTTGCCGAGTGTTTTGTTTGATATTTAGATAATTATTTAAAAAAAACGAGTAATATGAAATTAATTATTCCGATGGCGGGTCGCGGGACAAGAGTTCGCCCTCATTCACATACAGTTCCAAAACCATTATTACCAGTAGCTGGAACGATGATAGTTGAGCGATTAGTAGAGACATTTATACGAACAATGGATCGAAATATTGAAGAGATTGTATATATTTTAGGGCCTGAATTTGGGAACTCTACAAAGGACCCTCTAAGGAAGATGAGTGCGCGTCATGGCGCAAAATGTATATTTAGAGTGCAAGAAATAGCTCTTGGAACTGCACATGCCGTTTATTGTGCTCGAAAAGATTTGGATGGAGAGGTGATTATTGCCTTTGCTGACACCCTATTTGATAGTAAAGAAATGTTTAATGTGGATGGGGCGGATAGTGTAATATGGCTTAAAAAAGTAGAAGACCCTTCTAGATTTGGAGTGGCCGTTTATGAGGGAGAAAAAATAACTGGATTTGTGGAAAAGCCAGCGGAGCTCATCTCGGATTTAGCCATCATTGGAGTCTACTATTTTAAAGACGGAGCAAAGTTAAAAGTAGAGCTTCAATATGTATTAGACAATGATATTAAAGGTCCCAGTGGAGAGTATTATTTAACGGATGCTCTAGATCGTATGATCCATGATGGAAAATTATTTAAAACAGCCACGGTAGATGAATGGTTAGATTGTGGAACCCTATCCGCTTGGCTTGAAACAACTGGCGTTATAGTCGAAAAAGAAGCTTATAATTTAGCAGAACAAATAGAGGCCTTTGCTAAGCAGGGAACGAAGATAATTCCGCCGGTTTACTTGGCCAAGGATGTAACCCTAGAAGGAGTTATTATAGGACCAAACGTAAGTGTTGAGAGAGGTTGCGTTATAAAAAATAGCCAACTATCGCACTCTATTATTCGAGAACAAGCTAGCCTAGATGGGTGTACATTAGCTGGTTCAACCGTAGGAGCACACACAAAGCTCACGAAAGTAAACGGAGAAATACACGTGGGTGATCACTCAATAATTACCACAAATAATATTAAAAAATAGTTATTTATTGTGCAAAATAACCTGTAAAACTAATGAAAAGGTAAATTAGAGCTACGTCATAGGAAAAAAGAAGGTAGATTAACAAAAGACTGATTGACAAGGCGAACATCCTTATCTTTGAGTATGGAATTTCCTCATGACATACCTAGAACGCATCAAGATCTCCTTAAGGAAATAAGCTTACAGGCTCATAAGTTACGCCAAGATAGTTTTTTGGTGGGAGGATATGTTAGAGATTTTTATTTGAGTCGTATCCAAAATGATGCGGATATGGATATAGTGACTTTGGGCTCAGGGATTGCACTTGCAGAAAGGGTGCATAAGTCTCTTCAAACTAAAGGTGTGAAATCGAGTTTTTCATTTTTCAAGCAATTTGGTACTGCTCAGGTTAAGACGCCGTCTGTTGGATTAGAATTTATTGGGGCCAGAAAAGAGAGTTACCGGAGAGATTCAAGAAAGCCAATGGTCGAGGACGGCAGCCTTGAAGATGATCAATATAGGCGAGATTTTACGATAAACACGCTTTATTGGAAGCTCAACAAAGATCGGATAGGAGTCCTCAATGACCCTTTTGGCGGTCTTAAAGATTTAAAAAAAGGCCTTATTCGTACGCCAATTGAGCCAGAAATAACTTTTAATGATGATCCTCTCAGGATGATGCGTGCCGTCCGATTTGCCACACAATTAGATTTTAGCTTGTGCCCTGAAACGAAAGCGGCTATACAAAAAATGGCTAGTCGTTTAGAGATTGTGTCCAAGGAACGTATTTTAGATGAGCTCAATAAAATAGTGAAAAGCCCTGTACCATCGGTAGGTTTTGCGCTTTTATTTAGCACCAGCTTATTAGCTCAACTTTTTCCTGAAATGGTGGCGCTACAAGGAGTCAAAGAACATAAGGGATTACGTCATAAAGACAACTTTTGGCATACCTTGCAAGTTCTTGACAATGTAGCCTTGGTTAGCGACTCATTATGGCTTCGATGGGCGGCTATCATGCATGATATCGCCAAACCACCAACCCAAAGGTTCGAAGAAGACCATGGCTGGACGTTTCACGGTCATGATTCCTTAGGCGCTAAGTGGACACCACATATTTTTAGGCGTTTAGGCTTACCCATGGATGAGCGTATGCGATATGTGCAGAAGCTTGTTCGTTTGCATTTGCGTCCGATAGCCCTTGTTTCGGATCATGTGAGTGATAGCGCAGTTCGGCGTTTAATTTTTGAAGCAGATAACGATATAGATGATCTAATGATACTGTGTAGGGCAGATATCACTAGTAAAAACGAGCTTAAAGTTCAAAAATTCATGAAGAACTTTGAACGGGTAGAGAAAAAAATTATCGAAGTGGAGGAAAAGGACCGCATTCGAAATTGGAAAAATCCGCTTACAGGTCAAGAGATTATGAAAGCTCTTGATATACCTCCATCTAAAAAGATCGGTATTATTAAAGATCATATTAAAGAAGCTATTTTAAATGGGGAGATTCCAAATGAACACGATGCGGCATTTTCTTATATGATGAGTCAACATCAATATTGGATAGGGCAGGAAGCATGAGTGCACGATGGGTCACGCAATCTTATGCAAAAATAAATTTGGGGCTTCATGTCTTGGAACGCCTGCCCAATGGTTACCATGCCTTAGAAACGGGTTTCTGTTTTATTGAATGGAGTGACCGAATAGAAATGAAGCCTGTAGCGCAGATGGAGATTCATATGAGTGAACCATCGATTCCGGTTGACGAATCGAATCTAATCGTGAAAGCTCTCCAGCTCCTAGAGGAGCACGCCGGCCTACGTGATCAATACCATATATCGGTGGATAAGCGCGTACCGGTCGGCGCTGGCCTTGGTGGCGGGAGCGCGAATGCGGCAGCGGTGTTGAGGATGGTTAATAAGGTGGCGAATTTGGGTTTGGCCGCTGCTGAGTTGGCCGAGGTGGGCCTTAGGATCGGAGCTGATGTCCCATTTTTTATCCATAATAGTGTAGGTATTGGGCGGGGATTAGGTCATGAGATTGAGATCTGTGATATCCAACCCGATGCATGGATTGTTACGGTATTTCCAAATGAGGCTAGCTCTACACTAGAGGCCTATCAACAAGTATATCCAAATCCTGAACCTGATTTTAATTTAAAGAAAGTACTTACCGAGGAAGAGATTGAAGAATGGCCTTTTCTTTTGGTCAATGATCTTGAGCCAGGAGTTATTCTACGCTTCCCCCAAGTTGGAAATATGAAAGATCAGATGATGGACTTTGGTGCTGAGTTTGCTGGTATGAGCGGGAGTGGTTCTAGTGTATTTGGGCTATTTCATCAAGATTTTGTAGCTACCGAGGCCTATGAAACTTTTGTTCGTTTAGGGTATTCTGCTAACTTGACTCGCCCTAAATTTGTACCTGATACTGGGGTATATGAATTGAAATAAGCTATTTAATTAACTCGAAAAATGATAAATGTAGAGGGTTTTTAGCATATAAAATCTTTTAATAATGCTCGGTATAGAAGATTTTTTTCAAGTAAATTAGTTTATCTAATAGTAAGGCTTACTCACAGGATTATGAATAAAGCGAAGTATACTAATTCATTAACTAAGAAAACGGAAAATAAAACGATTAAGGCGGTCCCCGAAAGTACAAAGAAGCAAGAATATACCACCAGATCAGGACTAGATCGAGACTCGTTGCGCGAAGATATTAAGCTACACTTGCGACATACTTTGGCTAAGGATGAGTTTTCCCGAACGCCTTGGGATGAATACAGAAGCGTGGTACTTACTCTTATGGACCGCCTACATGACAAATGGCTATCCACACAAACTCATTACCATAAAAAAGGCGTGAAGAGGGTGTATTATTTGTCTATGGAGTATCTTATTGGACGCTTATTGGACAATATTGTTGTGAATTTTGATGTGCAGCAGGAGGTAGCAGAAGCTTGCACTGACTTGGGTTTAGATTATGATACTATACGTAATTCTGAATGGGATGCTGGTCTTGGTAATGGAGGTTTGGGCCGTTTAGCGGCGTGTTTTTTGGATTCTATGGCGACTCTTGGTATTCCAGCTATAGGCTATGGCCTTCGCTACGATTATGGAATTTTTTACCAGAGAGTTGTAGATGGATTCCAAGTCGAAAAGCCCGACTTATGGTTGAGATATGGAAATCCCTGGGATATTGTACGCCCTAAAATTCAATATCCTGTCCAGTTTTATGGTCATCAAGGTATGCACAGTTCAGGTGACGGTGACATAAGGTATAGTTGGGACCAGACCAGTAAGGTGTTAGCTGTTGCTTACGATACACCTATACCTGGTTATAACAATAATGTGGTCAATCAATTGCGATTATGGAAAGCTGAGTCGGATACTGCATTAGATTTAAAGAGCTTTAACCAAGGACAGTATATAGATGCTGTACGAGATAATCAATTGGAGCAAAATATCACGCGAGTTTTGTACCCAAATGATAAAGTTTTTGTTGGGCAGGAATTACGACTCAAGCAAGAATATTTTTTAGTGGCTGCATCTATGAGGGATATTATTCGTCGGTTTAAAACTCAGACGGATGACTGGGAAAAATTTCCAAAGAAAGTAGCTATACAGTGTAATGACACGCATCCTAACCTTGCGATTCCTGAATTAATGCGGATTTTAGTCGATGAGGTGAATATGCCATGGGAAAAGGCGTGGGATATTACCGTAAAAACGATTGCGTACACCAATCATACTCTTTTGCCAGAGGCCTTGGAAAAGTGGCCTGTATCACTGATGCAACATTTGTTGCCTCGTCACTTGAATATTATATATGAGATTAATCGCCGATTCATGAATAAAATTAAGGCGAGGTATGGGGAAGATCATGCGAAAATGTCGCGGTTGAGTATTGTGAGTGATGGTGAAAATCCGGTGGTACATATGGCGCATTTGGGTATTGTGGGTTCAACTAAAGTGAATGGCGTTGCGGCCTTACACTCTCGCTTGTTAGTGGAGACCATGTTCCGTGAGTTTACTGAATTATATCCTAATAAATTTACCAATAAGACCAACGGAATAACACCTAGAAGATGGCTTAAACAGTGTAATTTAGAATTATCTGCGTTAATCACGGAAAAAATTGGAAATGATTGGATTACCGATTTAGATAAGTTAAAAAAGTTGGAGCCATTTGCTGAAGATGCGAAATTCCAGGAACGCTTCAATCAAATTAAACTGAATAACAAAAAAGTATTAGCGGATTATATTAAGCAACATCAGGGCATAACAGTAGATCCAAACAGTATGTTCGACATACAGATTAAACGTATTCATGAATACAAACGCCAGTTAATGGCGGCGCTTCATGTTGTTACTTTATACAATCGACTGAAGGATAATAGTTCCTTAGAAACCGTGCCCAGGACCGTTATTTTTGGTGGTAAAGCGGCTCCGGGTTATACTATGGCCAAATTACACATAAAGTTAATTAATGCCATTGGCGCCAAAATTAATGATGACCCAGAAACAGCGGACCGATTGAAATGTATATTTCTTGATAATTATCGAGTTACCTTAGCAGAGTCTATGATTCCCGCTGCAGATGTATCAGAGCAGATATCAACAGCGGGAATGGAGGCTTCTGGGACAGGAAATATGAAGTTTGCTTTGAATGGTGCACTTACCATTGGAACTCTGGATGGTGCTAATGTAGAAATAAAGGAGGAAGTTGGTGACGAGAATATTTTTATATTTGGACTCACTGTAGAACAGGTAGATGAATTACGACGACAAGGGTACAATCCCTATTTGTACTACCAATCTAACCCCGAATTAAAGCGCGCTTTAGATCAAATTAGAGATGGATTTTTCTCGCCTGAACAACCTGACTTTTTTCAACCAATTATACAAGCTTTATTAGAGCAAGGAGATTATTTCATGGTCTTAGCTGACTATGAAGCTTATGTGAAAAAGCAAGAAGAGTTAGAGGAGGTGTATAAAAACCAAAAGGAATGGTCTAAGAAAGCTATTTATAACGTAGCTCGAATTGGTAAATTCTCCTCCGATCGTACTATAAAAGATTACAATGATGAAATTTGGAAATCCGAAGAAGTAACACTCGAGTCCTAAACCACCAGTTTTGGAGGATAGGGTATGTTTGGTAATTCATTTATACTGAATGTGGTTGATTTATTTATCGCATCCATACAGCAAGTTGCTCCATATGATAGTGTAGCTCCTGGTGTAGGACTAAACTCCCCTCAGATAGATGAATTTATATTTGAAGATAATATAGCGGAGGGAGTGTCAAAATCCATAGATAAAACAGAAGGTTGGTGGGAATGGTTGGTTTCTATTAAAAGCCTATTAAATATTCCTCTTTTTAGTCTGGCGAATACATCTGTAACCCTTATGTCTTTAGTGGTTTTCATTCTACTATTAACAATTTTTGTTATGGGTGCCTCTTATCTGAAAAAGATTTTACGCGATCGAATTTTGCCTCGATTTGTTCAAGATGAGGGTTTGCAGTACACTCTAGCCCGAATGTCACAATATTCTGTGGTGGTTATTGGAATATTAGTCTCTTTTCAGTTCTTGGGTGTTGATTTCACAGGCTTAGCAGTGATTTTTGGTTTCTTATCAGTGGGTATAGGTTTTGGCCTTCAGAACATTACCTCTAACTTTATTTCGGGGCTCATTGTTCTGTTTGAGCGACCTATAAGTGTAGGTGACCGGGTGGTTGTTAACGGAATTGAGGGCGATATTGAAGAAATTAATATTCGAGCTACCAAGGTAAAAACATTGGAAAATATCTCCATTATTGTGCCAAATTCGGATTTTGTTAGTAAAGATGTGATAAATTATTCTCACGGTGATCCTACCTTTAAGTTGACTGTTGACATTGGGGTGGCTTATGACTCCGATTTAGACTTGGTATTGCAAGCACTGGATGAAGTAGCAAACGAGAGTACCTCTGTAATGAAAAGACGAAAGCATGATATTCATCTGCGTTCTTTCGGAGATTCTGCTTGGAATATGAAGCTGATAGTATGGATTCCAAATGTAAAGAACAGATACACCATACAAAATGAATTGAATCAAGCCATTATACGAAAATTTAATGAGCGTGGAATTGATATCCCTTTCCCTCAACATGATATTCATATAAAGTCTGGAACAAGTCCTTTATCTGAATAGGAGGTAACTTATGTTATTAGCGTTAAACCATCATTTATTCTTAATTGTCAAGGGAGAGTTGTAGTTGCGGGGCCTGATCCTCTTCATTAATGTCTAAATTAGAAATACTGATACCAAGTAAACGAATTGGCCTGTCACCAAATTCGGTATTTTTTAGGAGCTCTTGGGTTATTAAGCTTATTTCTGAAGCATCATTGGTATAATGAGATATGCTAAGGCTGCGTGAAATGGTCTCAAAATTATCGTATCTCAACTTAAGGGTAACGGTTTTACCTGCGGCTGGTATAGTCCGCATACCCTCTGATATCGTAGCAGAAAGTCCTTCAATGAATCGTAGTATGTATTCTCGCTCACTGATATCCTTACGGAATGTGCGTTCCTTTCCGTATGATTTACGTATTCGATGCGATTCAACAGGTCTGGTATCCAATCCTCTAGCCATTCGGTAATAGTATTGTCCTGATTTGCCAAAAATTTGGATTAAGTCAAAGAGGTCCCATTTTTTTAAGTCAGATCCACAATGTATCCCAAGGCTATGCATTTTTTGAAGGGTAGCCTTCCCAACACCATAAAATTTATTAATACTTAATTCCTCCAAGAAACACTCCATTATTTCAGGAGGAATAACGGTTAATCCATCTGGTTTGTTCATATCTGAAGCTACTTTAGCAACAAATTTATTAGGCCCAACCCCGGCAGATGCAGTTAGACTGGTACGTTTATAAATTTTTTCTTTGATTTCCTGAGCAATTAGAGTAGCCGATGGATTTTCAACGTGGTTTACGGTTACATCCAAATAAGCCTCGTCCAGAGACAAGGGTTCGACTAGGTCAGTATATTCATAAAATATATTTCTGATTAAGGCAGAGGCTTCTTTATAAGCGTCAAAGCGTGCAGATACAAAAATTCCATGTGGGCATAGCCGATAGGCCTGTGAAGTTGGCATGGCCGAATGGACTCCAAATACACGCGCTTCATAACTCGCGGTAGAAACGACCCCTCGACCACTGGGTCGGCCCCCAACAATCACCGGTTTACCATGCCACTCGGGATGATCACGCTGTTCAACAGCTGCATAAAATGCATCCATATCCACATGAATAATTTTTCTTACAGCATTATTTTTTTCTTTTAAGGGATTCATGTTTATTGATAGTTGGGCTACTTAATTATATTTATTCCACAATTACAGGGAAAAGCGCTTTTTTATTGTAAATGTCTTAGAATCTCCCGACTATTAGGCTGATAAATGGTTTGATTTTAGTAGATACTACACAGTGTATTATTGAGTGTAAATTGATAACACATCAACCTAACCCGTCAACCTAAAAAAACTCAATTGTCTACATGAAGAACTATAAGTTTTACGAACAAGTCAATTATAATTTTGACAAAGCTGCTCCTTTTACTCGATTCGATAAAGGTATTTTGAATCAAATTAAGGTGTGTAATACAGTATATAAGGTGGTTTTTCCGATTAAACGTGATGATGGGAGTATTCAGGTAATTGAGGGTTGGCGAGTGGAGCATTCGCATCATAAATTGCCAACCAAGGGTGGGATTCGATACTCGCATAAGGTGGATGCTGACGAAACCATGGCTTTAGCGGCACTGATGACCTATAAGTGTGCCATCGTTGATGTTCCTTTTGGAGGTGCTAAAGGCGGGATAAAGATTAGTACGCGCGAATATTCAGACAGAGAGTTAGAAAAAATTACTCGACGTTATACCTTTGAACTAATTAAGAAAGGGTTCATAGGACCTGCCATGGATGTGCCCGCACCGGATTATGGAACATCGGCGCGTGAGATGGGCTGGATTTTGGACACCTATCGGCAGATGAGTGATGATTTGAATGCCGAGGCATGCGTGACTGGGAAACCTATACAGCAAGGGGGTATTCGTGGGCGTACCGAAGCCACAGGGCGTGGTGTTTATTTTGGTATTCGCGAGGCATGTAACCAAAAAGCAGATATGGATAAGCTCGATTTGAGCACTGGTGTAGAGGGTAAAACATTTGTGGTGCAAGGTTTGGGAAATGTTGGTTATCACTCTTCATTGTATATGACCCAGGCTGGGGCGAAATTGGTAGGTGTAGCTGAAATGGAAGGTACCATATATGATCCCAAAGGCATAGATTTGAAAGCACTTATGGACTATCGCAAGGAAACTGGTAGTGTTATTGGATTTGGTAATTCTACAATAATCGAAGGTAAGCTGGCTATCTTTGAACAAGAGTGCGATATTATTATTCCAGCGGCGCTTGAAAGTCAAATAACCATAGAAAACGCACCTAGCATAAAAGCCAAGATTATTGCTGAAGCAGCTAATGGACCTACCACTGCCGATGCACATGAGTATCTAAATGAGCGGGGATGCTTAATTATTCCAGACTCCTATCTGAATGCGGGCGGGGTAATTGTCTCGTACTTCGAGTGGCTAAAAAATATTCAACATGTACGCTATGGAAGACTTAATAAACGTTTTGATGAGGCTAGCTTGATGCGAATTGTTTCAGAGATTGAACAATTGGCGGGTAAATCATTTGGTGAGGCCGAACGAAACGTTCTTACTCGCGGCGCCGATGAATATGATTTGGTAGATTCTGGCTTAGAAGAAAGTATGATTACCGCTTTTAATCAGATTACTAGTATTCGCGAA
>CESW01149694.1_pt1 | contig 32794 bp, 26 predicted proteins | sample 531171 | NCBI WGS metagenome assembly CESW01 (sample SAMEA2621859, study PRJEB7988) | marine metagenome | biome: marine biome (ENVO:00000447); feature: surface water layer (ENVO:00002042); material: "saline water (ENVO:00002010), including plankton (ENVO:xxxxxxxx)" | depth 5 m
CATGGCATGCAGGGGGTCAGCGGTTCGAGTCCGCTTGGCTCCATAATTCTAATCATTAAAGAAGAGACTCTAATAAGAAAAATTTTTTTATAAAAAATATTTTTATTTCACAATCTTTTTAGTTCTTATTTCAATATTGTGCTTTTGGATAAATAAAAACCTTTTTTACTTCTATTTTTTCTCATTCAATGCATGGCATGTTTCAAAGCAAAGTTTCGGTATTTGCAAGTTATATTCGTGTAATAAATCTGAAATTATTTTTCAAAGGAATGTAATTTTTATATTGAATTTTTTTATTCTTTTATTTGGCTCTTTTTTTATATTTAATGTTTGGAATAATTTCTAAAGATATTGCAAAAGATCTAGGAATTATATTTTTATCTTTAAATTTTATAGTTTTTATTATTCAAGTTATTAAATATAAAAAACTAGAAAATGCATTTTTAACACTCACAGGTTTTTTGATATTTATTCCAGCATTTTTTGTTTCCAAAACAATTCGTGCATTATTGGCTGGAGTAACAATGCATTATTCTCAATATATTGCGATAACTTTAAAAGTATTTTTAAGTAAAAATAATATAAATTTAATAGATTATAATAATTTAACAAAAAACATATTTAAAATTAAAGGCTATTTAATTTGGATAATTTCTTATGGCTTGGTGGCTACTTCTTTAACTTTTTTTGGAAGAATAAGTGATTCTTTTTTTTTTTTTTCAATCTTTTAATTATCCCAATACTTGGTCAGATAATCCATTTTTATATAGATGGATTAGTCTGGAAATTTAGAGATCCTATGATTAGGGAAATAAATTTTAGACATTTGATTTAAAATAATTTCTATAACAAAATTTTTTTTTAAGGTTCAAAAATAAAAATAAATAATTAGTTATTTTTTTTCTTTTTTCTTCCAATAATCAAAAAGAAACCTCCTTCTTCAATTTGTCTTGGATTAAGACTCATAAACAATTCTTCAAATGTTGATATATTTGGCTTTTCTCTTTTTTTTAATATTTCTATATTTTTCTCATCACAATGTGGAATTAAATTTATGAATTCAACATTTTCTTCTTCAAACCATTGAAATGTTTCATTTGGTGTATGTAGAGTTTCATGTGGATTTAAAAATTGATCAGTTACCCAAGCATTTCTTTTATCTTTGCTTTTTATACTTAAAGAATTTTTGTCTAATAAATAAACTTTTTTCCCTATTAATTTGGCAATTTTTTGTTTAACTTTTGTTAGAAATCGCCCGTATTTATGATAAAGACCTATTACTAAATATCCACCTGGCTTTGTAACTGCAACTAATTTTTGAAAAGCATTTTTGGCATCTTTTGTATGGTGTAAAACTCCATTACTTATAGTAAAATCGAAACAATTTTTTTTAAATTTCAAATCAAAAACATCCATTTTCATAAAAAAAGCATTATTTATTTTATGACTTTTTCTAAATTGCTCTCCAAGAGAAAGGGAACCACTAGAAATGTCAACTCCATAAATATTTCTATTCCCTCTGGCAAGAAATAAAGAAAGTTGCCCTGTTCCGCAGCCAAGTTCAAGAACTTTAATACCATAATCTAGTTCTTGATCTAATCTTCTTGTAAATGAATTGGAATTACCTTTCTCGTATAACGAAGCATAGTCTTCAAAATCATCATAATTTGGGAATTTAACCTTATGATAAAAATTCGACATTTTATTAGTTATTTCGTCTAAATCATTATTTATAAAATTTGGTATTTCACCATCAATTAATTTAATATTACAGTCATCAAGTTTGATTTGATTATTTTCGCAAAATAATTGTCCTTCAAAAGAATCTCTAATTAATTCATATCTTTTTAAGTCATTCATATGAAAAAATATTTTAAACTTATTTTACGATATTAGATTACATATCTTATCAAACTTTATTTATTGAATAATTTTATTCAGAGAAATTTTTAAAATTAACGTTTTTATAAAAAAATTATTTTGTAATCAGTTAAGTAATAAGCATTTATATTTTAGACAAATTACTTTATAATTTTCTTTTATGTAATTCAGTAAATTGTACATACTTGGAATATCCTGTTATTTTCATGATAGTGCTGCTGCTCTTATAGAAAATGGTAATATTGTTGTTGCCGTGCAGGAAGAAAGATTTAGTCGCATTAAACATGATTCTAATTTCCCATGTAATGCAATAAGTCATTGCCTTAAATCACAAAAAATTGACTTCAGGGATATTGAAGCTGTTATTTATTACGAAAAACCTCTTTTAACTTTTGAAAGGTTATTAGAAACCTATTTAGAAACTGCTCCTCGCGGAGTAAGGTCATTTATAGCTTCAATGGAAGTCTGGCTGAAAGAAAAAATATTTCTTAAATCCCAAATAAAGAAAAATTTAGGAAATATTCAAAAAGAATTATTACCACACTTAGATGTAATAATACCCAAGTTATTATTCTCTGAACATCATCTTTCTCACGCAGCAGCAGCGTTTTATCCTAGTCCTTTCGAAAAAGCAGCAATATTATGTATGGATGCAGTTGGAGAGTGGGCTACTACATCTGCTTGGATGGGGAATGGAAATAAAATAAAATTACTGTGGGAAATTAATTTCCCACATTCATTAGGTTTACTATATTCAGCATTTACTTTCTATTGTGGATTTAAAGTTAATTCTGGTGAATATAAATTAATGGGATTGGCACCTTACGGTTCTCCAAGATATTCAAAATTAATAAAAGAAAAATTAATTGATATTAAAGAGGATGGTTCTTTTAGGTTAGATATGAGTTATTTCAAATATCATCGAGGATTTAAAATGACCAGCAATAAATTTCATAAATTATTTAAACGTCAGCCACGCTTATCAAATCAATCAATAGAACAATTTCATATGGATCTCGCTGCTTCTATTCAAGAAGTTACTGAAGAAGTAGTACTTAAAATTGCAAGAAATTTAAAAAAAGAGACAGGGGCAACTCATTTATGTTTAGCAGGAGGAGTTGCTCTCAATTGCGTAGCTAATGGAAAATTATTAAAAGAAAAAATATTTACTGATATTTGGATTCAACCTGCTAGTGGAGATGCTGGATCATCTATTGGAGGCGCATTAATTGCTTATTACGATTATTTTGAAAACATACGTTATGTTGATAAATGTGATTCTATGCATGGTGCTTTTTTGGGCCCAAGTTATGGTAATAATGAGATTGTTAATTATTTAAAATCAATAAAAGCTACTTATAGAACTCTGGATGATTTAGTTCTATTTGATGAAATTGCAAAATTAATTGATCAAGGCTGTGTAGTTGGCTGGTTTAATGGATCAATGGAGTTTGGACCACGGGCTTTAGGAGCAAGATCAATTATAGGAGATCCTAGAAATCCAAAGATGCAAAGTTTAATGAATTTGAAAATTAAATATAGAGAAAGTTTTCGTCCATTTGCTCCAGCAATTCTAGAGGAATTTGTTTCAGATCAATTTGAACTTAAACATGCAAGTCCATATATGCTACTTGTAGCTCCAGTTAAAAAAAATCTTTGTAATGTATTAACTGATGAAGAATCTAAATTGAAAGGATTAAAAAAAGTAAATGTTTTGAGATCTAAGATCCCAGCAGTTACTCATGTAGACAAATCTGCAAGAGTCCAGACAGTTTCATCTAATAGTAATCCCAGATTTTATAAACTTTTATCTGCGTTTAAAAAATTAACTAATTGCGCATCTTTAATAAATACTTCTTTTAATGTAAGAGGTGAACCTATAGTTTGTTCTCCTCAAGATGCTTTTAGATGTTTTATGCGAACTGATATAGATATTCTTGTTTTGGAGAATCAAATCTTATATAAAGATCAACAATATAATTTGAAAATCAAAGAAAATTGGAATCAAGAATTTATTGATGATTGAAATGAAAAATGTAAGTTCTAAAAAAATATACAGAGATTTTGGTTTTGTTTTCGGATTATTATTTCCTTTATTTATTGGTATTTTTATTCCTTTTTTATTTGGGCATGATTTTAGATTGTGGACTTTTTTTGTAACCATCCCATTATTTGGGTTGGCTTTGTTTTGTCCCTTAAAACTTAAAAATTTATATCAGTTTTGGATATGGTTAGGAAATTTATTAGGATTTTTAAATAGCCGTTTAATTTTAGGATTTATTTTTTATTTTTTATTATTTCCAATATCTTTAGTTATGAAAATTATTGGTCATGACCCCTTAAAAAGAAATAAAAATAAAAAAAATACTTATAAAGAATTTAGAAAAAATGATAGTATAAATTTTGAAGATATTTTTTAAAAATGGGAAATTTTTTTGAGCTCTTAGTTGATATTTGGAATTTTTTAAGAGTTAGAAAAAAATATTGGTTAGCTCCTTTGATTATTACGATTATTTTTATGGGAGCTATATTAGTTTTCACTCAAGGAACTGTAGTCGCTCCTTTTATTTACTCTATCTTCTAAATAATTTAAAATTTGAAAAAAAACTTTTTAATACTTATTTCGAATCTAACTTTATTTGCTTTCTTTTTGATAGTTTTTGAAGTTTTTTTACGGTTCCAAAATAAAAATATTAAGAGCTCATCGACTGAAACAGAAAGAGTAATTCGTCTTAGAGAATTAAATCCAAATTCATTATCATATTTTCGTCCAAGCTCTAGTTATCTTAAGTACTCGCCCTCTTTAGAGAACAAAATATATAGAGTTGAAACTGATAGTAATGGTTACATAATGCCATCAGGTAAAGAAGATTCTCAAATTAAAATTGTTTTTCACGGAGGCTCTACTACTGAATGTCTATATGTAACAGAAAATAAAAGATTTCCCTACTTAGTTCAGGAGAAATTAAAAGTTGAATTTCCAAATCAAACAATTGGTACATGGAATAGTGGGTTTTCAGGCAATAACTCAATGCATTCTATAAATACACTTCTCAATAAGACCTTGGCTTTGAAACCCACACATGTTGTTCTTATGAATAATGGGAATGATTTAACTCAACTTCTTCGTGCAAAAAATTCATATTGGACAAAATCTAAAGATAATTTTTTAATTGATAAAAGACTGATTTTTAATAAAAATGAAGAAAATTATTTTAAAAAGACTTTAAAAAAATCCTTTTTAATTCAAAAATTGAGATTTATAAAGATTAAATTTTTTACAAAAAATCAAGAAGATTTTTATGATTATAGTCGCAACCAACATATCAGTAAGCTGTTTAGTTTTAAAGATAAACGTGATTTTACTAATGAAATTTTTGAAAAATATAAATCACAGCTAAAAACTTTTATTGGTATTGCTAAGGCACATAATATTAAACCTGTTCTAATGACTCAAGCAAATAGGCTTGTTTTAGATCTCGACTCATCAATTATGCGTCCCGAGACAGTTTCAATCTTAGATTCTTACGGTTTGAGTTATCAAACTATTGTTAATGCATACAGCGAATTTAATAATATTATTCGTAATGTTGCAAAAGAAGAATCGATTAATTTAATAGATTTAGAAAAAGAGATTCCTAAAACACAAAAATATATCTATGATATTTTTCATTTTAATGATAATGGATCAGAAAAAGTTGCTGAAATCATTACTAATAAATTTACTGAAATTTTAAAAAGTGAATTTTAAAACTTAAAATATGAATTTTAAATGATCATAAATGTATAATTTTTTTTGTTAATTAAAAAATAATTATTTGATCAAACTTTCTAATCAATTTTGGATTATTACAAATATCAAAATAAATATTTTTCTTAATTGTGAATAATTTATTGTATTTAAATAAGCGTTTAATAAATTCTATAATTTATCTGTTTTACGGCATTGTTGTAAAATAAAAAGATTTTAAGACCATTTTATGAAAAACATATTTAAGACTTCTGGCTTTAAAAAAACAAAAAAATCTTTAAACTTCTTTTTTGATACTCCGAAATTACTATTTCTATTCTTTTATTCAAAAGTTTTTTTAAATTTGGCTTCAAAAAGTAATAAAGATTATCTGTCTGGTATAAGGTTCCCCTCTGACTATAGAGATTTGATTTATGAAGTCCATAGCTTAATGAATACAGATTTATATCTGAGATGGTACATGGGTTCTAATTCTAAAAGATCATATTGGCATCGTGCTATTGAGTACGCTACTCTTTTAGGTTTTTTTGAAAATGAGCTATCCTATAAACAATTAAAAATACTTGATATTGGAACTGGAAATAGTACTTATCCTGTTTACTTCCTAAAAAAAGGTGCAAAAGTTACTTCTATAGATGTATCTTGTGTAATGGGGGGCTCAAATATATGGTCTACTAGAAAAAATAACAAATATGGATTAAAAAGAGTTGTTGGAGATATGTTGGATATGCCTTTCGGTGATGGTGAATTTGATATCGTTACAAGTATTTCAGTAATAGAACATTTAAACGAGTCATTTAATGGCAAAGAATGGTTGCCAGTAAATAATAAGGAATTTATTAGCAGAACATCAAAATGTATTTCTGAAATGGTTAGGGTCCTCAAAACTGGGGGCATATTTTATGTTACCAGTGATATTTTCTATCCAAATAAAATTGAGCTTGATGACTTAAATAATCCATCAGCTATAAGAAAGAGGCCAGGATATACCCTAGATGAATTTAATAAAGTTTGGATACCTTCATTAAAAAAAGAGGGGATTGAACTACAGAAATTTAGGAGTTTTTCTGAAAAAAACTTGGAAAACTTATTCGAATCCGAACCTAAAATTAAAAAATACCACAAAAGACCAGTTATATTTTTGGGTATTAAAAAGTGAAAAGGAAAAGATATTGTATATAGTTTAATTAAATAAAGGATCAAAGTTGTCTAAAAATTATTCTTCAATAGGATTAGTAATTTCTTTGAGGAAATATATAAGTAATAAAAGAAAATTACAGTTAGTAGCCTTGTTCATAGTTATGCTGGCAGGTGCTACTGCGGAAATATTTTCACTTGCTGCAGTTGTACCTTTCTTATCGGCCTTAATTAATCCTAATCAAAAATTCAACAATATTTTCAGTAATTTAGTAAATTTCTTAGATCTAGATACAGATAAAAATGCGCTACTTGTAAGTACTGTTTTATTTATAGTTTTTGCAATTATTGCAACTTTAATAAGGCTTTTAAATCTTTGGATGAATCACTATATAGCTGCAAATATTGGACATGATTTAAGTTGTGAATCATATAAAAGGACTTTGTATCAACCTTATTCAGAACATATTTCAAGAAACAGTAGTGCATTAATAAAAACAATCACTACTCAAATACAATGCACAGTTGATTCTGTTGAACATTTTCTAAACTTATTTACAGGCCTTATCATTTCTTTTGCAATACTCTCAACACTGTTAGTAATAAATACATCTTTAGCTTTAAGAACTTTTATTATTTTTGGTTTTGTTTATGCTGTTTTGGCTATTACTGCCAGGAAAAGATTAATAATTAATAGCAAATTGGTAGATAAATCTATAGAAGGGCAGGTAAAAACATTACAGGAAGGACTTGGAGCTATAAGAGATATTATTTTAGGCTCTAAACATATTTGGTACATTAAAAAATATAAAGAGATTGATTGGACATTACGAAAAACCAAAGCTAATAGTGGTTTTCTTGCTTCATTCCCAAGAAGCGTTTTAGAGGGATTAGGTTTAATTCTGATCGCAACTTTAGGATTTTATTTGTCAGTGGTAAATGATGCACCTTATTTAGTTATACCTCTCTTAGGCAGCACTGCATTAGGAGCTCAAAAACTACTACCTGTTATGCACTTTGTGTATAATGCTTGGGCTAAAATCCGTTTTTATCATGTAGCAGTTGAGGAAGTTATTAAATTAGTAAAACAACCAATAGATGAGAAAGAAGAGATTTCAAATTATCCAAAAATTAGAACTATTGAATCTATTGAGCTCAATGCAATTGAATTTAATTATCGAAATACGGATGAAAAAATTCTTAAGGATATTAACTTTAAAATTTATCGTGGTGAAAAAATTGGAATAGTAGGTGCTACTGGAAGTGGAAAGAGTACCTTGATAGATATTTTAATGGGATTATTATTCCCAACAAATGGTGAAATTTTTATTAATAGAATTAGTTTATATAAAAAAAATAATTCTATAAAATTAAGTGACTGGCAAAAATTGATTGCTCACGTGCCTCAAAATATATATTTAACAGATGGCTCAATAGCTGAAAATATAGCTTTTGGAGTAAATAAGGAAAATATTAGTATGAGAAAAGTAATTAATGTTTCCAAAAAAGCTCAATTACATAATTTTATCAGTTCAACAAAAGATGGCTATAAAGCGTTAGTTGGCGAGAGAGGAATTAACTTGAGTGGGGGCCAGAGACAAAGGATAGGTATTGCCAGAGCTTTATATAGTAATGCTAAGGTTCTAATTCTTGATGAGGCTACAAGTGCGTTAGATAATCAGACAGAAAAAGCAGTAATTAGTGTTCTAAATGAGATTAGTGATGATCTATTTTTAATTATGATTGCTCACAGGCAAAGTACTCTAAAATCATGTAATAAAATTTTCGAGTTAAGCAAAGGTAAATTGTTCTTAAAATAAATAGGTATTAAATTACTTTATTTAGATAAGCCTTTTATTTCAACAAAAGTATTTTCGATTGATTTATACCGATTAAAGGATCGAATACACTAAAAAGTAAATTTTTGAGAAAATAATTTAATATCAAATAAAAAAAGAGCCGACTTGGGTTATTTTTTAATCCATATAGCAGTATCAGTTACTCCATTTGATGTCCAAATCATTCTCCAATTTTTAATTTCATTCCATACAAACTCCCAATTTGATGAAGCAAAACCATCTTTGGTTCTTTTAGATGCAGGACTATAAGTAAGATCATTTGGCATATACCAGTTAATATTATCAATTACTAATAAGCCCCCTTTCTTTATCTTTGTGAGCATTTTCATGGCGCATAAATCTCTGACAGAACCATCTACTAAACAAAAATCTATAGAGTTGTCACTAAATTGATTTGCTTTGTCTGCATATTCTTCATTATTTTTGGCAAGTTGGTAGGAAACTTTGCTACCAAGTAAATTCTCTTTTTTTAAAGCATCGCTTACTATTGAAAACCATTTCTGATTATCTTCAATTGATGTAAGAAATCCCATTCTTTTCGCGAACCATTTTGTACTTCTTCCTGAACCAAACTCAACTCCAACATCTTCATTTTTAATAATGCTATTTAATATTTTCACCGATTCCGGAGTTAACCACGGATTATCTGGATTAATTCTTTCATCAATTAGTCTTGAAATTTTATTAAAAATATATCTTGGAGTGAGATGTTTTAATGGGCGACTCATAGATATTCAATTATTTATATTCTAAATATTTATCATACACTAGGATTTCATTGGGAGATAAATAATTGTTGCTATTGTTTGATCCTTTAGTATTATTTAAAGATAAAAAAACAATAATTATCATCTGTTTAAAAATTACTAAAGGTTTTACAATTATTAATTTCCAACTGGATTCTAAATGTATTTTAAATTGAAAAATAGCTCAATAGGACTGGTTTTTTCTTTAAAAAAGTACCTTAAAAGAAGAAGAAAAATTCAGCTCCTTTACTTGTTTTTTATAATGTTAGCAAGCGGGGTGGCTGAGATACTTTCATTAGCATCTGTTGTTCCTTTCTTGTCAGTTTTATCTGATCCTGAAAGGATAATGTCTTTGGACATAACTAAGAAAATAATGTTATGGGTGGGTTTAAACAATGAAATGTCATTGTTATTTGCTGCAACAATAGTCTTTATATTAACGGCAATAATTGCATCTCTAATAAGATTACAAAATCTTTGGATGAATAATTATCTTGCTGCAGCCATAGGTCATGATTTAAGTTTCGAAGCTTACAGAAGGACTCTTTATCAACCATATTCAGTTCATATTTCTAGAAATAGTAGTTCTTTAATTAAAACAACTACAATGCAAATTCAATATACAGTGGCTTGTATTGAACAGGCTTTGAATTTAGGGACCTCTATTGTCCTTTCAAGTGCTCTATTAGGAACATTATTATTTATTAATACATCTCTAGCCTTACTGACATTTGTTGTTTTTGGTTTGGGATATTTTACTTTATCTAAAACAGCCAAAGAAAGGCTGATTTTAAACAGTAAATTAGTCAATCAAAATAGCGACAAACAGATACAAACTTTGCAGGAAGGTTTAGGTTCCATAAGGGATGTTCTTCTTGACTCTAGACAAGAATGGTTCGCCAATAAATATCGTGAGGTAGATTGGTCGATGAGAAAAACAATGGCGAATAGTAGTTTTTTGGCAGCTTTTCCTAGATATATGATGGAAGGTTTAGGATTAATTTTAATAGCATGTTTAGGTTTCGGATTGCGAATTACTAACAATGTTTCAGAAGTAATTCCCTTACTTGGAACCATTGCTTTAGGGGCACAAAAATTATTACCAGTATTTCAACAAGCTTATAATGCATGGGCAAGAATTAGATCCTGCCATTCTGCTGTAGAGGCTGTTATTGCAATGGTTAACCAACCAATTACTAAAATCCAAAAATACGAAAAAAAAGAAAAACCTCTTAATATTAATTCAATAGAGTTTAAATCGGTAGGTTTCAAATATTCCTCGGATACAAATTTGGTTTTAAATGATATAAATTTTAAGTTGCAAATGGGCGAGAAAATCGGAATTGTTGGGACCACAGGAAGTGGGAAAAGTACTTTAATTGATCTTCTAATGGGTTTGTTGATACCAACAAAAGGTGAAGTTATGATAAATGGAATTAATCTTTATTCGAGGAAACGTTTTCTTAGAGTAAGAGATTGGCAGAAATTAATTTCTACTGTTCCACAGAATATATATTTATCGGATAGTTCCATAGCAGAAAATATTGCTTTTGGAGTTAATAAAAATGATATAGATATAAAAAAAGTAATTTCAGCTGCTAAAAAAGCACAGTTGCATTCTTTTATAAAATCAACTAGCAGAGGATATTCTGCATTTGTTGGAGAGAGAGGTATTAAATTGAGTGGAGGTCAAAGACAAAGAATTGCTATTGCAAGAGCTTTATATAAAGATTCAAAAATTCTTATTTTTGATGAGGCTACGAGTGCTCTTGATATAAAGACTGAAAAAGCTGTTATTGATGTAATTAATAATTTAAGTGATGATTTGTTATTAATTATGATTGCTCATAGGAAGAGTACTTTGGAATCTTGCAACAAAATTTTTAATCTTGACAATGGTAACCTCATTATTAAAGAAAATTTAACTTAAATAACTAAACAAAATTTATTAATTTCTGCTTGCAAATGAATTTAATTTAACTTAAGGTTTAATTCAAATACAATATAAAAGTTGATCAACGGTAACAAAAATTCAGGTGAAATAAGTTTATTATTACCAAGTTGGCATCCTATGAATAAGGACATAAGAAGGCTTATTAGACAGTTAGATGGGAAGGTTATTTATCTCAATAAGTACGGAACAGATAGAAAAGGTATTCAAAAACTAATAGAGTTCGAATCAGAAAGCGAAAATGATATCAATTTGAGATGTCAAAGATTTATTATTCCTCCAACAAATATACCCTTAACCAACTATTACAACTGCATAAAGTATTTTTTTATAAATACCCCCAAAATCTTAATAACTACAGATTACCTACTAAGCTCTTCTCTAAAAATATTATGTTTTCTTAAAAATATTAAATTGTATTATTGGAATGATAGTCACGCAAAAGATTACAAAAAAACTAGTTTCATAAGGCGAATAGTTGATAAATTTCTTTTATTTGGTTTTTATGGATACCTACATGGTTGCGAAGGTGCTAAATATCTTTCTAAGATAACTTATCAAAGGTCTGAATTTCTGCCTTGTATAAATCTTGAATATATCAGAGATAAGTCTAAAAAATTTGTGAGAAATGAACCTAGTGAAGAATTAAAGTTAATTTTTGTAGGCCATTTAAATAGGCGAAAAGGGATAGATCGTTTAGTAAATGTTTTAGAAATTATAAGTAATTCTTCTAAAGGTTTTACAAAATTAATTACTTGTTATGTAATTGGTGAAGGTGATTATTCTTTTTCAAAATATAATTTTAAAAATGTAAATATAGTTAAATTTGGAGTTCTTAATAGAGATTTACTGATTGAAAAAATGTCAACTTCTCATTATATTTTATCTCTTTCAAGAGTTGAACCCATGGGAGCTGCTGTTTTAGAAGGAATTGCTTCAGGGTGTAGAGCAATAGTTACAAAGGAAGTTGGTTCTAAATATGACTTGCTAGAGCATGAGGCAGGTTGCACCTTATCATTCAATGAATCAAAACTTGAAAAAAATTCATTAGGAATACTTTCTGGTGAGTTTGAAACCTTTTTTAAAGGTAAAACAAATCAAAAGACAGAAGAAATTGCCAAAAAATATTCTTTAAATACTATGAAAAAAGTTATTACTAATTTAATTAAAGAATATTAAAGTGCTTTTGGTATTGAATATTAAAAACCCTACATTTTTTTTAATCTTTAAGAAATAAATTATGAACTCTAAATCAATAGATATTCTTATACGCTTGCCAAAATATAATATTGGACTAGTTAAAGAAGCTCAGGTTCTTGCAAAGGTTATAAATAACTATAAATTCCATAGACATATCAGAGCATCTATCTCCATAGAGAAATTCTATTTTTTCAAAAGAAATTCTATATTTTACTTTTATAACATAGGGCCATTTACTTGTTTAGAAATCTTTTTTAATAAATTATTAGGCAATATAAATGTTTTATGTTTACATGAACCTTTTATGGAGGAAAAAATAAATTATGGTTTTAGAAATAGAATTAAGATCCTAATATTTGAATTTTTATTAACTCTATGTGTAATTCAGGTTAAAGATGTAATTCTATTTAGCAAAAATGGTCTAAAGCAATTTAAAAAAAAATATATAAATTATTCATCAGGAATTTATATTCAGAAACTTTTACCATCTTTAAAATTTAAAAAGTCTTCTCAAATCAAAGAAAAACAAATTATTTTTGTAGGCAAGATACATAAAGCTAAAAGATTTGATTTGATTGTTGAAACTATAGATAAATTAAATTCTATAGACCCAACAATTTCTTTTCTTTTTATAAGTAGATCGATAAACCAAAAATATAGAGAAACATTACTCAAGTTAAAAAATATAAATTTAATTAATAAAAAATTTATTCCTGATGAAATTATTTGGAAAGGATTCGCAGAATCTATGGTATTAATAAAATTAGATACAAATATGACCCAAAGTGGATTAGTGGCTCAAGCCAGAATATCTTTATGTAAAACACTTACTACCTCAATCTTTGGTTTTAAACAAGACATTTATAACAAAGGTGTTGAGGGAGATATAGTGCCTATTTCAGCTACAAGTGACGAAATTTGTGAAAAAATCTTAAAGCAAATAAATTCTTTTGAAATGCATAGAGATATTCTGGAGAAAGTTGGAGAAAAATGGATAACAGATGGTAAAGAAAGTATTATTAAGACGGCCAAATCAGTTTCAAATAAAATTTAGTTTTATAACAAAAAATGTGAAAGAGAATTTTATGTTCAAAAAAAATAAAAGATTTATCATAGGACCTGATTCTGCAATTTCTTTATCAGCAAATGGTGGAACTGAAGTTATAGCTAAATATTTAGTTGATAAATATAATTTTAGAACTCTAAGCCTTGTAAAAGCTAAATCTTATAATAAATCAAAGTTGTGTAATTCTGAAGTTATATTTGTAGGTTGTCCTATCTATGACTATCTATTTTTATCTTGGAAGTTAAGAAAAAATAATGTAAGTATTAATTTATTAATAGTTTATGGAAAAAAAAATTTATTTACTTTTATCAAAGAGTTAATAATATATATTTCTAAATTTATTTTTTCAACATCTATTATAAATCTTTTAGGAAAACAGAATACTTACTTGTTAAAGTCAAATTTAAGACTGAATCCATATTTAATTGCAGAAAGAAATATAAAAAATAAATTTCCAAATTATCATCTTAATGATTTCAATAAAAGAGAATTTGTTTTCGGATATATTGGCAGAATCTGCGCAAAAAAAGGTTTTTATAAAGCCTTAGATTTAAGTGAATTTATTACAAATAATGGATATGAGATTTTTTTTGACGTATTAACTTTTAAAGAGGAAGGATATTTAAATCAAAATTCAAAAGTAAAAATGATATTTAATAATAAAAAATTAAATTTGCCTCCAAAATATAATCAAATTCAATATTTAATATTACCTTACTCAAGTATTAGTTCTTCAATTTGCATACCTTTAGTTCCTTTAGAGGCAGCAATAATGGGGTGTAGAGTCATACTTCCTAAATTTATGGAGTCACTTTATTTAGAGATATTTAGTATCAATGTTAAATTAAAAGATGCCTTCATATTCACTGAAGATTATAATTTGACTATAAAACAAATTATCTTTGAAAAGTAATTTACAGTCAAATTTTTCTAGAGCAGAAAATGCATCAGAACTTTTAGATGTCTTAGATGATCAAAATAAATTTATTGTTCTAAGAGATAGTCAAGGAATAATAAATGGTACTTATCGAGATATAGATCTTCTTAGTATTGATAAGTTTTTCAAAATTAAAAAAGTCTTAAATTCTTTAAGTTCATCAAATATAAAAATTTTTAGATTTATCAAAAGATACAAATACTATCAGATTATTTGTTTTAAAGAAGAATGGAATAAAGCTATTATTTTAGATATATGGTGTGGTTTGAGGATAAAAGGATGCATATACCTTAATCATAAAAAATTACCTTTGATGAATTTTAAAAAATACAAAAACATAAAAAAAACTACTGAAGAATTTTCAAATTTTATAGCAATTACAAAATGTTTAACTCAATCTGGAAATATTAAGAAAAAATATTTGGATAATATGACTAAATATGAATATATCAAGCTATCAAAAACTTTAATTAAAGAAAACTATTTATTTTTAATGGGAAAATCTAAACTTGTTATTAATTTTTTATTGCTTTTAAAATTTTTTAATAGAAAACAATATTATCATTGGTTTTTATCAGTAATAAAATTTTCTTTAATTAGAAAAAATATTCTTATCTATCTTATTGGGCCAGATGGTTCTGGTAAATCAACATTGTCAAAATTCATAATTAACTCAACAAATTTGAGAACTAAATTTATTTATAGTCATGGCGGATTAAAAATTTTGCCACGATTGTCTGATCTTATTTCTATGGTTCTTTTTAAACCAATCATACGAGAAAATAAATCTACTCCTGAATTAGCTATAAAAAGTAAACACACCAAGGTAAATGGTAAATATACAATGATACATCTTCTTTATTATTCATTGGATTCTATAATTTTAAGAATAAGGAATTTTGTTTTTTCTAGTAGAGATATTTGTTTTGTTGCTGATAGATGTAATTATGATATTTTAGCAAGAGACTATTACACAACTCTTCCGAAAAATTGGCAATTGTTTTTAGTTTTGTTAACTCCAAAACCTGACCTTTGTTTTGTCTTGAAAGGAGATCCTAGTGAAATTAATAAAAGAAAGCCAGAATTAACAGTTGAATCAATTACAAAACAATATAAAAATTATGAATTTTTAAAAAGATATGTTAGCACTTATGAAATACCAACTAATAATTTCTTAGAAACCAAGAATTATTTAACAAAGATATTAAAATTAGATTTATGAAAATAATCATAAATAAAAAATGTTTCCCTTTTAGTTCAAACGGTGGCACTGCAATTACAACATTTGAACAAGGATGTTTAGCTTCAGAAAATGATGAAACTTTAGTATTTAATCCAAAAAATTTTACTTTTGGGAATAAAAAATTAATATGGGGAAAATTTACTTTAATTGAAGGAAACCCTTTATTTCTTGTCTCTTTAATAATTAGGAGGAGATATGCTATAAAATCTTTATTTATAAACTCAGCCTTTCAGTTCTATGGAACATTATTTGCTTTGTTGGGATATTTTTTAAAGATAAATATTTTTTGGTCGGCTCATGGTAGTTTTGATAGAATTCTATTTAAAGGAATTAAGGGGAAATTTAACTTATTAAGATTCTTTGTTTTCGATTTTCCTATATGTTTTATGTGTAAGGAGTATGTTTTAGTTTCTGATCAGGAATATAATAATCTTTTAAATATTGTAAAAAGAACAATTAATAAATTTAAAGTTATAAATAATGCTCCCCCTGAATATATGCTGAGTTATATACTCGACAAAAATGGTTTAGAAAGTATAAGTAAGATTCCTTATCCCAAGCAAATCGACTGTAATCAAAAAAAGAATTATTTGCTTTTTATTGGCAGAGTTGTCCCTAAAAAGATGGTTCTTGAAACCATACGCGCTTTTAATTTATGTAAAACTTTTGATTTAAATTTTATTATTGCTCATTCAAATGACGCAGTAAATTATTTAAATATATGTAAAGATGAAGTGATTAAACTTGGGCTAGAAAAAAGAGTTATTTTTTTAAAAGATGTTTTTGGGATTTCAAAACTATCTTTAATAAAATATTCGAAAGCTGGAATACTTTTATCAGAATCAGAGGGTAATCCAATGTTTTTGCAAGAATGTATCATGTTAAGGAAGAAGGTTATTGCATCTCCAAGTTGTAATTTAAAAGAGAGTAAATACTTAATTTTATGTTCAGAAATCACACAATTATTTAGATCAGTTGAAGAACTTTTGGTAAGTGAATAATTCAATATTAAGGATAATTAGCTTGTTGCTTTTTTATCTAACAGCTTCAGATTACTTAAATATTCAAACTGCAATTATATCTTTTGCAATAGCATTAATATTAATTTTTAATGATTTATATTCTTATGGTTTACAAATAAAAATTTCGTTACAAACAGTCTTGGCTTTATTTCTATTGATTTTTCTATTTCTAGTTAACCCATACTCTTTATACATTACCTTTTTATTATTATTTTTGTCTTTGAAACCTATTTCTAATTCGAAAATATTGTTAAATTATACCTTTGCTTCTTGCTTTGCGTTATTAATTATTGGAATCATTTCGCTCACGATATTTGATCTAGCATATGCACGTTATTTTGATTTTGTCTCTTATGACATTATTGCTTTTATTGGTACAACGCCTCAACAATTTGGAGTTTTAATTTTAACTTGTTCATATTTAGTTTTTAAATCTAGATATTATTTGATTAAATACACTAAAATAAATCCTCTTATTTTTTTAGGTATTTTTGTTTTTTTAGAATATATAATCGCAGAGAGATTTCTTACTTTTCTTTGCTCATTAATATTTTTGTCTTGTCTTAGATCTTATAAAAAATTAAGGATTTTATTTTTACCATTTTTGTCTTCTATTATTTTAGCAATTATTTTTTCATCATCTATATTACAAAAAGGAAGTCTACAGATACTAAATTTAGAGTTAATATTAGAGAGGATGGAAAGGATAATATCACTTGTTCAATTAAATTTAGAAATAGGTCCAGAAGTATATTCTGAATTCTCATCAAGATATTATGGAATAGGTGATTATTTAGCTATTGGAAGTTTATTATCTCAAGGACCTTTGTGGGCAATCCTAATGACGCTAATTATAGTTTTTTATTTAATATTCTATTTTAAAGGGCGATTTAAAATTGATACTTTGGGATTAGTGCTCTTAACTTTGCTTATAATTAAAAATAGTGGGAGATTTAGTGATCCTTCAATTATATTTTTATTAGTTGCAACTTTAATTGCAAGTTTTGACTATGTATTAGAGGGGGAAAATTTAAAGAGAAAGAAACTTAAAGCCTGATATGATATATCAAATTATTAAATTTATTATTTTTACGATTAAATAGGTCTTGAAAATATGAAGCAGTTATTTCAATCTCTATCAACTGGAGAAATATCTATTACAAATTTACCAATACCTATTTGCAAATCACAAGAAATTCTTATTGAGACTAGATGCTCCCTTATTTCATCAGGTACTGAAAGGATGCTTCTTGAGTTTGGGAAAGGATCATTTATAGATAAAGCAAAACAGCAGCCAGATAAAGTTAAAGAAGTGATTGATAAAGTTTCGACTGATGGTATCTTCCCTACATATCAAGCAATTAACAATAAACTTAGTGAGCCATTGCAATTAGGTTATTGCAATGTAGGTAATGTAATTAAGGTTGGAAGTAAAGTTAAAGGAATATTACCTGGTGATAGAGTAGCCTCAAATGGCCCGCACGGCGAATATGTAAACGTTCCCCAAAACCTATGTGCAAAGATACCAAATAACGTTTCTGATGAATCTGCTGCTTTTACAGTATTAGCCTCTATAGGCTTACAAGGCATTAGATTGGCAGATCCAAAATTTGGCGAAACTTTTTTAGTGATAGGTCTAGGTGTAATAGGCTTACTAACTGCTCAAATTTTAGAATCAAATGGATGTAAGGTCTTAGGGGTAGATCCTGATTCAGAAAAGTGTAAATTAGCGAATCAATTTGGGATCGAAACTTTAATTTTAAACAGTAAGTCTAATCCAATCGATTGGTCCTTAAGTAAAACATCTGGAATAGGGGTTGATGGAGTTTTAATAACAGCAGCTACAAGCTCTAATGATCCAATAACATTAGCCTCCTCAGCTTCCAGAACAAGAGGAAGAATCATATTGGTTGGTGTTACAGGCTTAAACCTGCGAAGAGATCTATTTTATAAAAAAGAATTAACTTTTCAGGTGAGTTGTTCATACGGACCAGGTAGATACGATTCTAACTATGAAGTTAACGGTAATGATTATCCTATTGGATTTGTAAGATGGACGGAAAATAGAAATTTTCAATCAATACTTGAAGCTTTATCTCAAGAAAAATTAGTCACAGATACTTTAGTATCACATCGTTATAAATTTGAAAATGCTACTCAAGCCTATGATCTGCTTTTAAGTAAAGAGAAATACCTTGGGATACTTCTTGAATATACTAAAAAAGATAAAATCGCTAGTCAAACATTAACTTTACAAAAAAAAGTTTATCAAAATATTAATTTGAGGCCAAAAGTTGGATTTATTGGCGCGGGCAACTATGCAAAAAAAATACTTATACCTTCTTTTATAAAAGCTGGAATTCAACCTATTACTATTGTGGCAAATTCTGGGGCATCTCCTTTGTATATTGGAAAGAAATTTAATTTTTCTTCCGTTTCTACAGATATTGATGAGTTATTTGAATCAAAAGATATTGATACAGTTGTAATATCCACAAGGCATGATAGTCATGCTCATTATGTAAATAAAGCTTTGGCAAAAGATATGAATGTTTTTGTAGAAAAACCATTATGTCTGAATCTTGAGGAGCTTTCATCTATTGAAAGAAATTTAAAAAATTCAAAAGGAAGGTTAATGGTTGGTTTTAATAGAAGATTTTCACCATTAATTCAAGAATTAAAATCTACATTAGATTTATTTAATGAACCAAAAGCTTTTAACTATACTTGCAATGCTGGTTTTATTGATGCTAATCATTGGACCCAAGATCCTGAAGTTGGAGGAGGAAGATTAATAGGAGAATCTTGCCATTTCTTGGATTTATTAAGGTATTTAACAGGAACAAAGATAACGCATATTAATCTACTTAGCGCTAAAGATATTAAAACTAAACCAGATACATTTAGTATTCAAGTTAAATTTGAATGTGGTTCTATTGGCTCAATAAATTACTTCGCAAATGGATCAAAGTCTTATTCCAAAGAGAGAATGGAAGTTTTTACCTCAGGTAAAGTTTTCTTATTAGATAACTTTAAGACTTTAAAAGCTTGGGGAATAAAGAATTTTAAAACAAAAAGGAATTTTCGACAAAATAAAGGACAAAATGAATGTGCAAAAAGTTTTATAAAAGCAATAAAAGATGGAAAAGAAACTCCAATTAGTATTGAAGAGATTTTAGAAATTCATGATCTTATTATAAATCTATAATTAAACTTTTTTTAAATAATAAAACCTACTAAGATATGCTAGATATCTAAGATATGTTTTAATGAATAAAAAATTAATTATTAAGAGATTGTTTTGATTCTAAAAGTATCAATTATAGGTCTTGGTTATATTGGGTTACCAACGGCTGCAATTATAGCAAGTAAGGGAATCAATGTTAATGGGGTTGATATAAATAAAGAAGTAGTAGATATTATAAATAGTGGGAAAATACATATTATAGAGGAAGGACTAGAATCTGTTGTTTCTGCTGCTATTGAAGATAAGAAATTAAAAGCTGATACTAAATTAAAAGAATCAGATGTTTTTGTAATTGCAGTTCCTACACCTTTTAAAAAAAAGAATTCTTTTATCCCAGAGCCCGATATAAGTTTTGTCAAGGCAGTAGCAGAAGAAGTTGCCCTTGTAATTAAGAAAGGTGATTTAGTTATTTTAGAATCTACATCCCCAGTAGGTACCACTAAAACTATCCTAAATATCATTTTAGAGAAATCTAAACTAAAAAAAGAAGACTTTTCTTTAGCATATTGTCCAGAGAGAGTTTTACCTGGAAATGTTATGTGGGAATTAGAAAATAACTCTAGAATAGTTGGAGGTATAAACGCATCTTCTACACAAGCCGCAAAAGATTTTTATTCACTTTTTTGCTTAGGGGAAATTAATGAAACGGATTCAAAAACGGCAGAATTAATTAAATTGACTGAAAATTCATTTAGAGATGTAAACCTGGCATTTTCTAACGAGTTATCAATTATTTGTAATGATTTGGGAATCAATTCATATAATCTAATTAATTTGGCAAATAAGCATCCAAGAGTTGAAATTCTATCTCCCGGCTGTGGTGTAGGTGGACATTGTCTCGCGGTAGATCCTTGGTTTATAGCCTCTTCTTTCCCAGATAAATCAAAGCTAATTCAATCAGCCAGAGAAGTTAACGATTATAAAAAAGTTTGGGCAGTTAAAGATATTATTAAAAAGGCTTTAGAATTAGAAAATAAATTTGGAAAGAGACCTGTTATCGGTTGCTGTGGACTCTCTTATAAACCTAATATTGATGATTTAAGAGAATCTCCGGCGAAATATATTGTTGAAAATTTGATAAATCAAAATCAAAATGTTGTTGTTTGTGAACCTAATGTTGCTTATTTAGAGGGAATTAATTTAATTCCGATCGATCAACTAATTGAAATATCTGACATCATTGTTTTCCTTGTTGGGCATAAAGAGTTTCATGACCTTGACTTAGGTAATTCTAAGACAATTGATTTATGTGGAATATTAGAAAAAAATTAGGTTTAATATTTAGGACTCTTAATTTAATAGGGTATAGAAGACTATTTTATAAAAATCTATTTATTTTAAAACTACAAGTCTTCTCTTTTTTGCCATATGAAATATCTTTATTTTTAATTGGTTATACAAAATGTAGATTAAAATTTAGAAAAGAATTCTCTGTAATAAGTCAACTAAAAGTTTTTAAGGAGGGAAACACTTTACCTTTTAATTATATTGATATATCTCTTATAGATAATGAATATAGATTTTTCATGCCGATTCCTTGGCAAATAAAAAGTGGTTCAAGATTGTTGAATTTTTATTTACATTATTTTGATTGGATAAGAGTTTATATTGATTGTTTATTAAATAATAAAAACTATAAATTAAGTACTTTTGAAGTTGACTTTTTAATTGACTCTTGGATTGATAATAATAAATTTGCTAAAGGAGATGGATGGCATCCTTACACAACTTCTTTAAGGATTATTAATTGGTCAATTCTTTTTCAAATTTTTCCAAGATTTTTAACTAAGAAAAGAATAAATTCACTTTTTAAACAACTTCTATGGTTAAATACAAATTTGGAAAAAGCTCAGGGGGGAAATCATTTAATTGAAAATTTAATAGCAATATGTATTGTATCTTTTCAGTTTGATAATAATAAGGCTAAAAATATATTTAGAAATTCCCTTAGAAATCTAAAATATCAACTAAATTTACAAATACTAAATGATGGCGGCCATTTCGAAAGAAGCGCAACTTACCATACTATTTTATTAGACAGATTGATAGAATTAGGATGTTTTATATGTATTGCAGAGGGCTCTTCTCCAAGTTGGTTAAATAGTAAAATTGAAGAAATGTCTAATTGGTTAAAAAAAGTCTCATTTCTTGATGGGAAATTACCAAGATTTAACGATAGTGCCTTAAATTCATCTCCATCAGTTAATAAAGTTATTTATTCCGCTGATATTTTTCTACAAAAGTCAAGGGATTTTAAAAATGCAAACTTAACCTTGCTTAGGAGTTTGCTTTTAGAAAAAGCTTTATATAAAAATAAAAAAATTTCAACATTTCCCTCTAAAAAAAATCAAAATGAAAGTTTATCAAGAATTTTAGATCTCCCAGATACTGGCTGGGTAATATTTAAACCTGGATTAGGTTGGGAATCTTCTTTCAAAAATGGAGTGGCAACATGTTATGAAGCACCTGGACATTGCCAATCAGATCTTTTGAGTTTTGATTTGCTTTTCAATGGTGAATATATATTTGTTGATGCAGGTACAAGCGAATATGAAACGGGTAAAACGAGAAATTTTGAAAGATCAGGAGAAGCTCATAATGTTTTGCAGATAGGGAAAAAAAATAAAAAGTGGATTGAACCGGTTGAAGTTTGGAATGATTTTAAAGTAGGAAGAATTTCTAAAAATATAAATCGAAAGTATGGAATTACAAAAGCGGGAGAACTTTTCGCCTTGGGAAGTTACGATAGTTATAAAAATATAGGTGCTTATCATAATCGTAAAATTGAGTTGTCTGAAGTAAGAAGTAATTCAATTAAAATCAAAATTGAAGATAAAATTAATTGCAAAAATAGAATTTTTTGTAGATTAATTTTCCACTTAGGTCCTAAAATTAACTATAAAAAAGTTCTTAATTCGTTAACTATTACAACTAATCCAAGCATAAAGTATCAAATTAATATTAACCAAACTTCTTTCTCAGAAGGGTTTGAACACTCTAAATTTAGATCAAGTATTTACTGTCGATTTACCCTAGAAAAGGGTCATTATTTTATTAGTAGTATAATTAACATTGAAAGTTCTTTTCTTTTGTCAGATAGTTTTGAAGAAGGTTTGGTTAATTAATCAATTCGCAAATACAGATACTATGCCAGGACATACCAGGCAGTTTGAAGTTTCTACTGGCTTAGTGGAATTAGGTTGGGATGTAGATTTATTTGCTTCTGACTTTAATCTGACTATTAGGAAATATTTAAAACCTAATAAATTATTCTATTTATTTGAGCGAATTAAGAATGTCAATTTGCATTGGTTATGGGTTATTCCATATAGAAAAAATAATTGGTTAAGGATATTAAATTGGATTAGCTTTTCTGCACATATTGCTATAAGACTAATTCCTTATGGGATATATTTGAAGTTAATTAAAAAAGCTCCTGACGTAATCGTTTATAGTTCCCCTCAGCTCCCAGCAGCATTTATTACTTTAATAATATGTCGTATTTTAAATATTCCATTCGTAGTAGAGATACGTGATTTGTGGCCTCAAGCATTAATAGATCAAGCGGGGATTTCTGAAGAAAAACTTTTGGTGAAAATATTAAAATGGATGGAAGGTTCTATTTATAAATTTGCAGCAGAAGTTATCGTTTTAGCAAAAGGCTCCCAAGAATACGTACGTAAAAGAGGAGCTAAAAATGTTTCTTGGTTACCAAATGGAGCGGATTTGAGTCAATTCTTTTACGTAGAACCAAAATTCCATGAAGATTATTTCAAAATTGTTTACTTTGGTGCGCATGGAGAAGCTAATTCACTAATAACTCTTGTGCAAGCAGCTCGAATATTAGAGACTAAAAAAGATTATACAATTGGAAAAAAAATTATTATAGATATAGTGGGAGATGGTCCTGAAAAGTCAATGCTAATTCAAATGGCTACAGGGTTAAAAAATTTAAAGTTTATTGATCCCATTTCTAAGGATTTAGTGCCCAATTTAATTTCAAAATCAAACGCAGTAGTAATTACATTAAAGAATGTAAAATTATACAGTTACGGTGTATCCCCAAATAAATTATATGACGCTTATGCAATAGGGAGACCTGTAATTACAGCGATAACAGGAGCTATTAATGATGAAGTAAACTCAGAGGGCATTGGCTTAACAGCAAAGTCTGAGGACTATGAAGAATTAGCAGAAAGTATTTTTAAGATTTCAAATCTTGATAAGAATATTTTAGAGGGTATGGGAATCAAGGCTAGAAAATTGGCAGAAAAAAGATATTCAAGACAATTAGTGATTGATAAATATAATTCTATTTTAAATTCTTTAATAAAAAAATATCATCCATATGGTTGAGGATTTATGACAAGATTTTTATTAGGAACAGGTGGTGCATTTGGGCTTTTGAATAAAAAACAAATAAATGAGTTAATTAATTATGCATTTTTATTAGGGATCAATTCTTTTGATTGTGGTTCCAATTATGGATATGGAAAAGCCGAAAGACTTTTAGGTGATGCCTTAAAAAAATACAAGAGAGAAGATATTTATATTTCCACCAAGGCAGGAACCGAATACGATTCTTTTAGGAGCTTTCATAAAGATTTTAGTGTGCAAAGTATTGAGAAATCTTTTAAAAAATCTCTTAAAAATTTTAATACAAACTATATAGATACTTTTTATTTACACGGACCAACATTAAATCAAATAGATGATAATTTAATTAAGTTTTTAAAAAAACTAAAATTAAATAACCAAATTTCTAGATGGGGAGTCAATAGTCATGATGAAGATGTACTTAAAGGACTTGTTAAATTAGAATATAAGCCTGATATCGTTATGCTGGACTATAATATCGCTCTTCCTAAACGGAGAATTCTAGTTTCTTTACTTGCAGATAATGGAATAAAAATCTCGGCTGGAACTGTCTTGGCACAGGGTAGATTAATTAATAGTTTGCCTTGGTTCCCAAAAAATAAAAAAGAATTATTTTATTTGTTAAGAGCTTTATTAAAAAAAACCTCCAGAGAAGCTGCATTTAAATCTTCAAAAGTTAGAAGAAAACTTTTTCAAAATTATGGCGAATTTGCTAGAAGTATTCCAATCCCCGCAATATCATCTGACCCTAATGTATCTGAAATCGTTATTGGCACCACAAATATTAATTTGCTTATAAATAATTATGGGCTATCCTTACTAAGAATTTCAGAAGAGATGTTAGATAATATTTTTGCATTAACTGGTCTTGAAGATTAATTATGAACATTTTATTAGCATCAATTATTGGTTTTTTATTTACCAATATTTTTATTTATATAATGTTACCTTTTCTAAGATCTTCATTAGTTGATTTTCCCAATAATAGAAGTTCGCATTCAAATCCAACCCCAAGTGGAGCGGGAATTTCTTTTGTAATAATTAGTTTAATTTTGAGTCCCTTTCTAAAAACAAATCTTGTATATATATGTTTACCACTGGCATTATTGGGGTTTTTAGATGACAAATATGCAATTCCATCTAATATAAGATACTTTTCACAATTAGTTACTGGATCAATTTTAATAATATTCTGTCCAAATTTTAATTATTTAAATGATTTAATCCCTAGTATTGCAATTTTGGTTTTTATTTTATTGTTGATATCAGTTACGGCTTTTATAAACTTTACCAACTTCATGGACGGTTTAGATGGTTTAGTATCTGGATCTATGATAGTTATATTATTTTTTGCTTGCATTATAAATAATCTTAACCTTTTCCCTGTTGTAAGTTGTTTAATGGCATTTATTTTATGGAATTGGCAACCAGCAAAGATATTTATGGGAGATTCTGGAAGTACTTTTTTAGGAGCTTTGTATTGTGGCATTATTCTTCAATCAAGTAGTTTAAATCAAGCAATTGCTGTTGTTTTTATAGGGACTCCATTATGGGCAGATGCTTTTACTTGTGTAATAAGGAGAGCACTCACAAGGCAAAAAGTTTTTTCAGCACATCGACTTCATCTTTACCAGAGACTTAATCGAGGTGGATGGAGTCATAAATTGATTTCATCAATTTATATGACCATTTCGTTTTTTTTGGCTTTTATATATTTAATTTTAGGATTAAATTATTTAATAATGGCTTCGTTCGCAGTATTCTTTTTTGGTATCTTTTTAGATCTTAAATTTGCATCTCCGTTTGAAACAAGAAAATCATTAAAATAGTTGAAATGTTAATTGGTAAAATATTAAATCCGATACTATCATTATCTAGGTCTAAGAGATTAGTAATTTTGCTTTTATTGGATTTTTCAATAATTATTTTTTCATTCTATTTATCTATTTGGCTTTCTGTAAGCGATAACATAATTAACAAATTAAATAATATTTCTATATTAATAATCTTTACTTTGAGTTTAATTTCTTTAGGAGTTTATTATAAATCAGGACAGTATAGAAGTCTAACAAGATACATAGGTAGTAAAAGTTTTTACAAACTTTTGCTTGTAAATTTTTTAGTTTCATTTATTTTTTATGTTAGTAATTATTTATATATATATAAATTTGATTTTAGATTTTATTTAATATTTTGGATTTTAATTTCATTTTTAACAGTTTCAGTAAGAGTTTTAATAAGAGATTTTATATTAAGATTTAAATTTTTCATTACAAGTAAAAGAAAAATTGTTATTTATGGAGCTGGCAGATCTGGAGCAAAACTATTAAAAAATTTAAATTTTGATCCTGAGTTCGAAGTTAAATTCATTATCGATGATGATAGTTCTCTATGGAACAAAAATATTGATGGAATAGAAATATTACCTCCAGTTAAATTAAAAGAACATCGAAACTCAATTGATCTAATTTTAATGTCAATACCATCTTTAAATAGAAAAAATATTTTTAAGAGGTTTATGGAGATAAGTAAGTATAAAATACCAATTTTTCAATTTCCTTCTATAAGTCAAATATCATCTGGAGAAGCTGTTCCGAATCATTTAAAAGAAATTACTTTAGATTATTTATTGGGTAGGAATGTTGTTCAATCAAAAAAGAATTTTATTAATGATTATTTTTTAAAAAAAACAGTTCTTATTACTGGGGGTGGTGGTTCTATAGGAAGAGAATTGTGCAGACAGGTTGCTAAATTAAAACCAAGAAAGTTGATAATAATAGATCATAGTGAAGAAAATTTATACAATATTGAGAAAGAATTGAGAAATGATGAATTCAAAAATATTAATATTATCTCTATTTTAGGGAATGTAACCAAAGAACAATTTGTTAATAATATTTTTAAAAAGAATAAAATAGATGTACTATTTCATGCTGCCGCATATAAGCATGTACCAATTGTTGAAGAAAATATCATAGAGGGAGTTTTAAACAATATATTATCTACAAGTATCTTGTGTGAAGCATCAAAAAATTTTGGGGTTGATAAATTTATTTTGATATCTTCTGATAAGGCAGTAAGGCCAACCAATATTATGGGTGCTTCAAAAAGAATCTCTGAAATGATTGTTCAAATTTATTCTCAAGAAAATAATACTTTGAGAAATATAGATGATGCTAATAAGATTTCTTTTTCTATGGTGAGATTTGGGAATGTATTAGGATCATCAGGTTCAGTAGTTCCATTATTTAATAGTCAAATAAAATCAGGAGGGCCCGTAACTTTAACAGATAAAGATGTCGTCCGTTATTTTATGACAATTGAAGAATCAGTTCTTTTAGTTATTCAATCAGCTTCTATGGCAAATGGAGGAGAGGTTTTTCTTCTGGATATGGGATATCCAGTTAAAATATTTGATCTTGCAAAAAATATGATTCATTTGAGTGGATTAACTATTAAAAATAATAAAAATCCTAATGGTGATATAGAAATTATTACTACAGGTCTTAGAAAAGGTGAAAAAATGTATGAAGAACTTTTAATTGATTCTAAATCAGTTAAAACTATTCATCCTTTAATTTTTAAAGCAATAGAAAAAAAAATAGATATTAATAAATTTAAAGTCTTAATACAGGATTTATATAAAGCATTGCAAAATGCCGATGAGATTAATGTTCGTGAGCTTATTAAAAAGCTAGTACCCGAATCAAATATAAAAAATTATTTGTAGATTTATGAATTTTTTTTTAATTTACAAATTTTAAAATAAAATAATTTTATTATTTCATTTAATAGTTTAATAATTAATGAGATCATATTTAAAGTCTTCAAAACTTAAATCTATATATGCAGCTTCAAGAGCGTACTTCTTAGCAAAAAATATTACTAGTGCTTATAAAAGACTAAATCCTAATCAAAAAAAATTAACTATTAAAATCTTTGAAATAGGCCCTGGGAGAGCAGATTTAGCCGCCGCCTTAATAGCTAATTTGAATACTGAATATTATGTTTGTGATATTGACAAAAAAGTAATAGATTTCTGTAAGAAAAAAATTTCAGGTAATAAAAATTTAAAATGTAAATCTATTAATGAGATTTCTGTTAATGATATCGATCCAAACAAACTAAAAGAAAAATTACAGAATTCATTCGATATAGTAATCTCATCGCATGTAATCGAACATTTAGAAAGTATTGAAGATCACTTGGTTGTTTTAAAAAAACTATTAAAAAATAAAGGTATACTTTATCTTGCAAGTCCTAATACTGATTCTCGTGCTTCAAAAATAGAGGGACTAAAGTGGAAAGGCTATCAAGATCCTACTCATATTTCATTACATTCCTTGAATGATATTATCCAATTATTCAATTCTCTAAATTTAAAAGTCATTTTAGCAGGTACTTCACCTATATCTTTTAGAGATTATTTCTCATTTAACTTTAAGAACTTATTTTTCTCAAAAAGTGGACTTGGTTCAAGCTATAATGCAATTTGTCAAAAGATTGATAATTAAATAAAAATTTATTTAATATAATTATTTTTTAATTAAGTGAAACTTATTACAATCATAATTGGGACAAGACCAGAAGCTATAAAGCTTGCCCCAGTTGCGAAAATTTTCTTAAATTCAGAGTTAATAAAAGTTAGAGTCGTATTAACCGGTCAGCATGAAAATATGATAGAAAAAATCTTAGAATTATTCGAAGTGCCTATACAAGCAAATCTAAAATTAATGAAAAAGGGACAGAGCTTATCTGAATTAACATCTCGAATTGTAATGGGCCTTGAAAATGAATTTATTACAAATAAACCAAATTTAGTAATTCTTCAGGGAGATACAACAACCGCCTTAGGGGCTGCTCTTGCTGCTTTTTATCAAAAAATAAAAGTTGCCCATGTAGAAGCGGGACTTAGGACAAGAAATATCTTAAACCCATTCCCAGAAGAAGCAAATAGAAGAATAATTTCTCAGATAGCGGATTTACATTTTGCGCCAACTGAACAATCAAAACAAAATCTTATAAGCTCGAATGTGTATGGAAATATAGTTCAAACTGGAAATACTGTTATAGATGCTTTGTTAGAGGTAAAAGATAAAGTCCCTAATTATGAATTGAAAAATTTTAATAAAGATAAGGATGATCTGATTTTATTGACTGTTCATAGAAGAGAAAATTGGGGTAGGAATTTGCAGAATATTTGTTTCGCTATAAAAGAGATAATACAAAAGATACCTAATGTAATTTTTCTTATACCGATGCATCCAAATCAAATAGTTAGAGATGAATTTTTAAAAATATTGGGTAAATCAAAAAAGGTAATGTTAGTAGACCCATTAGATTACGGAGATTTGATTGGGGCAATGAAAATGTGCAAAATTGTGCTGACTGACTCCGGGGGGATTCAGGAAGAAGCCCCTTCTTTAGGTAAACCTATCTTAGTGCTTAGAGAAAGCACTGAACGACAAGAAGGCGTTGAAGCGGGTACTGCAAAAATTATCGGATCGAATCCTAAAGCAATAGTAGAAGAAACAATAAATCTCTTACAAAATGAAAACGAGTATAAAAAAATGATAAATTACATTAATCCATACGGTGATGGTAAAGCAAGTAAAAGAATTTATAAAGCTGTTATTAATTTCTTTAAAGTGATTTAATTAAATTTATTTAATCATTTATTATTTTAATTCCACTGTATATGGAGATAATTTTTGCAAATGGATTTGTTAAATTGCCAATAATTTCATCTGTTCTTTTTAATGAGTTTTTACCTACTAAAATAACATCACCGGGAAATAATTTTGGGTTAGAAGCGGAACCTCTTTGCGCTTTAGGATTATAATTTAGCTGTTTTTTATTTAAATTACCATCTGTTTGATAGCTAATAATATTTATACTACCCTTTCCTGCTTTAAATCCACCGGCATATAAAATTGCGTCATTCAATGTGGAATTTTTGTTGATAGTTATTTTGCCACCTCTCTCAACTTGACCATTTACGATCACATTCATGAATTTTGGATTTAAGTTTGATTGTAGTGCTTTACTAATTTGACCAGTTAATTGTAGGTTTGTTTTTTTTAAGCGGATTAAATCACCATCATATAATCTTATATTTGATGAATTATCTTCTCCATCGAAGAAATCTAAGAAATTTATTTCAGCTTTTATTTTACCCCCACCATTTGAAATGGTATCTAATCTTATTATTTCGATAGCCGATAAATCGGCGTAGTTTGTAATTCCACCAGATTCTTTAATGGCATCAAATAAAGTAGGGAATCTTAGAGCCCCACTTGGATTAGTCCCATTTATACCACTAGAACCAACTATCTCAAATTCATAAAGGCCAGGATTTCTAATTTCTCCATCTAAATAAACTTTTATTGGTCTATATTGAGGTATGGAAATTTGTACATTTGGATTATTTAGAATAGTAGAATATTTTTGATTTAAAAGATCTGTTAATTCTATTATTGATAAGCCCTCAACATAAACATAATTTATTTCTGGTAAATTAATCTTTCCAGTTGCATCTATCAAAGAAATTGTTTTATAGGTACCACTTTTAGCAACTTTTATTTCTATTAAATCTCCAGAACCTAAAATATATTCTTGGGTTTCACTTTTTTCTAAGTAATCTGTAGATATATTTTTAGACTGGGTATTAGTTGGCTTACTAAAGGTTCCTTCTGAACTATATGATGGAAATATAACGGCATTTAATGCAATTATTATTCCAAAACTTTTTCTTAGGTCGAAAAATTTTTTTAAGTTAATAAATTTCTTGATTTTCATTTTAAATCCTATAACAAAATTAATCTTGCTAATTTTTTATTCTGTAAATCAAGTTTACGTTTAAAATCTATCAAATCATCACGATTTGTTGATCCCAATGTTGAAATTAAAATTATATTTTCACATTTTTGGGCATCTAATAAGTTTTCGACAAGAATTGTTTTTTTGGGTTTAAAACTTTTAGCTAATTGATTATAAAAATTTTCAACAAGGTTTCTATTTATATCGCCTAATGACAAAATCGCTATATTTTCATCTTTAATTTCATTGGGCTTTGCTTTAGATAACAAATCAATATATTCAGTGTAGATTTCATTCTTACACGAACTTAAATCTGTAATTAGATTTATATCTATTATACTTTCAAATTCATCTATTTCGAAAATAAGATTTTTCTTCCTTTCTAAGATTAGCGAAATAACAAAACCTAAAGATATTCCAGATATTAAACCAAATAAAATACTAAGAGATTTTACTGGTTTGATGGGTTTATCCATAATCCTAGGATTCGTTATTAACTCCCATGGCTCTTGCTTCCTATCATTCTCCAGAAGTAAAAAAAGTTTTCTATTTTCTAATTCATTTAATGTTTTTTCTTCTCTTATTGCCTGCCTAGTGAGATTTCTATATTTCAATATAATATCAGTAGGCCTCGAGTTAGCAATCTGATTTGAAATTAGTATTTCTCTTTTACCTTTTAGTACTCCTATAATTTTCTTTTCTAATTCTTTAACTAAGGAAGATTTCACTCTTAAAAGTTCTTTAATTCTTTTACTTTTTTCTGTAAACTCTGATCTTGCTATTCCAAGTTCTCGTTCTATTGTATTTACACTCAAAAGTAAGCTCCCTTCAGATTCTTCCTCCATATTTAATTCTCTAGCCATAAAGATGATAACATCTTCGTTATAATTCATTTTTTGGATTCTTTTAATTCTTTCATCTAATCTTATAATTTCATTCTGATTTGTGAATTGATTTTCATTGGCAATTATATCAAAAGCTATATTTTTCTCATTTTTATCTACTTTATCTAATTTTTTAAAAAGGCTATTATCAATTTTATTTTCAAGGGCAAACTTTTGAGCTTTGTTTAATGAATTTATAACTTTTTTATCATAAATTGATATTTGTTCATCAATATATTTTAGCCCTTGATTTAAATTATTTAATTTTTTAGCTATTGAATATTTTTGATAAGCTATAGATATTTTTTGTAGGACAGGAATTATTAAATCTTTGTCTGAGTCAGAATAACTTAAGTTAAGAACGGAGGTTCCTAAGCTTAATTCTATATCTAAATTATCTTTTAACCATTCTGAATATCGCCAATTTTTTAAATCATTTCTTTTTTTTAATTTTTCTTCTTTGACAAATTTAAATACTGGCTTAAGAACTAAAGGACTTTTTAATATTTCTACTTCTGTCCTTAATCCAGTATCTTCGCCAGTTAAGTTTAAGATGGCAAGATTTGCTAGATCTTCCTTTGATGAATCGGGATTCTGATCTTTACTTAAAACTATTTGTAGATCTCCTTGCCAAGTTTTTTCACTAAAAAAAGCATGTAAACTACCGAATAATA
>CESW01149517.1_pt1 | contig 32765 bp, 32 predicted proteins | sample 531171 | NCBI WGS metagenome assembly CESW01 (sample SAMEA2621859, study PRJEB7988) | marine metagenome | biome: marine biome (ENVO:00000447); feature: surface water layer (ENVO:00002042); material: "saline water (ENVO:00002010), including plankton (ENVO:xxxxxxxx)" | depth 5 m
ATAACAAATGGACTTTTAACTAAGAGAGTATTAGAGGATACTGAGAAACTACTGAGATCGACATCAAGAAATAAACGATTTGTTATAAATATTTCACTAGATGGATTAGAGCGGCAACATGATAAAATTAGAGGTATTCCTGGAATGTTTAAAAAATGTATGGCCACTATAGAAGGATTAAAAAAATTGAGGGAAAAATTTCCCAATCTTGAGGTTTCTGGCCTTACAACGGTAACTAAGGATAATATTGATGGAGTAAAAGAATTAAATGATTATGTAGAAAATACTTTAAATATTTATCATAGAATAAACATAATTAGAGGTCCAAAAACTGGAGTTTTTGGTGTCAACAGAAATATTGTCGAGGAAAGTTTTAACCCTGATTGGGTTAAGCCTTTCCATTTAATGGAATTAACTAAGGATCAACATAAAGAAATTATAGACCATTTTAATGAAAAAGAGGGATGGAGAGACTACCATAAAATGATTCTCTACTATGGGTTTTATATAAAACAAAATAAAAAAAAATTATTTACCTGTAGTGCCCCAAATGACAATATTGTAGTTTATCCGAATGGAGATTTCACATTTTGTGAGTATACAAAAACTTTTGATAATATAAGAAATCATGATAATTTTTTAGATATTTGGAATAGCGAAAAAGCAAATAAAAGAAGAAAAGAGCTAATAGGGTGTGCTTGTGATCATCCTTGTAATTTAGGTGGTAATTTAGAAAAAAATTATGAACTTCAAAGCATTCTGCCAGAGGTAAAGCTGAATTAATAAGCTTTTAACTTGATAATTAAAAAATTAATCTATTCTAATTATCAATTTTATTTATCTCAGTCTTATTATTAACTTTAATTTTAACTTTATTCATTTTAAATTTCTTATCTAAAATTTTATTTATCCCTGAAGATAAAGTATTATAATAAACTGACAATTTTTTATATTCTCTTAGGGGATCATTTTCTAAATTCATTAATATCCTTTTTGAAAAATTTTGAGCATCAGTAATTAGTCCTGTAGGTTTAATAAAGAAGTGTCCGTCTTTTTTTTGAATATCCAAAAGGAATTCTACATTTTCAATGTGTTTTGAGTACTCTTTTCTAGTTAGGAAGCCTTTATTCGTTGAAATAGTTTTAATTCCTATAGATTTAAATTTTTTTATTAAATTTTCTTTAAATACATCTCTCTTTTTTTTTAAGGTACGTTTTGATATAAAATTTGATGAACCTAAAAATTTTAATATAATTTTTTTTTTATTCTTTATATTTAATTTATTCAATTCATTTAACAAAATGTTATAATCTCTTCTTCTAGGATCTAAAGCACCATGTAAACCTAATATAATTCGATTTCGACTTTTAAATCTTTTGATTTCAATTTCATTCTTATGTGTTGGTTTAATTACTAAATGTTTAGATTTAAAATTGGCATATTTTTTAAAATTTTCTCTTAAAGTTTTAGTCTCAAAAGATAAATATCCTGAATTTTTTACTGCTTTAATTCTAATTTTTCTAAAAATATTAGTAAAAATATTTTCCTTTGCAAAATTTTCCTCTTTGAAGTTATAATCTTTAAAACGAAGCTTTTTTAGTTTTATTTTATCAAAAAATAGATCACACCTACCAAATCTATAAATTATTTTTTTGTTATATATTAATGAAAATATTAAATAAAAAATATAGTTAAATAAAAAATAGAATTTATTTTGTTCTGGGCCATAAGATACAAAATAATAATCAAATTTGTTTAAGAAAATTGATTTTAAAAAAAATATTTTATGCGACCATGCATTTATTATGTTGTATTTTTTTTTATTTAATAACTCTGGACAATCGAGCTTAATAAACTCTTTATCTTCATTTATTGCTAGGTATAGTGTTATTAAAAACTTATTTTTGAAAATTTTTTCATAAACCTTAACATTATGATAATGAACAGCATTTTCTAAAATGAGCATTTTTTTTTTCACAATTTTTACGTTTAATTTTTATTATTTACTATTAATATTGTTTTTGATTAATTTTTTAAAAATAAATATGAATTGAAGATAATAAAATGAAAAAAAATATCAAATTAAAAAATATTTTAATTATTTATAGTAAAAAAAGTAAATCTGATATTAAATGTGTAGAGTACTTGAATGATTTTCAAATTAAACTTACCAGGGTTTTTTCTAAAGGAGTAAGAAAGGAAAATCTTTCAAATAAAATAAATAAATGGAGTGGAGATTATATTATTCATCTAAGCTCATATTATAAATTAACAAAAAGGGACCTAAAAAGAGCTAAAATAGCTCTAAATTTTCACCCAAGTCCCCCTAAATATCCAGGCTCGGGAGGCTATTCAAAAGCTTTATTTAATTTGGATAAAAAATTTGGTGTTACTGTGCATTATATGAACCATAAAATAGATAATGGCAAAATTGTTGGATTTTATTCGTTTAAAATTAATAAAAAACTTACTTTAGAAAAATTAATTAATAAAACAAATAATTTTAAGTTTGTAGTGTTTAAGAAAATTCTTAGGGAACTTCTAAGCAATAATGGAGAAAATAAAATTTTAAAATTATCTAATAATAATAAATTAAAATGGTCAAAAAAAAGGGGAAAAATAAAAGATATTGATAGAATTCAAAAAATAGGAAGATTTATATCTAAATCTGAGTTAGAAAGAGTAATAAGATCAACAAGTATTGGGAAATATAGTCCATATATTGTCCTGCATGGTTATAAATTTGAATTGAAGATTAATTCTTAAAAAAATAAAATTTAATAATTCTGAGCCATCTAATATAATCTTGAAAGTAAGATAAAATATACTTTTTATCTTTATAAAAATTCTTATACTTTTCACTATCAGAAATCATTTGATAATGTCTTGGATTTTTTAATTCATAGTCTCTTTTATATTCAGTTTTTTTGATTTCGTTTATACATTTTATACATAAAGCAATTGCTGTATTTAAATAATTTGTAAATTTAATATTTTGTTTCAACAGTATTTTAATAAAAATTTCATTAGCTCTTATGTGATCTTTTTCTAATTCATAATCTTTTTGATAATCATGTGCATTTCTAATTTGATTAACTAAGGGTTCGCCAAAAGCAACAACATCTTTTTTAGATGAGTGCAGTATTTTTTCGATAAAATAAGATGTCCAAATATCCGAATTTCTACCTCCCGCAGGTGGTTTGTAGTAAATAGGTATGAGGTCTCTTGATATTGACGTATTTTGATCATTAAATGGGCTATAATTATTTCTTGATAAAGCAAAATTTGGCAAAAATTTTTTCTTTATTTTTGTTACTCTAATTGGCCAAAACAATCTAGAAACAGAATCTATATCTGGATCACCTAATACTAGACCACCTGTTACTGCAATTTGCTTCTTTGCAACTTTATTTAAATTAATTTTATTGTTTTCAAATCTTTTTGACCAAGGAAAGCCTCTAGGAAAAAAGGGTATATTATATTTTTCTTCCATACTTATAGCTATATTTGGCCAATTATTTTTTGTTTTAATTGATGTGATTTTATTTTGAATAAAACCTGTCTTTGAGTGATGATAAATAAGGTTGTGTTTTTCAACTGCGAAATTGTCATCATCAATCATTAATACATTTTTACATCCGTCTAAATAACAAATAATAGTACCAATCATTTTCCTTACATTGTCATTTTTAGGAATAAATTTTATTAATTTAGGATAATTTTTTAATAATTTTTCTTGATCTGAAACAGACAGGTATTTTACAAAAGCATTGTATTTATTACATAACTCATTGCAATACTTCTTAGCAGCCGGAGGTGTTTTTAAATCACCAATTACAAATATCTTAAAATTCTTTTCATTATACTTTTTTGCATTTTTAAGAATTGTGTCTAAGAAATAAGGTATGTTGACAGTTGAAGTAATTATATGTAGTGGATTACTAGAATTTCTTTTTGAGTTCATAGTGAATGATATATATTTTAAAATAATATAATCAACTTAATTAATTTCAATTGTATATAGTTAGTGTACATATTAATTTTAGTTTAGACTCGAAAAAAGTAATAATATTTAAAAATGTCAAAATAATTTTCTTTTTTTCACTTCAAATTAATGTAAATAGGAATTAGGTAATAAATGAATTTATCTAAAATAATCTCCGAGGGTCACAAAATAAAATATAAAATATTTAAAAAGTTTTGTGAAATTGAACAGGGTCACCCAGGTTCTATTCTATCGATTTTTGATGTGGTGAACATGCTTTACCTTGGCAATTATGTTAATCTTTCAAAAAATAAAAAAAAAAACGACTATTTAATTATAAGTAAAGGTCATGCAGCATCAGTACAATATCCATATATTATTAGGAGTGGAATACTAAGTGAAAACCAGTGGACTAAATGGAGAAAAAAAAATGAGAGTGTATTTAGAGTGTTTGGAAATAACTCGATTCCGGGTATTGACGTTACTAGTGGTTCTTTAGGTCATGGAGTTGGTATAGGTTCTGGAATTGCTTTAGATTTAAAATCAAAAAAAAAAAATAATAAAGTATACGTTATTATAAGTGAGGGAGAGTTGTATGAGGGATCTACCTGGGAAGCACTATTATTTGCTTCACACAACAAACTTGACAATTTAAAAATTATTTTAGATGTAAATAATTTAATAATTCTTGGTAGAACAGAAAATTGTTTAAATTTAAACTCTATAAAAAAAAAAATAAATTCTTTTAACTTTAATGTTAGATCAATTGATGGTCATAATCATAAAGAGATTAAAAGTGGGTTAGATTTTTTGCACCCAAATAATAAAAAAAGTAAATTATTAATTGTTCAAACAATTAAAGGTAAAGGTATTTCATTTATGGAGAACAAACCAGAATGGCATTATTGGCAAAAAATGGATGATTTAAAGAAGAAAAAAATGTTAAGGGAACTAGATGATAGAATCACAGCGAGATGAGTTTATTAAAGTATTATATAAACGTGCAAAAAAAGATAAAAATATCTGTATATTAAGCGCTGATTTCGGAGCACCCGCATTAGATATATTCATTAAGGAATTACCATCTCAGTTTTATCATTTAGGTATAAGTGAGCAAAACATGATTGATGTTGCAATTGGTTTAGCACTAAAAGGAAGAAAAGTATTTTGTTATGCTATGGCACCATTCATATCTATAAGGTGTCTAGAACAACATAAAACAGCAGGTTTAATGAATTTACCTATCGTTACATTGGTTGCGGGTGTTGGTTTAGGATATGCAGATGCTGGACCAACTCATTATGCTACAGAGGATTATGGATCATTGGGTTCATTAATAAATTCAAAAGTTTACACAATTTCAGATGGAAAAATGTCAACTAAATTATCTAATAAATTGTGTACAAAAACAGAGTATTGTTTTGTGAGAATAGATCGAAATGTTACACCAAATTTACAAAAAGATATAAAAAATTCTGAAATTAAAAATGGTTTAAGATATTTATCAAAGGGAAATAACACATGTGTAATAACTAGGGGTTATATGAGTTACAAATCTTTAATAATATTTAAAAAATATGAATTTATGCAGAAATTTACATTAATTGATCTTTTCAAATCAAAACCACTACCTTTGGTTATGAAGAATATTTTAAAAAAATACAAAAAAATAATAGTGATTGATGAACAGGTTGAAAGATCTAGTATTGGATTGCCAATATCTCATTTTATCCTTAAACATAATATTAAATCAAAAGTAACTTTTTTAAATTTAGATGAGAAATATGTTTTTGAGAATGGTGGTAGAGATAAACTCCTCGATTTGCATGGATTATCAGAGTCCAATATAATAAAAGCCATAGAGAAAAAATAATGGATATTGTATTTGTAACTCCTGGAAATTCTAAAGCGATTTACCAAGAGTTATCAAACAAATATTCAGCCATAGAACCTCCTACTTGGTCTTTATTACTTGCAGAGTCATGTAGATCAAAAGGATTTAAAGTTTCTATTTTAGATTGTAATGCTGAAGGCTTGTCTATTCACCAGTCATATGAAAGGTTGAAAGAACTTTCTCCAAAGTTAATTTGTTTTGTTGTATATGGTCAGAATGTAAATGCAGGTACTACAAGTATGAGTGGTGCTACAGAGCTTTCAAATTATATAAAAAAACAAAATAATAAATTTATTATTTCATATGTTGGATCTCACGTACAATCTGTTCCTTTAGAAACACTTCAAAAAGAAAAATCCATTGATTTTGTTTTCGTTAATGAGGGTGTGTATGCCCTTCATAATATTCTTAAATTAAATAATTTTTCAAGTGAGAATTTATCCAATGTGAATGGTATAGCTTATAGAGATAAAAATGGAATTGCTAAATTTACCAAACCTGAAAACATAGTTCCACAAGACAGAATGGATATAGACTTACCTGGTTATGCATGGGACCTACTGCCATATAAATTATCTCCGCTAGATTTATATAGATCACCAATGTGGCACGCTAATTACATAGAGGAAAAAAGAACACCTTATGCAGCAATTCAAACATCGTTAGGCTGCCAGTTTAGATGTGATTTTTGTATGATAAACATTATAAATAGAAATGACGAGGAAGAAGTTGGTGTAGCAGGCACTTATAGTAAAATGAGATACTGGAGCACAGAATTTATTTTAAAGCAGTTTGATAAGCTAATAGATATGGGTGTTTCAACTATAAGAATAACAGACGAAATGTTCTTGCTAAATCCTAAGTACTACAAACCTTTATGTGAAAAGTTAGCTGAAAAAAATGTAAATGATCAATTACTAATGTGGGCATACTCAAGAGTTGACACAGTAAAGAGACCAGAAATTCTAGAACTTGTTAGAAAAGCTGGGATCAGATGGCTCTGTTTAGGTATAGAAAGTGGAGATAAAAATATAAGATTAGAGATTTCAAAAGGTAAATTTGAAGATGTAGATGTAAACAAAGTTGTAAAACAGGTACACGATGCAGATATAAATGTTATGGCCAATTATATATTTGGATTACCTGGAGATACGAAGGATTCGATATTAAAAACTTTTGAACTTAGTAAGGAATTAAATACAATGGGATGGAATACCTATGCGGCAATGGCCTTGCCAGGAAGTAGGCTGTTCAAAATAGCAAAAGAAAATGGAACAAAACTTCCAGAAAGCTACGAAGGATATTCTTTTCATTCATATGATTGTATTCCTTTACCAACTGAAAAACTAGAGGCTTACGAGATATTAGAATTAAGAGATCAGTGTTTTGTTGATTATTTTACAAATGAAAAATATTTACTTACTGTTAAAAAAAAATTTGGTATAGAGGCAGCAAAAAATATTTTGGAGATGTCAAAGATAAAACTAAAAAGAAAAATAATCGAAAAAGCTTACAGTAAATCTATTTAATTTGAGTAAAAAAACTCTCTAAATTTCCTCCAAATTTTTTTTTATAACCAATAAGAGTCCAATCTTTTTTATTTATAAAGTTAATTTTATATCTTTTAGAAAGTTTATTTTTATTAAATCTTGTAAGTTTACTGTTAAATGAAACACCAAAATCAATTGACATTCTTGGTCTGCAATTTTCATTTCTAGTATGATGCACACACAACATGTCAAAATAATAGAATAAACCATTTTTCATATGAGTCAGTTTTTTTGTTCCGTCAAAAGTTTTTATTTTTTGATTATAGTTTTTCTTTTTTGTTAAAATTGTTTTTTTTGGATTAATAGGCAAATAATAAACCAATGTATTTTTTTCATCTCCATCTATAAAAATATTTGTTCTACCATCGGCTGGATGTCCTGCCCATGCATCAGAATGAGGTTTAGATGTAGCAAAAGGTCGATTTGAAGGATATTTTTCATGCATAGGTTTTACAATTCGAACTTCTGGAAACTCAATAAAACTAAGATGTTTCAACATACCGTTCTCCCTTAAAATTGTTTTGAGTACAGTTTGTATTTTGAAATACTCTTTAATACTCTCTTTTTTTGGTCTTACCACACCATTAGGAGTAACATTAAATAAACCATAAATTTCATTTTTATAACTAAACAAAAAATTTTTTTTTCTTTTAAATTTTTTCTTAAACTGTAACTCTAGGCATTTTATTACATAGTTTACAGTTGCTAATTTAAGTTTTTTTAAAGATTTCGATTTAATTCGCGTATTAAACACTACATCAAAATCTTGATAAATATCTATTTTATTCTTTATGTTCTCATAAATCCTGAGTCTTTTTTCTATGATAGAATGTTTGTCTATTTTATTTTTCATACAAATCGACTTATATAAATTTAATGTCAATTTCACAAGTAATAGAATATCGACAAAAAATTTTTATTGTTTATACGAATATAGATATATATATAAATAAACATTTAGATGATAATAAGCAAAACTCCTTATAGAATTTCTTTTTTTGGTGGTGGTTCAGATTATCCAGACTGGTATAATCATAATCCAGGAGAAGTGATTTCAACAACTATTGACAAGTATTTATATATTTCAATGAGAGAACTTCCTTCATTTTATGGCACAAAGTATCGAATTTATCACTCCAAAGTAGAGGAGGTGAATAAAATAAAAGAAATTAGACATAATGTTATAAGAAAAGGATTAAACTATTTTAAATTAAAAAATGGTTTAGAGATACACTATAATGGTGAAATTCCATCTAGAAGTGGTATGGGATCTAGTTCCTCTTTCGTAGTAGGATTTTTAAATTTAATCTATTACTTAAAAAATAAAAAATTATCAAAAAAAGATCTAGCAACTAATAGTATTTTTTTTGAGCAAAAAGTTTTAAATGAAAATGTGGGTTCTCAAGATCAAATAGCCGCATCGTATGGAGGCTTTAATTCTGTAAAAATATTCAAAAAGAATTTTTCTGTTAATAAAATAAATGTAGATAAAAATATAATTAATTATCACAACAAAAATATGATGTTAATTTATACAGGCATGCAAAGAACTGCCAGTATTATTAGTAATCAATATACAAGCACTTTAAATACAACAAAAAAAAAATATATGTATGAAATTTTGAACATCGTGAAAGAAGCAAAGAGTATTTTGATTCAAAAAAAACCTAACTATGATTTTGGTAAACTTTTACATGAAACTTGGAAATTAAAAAAAATGTTAAGCAAAAAAATTAGTAATAATGAAATAGACAATTTGTATAATTATTGTGTTAATCAGGGTGCTTTAGGAGGAAAAATCTTAGGAGCTGGTGCAGGAGGTTTTTTACTTTTATATATTACTCCAGAGAAACGAAGAAAATTAAGTCGAAAGTTAAAAAAATATCCTATAATTCAGTTTAGTTTTTCAGAAGAAGGTTCTAGAATTATAAAAATTTAATTACTATTAAATTTTTTTAAATATATCCTCCCAAATGTTATGCGAATTTAATTCAGTTTAAACAAGATTAAATTCATTATTTGCTATTTTAATCCCATCAGTATTATAATTTTTTTTGATAATATTGAATTTTATCTAGAAGATCATTTGAATCAGTATAATTTATGTAATGTACGCCTTCTTTAAAAAATAAATCCATAAGCGGATTTTTTTTATCAAATAGCAATACACCATTAGATAATGCATCCAAAATTCTTCCCCTAAAAACATAACTAGTCGTTATGCCTCTAACTTTCACTTGTTTAAGAAAATTAATAGTGATTTTATAATTTCTGTATATTTCAACAAAATTATGGTCACTCAAAAAATTGTTTGTAGATTCACCAAATATTTTTATGTCAACTTTATTTTTTTTGAGAAAGTTAAATATATTATGTCTCTCATCATCTTGAGGAAGTGTGCCTATATAAAATATTTCATGTTTTCTGTTAATTGAAGGCTCATAAAGATTAGATGTCGGTATTCCAAATTCTGGCATTGGTTCTATCATATTTCTTTTTTTTATAAATACCTGTGGTAAGAAGCTATGTGCATCAAATACTTTTCTGCATACCGAACTTCTTACTTAATTATTGATCCAATTTGGGTCACCGCTATGAGAATAAAAAACAACATTTTTTTCATAAAACTTGAATAAAATACATAGACGCAAAGAAATATTTGAAGTTTTAGCATTTTGCCAGTCTGTTCTAAAAAAAAAGAATTCTGGGTAATTTCATAAAAAAATTTCAAAAAATTTAAATTAGTTTTCAAAAGACTCGCCTTTTCTTTATCTGGATAGTAAGTCATTATTAATAAATTTTGTTTTGAAATATTTAAATATTCACTTATAGAATTTCCAATCTCTGAATGAATAAGTAATTTTTTTTTTAAATCATAGTATCCTTTTTTCTACAATGAGTATTAATTTTTTTTTCTTTTTATTTGACTTGTAAATTAGAATTAAAGGTATGAAAATAATTGAAACTATTAGTAGTTCAAAAAATATTTAGCTTAACTTTTTAAAGTTAAATAATAATTTATTTTTTTAAAATTTAATTTTATATTTTATTGAAAATATTTGACCATATTTTTTTAGAACCATATTTTTCATCAATCAGATAAAATGCTTTATTAATTATTTTCATTGCAGCTGTTTCATAATTATTTTGATAATATTTGATTTTTTCTAATAAATCTTCTTTATCAAAATAATTTACATAATGTTCATCAGATTTAAAAAGTATATCCATAAAAGGATTTTTTTGATCAAATAGTAATACACCATGGGACAAAGCATCTAAAACCCGCCCTCTAAAAGCATATTCAGAAGTTACTCCTTTTAATTTTATTTGTTTTGGAAAGTTTATAGTCATTTTAAAATTTTTATAAATTTTGTAAAATTCATCACTTGTTAAAAAGTTTCCAGTACTTTCGCCAAATATCTTTATATCTATTCTATTTTCTTTTAAAAAGTTTAGAATCTTTTCTCTTTCATCAAATTTAGGTAACCTTCCTATGTAAAAAATATCTCCGGTTCTATTTAATGAAGGTTTATGCATTCTATTTTGAGGTACGCCATATTCAGGCATAGGTTCTATAGATTGAGTTTTTTTTATATAAATTTGGGGCACAAATGAATGAGCATCAAATACTTTTTTGCAAAGCCAACCTCTTACTTGATTATTAAACCAATTAGGATCCCCGCTATGCGATATAAATGTAGTTTTATTTTCAAAAAATTTTAGGGTTATTATTAAAAATAGAGATAGGCCTATAGTTTTTGGATCTTGATAGTCTGATTTAAAAAAAATGTATTTTGGTTTATTTTCATAAAAAAATTTTAAAAAAATTAAATTTAAATAAATTTTATTAATATTTTTATTATCCGGATAAAAATTTTTTATTGTCAGTTTTGTTTTTGTTTCATCTATATATTCTTGAATACATGTTGTAATTTCAGAGTTGAAAATAAGTTTTTTTTTAATGTCATAGTATTTTGAGTCAACTATTACAATATTATTATTATTCAAATGTTTTTTTTTGATTTTAAAATATAAAATAATTGGAGTACAAAAAATAAAACCTAACGTTGCTTGTATTGTAATTTTAACTATAGCTCTTAATTTTAACATTATTTTCGTACTTTATACATTTTGATAAAAAGTCTAATTAATATAGATTTTTAAATATATATTATATAACCTTCGAATGAAAATATCTTTTTTTCAAATTATAAATTATATCAAAAAAAAAAATATTAAGGATGTTTATTTTGTAGATAGTTATGGAGGCATAAAAAATTTTTTTGACTTATTTGAACAATTTAATGAAAAAAAGAAATTTATTATATTATGCACAAATATAGAAGTTTTTAAGTTTCTTTCCTCTGTAGATATCTATAAAAAAAATGTTTTTTATTATTCTACAAAAGATTTGCTTTTAAAAAATTTTATATTTGGAATTATTTATATTCCACTAAGAATTTTTTTAAGAAAAGTTGATAGAATATTTTGTTATAAATTTATCACAGATCCATTTAGATTTTTTTTGATAAATTTAATTAGTTCAGAAAAAACACAGATATATGTATCAGATCAATTTTATAAATTCTATAATTTTTCTGAAAATAAAAATGTTAAAAAAAAAATTTTAATAATTATCATTAATTTATTTTGTAAGATTAAATTGAAACTATATGGACATTTAGAATTTCAATATGATTTATACCCTTGTCTTGATAAAAAATACAACTTTACACCTTTGGATAATAATTGGAAATTTTATATAAAAAAGTTCGTCAAAAATAAAAAAAGAATAAAAAACAATTCATTAATAATAATTGATGAAACAATAAATTTGCTAATCGAAAACAATTGGATAATAACTAAAAATTTTTCTAAAAATTTGCAAAACAAAATTAGTAATTTCTTAAAAAAGTATAATATTAAAAATATTTATTATAAACCACATCCCACATCTAAAATTGGAAGTTATTTAATCAATAATTTAAATTTAAAGAGTAAAATTATTTTCTTAGATAAAAAATATCCACTTGAGTTTTTTTTAGATGATTTTAAGTATTGTATTTTTTCCATATCGTCCTCTTTATGGTTTTCGCCAAAAACTAAATTATACAGTCTTAATAATGTCATAAAATTTAAAAGAGTTATTTTAAAAAAAAAATATTTAAAATTATTTAAAAAAAATATTGGAAATAGTAATTTTAAAAATATTTAGTTTTTGTAATTAATAAATTTTCTACACTTTCAAAAATGTGATGACCTAAAAATATATGTGCTTCTTGTATCCTGGCTGTAACGTCGTGATTTACTATCAATGGTATGTCGCAAAGTTTTTTCATTTTACCACCCTTACAACCTAAAAATCCAATTGTTGAAATTTTTTTATTTCTTGCAACTTTTAAAGCTTTAATTACATTATTTGAATTTCCAGAAGTGCTAATAGCAATTAAGACATCTTTCTTACTTCCCAAAGAACTTAAATTACGAGAAAATAAATCATCAAAGCTATAATCATTTCCACATGCGGTAATCGTTGAGCTGTCTGTTGCAAGTGTTATTGCTGGTATCGAATGTCTATTAACTTTTGGTCTAAGCCTTACAAGGAATTCTGCTGCTAGATGTTGAGCGTCAGCTGCCGAACCTCCATTTCCACACAAAATAACTTTACCACCATTTATTAATTTTTTATAAATTAATTGAATTGATTTATTAATTTCATTTTGAATTTCTATTAAAGAAATTTTTGCTTTAATAGAATCTTGCAATGAATTTTCGATATTATTTTTTTTACCAAACACTTCTACCTCCATCAATTATTAAGTTATGACCATTTAAATAACTTGAAGCATCACTACACATAAACTGAATTGCAGATCTATAATCATTTTTTTTTGCGAGTCTATTTAAAGGTATTTCTTTCTTTAATTTTTTTATAAAATTTACTGGTTGTTTATGATGAATCGGGCCTGGAGATAAAGTGTTACATCTAACATTATTTTTTGACCAAAAAGTTGAAACATATTTTGTCAAACCTATAAGACCATGTTTTATAATTGAGTATGTAACTGGTTTGTATTGTCCCTTATTATAAAGATTTTGATTAGGCGATATTACTGATAAGTCAGAGCCTATATTAATAATCACACCACCATTTTTTCTTTTAGCAATTAAAGGCCCAAAGTATTTTATACAAATTACAGCACCAATTAATCCAACATCAATTTCTGCTTTTACACTATTCAACTTGATTTTATCTAAACTATTATGATTTAAGGTTTTTTTATTTTTCACAATTTTATTATCAATTGCTGCATTATTAATTAAAATTTTAATTGATTTTTTTTTTGATGTAATTTTATTTTTAATTTTTTTTACTGAATTTTCGTTTGTTACATTCATTTTATAAAAAATTATTTCACTTTTTGGATATTTTTTTTTTAATATTGAAGTCTGATTTTTAAGTTTTTTTATATTTATATCTGTAAGTATAGGATTTATTCCTATTTCTAGCAGAGCCAAAGCATGTTCTACTCCCAACAAACCTGAAGCACCAGTTATTAATCCATATTCTTTTTTCATTTAATCGCTGATGATAGTAGCATTATTTCTTTGGAAAATCTTATCCATTTAGTCTTCATTCTCAATCTTTCTGGTGTAAAGACTCTGGTAATGAATGATAAAAAAGAAAAAATTTTATTATATAACTTATTACTATTCCAGAGTATTGGAAGTTGTTTAAACTTCTCCACTTTAACTTCCTTAAAACCGCATATCAGGTGTATATCTCTAAGGGATAATGAGGTAAAAGGTGTCCTGTGCGTAAAATCTTCATAGAAAGATTTGTAAATAAATTCCCAATCAGGAGTTAGGGTAATAATTATTCCTCCGGGTTTTAGAACTCTATAGGCTTCTTTTAAAATTTTTTCTGGATAGTAAAAATGTTCAATTACAGACTTTGAATAAATTACATCAAAAAAATTTTCTTTATAAGGTATTTTTTCAATCGTTAAATCTGTTTTCGAGAATATTAAATTTGGATAATTTTTTTTTGCTATATCGCTTTCATCTGTCGCATATCCTATCAAGTTTAATTTAACAAATTCGTTGATGAATTCACCTCTACCACAGCCAATTTCTAAAATTTTTGAATTTTCTTGAATTTTGTATCTTTTAACCAAATATTTAATTAATTGTTTTGGATAAACAGTGAATGGTTTATCTTTTGAATTATAAATATTACTTACATAATCATTTTCTAGCATATTTTTAAAATTTCTTAATTTGACCTCCATCTATTACAAAAGTTGAACCAGTGATAAATTTTGTTCTAGATGAACTTAAATATGCTATTAAATCAAAAATATCATCAATATTTCCGAACCTATTTAAAATAACATTATTTTTAATATATCTAATTGTTTTTAATTTATTTTTTTTTAATTTTTTTGCCCACGTAGAATTCTTAAAATATAAATTTCCTGGAGCAATAGAATTAATAGAAATACTCTTTTTTCCTAGTTCGTAAGAAATTGATTTTACGTAATTATTTATTGCAGATTTAGCTATAGAGTACCCTATTGGTGCTCCATCAATTACCTCACTTCCACAAATTGATGAAATGCATACTATTTTACCATTTTTTTTAATTAGAGGCGCTAGCATTTCAACACTATTCACTGTTGAAAAAAAGTTAGATTTAAATGCATTTTCAAAATTTAAGTTGTTACTTTTATAGTTACTATCACCCACATTACATATCATTAAGTCAATAAAATTATTTTTTTTTCTTAAAAATTTTTTAATTTTTGTAATATCTTTTTTGTCTGATACATCTCCTTTAATATAACTACAATTATTTAACTTTATTGACGCTCTATGAAGTTTAGATGAGTTTCTACCATTAATAATAACTTCAGCGTTACTCTCTAAAAAATTTTTTGCTAAACCAAAGCCTAGGCCAGATGAAGAACCTGTAATAAAAACTTTAAATTTATTAAAATTCCATTTCATTTTTCAAATTTTAAATTTTTTCACAAAATTTAAATTATCAAGTAATTCCTTTATATCCTCTCCAGATTCAGATCTAGCTGTTTGTAATATTAGGTTATTTTTATATTTAATTCTCTTTATATTTTTAAATAATTTATTGAAGTTTGTATTACCCATCCCTAATTTTATAGTATTTCCTTTTCTTATTCTATCTTTTATATGGATATTTTTTATAAAAGAACCATAATGCATAAACTCTTTATTTATATCATACCCTAAAGATGCACTATTGCCGCTATCATAATTTATTCCAAAAAATCTATTATTAAATTTCGAAATAAAATTCTTTAATTTTTCTGGTTTAAAATCAGACTCAAATAAAATCTGAACATTATGTTTTTTTAATAAATTTTGAAAGTTAAAAAAAATTTTTATAATCTCACTTAAGTTTTTAAATTTTTTAAGTGAGCTATTATCAACTAGAGGAAATATGATGTATTTAATTTTTAAGTTTCCACAACATCTAATTAATTTTGATAATTTTTTTTTCATATAATTATTTCTTTTAAACCAAATAGGTTTTTGCATAAAACAGTCTGTTGTAATTGACTGTATTTTAACACCAGTTTTTGTAATTAAATTTAAGATTTCACTATTTCCTTTTTTTGTTACAATTGGATTTTTATCAAAATTTTCCTCATCTATAGTCCATTCTATAAGGTTAATATTTAAACTGCTTGCAATATAAAATTCTGATTTCCAATGATTAACAGGAAACTTTTGAATTTTTCTATTATACATAGGTGATAATCGACCTTGCATAAAACCTAAATTCATTTTAACTCCTGGACTAATTCTAAGAAGCATCCCTCAGGTGTTCTGCAATATGTCATCAATACTTTTTTATCTTCTGAGAGTAATGGCTTAGAATTAAATTTAATTTTTTTTTTATATTTTTTATATATGTAATTTATATTTTTTACGGTTACAGATAAATGCGTTATTCCTTTTGAATTTGTAAAATATTTATTTTGATCAATTGCTTTTGGAGATTTAAAATAGAGTAATTCTATTAAATTGCCGAAATCATCTTTCAACTTTAAAGTTCTTACTTTAACATTTCTGTGTTTAAGAACTTTATCAAGTGTTTTTCCTTTTTCATTTAAATCTTTATTTATTTTAAATTTAAATATTTTATTCCAAAAATATAAAGATTTTTTTATATCTTTTGTGACTATTCCTGTATGTCTAATTTTAATCACGTTACTGGAAAATTTTAATTATAGACTGATCTATGACTTTTAAACCCTCTTTTAAAGCATCAATTTTAATTGAAATTGGCGGCCCAAGTTTTATCGACTCTCTTCCAGTATACACTACTAATACCCCATTTTTCATACATTCTATACAAACTTTTTTTAAAAGATTATTAACGTTTTTTCTTTTTTTGAAAATAATACCAGCTATCAGTCCTCTGCCACAAATATAATCTATAACATCTGAATGTTTATTTTTTAAATTCGATAATTCTTTAAAGAAAATTTCTCCCTTTTTTTTAGCTTGATAGGTTAACTTTCTTTTTCTGATTTCATCTAATACAGCCATCCCCGCAAAACAAGATAAAGGATTAGCAGAGTGAGTACTACTCATACTTCCAATTTCAGGAAGGTCCATAACATTTTTTTTACCAATCACACCTGAAATTGGATAACCTCCACCCATTCCTTTACCTACACATATTAAATCTGGTTTTACCTTGTAATATTCATAACCAAAATTGTAACCAGTCCTAGCAAAACCAGACTGCATTTCATCAAAAGTAATTAATATTTTATTTTGTCTAAAAATTTTACATAATTTTTGAATAAATTTTTTTGGATAATATATTGCTCCCCAACCTTGAAAAGTTTCGATCATTATCCCACAAATATCCTTTTCTAAATTATATTTTTTTCTTAATTTTTTTAAAACTTTATTTGTAAAATTTTCTATTTTATCTTTATCTATTACCCAAGGATAAGGAAAAGGTATATGATAAATATATTTATCATCATAACCTATCCACTTTTTTTGGCTTTTGTTTCCACTCATAAGTTGAGCACCCATAGTTCTGCCATGCCAGTTCCCTTCAAAAGATAGTATAACCTTTTTTCTTTTTGATATTTTTTGCCCATTAATTCTCATTAATTTAAAAGCTGCTTCAGTTGCTTCAGTACCAGCTGATAGAAGGAAAGCCTTTTGAAAGTTTTTTCCAGCAAAAGCGATTAATTTGTTTAAATATTTTTCTCTAATTTCACTCATATATGCGTAAGAATGAAAAAGGTTATTATTTATTCCACGGGAAAGGTATTCTCTTAATCTATTATTACTGTGTCCAATATTTGTAACAAATATGGTAGAGGTAAAATCAATGAATTTATTATTTTTTATATCATAAACGTGATAATCTTTTGCTTTCTTCCAAACTATTGGAAGCTGACCGTGCATTGATCTTGACTCTATTTTAGATAACCTTTTTAAAATTTTAAAAGTTCCTGGAGCTGGAATTCTTGTCTTTACGACTCTGTTTTTAGTATTTATCATTTATTAGTAATTTTCTTTATTATTTTAAAATCACTCCAATTGTCAATTTCAAAAGCATATGGAGTTATAAATGCCCTGACTTTCTCTCCATAAAGCTTTTTATTTTTAAGTATAAATTTTTTTTTGTAAATATCTATAATACCATTTCCAACATACGTATTCGGAAATTTTTGTCTGGGATTATTGAGCTTTTCAAGACTAAAGTTGATAAACTTTAAAGGTTTTATATTTTTTCCAACAACTTCGAAGGATTTGTAAGAGGTTTCCGACATTTCATGAACTGATCTTAATGCATCTAATTTTTCTTTATTAAAAATATTTATTGCTCTATCGATTAATCCTTTTTCTCTTAATGGAGTTGTTGGTCTTATATGTGCTATCAAATCAAAATTAAACTTAATTTTATATATTGCATGTTTAATAAATTCATAATCTGATGAGTTGTCTCTAGATATGTTTTTTGGTCTGATTATTACTTGATCTGCTCCAAATTTATAAGCTATTTTTGAGTATTTATATGAGTCTGTGCTTACAATTACTTTACTAATTAATTTTGATTTTTTGCAAGATTTGATTGCCCATCCAATTAGAGGAATTCCTGCTAATTTTTTTATGTTTTTATCTTTTATCCCTTTTGACCCAGATCTAGCAGGTATTAAGGCAACAACAGCATTTCTCAAATTATTTTTCCCAATATCTCAATTTTTCAGCAACTTTTTTCTCAATATCAAATATTTGCTTTTCATCTTTACCTACAACTATTGGCACTTTTCTGACAGCAGATATAAGTTGTTTTAAACCACTTTCCTCTAGCGATGCCGATTGATCACTTCCATACATAGACCTGTCCAAAGTAATATGTCTTTCGAGGCTATTAGCTCCTAGTGATACTGCTATTATGCTTGGTGAAACTGAATTCTCGTGCCCACTGTATCCCACATTACATTTATATTTATCTTTTAACTTATTTATTAGATGAAGATTTAATTTTTCCTCAGGACATGGGTAAGTTGAAACTGAATGCATTAACTCAAATGGACAATCATTTTTTTTAAAAATTTTAACAGCGTTATCAATTATTGAATAGTTACTCATCCCTGTGGAAATAAATGTATAAACTCCTCTCTTTGCGACTTGATGTAAAAATTCTAAGTGAGTAATCATTGCTGACGCAATTTTTGCATATTTACATTTGTAATTATCTAAAAATTTTAAGCTGTTTAAATCCCAAGCGGAAGCAAACCAATCGATATTTATTTCTTTACAATAACTATCTATTATATCGTATTGTTTTTTTTCAAACTCCAACCCTATTTTTTGCTCTCTTTGTGTTTTTCCCCAAGGACTGTCTCTATCTTTGTCTAGTTCATCTTTAGTATATACAGTTTCAATATCTCTTTTTTGGAATTTTACAGCATCACATCCACATTCTTTTGCCATTCGAATTAATCTTTTAGCTATTTCTATATCACCATTGTGGTTAATACCAATTTCTCCAATTATAAAAATATTATCTTTAATATTCATATTCTTTACTTAGTAATTATTTTTTCCTTGATTTTTTGAAATTTTAAATATTTTTATCATTTCCTTTATTCCATTATCTAGAGAGATTTTTGCTCTGAAACCCTTTTTTTCAATTTTCTTGTTACTAACAAAGTAATCTCTTTTATCAGGATCCTTTCTGTTTTTAATTACAGTTACTTTTGTTGATTTGTGATATCCCTTGATTTTTTTTGCAAGTTGTATTTTTGTTATATTAGCATTTGAAAGGCCAAGATTGTAGACATTTGACCTTAATTTTTTGAAATTATTTATGGCAAATATTATTCCATTAACCACGTCTCTGACATTTATGTAATTTCTCCTAAAGTTTGGTTCAAATATTTCAAGTTTATTTTTATTTACGGCCTCATTTACCATAAAATTTACCAAAAGATCAGTTCTCATTCTATAAGAATACCCAAAAACCGTTGCCAATCTGAAACAAATGCTATTTTTAAATTTCAAGACTATTTTTTCAGCATCAACTTTTGTTTTTCCATAAAGAGAAATTGGATTTAAAGGAGATTTTTCATCACAGAAAGCGTTCTTTAGACCAATGCCGTAACCTGAATTTGAATTCATATATATTAGTTTCTGCCTTTTTTTTATCACACTTAAAATAAATTTTATTTGTTTAAAATTTGTTTCTACTGCCTCTTTTTTGTATTTTTCGCACAAAGGTGCACCAACCAATCCAGCAAGAGGTATTATTATATTATTTTTTATTACCTCTCTTTTAAGTATTTTTTTATCTTTTATATCTCCTTTAATAAATTCAAAGTTTTTATAATGCATTATGTGATTTAGTGAATTAAGAGAATATCTTAAATCGTCGATTACTGTGATTTGATGTCCAAGTTTTACAAGTTCAGTGGATAACATAGATCCTATGTATCCAGCACCCCCAGTTATAAGTATTTTCACTTCATTTCCTTTTTGATTGAATTAATTATTTTACAAATTTTTTTAATTTTTCCTATACCTAAATTTGGAAAGTTCCCAATATAATATCCATAATTATGAACCTGCTCCACATTTTTAAAATTTTTAAAGTTTACTGGTCCAATTATTTTTTTTAAATATGGTTGCCTAAGCTGATTTCCTCCACCTGCATTTCCTCTTCTAAATTCAATATTATATTTTTTCAAAAGTGTCTCAAATTTATCTCTAAAATTAATTGACTTATTCTTCAATATAATAGGAAATGCATAATTTGAACTGCCATTTAGCTCAAAATCTTTATAAAAAACATCACTATCAATAGCATTAAGAAAATACTTGAAATTTTTGGTTCTTTTTAAATTATTTTTGTCTAAACTTTTCAATTGATTTATTCCCATTACTGCAGAAATTTCATTGCTTCTCATGTTGTAACCTTTATGTAAAAAAATAAATTTAGGGGAAAGATCTTTATTTTTTTTAATAATTTTATTTTCAAAAGTTTTGTTACCTGCCTCTCTTATCATTCCATGAGATCTAATCATTCTAGCCATTTCATAAATTTTTTTGTTGTTAGTACATATCATGCCACCTTCAATCGTTGTCATATGGTGAGCATAGTAAAAAGAAAAATTAGATGCTATGCCAAATGTACCTAATTTTTTATTTTTATGTTTTGCTCCATGAGACTCGCATACATCCTCTATCAAATGAATTTTTTTTTTTTTTAGAATTTTCAATAAATTATCAGATAACCCATTAAATCCTTGTGCATGAGTAATGAAGACAGCTTTTGTTTTTCTGTTTATTTTTTTTAAGATTTCTTTTTCATCAAGGCTTAATGTTTTCAAATTAATATCAGCAAAGACTGGCCTAAACCCAGAGTCTATTGTTGCAACAATATCTGAAATCCAAGTCAATGGTGGTAATATTACCTCGCCATCTCCAAAAATCTCTCTTAAACATCTCATTGTTAAAAAATTTGCAGAAGAGCCCGAGTTAACAAAAACACTATAGTTTACTCCTAGCCATTTTGACCATTTACGTTCAAATTCCATTACTTTTTTGGAATTTGTTAATATTGGTTTTCCTTTAAGAAATGCAATAATTTTTGAAATATCTTCAGATGTTATATTGTTCTGCATCAAAGAATGTTTAAAATTTTTCATGAAAGTGTTATTATATTTAAATTTCAGTCTTAATTAGTGTAAAAATAATTTAAGTCTTATATACGTTTTTTATATTAATTGTAAATGGAAAAAAAAAACTTAATCAACAAAGTCTCATTTATTTTTAAAAATAAAAAAATTCTTTTTTTATATTTTTTTGCTATATTTATAATATCAAGTTTTATTGAATTAATAAGTTTAAGTTTAATTATTCCATTCATATTGCTGATCAGCAATCCATCATTTTTAATTGGAGAATATAGTTTTATGAACTTAAATTTTTCATTTTCACAAAGTTCTCTTACTATATCAATAATAACATTTTTATTAGTGAAGTATTTACTAATGCTATATATTAATTATTATATCCCAAAGTTTGCATATACCCATCAAAGAGAATTAAGAATTAGAATATTAAAAAATTTTTTTTCAAAAAACTATTTATCAAACTCAAATGAATTGGTTCAATTAACACTAGGCACTCTTCAAATATTTACTTCTCAATTCATAATTTCTCTTTTGAAGATTGCTTCATCAGTTTTAATATTATCATTTGTCACAATTTATTTGATTTTATTTGATCCATTTATTAGTTTTTTTTTAATAATATTGTTTGCTCTAATTTTTTTATTCTATAATTTTTATTTAAAAAATAGATTTAAATTATTTGGTCAAATAGTTATAAATTCAAGTGAGAATATAATCTTAGGCACTACAGAAATATATAAGGGTTTTCAGGAAATTACAATTTACGACAAAACAAAATTCTTTTTAGATAAATTAAGTAAATTTGGAAATGAACTTTCAAGTGCTGAAATTAAAACAAGATTTTTGATTAACCTCCCACGATTTTTTTTAGAGGTAATCGTATTATTTAGTCTTTTTTCAATTGTTCTTATTTATCCAGATCAAACATCACATGAAAACTCAATATTGTCTATTGGTGTTTTCGGATTTGCAGCACTAAGAATAATTCCTGCTTTAACAGAATGTATTGCTCATCTAAATAATATTAAATACGCAAATAAAACAGTAGACACGATTTACAATAGCATAAAAAATGAAAAAAATAGTACTATAAGAAAAAAATCTGCATTAAAAAATGATTTAAAAGAAATTCAAATTAAAAATTTATCTTATAAATATCCTAAGAATAATCAAAAAATTATTAATAATCTTTCATTTAAAATTAAAAAGGGTGAAACTGTAGGAATAGTTGGCCAATCTGGCAGTGGAAAATCTACATTAGTTAAAATAATTTTAGGTTTAATAAAACCTTCTAAGGGAACTATTTTATATAATGGATTAAATAAAAAAATTCAAAATATTTCAAGTTATATCCCTCAAGATATTTTTGTAATTAGAGGATCAGTTAGAGAAAATATTACTTTAACTAGTGAAAAAAATGAAAATCAAGACAAACAAATTTGGTCCTCTTTACAGAGAAGCGGTCTCTATAATTTTATTCAATCAAAAAAAGAAAAGTTGAGTTTTATTATTGAAGATGAGGGAAATAATTTATCTGGTGGACAGAAACAAAGAATTGCTGTTGCTAGAGCTATTTTTCATAAAAAAGATTTAATAGTATTAGATGAGGCAACATCATCTTTAGATTTAGAAAGAGAAAACAAAATTCTTAAAGATCTTCACAAAGATAAAAAATTGACAAAAATTATTATCTCTCACAAAAAAAATATTAGAAATTACTGTAATAAAGTTATTGAATTCAAAAATTTAACAAATAAGTGAATTGAACTTAATGTATAAATCCAAGCACAAAAAAGCACCCATTTGTCTCTTTGTTTTTAATAAGAGTCATTTAATAAATAAAATTTTAAAATCTGTGTCAAGATGTGTAGGTTTTTCCGAACACAGGTTATTCATTTTTTCTGATAATTTTAAAAATTATACTGATAAAAAACCAGTCGATAAAATAAGAAATATTTTAATTAAATTTTCAGCTAAAAATAAAAATGTAACATTAATTTTTAGAAATAAGAACCTTGGTTTAAAAAAAAATATCACATTCGGGATAAATGAAATTATTTCTAAATATAAAAGAGTAATTGTTTTGGAAGATGATTTAATCTTATCTAGAAATTTTTTGTTGTATATGAATTCAGGTTTAAATTTTTACAAAAATGATAAAAAAGTATTTTCAATTAATGGATACGTCCCAAAATTACCTAAAAAGTTATTACGAAATTATAATTATGATAATTTTTTGTTATACTCCACTTCATCTTGGGGTTGGGGCACTTGGTATGATAGATGGAAGATTTTTAAAGCAAAATTTAAGGTTGATAAAGATAACATTAAAAAAGTTAAAAAAATATTTTCTTTAGCACCAAATGAAAATTACTTTTCTTTTCTTGATATAAATTTGAGAAATAAAGATTTATGGGCTGCAAATTGGAGTTATGCATCACTAAAAGATAAAAAACTTAATTCTTTTCCTACAATTTCAAAAGTATCAAATATAGGGTTTGATGGTTCTGGCCAAGGTGGTTTTTCAAAAAAATATAAAATGAATATTAATAATAATAAAACAAAAAAATTTAAATTTATAAAAAAAATTTTCATAAATGAAAATTTTAATCAAATAATCAGTAATTTTTATTATCAAAATTTTTTAATTAGATTATTAAAATTTTATCAACCAAAATTACTAAAAAATTTCTTTAAATATATAAAAAAAAAATTAATTTTATTTTTACTAAGTTAAGTCTATTTGTATTTGCATGGCTTAATAACTAGATGTTTATATAAAACAATTATCTTGAATTTTTTGTAATTCATAAATAAGAATATATTTGATATTCTTAAGTAAATACAAAAAAGAATTTTTAAAATAATAAATGAAAAAAAAAATAGCACTCATAACTGGCATCACTGGACAAGATGGTTCTTATCTAGCACGGTTATTAATTAAAAAAAATTATTTGGTTCATGGTATAATAAGACGATCTTCATCGTTTAACACGGGTAGATTAGAAGATATTTATGAGGATCCATTTAAAAAAAATAAAAAATTAATTCTACATTATGGAGATTTAACAGATTTCTCGAGTATAAATTCAATAATAGCTAAAATTAAACCAAATGAAATTTATAATTTAGCGGCTCAATCACATGTGGCTGTTTCATTTAAAACTCCAGAGTATACTACAAATGTTAATGCATTGGGCACTTTAAGAATTTTAGAATCTATCCTTCATAACAATTTATTAAACACCAAATTTTACCAAGCAAGCACATCTGAACTTTTTGGTAACCCAGAATATAAAACACAAAATGAAAACACTCCATTTTATACAAAATCACCTTATGGAACTTCAAAATTATTTGCTTACTGGATTACAAAAAATTACCGAGAGTCTTACGGAATTTTTGCTTCTAATGGTATTTTATTTAATCATGAAAGTCCATTTCGTGGAGAAACATTTGTAACAAAAAAAATTACTAGAGCTATCTCAAGAATTTTTTTTAATAAACAAAAATATCTTTACATAGGCAACCTCAACAGCAAAAGAGACTGGGGACATGCCAAGGATTATGTTCATTTTCAATGGAAAATTTTACAGCAAAGAAAGCCTATGGATGTTGTAATTTCCACCAATAGACAATTTTCAGTTAGACAATTTATAGAGGAGTGTTGCAAATTTGTTGGATGGAAAATTAAATGGTCTGGTAGGGGTTTAAATGAAATAGGAAAAATTAATTATGAAGGTAAAGAAAAAACTATAGTTAAAGTTAGTAAAAAATATTTGAGACCAAATGAATTAGAAGCACTTAAGGGAAAATCAATTCATACTAACAAAACTTTTAAATTTAAACTTAAATATTCATTTAAAGATCTAGTAAAAGACATGATGGAATATGATTTAAAACACAACAAATGAAAAAAGAGGAAAGAATTTTTTTAGCAGGTCATAATGGTTTAGTAGGTAATGCGATTTATGAAGAACTCCTAAAACAAAAATTCAAAAATATAATTATCAGAGATAAAAAGAAGTTAGATCTGTTAGATGAAAAATCAGTTGATAAATTTTTTAAAAAAAATAGACCCAATATTGTTTTAATGTGTGCAGCAAAGGTAGGAGGAATACAATCTAACTCAAGTAATCCATACGAATTTTTAATTTCCAACCTAACTATTCAAAATAATCTTTTTAATGCTTGTTTAAAATACAAAGTTAAAAAAGTCCTTTATTTAGGAAGTTCTTGTATTTATCCAAAGTTTTCAAAAATACCAATTAAAGAAGAATACATTCTCTCAGGTAAATTAGAGAAAACAAATGAGTCATACGCCATAGCAAAAATAGCAGGATTAAAAGCTGCGGAGAGCTTGATTTTAAAAAATAATATGGACATCAGATGTTTGATGCCATGTAATCTATTTGGAAAAAAAGAAAAATATTTTGATATTAATAATATTCATGTTTTACCTGCATTAATACATAAAATATATGAAGCTAAAATAAATAAAACCCCAGGTGTAGTAATATGGGGAGATGGAACACCATTAAGAGAATTTATGTTTACAGAAGATTTAGCAAAAAATATTATAAAAATCATGCAATTAAGCAAAAAAAGATTTTTTCAGAATATTGGCAACTATTATTTTTATAATATTGGATCAAATTTTGAAATTTCAATAAAGAATCTTGCATTAAAAATTGGTAAGATAATTGGCTTTAATGGAAAATTATATTTTGATAAATCTAAACCAAATGGAACACTCAGAAAATTTATGAGTAAGAATAAGATTAATAAAGTTTTAAAATTAAAAATTTCATCAATTGATATTTCATTAAAGAAAACCTTTTTATATTACAAACAAGAGAGGCGTAAATATCTTTCTAATAAAAACCTTTAAGTGTTAAATAATTTTATAGGATTAAGGAGTCAAAATAAAATATCAAATTTGTTGATATTATTAGTAATTATTTCATTTCCTTTGAATTATAAAATTTTTCTCTTTTTAAGACCACAGGATTTCTTCGTTATTTGTTTTATTTTAATTAATTTTAATCAATTTAAAAAAAGGGATTTTCAGTTGTTTTTGTTAATAATTCTTTTTTTAACCACTTCATGCTTTCTTGGTTACCTATATTTTGAAAAATTCTACATACATAAACTAGCAATAATATATAAGTTGATGGCTCCAACTTTATTTATAATTTTAATTAAAAATTATTTTGATGAGACAAACAAAAATTTTCTAAGCACTGCTATAAACTTAACTTTTATAGTTTATTTGTTGTATGTATTATTCTTTTGGTTTTTATTTAAAGATTCCTTACAATTATATTTTGATATTGAGTTATTTCCTAGCAGTATTTCAATTGGTGACAAAATACCAGCAGATTTAACAGTGGACAGACACATAATGGGTTCAGTTGTTGGTATATTTTTTGCAGCAAACACAATTTATTTACTTGAGCAGAAAAATAATTCTAATACAAAATTTTTAAATCTATCAATTCTATTTATTTTGATGTTAGTATTTGTGAAGTTATTTAACAGTCGAGGTCTTTATTTTTATGGTTTAATAACACTATATATTATTTTAAATTTTTTCTTTCAAAGAAGTTTGAAAAAAAAATATCAAATATATTTAAATTATATAATTTTAATACTTACATTGACACTGCTATTAATTTTAGTAAAAAATAATTTTTTTAGTAATCCAATTTTTTATGATTTTAGATATTTTAAATATCTTTTTTTATCTGAAACCACTTTAATTGGACAATCAGCGACAAGAATTACTTCATGGTATGAATTTTTTCCCGATAACATCTTAACAATTTTATTTGGAAGAGGCGTAACCTCTTTTCCACAAATTTTTCATGACAATGGATTAACAGTCATATTAGTGAATTTTGGGTTTATATCTTCTATCCTGCTCTTATTATTTATAAGGAAAAATTATCATTTTGATGAGAAAACAAATTTTTCATTAAAAATATTGTTTTTTTGTACAATATTTATAAATTTAGTTGTAACTGAATACTTTCTTGTTTCGAGATATGTTTATATTGTGATTATAATTTACTTTTTATTTGATTACAAAACCAAAAGCTCTATTTTTAAACATAAAAATTAAAAAAAGGATTATTGGGTAAAAAATAAATGTTAAATGAACACTCATTTTTGTATTAAAATAACGAATCTTTTTTTGTTCACTTATTTCAATTATTTTAAATAAATATTTGTAATTTTTTTTGACGAATTCTAGCTCATCAACATCTCGTGAGGCTTTATAAATAAGTTTGTCAATTTTGGATATAATATTTGACATATCTAAATTTGAATCTTTAAATTCTAAAAGCGAATTTAATTGAGAAACCATATTGTTGTTTAAATTTTTTAAAATGCTAGTGTTTGTATTTATTTCATTTTCAATAATTTGTTGCGCGTAGTTATTTATATCAATTTCATTTGTAAGTTCTAACAATGTATTTAATTTATCTTTGCTTATAATAAAACCTCGGTGATTTTTTCTAAAACCATCTTTACAATGAGGTTTTATGTAATCTACATCAATATCATCCTCTATTAGTGAAACAAGTTTAAAATCTATTTGTTTATCGACAATACAAGCATTATTATAAATAATCTTGATGGTAATATAATTATTTTTATTTGATAAATATTTAATTGAAATAAAGATTAAAATATAAATTGAAATAATAATTATTAAATGATTTAACAAATTTTTCATAAAAATTGTATAATATGTTTTTTAGTATAATAACACCAACAAATAATTCAGCTCATTTTTTAGAGACAAATTTAAATAGTGTACTCGAACAGAGAGTAAGAAATATAGAACATATATTTATTGACAATAAGTCAAGTGACCAAACGCTACAAATAATTAATAAATATAAAAAAAAAAGTAATTATTGCGTTAAAATTTTTTCGAAAGAGGATAAAGGAATTTATTATGCATTTAACAAAGGTTTAAAATATTCAAAAGGCAAATATATAACAATACTTAACTCTGACGACTATTTTGCCAAAAAAACCGTGTTAAGAGATCTAAAGAAAATTTTAATTAAAAGTAACTTAGATTTTACTTATAGTAACATAAAAATAGTTCATAAAAGTAACATAAATAAAATATTGAGATTTTGGAAATCAGAGGAAATTACTAATGACCATTACTACAAAGTTCCACACCCTTCTTTTTTTGTAAAAAATAGTTTTTTAAAAAAAAATAAAATTAAATTTAATACGATTTATAAAATTTCTTCAGATCTTGATTTTATAATTACTTGTTTTAAATATAAAAAAAAATGTAAATATTTAAATAAAGTTTTAGTAGCTCAAAGAAGTGGTGGCACATCGCAAAGATTTTTTAATGTTTTCATGTCAAATATTGAGGTGTTTAAATTATTAAATTCAAAAAAAATAAATTCAAAAATCATTTTTATTTTAAAAAAAATATATTTTAAACTATGTCAATTAAAAAAAGTTTAACTCTAATAAATTTTAAAAATAATTTATACAATATCTTATTTACATCTATTGTACCATCTTTTGTAATTGGTCAGGCTTTTTTTAAAATAAATTTAGTTTTAATATTGGTATCAGCACTAATTCAATTCAGATTAAAAATATTTAAAATTAATAAGGATACTATAAATATATTTTTTCTGTCTTTATTAATTTATTTTATTTTAAATTCAATTTTTATAAGTAGTTATTACTATTTTCCTAATTCAAGATTTTTAACTTTTATTGGAATAATTTTATTTTATTTTGTTACAAATTATCTTATAAAGTATGATTTTTTAAATCTACATAAAATATTTTTATACTACTCTTTCATAATTTTATTAATTTTATTTGATACTTTAATTCAAATTATATTTTTAAAAGATATATTTGGATTTGATTATCTCCACAATTATATGAGGTATGCAGGCCCTTTTGGAAACGAGTATATATTAGGAGCCTTTCTATCATTCTACATAATTCCAATATTAATTTTGTTAAATGAAAAGAAAAAAAATAATTATATGAAAATTTTTGTGTTATTTTTTTTCTTATTTTCAATGTATATTCTTATTAAATCAGGAGAAAGAATTGCATTTCTAACGGTTTGCCTTCAAATTTTACTTTATCTTATTGTTTTTAAAAAAAGTATTAAAAATTTTTTAATTTTAGGAATTTTAAGTTTAATTTTTTTTGTTGGTATTTCTTTATACGACAAAGGAATTTATAAAAAATATGAAAATTTTTACAAATTGGTCTTTAAATATGAAAAAATAATAAATGAAAATTATTTGTTACATAAAAAAATTAATAAATTTGGTTTTTTAAACACTCAAAGTGGGGCACATTTCCTAACGGCACATGAAATATGGAGGAATTATCCAATATTTGGTATTGGAGTGAAAAATTTTAGGAACGAAAGTATTAAAAATGAATACTCCTCAATAAATTCTCATCAAAGAAATTTTAGATCTGCAACTCACCCCCATAATTTTCAGCTTGAACTTCTCGCAGAAACTGGATTAGTGGGTTTTATTTTATTTAATTTATTTATGATATATTTTATTTACATAATTATTTTTAATAAAAAAAATTTATTATATAATAATTTATTTATTAAAATTTTTATAATTTTAATTTTAAGTAAATATTTTCCATTTAAAACAGACTCTAGCTTATTTTCTTCCTCTTTAGGATTGTTACTATGGATAAATATAATTTTTTTAATATCTTTTTATAACAAAGTATTAAAGAACTAATTAATTTTATTTTGATTAATAAATTTTATTTTCTTTCTTTTTGCTAAAATACTATCATTGATATCATTGCCAATAAAAATTATTTCTTTATTATTAGTTATATCCAGATCTTTTAAAGCTAAGTCAATCATACCTGTATTTGGTTTTCTAAATCTGCAACTCTTTTTATATTTTTGAATTAAAGCACTTTTGTGGTGAGGACAATAATAAATTTTTGATAAGAAAATTTTCTCTCTTTCTAATTCAGAAATGAATTTTTTCATGAAAATTTTGAAACTATTTAGAGAAAATTTTTTCTTTCCTATTCCAGCTTGGTTTGAAATTAAAACTTTGATGTAATTTTTAAAATGATTATTTATATACTGAATGTTTTTATTAATAAAATTTAAATCTCTAATTTTGTGTGTATAACCGTAATCCAAATTTAACGTATTGTCTCTATCAAGAAATAAGATATTTTTATTCAAATATTTTTTTTTTATAAAATTTTGTATTTTATTTAATGAAGAGTAAGAACCAATATCTATAAAATTATTAGGAAACACATATCCAAATACTTTTTTTAATTCAATTTGATTTTTTAAAATATTATTTTCGAATGATATGGTTTTTATTTCTTTATGTTTTTTTAAATTTTTTTTTTTAAATAAACACACACCAGAGTTCATATATTCACTTTTTTTTGAAAAGTAAATTTTTCCACTCTTAGCAATATTAATTGAATTGAGTTTTTCACTAAATTTTGAACTTTTAACCAAAGGAATTGTAAAAGTTTTTTTTTTATTAAATTTATTGATCACAGAATAATAATCAATATCCAAGTATGTATCGCCATTAACGAGCATATAATCTTTTTTATTTTTAATTTTATTTAGTGCATTTATAACTGCTCCACCGGTATCTAATTTCTCTTTTTCTTTAATAATGTTTATTTTTACATTTAGAATTTTTTGAAATTTTTTTTTAAATTGCTCAAACTTTTTATGCCTGTAGTGTGTCAATAAATAAAAATTACCAAAATTGTATCTACTGAGATTTTTGATTAAATAAAAAAGAAAAGGTTTATTTAGAACTTTAATTAAGGGTTTTGGTGTTTTTTTTGTAATCTTGCTGATCCTAGAGCCAATACCACCACAAAGAATTAATACATTAAAATTATTATTTGAAATTTTTAATGTATGATTTTCATTCATAAAAATTTTTAATTAACTTTATTTTTAATGAGTAGTCCATACGATATTAAATATACTATTAAGCAACTAATAAAGTAAAATTTACAATATGGATTATTATCCATAAAAAAAATTGGTGGGATTATTATTAGTGTATAAGTTAAGTTAATAATAACACTTGTAGTAAAATTAGAATTTATCTTACTAAACAAAAATTTATTTTCTAAAGCTCTATATATAAGCATATGCATATGATTTTTATCAGGTAATAAAGGATTTTTTTTTAATAATATTTTTCTGAAGAAAGAAAAAATTACCTCAAAAAATAGGTAAAATAAAATGATACAAAAGAAAAATGGAGAAATTAATGGATTTAGATTAGATGTCTCTATTACAAAAAAAGAAATTAAGAAACCAACCAGGTAGGCACCAGAGTCTCCCATAAATATTTTAGCTTTTGGAAAGTTTAAAATAATAATAGACAGTATACTTACTAAAAATACTAATAAAATATTATTTAGGCTATTATCATCATTAATTAATAATAATACTAAAGCGATGATAAAAGCTTTTATTAGCAACAAGCCATTAAATCCATCTATAAAATTACATCCATTAATTATTGTTAGAAAGCACAGCAGATGAAAAATAATATTTATATAAATATTATTTTGCATTAAATTATTTAAATACTCAATACCAGTGTTGTATACATAAATTTGTTCTAAAAAGATAAAAATTAAAATTATTATAATTAATGAAAAAAATCTTATTTTAGGATTTTCTAAAAACTTAATATCATCTAAAAAACCAAGTAAAAAAAATGGAATTGAATATAAGTATAAATTTGAATTTACATTTTCAATAGAGAAAATTGAAAAAAAAATTACTAGATTACTAAAGAATAAAAACGCGCCACCGATCCTTGGAGTAGGTTGCTGGTGAAATGCTTGAGGTTTTGTATAATTTTGGTCAAGAATATTGATTTTATTTATTAATTCCTTAAAAACTTTTAAAAGATAAATATAAAAAAAATATAAAAAAATAGATATTATAATTAAAAACAAATATTGCATTGTAATGATTTTCAAAAAAATCTTTAGAAAGATAATACCAGATAATATTATATTTTACCTAAAAAAAAAAACACTTCTCAAAAAAAAATTTT
>CESW01044874.1_pt1 | contig 32659 bp, 49 predicted proteins | sample 531171 | NCBI WGS metagenome assembly CESW01 (sample SAMEA2621859, study PRJEB7988) | marine metagenome | biome: marine biome (ENVO:00000447); feature: surface water layer (ENVO:00002042); material: "saline water (ENVO:00002010), including plankton (ENVO:xxxxxxxx)" | depth 5 m
GGCAATGCCCGTGCTTGGAAAGAGTCAGTTGAACTTGCTATAATGATAGCAGGGCAGACCAAACTCACAGTCACAGACAATACAGATGGTGCAGTCTACTACTATGCACACAACCTGGTATACCCTAGCTGGGCCAAAGCCAAAAGCTATATCGGTGTATTAGGCAATCACACCTTCATGAAATAGAAAAAACTTTTTGAGATTTCTGGTCCCGACCGTGTATATGCGATCGGGCTTGGAAACCTGAGAGAAGGGCTAGTGCAAAAATATAAAAAAGTGGGCTATAATATAGGCGGGGCGTTAACACGAGCTATAACGACGGGCAATAAGGTAATGCGGAGCATTTACTACGAGTTGCAGTTGCAACTTGGTTTAGAACACACAGAACTGATGCAGTATGGCAATCTGGAGTTTGCGAAAAATTACGCAGTAGAAAAAGTGGGCATTTGCATAGAGGTGGTGTATGAGCTTCCAGAACTGTGGCGCAACGTGGACGCAAAATGTGGGCACAGTGGCACGTGTATGGATCCTGTTTATTATATGTGATGTTTTGCAGGAAGCCTCGGCGTGTCAACTGTTGAGCGGAGCGAACGTCATAAAGATTACGCAACTGTAGGTTGCGTGTTGGATTGTGTTTGAAATGTGTTGGCTATCCAAAGCCAGTCCAGTTCCATGGATCCTTGTATTTGTCGTCAGTGCTCTTGTATGGTGTTGAGCTACACCTTATCGCTATGCCTATCAGCACTCCCAGTAACAGCCATGTCATTGATCGCCTTTGTGTTTCAGCTTGTTTAACTGTATTTACACGTGGGGCCGTATATCATGCAGTTTGACCGTGCTTTTGAGAGGATCCCGGCTGTGCGCCGCTGTAAAGCAGTTTAAACGGCTGGATTGACCTTTGATCACTGTTGACAACGTGGTTAGTTCTGTGAGCGAACAGCGAACAGTAACACCGTGTCTGCACAGTCTAATATAAGGTGGTATTTTGATCAGTCGCACACACTAATAGCTGTTAAAAAGCGTCTAATACATAACTACCTACTAATACCCCGCCCCTGTACAATTTTACTAATACACATACACATATAATACCCGCCTTAAAAATTTTTGTACTAATACACATACAATAAAACCCTACACATAACCCCGTAAAATTTTTTTCGGCACATACTATATAAAATTGCACATACACATACAATCCACACATCTTGCAAATTTGCACATACACATACAACAACGTACCCGTAAAAATTGCGGACACATACACATACAACCGTGCAAATAAAACACAACACATACAGTTGCCAACAAAAATAAATAATTTAAGTATTAGAACAATACTATATTTCATGGATAGGACAACACGAGCAATGAACAGAGAAGACTTTGTATACGAACTGGATCACATCTTTGAACAGTTCGACATGGACAGCATAGCCAAAAAAGCAAGGAAAAGCAAATACAGAAGAGTTTTCAAAGAAGAAGCAGTACCAGGAATGAATGCCGGAGTCATGGATGGATTGGAAAAATCCTCCGAGGAAGTCAAGCACCCTGTGGACTGGGTCATCAAGGACTACGATGTGGACAGCAGAGAAGAGGACAGGGAATGGTTCATGCACACCAGCACATGGTCCGTGGCCGAGGCACTGACAGAAACACCAGATGAAACAGATCGAGTGGTTGAACATTTTTCAAAATTATTGGGGCTGTCAGCAGATATACTGCAACCAAGATTCCTTCTGCAACGCAGAGGTGAAGAACTGAGATATCACACAGACGGAGTTGTGAACTGTGGCATAAACTATCTGCTACAGGGAGGAGAGACTCCTGTTGTTTTCAAGGAATACAAAGAGCCTATCAAATACAGATGTGCAGTTTTCAACACCCAGGCACTACACATGGTACCGCCCTTACCCCCGATGGGAAAGAACAGACTGCTTTTCAAGTTGAAGGTGCCACGTACCGGTCCCACTTACCATGAAGTGGTAGAAATAATCAAGAACACATAAATATTTTTATGTCATACCAGAATTCAAAATGTTTTCATTTTGCAATAGAAGTAGGTGATTTGGAAGAAGCAATCAAGTTCTATTGTGATGTGTTAGGTTGTACAGCAGGACCCGGTGAAAAGGGTTGGAGAGATATTGACTTCTGGGGCAACGAACTGACTCTTCACGCAGGTGGTGAAGCAGGCAAACACAAGATGCACAAAGTAGACATGGGAGAAGTTCCTGTGCCACACTTTGGTGTTCATCTCCCAAAAGATGTGTATCATGGAATCAAGCAAAGAATTGAATCCCAAGACACAGGATATCTTGTGGAGCCTTATCTGAGATTCAAAGGAACAGACTATGAACAGGAAACTTTCTTTGTGCAAGACACCAATGGCAACGTGCTAGAACTCAAATGGTTGTCCAACGAGGACTTATGATAAAAAGATTACTCGAGCTGACCTTTCTATCATTGCTGTACACCATATCTTTTATACCAGCTTGTTGCATAGCATTGTTGGACTATAATAATGGGCAAGGATTCAAGCACAACCTTAGAGAAATACTTGGATTACAGCCTGGTAAAAAAACTGTTAAAAAAGAACAATCCAATTGACTTTTATAGCTTTTGTGCTATAATAACACAATGAACTTTCAGTATGAAGAAGCCGAAGTAGTTGATATACATTGCACGGACAAGGATCAATGGTTCAAGGCAACGATAGTCAGCAAGAGCAAACACAACATAGTAATGGCCATGTATGATGGAAAAGTAAGATTGAACTTTGCATTGATAAAGCCCAACGTTTATGTTGCAAGTAGAGAAGGTTACGAGTTCGTTTACAAGCAAGGTTAGTATGTCAAAATCAAAACAGCTATTAGATAACTTAAAAAACATAACTGAAAACAAACCAAAGCCTTTCCAGGACGAAAGAGTCAAATCATACACCAATAGATATTATCCAAACTCTATCCACAGCTTACCCACAAGATATGACAAAGCTAAAAAGCATAAAGATGAGGATGGAGAAGAATACATCATGATAGACAGAGTTTATGGGGGCCTTTATGGAAAAGAATTACGCCAGGCCAACGGAGCAGTATATTCAGGAAAGTTATATGAAAAAAGAAGGATAATTACAAACAAAGATCCTTTTACCACTGACAGTAAAAACTTTTACAGCAGGTGCACAGTAACAGCAGATGGTAGATGGTTCGACAGTGGAGGCTTACCAATAGAGCCCCCAAAGGAGACAGATGATGAACAACAAGAAACTGATAGAACAGATAGTACATTGGATTAAAACCTATGCACATCATAATAAAAGACAAGCACTAGTTGTTGGCGTGTCTGGCGGAATAGACTCGTCAGTGGTTAGCACACTAGCGGCCATGACAGGTTTAAAGACTCACGTTGTGAGTATGCCTGTAAAACAAATTGAATCACAACATGACCTCAGCATTGCACATGGCAAGTGGCTGGAGAAAAAATTTAATAATGTATTTCACAATATTGTAAATCTAGATAAGACATATGAAACATTTAAAGAGGAAATGGGATATGTGTTCGATGACGACCATGCCTATGCAAATACAAAATCCAGATTAAGAATGGTAACATTACATCAGATATCAGCCTCACAGGGCGGCATCGTTGTTGGCACAGGAAACAAAGTTGAAGACTTTGGAGTTGGATTCTATACCAAGTACGGTGATGGTGGAGTGGATATATCACCATTGGCAGACCTAATGAAAACCCAAGTATGGGAGCTAGGTAAAGAGCTGGGTATCATGCAAGAAATAATTGACGCACCACCAACAGATGGATTATGGGAAGATGGCAGAACAGATGAAGATCAATTGGGAGGATTAACTTATCCTGACATGGAAAGAGCGATGATGCTTGATGAACTTGGAGCCATACCTGTAGAAAAAGATGAAGAACTACTTGAAAAGTACAGACAAATAAGAAGTAAGAATATACACAAGATGGAACCGATACCTGTATTCAAAATAAATGATTATGATGAAGGTAAGAACATAGAGTTCGAAAAACAACAATAAGTATTTTTATGCTGAAAAGTTTATTCATATCTATTATAATTCTAATAAGCACCATTGGTTCTGTATCAGTAAGTTCTGATGCACCACCCACAAAGAAACAAGACTTCATAGCAAGGATATCACATTGCTACACAGGATTTTATGAAGCAAACGATTTCAAAGTAGCAATACCTATAGAAATGGTTCTAGGAATATCAATTCATGAGAGTGCCTGGGGTAAGAGCAGATTTGCTGTCGAAGGTTATAATTATTTTGGATTACGTACAACGGCCAAAGATAAAAAACATTACATGACGCCAAAAGGTGCTCCGAGTGTGAAGGTAGCAAAATTTGAAAGACCTTGTGGTAGTGTTCATTTCTTTTTAAACTTAATATCAACTGATCCGAGATACAGTAAGTTATATTCCTACCTATCTCAAGTAAGACCTGTTGACATAGAAGAAGCATTAGGATACATGGACATATACTATCAAGACCCTGCTTGGCCCAAAAAGGTTTTAAAAATTATTAAAGGTTTAGATTATTAAAGTGCTTTCAGCTTGAACATGAAGGCTTCTTTCTTACTAGAAAAACTTATGATAGCACGTTGGTCACCCCAATGTGTATTTGGTTCGTAGTCTGAAAATTCCTCTTTTGTATTTTCAAAATGCCATCCCCATTTGTGTTTACAATTTGAAACACACCAGTCAATAAGATTTCCCATTACTCCGTGTGCATTTAGAGGAACTTTGTACCTGAAGGTTTTGTTGTACCCACAAGTTTTTGGTATTACGCCATTATTTTCTAATCTACAATCTTTGAAGTCCCACTCGTTGTCTAATGGGTCGTGACTCATTTTGGGTTTATGCACAGAGGCATATTTGGAACAATTATACAACTGGCCGTTTTTAAAATGTTGAACTCAGAACCTGGTAAACTTGATTTGCCTTGGCTTGTCTTTGTGCTACTACAACCAACGACAAACAGACATAATAAAATAATTATAAACTTATTTCTCATTTTCTTTCTCCTTATCTACTTCTTCGAATCCTTCTGTAATTTCTTCTTGTTGCTGTTCTTCTTCTTTAATCTTCTTACACTCATTTGGTGCAAACATACAACCTAGTACGTCAGCAATAGATTGCATTTTACTTATCGACGATCCGCTGTCCGCTGTTCTTATTTCAGATGTTTTATTAGCACAGCCGTTTAAACCTGCAAATAACAGGATAATAAACAAAATAAGAATTACGTATCTTTCAGTTTTTGGAGTCATATTAAATCAGTTTTACTAATATATAAATTTGAAGAGCAATTATACCTATAGGAAGTATAGTTCTGATTAGTTCCATGGTATGGTTGTATTCATCTAGTTTTCTTTCTAACCAGTTTCTTTTGTATTTCTTTCTAGCTCTTCTTCCCATATTATTCCTTTACATCAATTCCCATTGACCTAGCCTGGCCGGCTACTATCTTACAAGCACCTTCCAGATCCAAAGCATTCAAGTCTTCCATTTTTTCTTTTGCTACTGCTTCTACTTGAGCTCTCGACATTGTTGCTATTCTACTTCTACCTGGCGTTCTGCCGCCCTTTTTTAATTTTAACTGTTGTCTAATTAAAAATGATGTTGGTGGCTTTTTAAGTACGAAAGTAAAAGATTTGTCTTTGTAAACTGTTATGATGACGGGTATGACCTTACCCATATCACCTTTTGTTTTATCGTTGAACTTCTTGCAGAAGTCCATTATGTTGACACCTTTTTGACCTAATGCTGGTCCTACTGGTGGAGCAGGGTTTGCCTTACCTGCCTCTATTTGTAATTTTATTAATCCAATTACTTCCTTGGCCATAAACTCCTTTATGCTGAATGTTTAGGCATCTTCTTCTCAACAAACCAAACGTGTTTTCTTACGACAGGATCATATTTTCTTACTCTCATCTTCATTCCTCTTTTTTCACCCTTGGTTGGTTTACGAACATAATACCTCGTACCAGTATCTTTCTTATTGTCCTCTGGTACTAACATTTTTAGTTCAAATGTTTTTTTACTTGTTTTCTTTGCCATACGTATATACTACCTTATTTTCGCTCCACCGTCAAGTGATATTCCGCCAGTTTCAGATACAGCCTGGACATTACTCCAGGCTATATTGATATTTTATAATTGCTCTATCAGTGCTTTTAGCTTCTTCTTACTCTTACCAAATGCCTTGACTTTTGCAATAGCATCTTTGTTCGATGTATCACCACCGACAATTACTAATGCAATCATTCCCATTGATTTGTGTGGAGTACACTGATAGTAATATATTCCTGGAATTTCAAATGTAAACGAATATTCCTTATTGAATTTACTTTTCTTTGGTTTTTCAAAACCTGCAGGACCAGTAATAAATTCTACGTTGTGTCCTTTTGTAGTTGGTACCCAAGTGATTGTGTCGCCAACATCAACTCTTGATATATCTTCTGAATACACCATTGATTGATTATCTGATTTTCTTTTGTTCAACATTTCCACAGTAATATCTCCTGCAAAAGATGCCGTTGAAAAGAACGTTATAAAAAATAATACTAATAGATATCTCATTTTTTGCCTTTCTTGATCTAAAGTTTATTTGTAAATAAAAGGATCTTTTTTCTTTAACTCTTTTATTTTTTTCTTGTATGCTAAATGTATTTTAAACTCATACCATAAGTTTCGCAACCATTTTATCATAATTTTTTTCCTAAGCCATCATCCAGTTAAGCTGATATTCTTTTATAGCTTCTTTAACTTCATGATATTTATTGTGTGTAAAACGTAACTTGAATAGCAGTCTGTCTTCTCCTGTTTGTACAGGTACTCCATGATTTTTGCTGACGTTTAACAAAGCAACAGTATATTTCTCGATAATCACTGAGTCTGCATCATCAAACCTTACAGGAGTTTCGCCCCCTTTGATCATAAAATTGATAGCACACAGAGTCCCAACATCGACGTGTGTTTTTACCTCTGTGCCTTTTGTTTGTGTAAAAAAGTTCGGCTTGATATGTTCAGTACCAACAATACGTTTAAAAAGATTTGTTAATCTCTGGCTTTCTGGTAAGTCATTTGCGTTTTCGTCTTTTAGCTTATAACCAGTATTCCAAGACTCTTGGTCTCTCCACCAGTCAGCGTTATTTTTTGTAAAAGAAAGATCATCCTTATTCTCACTTCCAGAGTACAAATTATTAAGCGTTTCTGTGTTTATTGGCTTATATTGAAACAGCTTACTTTCTTTTGCTAACTGCTCTTTATCGTAGTCGATATTAAATTTAAAAATACAATCTTCCAATTTAGTTTTCCTTCTTTTGTGGTCTATAAAAATCGCAAACCTTGATATTGATTGGTTTATTATCACCATCAAGATTTATTTCCCAAAGTGGACTTTCATGTGCCGGTCTCCCGCAGTTTGCACAATACATTCCAGTTTCTTTGATTCTCTCATTTCTCTGCAATTCTAACTTCATACTGTAACTCCTTTATATAAAGAAACGAGCTCAGGAAATGTGTTCTCAAAACTTTCGTGTCTCACTAGGTCAGTTCTGGTAGTGTGTTTTTCAAAGTCACCAAAGCTCTCTTGTGTGTTAGTATTCATCATGAAACTTATAACACTTTCAAGATTTCTTTTTTTGTAGTTATATAATTTTTCTCTTATTTTAATTTTAGCACTATAAGGTATGGTGCTGACATTGTAATATTTTGGTTCGTGTAAGTTATTTAGGTAAACTGATATACCAAATTCGTTTGCCCAATCTAAAAATTCTGGAAGGTAATATACATTAAAAATATCAACGGTATGACAGATACGTAGATCAAACTTTGATGAATTATATTCTTTGAATACGCTCATGTTTGAAACAGCTTCATCCCATTTAGCAGGATGTCTCTGATATTCAAAATGTTTATTCAAGCCATCTATTGAAAAATGTACATCAACATATTTGAAATGTGGCCATATATTTTTTAGTGCGTGTAGTGGTAATTGTGTTGCATTAGAGTTGTAGTGTATGCTAATATCTTTTGCTTTGTCCATCTTAACAATTTTTTCTAACAAAGTAAAATGTTGTTTTATCATGAAAGGCTCTCCGCCTGTAAAATCTAAATGCTCAAGTTCCGGAATCAAACTTTCAACTGTGTTCCAGAAAGTTTCTGACTTTTCAGGCCAATCTAACTTTTCATATTGAGTCTGGATACCATCTACCTGATCCCATCTTTTTTGTTCTGCTATCCATCTTGAACTGTACTGCGGTCCACAAATCCTACATTTTAAATTACATATATTTCCTAATTTTAAATCTAGGTATCTTGGCTTTACATCTTGAAATATAACTTGTTCTTTGATATGATGTTGATATTTTTGGTTGTCTCTTATTCTCTTTGATTGTTTGCCGGACAGCTCTTCCAACCAACATCTATGACAGCCACGTGGTTGTGTGCCTGATAAAAACCTTTGTTTTATTTCTTTTAGTTCCACACTCTGGGTGATTTCTTCCATACTGTTTTTTTGTATTAAATACTCTTGACCATTTGGGTCTTTTAGTGTATCTTTATACATACAGCATGGTTTTACAGTTCCATTGGGTTGTACTTCCATAGCTGTCCAAGGAAGAATACAAAAATTTTGAGGTAACTTATCTTTCATGTTTAAAACCGCTTTTATAGGATGTAGCTGGACACAAGGACACAATCTACATTATACAAATACTTATCCTTATATAGTACACTCTATCTTGGGTGAAAATCAAGTAATAAATGCAGGAAGAAGTGGAGCCAGTTGGTTCAACTATCCTCAGACGGTCAAATACATACACCAGAAGTATGATCCGGACTATTACGTGATACAGCACACCACTCCAGACAGGGGTATGCTGTTATGGTGCTCAGATAAAAAAAGATACAGTGTGATCACGAGAGATCATGATGTTTACGACAACTACATTCAACTATGGGACAACTCTCAGTGCTACTATCATTTAACAGTAGGCATGGCAGAAAAACTTATTTCAGGCGATGACCCAGAAACAACTGACCATATGTTTGAAGAGATAAGAAGGAAAAGCGGGTTGGACAAAAAGGAAGTGATAAGCAGAGTCAAGTATTGGCTAGAACACGAGAGACTTCATCCTCTCATGTTTGACAAATATGAAGAGTCTATAGAATATTGCAACCTCTATGTGAACTCCATTGGCAAAAAAATTATAAATCTTTTTTGGCTTGATAACAGCTTTGTCATCGAAACTCAAAATCAAATTGTTGTAGAAAAAGAAATTGATTTCAAAAAGTATGTTGTTGACGATGGATATCACTTTGAAAAAGAGGGGAATACCAAATTAGCCGAGCTGTTAAAAACTAGGTTTTTTACCGGGTACTAACACCCCACCGCGGTGCTTGACCACCACTGTACGACCCTTATAACGCTTCGTTTTTTCTAAGATTTTGCTAATTTCCCAATATCTATAATTTTTGAACGTTTTTTCTTTGTCTCAAGATCATCAATCAATTTTATTATTATATTGGAAAAGATATCATGTTGTACGGGATCCATATGATTTAACATTTTATATTCTTCCTCTTCTCTACAGACAGAATACAAATCAGTCGACCCGTTGTAGATATTATCTGATGTTTTTAGATTTGGCATACTCATATCTTCCAGCCAATCAAAACATTGAAAATTAATAAATGTTTTGTCTTTGTGTTTACTGTATATTTCGTTATAGATATAACTCAAGGCAAAGTATGCTTTTAACTTTTCCATATTCTTAAAGTCTAGACTTTTATCCTCGTATAAACTTTGATATACTTTTTGTAATTTTCTGGTATCGTTGGCCACTTTACTAAACATATTTGTTATAGATTCTTTTCTACTCCATGGTGAAGGATCTAGAAAAGCATCTACAAATTTTTTATTATTACGTCTATATATTCTTATGGGGGAAGACCAAAAGAGTATATAATATCTATAATTTTTAAAATCTTGTTGTAGTAAACTATCTACTTGTCGCCAAAAACTACCACCCGGCTTAGATAAGTTTTTTATTTTAAATTTCCTGGGATGTTTATCAAAACAGTCAGTCCAGCCATGCTTTATATCTGTATCATTGTCATATACTGGATTTGACGAATAACTGTCGCCAATTATCAATATTTTAGTTTTACTGGGCATATTTTTCCAAGTCCGCTAACTCTGGAAAAACTTCACGCCAATTTTCGTTTCTTAACTTATCTAATTTTTCAGTTGTTTCCAACCATTCTTTGATCTTGTGAGTATAATCTGCCTCATCGAGAAATTTAATTAACGCATCGTATCTCTTATCTTTATTCTTTGTATTTTTATTCATCCACTCCTGTGCATTATTATATTTTTCACGAAGCTGATCTTTCATGATCTCAGGTAACATCTGTATCCTTAGATATCCTGGAGTTAACAATGGATTAATCAAACTGCCTTCGTCTTTGATCCATCCACGCTCATACCAGTCTATGTGAAAGTCTGGCACGTGAAAGCTGTTAAAAATATCTAAACAAGTAGCCAAGAAAAAGTAAGCTCTGGGACAAACTTCAAACATTCTTTTACGATTGTCTTCAACTTGTTGCCAACTTTGTCCTTTACGCAAGTACTCACCGCGAGCTCCTGCGGCGTCTAAACTAGCTCCAATTTCAACCTGTTCAAACTTATCCCATTCTTTCATCACGTCAATATCTTTGTATTTCATCTGAGAAAAATTTGTGTTGTATTTTAGTTTCACATGGAACATCTTCTTCTCAACCAGTCTTTTTAGTATTCTGTAGTGTTCTTCCATGATGAGCGGTTCACCACCTGCAAAATATATTTCTTGTAGTCCTTCCATGTATGGTTCGACTTTTTCCCAGAATGTTTTTTCATCTTTGTAAGGTCTAATAATCTTTGGTTCATCTGGTTTACTCCACATCTTGGAGTGATCTTCGTACCAACTCGAGCTCAGCTCTGGACCACAGGTTCTACATTTAAAGTTACATAAATTACTAAATCTAAAGTCAATGTATGGTAAATTTACTTTGTCAACAGTTCCATCTTCTTTAGTTGATTCCACGACATCCCAGTGGTTCGATAGGTGTTTATTAGCCCACTGTCTAGTAGTAGATATGTTATTTCTTTCCATCTCCATGCACCTAGTACAAACCTTACTTGCTTTGCCATCGAGCAAATCTTTACGAAGTTTTTTCTGGTGATCGCTATTCCACGCCTTCTCTAGAGACATATCCTTCAAGTTACCCATAGGCATATTACTTGGACTCATACAACAACTCAGAACTCTACCGTCTGGCCACGTGTGTAAATGTGTCCATGGAATCATGCAAAAAGTTTTTGATTCTTTAAGTAGCTTGTCTTTGTCTATTGAGCTCATCTAATCTTTCTTGCCAACCTAGAATACTCATCTGTCTGAAGAGTTCTCTGTTGTGTCTAAGTTTTTCTTTTATGTTTCTGTCTTCATATATTGATATCCAATCTTCGACAGTGTAATTCATTAAGTTAGATATTTGCCCCATTAATACTTTAAATCTTTCGACATATATTAGGTTGTCAAAACTATTATCGTACAATTCGGTGTAAGGCTCGAAGCCTTGTTTTATCAACCACGCCATGGTACCTCTGCATCCATGTGGTATGAATATTTTTTCAAATAGTATAGGTTTCCATGTTTTTTCTGTAACAAATAAACTGGTATCACTCACTATGCTTTCTTGAACTATATCAAATCCACAATACCAATATTGTGATGGTAATATTTCTTGTGTCTGGCCTTTATCTATGTTTTCTCCACTGAAGTCAAGTATAGCTGTTTGCCCACTAAACATCTGTGGTCTGTTGAAATACTTTTGTTTCAACGATCCATATCTGTTTAACCAACTAATAAAACCATCTTTGGCGTGTCCTCTGTAGTATAATTCAGTAACAAGTTCTGATCTATGTTTTTTTGCCGCCGCATTCAAACATATAAATTTTTTTGAAAGTTTGTTGTGTCTTTTTGGTTGTACGATTGACTTATCGTTCATGTAATTTCTTGTTCTTGCGAGTAATGATAAAGGATATGACACAACTGTCATAGGGTTTCTTAAACTAAACCAATCTTGTATATTTTTTTCTAAATACACGTCTGACATAACCAAAGCTATATTGTTCTTTGGCCATAGCGGTAGCACTTCATCTTTTATTCTAAATAAGAAATGATCCTTTATATGAAAATGCACTTCACCTTCAAGCATACGAAGTAAAACAACCTGGTGTGTGTTAACCTTATCTTGGTTACTTTTCATCCACCAAACTGCTTTATTCAGTTCATCATCTAGATTGGCATCCAGGTCAAAAACGACTCTTTCTAACATAATAACTACCTTTTCAAATGTATTTAATCGGATTTTTGGTCCCAGCTTGACTTTAATTCTTGTTCAGTATATCTAGGTTTTCCTGACCTATCCATAGAGCCTACGCCAAGTTTAGCCATTCCCGGAGGACATTTTTCTACCTTACCGCCCTTGGCTAAAAATTCTTTCATCATTTTTTCTCTTTCTTCTTGTGTGCTCTTTGGATCAGCTTTCGTACCTGAATAATCTCTGTTTATTCCACTATATTTTGGCATTCATACTTTCCAGTTGTTTTGTTCTTGTTTTATATCTTCCTCCAAGAAACTTTGTTTCAAAGAAGGCTTTTACTAATTTTTTTGCACTTGTAAAACTTGTGAAATCTGCTCCCAGGCACAAAACGTTCATGTCGTTGTGTTCACGTGCAGTTATTACTTCTTTCACAGTTCTACAAACTACTGCTCTAGTTTTTGGAAATCTGTTAGCGGCCATGGCAACTCCAAAACCAGATCCACAAACAAGTATTCCTCGCTCGTATATATCAAAATGATCTGAAAACCGCTTCACAACCTTTGGATAATCTGCACGTTTGTCAACGTGTACACCAGCGTCATACATGACTGCTATATCAAAACGAATACCTTCACCGTCGTCGGGTGATATCCATTCTTTCAGCTTGTCTTTTAGTTCAAGACCTCTGTGATCACAGCCCATTATTAGTTCGGTTGTTCTAGCCATTTCATAAACTCCGTTAAGTATTCTTTTCTATTTAATTTTAAAAAATGATCTTGATTATAAACCAAATCATCAAAGTATTTTATGTATTCTTGGTGCAACAAATCTAAGGGTAGTCCACATAATCTTTGTACTTGCTCCATTGCTTGATCTATTCTATCATAGCTTTTATCCGCTCTGTCATATTTTTCATCTACAAGACAGAAGCCATTAAAAGTTTTATATCCTGTGTCTCTAAGGTATTCCATGGTACCTCTTGAACCAAAAACTATAAAAGGATGTAGCTGTAATATTGGTTGATAAACTTTTTCCGTGATAAAAAGAGGATCTCCCGGAAAACTATCACAGACAGTCTCATTAATGATACTAAAATAGCTATCCATATAATGTTCTTTCTGCATACGTCTTTGATTTAAATCTGTGCCAATAGTTTTTGCGTCTTCGTCTAGAACTATAGGTGTTTGTTTTAAAAACTCGTCCATGTCTTCTACTGCTGTCTGTAGGTTCTCTTCTTTCGTAGTGAAGTCATTTAAGTTTGTAGGAACTCCTGGAGTAAAGTAACGATTTAAGAAACTAATATATCCCATATGGTCCAGCTTTTTTTTGTAGATTTGGCTCATCACGTAAATTCTATGTGGCCTAGGGTTTGCATTTCTGCAAACAAATCTTTTACCTCTTGTGTGTTCAAAATTTATTTCAGACTGGTCAACTAATTCTTTTCTTGGATCAATTTCTGTCATTCTATTTCTACTGAAATACATTCTATTGGTTTCCATCCAATAGTTTAGTTCAAAAATATTTAAACCAAACGTCTTTACTTTTGATTTTATTTTTTTCTTTTTACAGTAGCTTTTAAAGTTCTCTTCGAATCTAACATCACCAAATACAATATATATTTTTTCTTCAGGTATTCCCTTGTCACCCAATGTCCATAGTATATCATCTATAAAATGTGGCATTGAAAGATGAAAACCTTCTGTTGGAAACCAAAGCAACACCTTTACATTTGGCTCTAGTTTTATTGCTCTCAAATAATCTTCATCTATATAATGAAATACGTTTTCGTAGAAAAAACTTAAATCAATCCATTCTGGTTGTATATGAAACCAAAAGTCTTGATTACTTCTTTGTGCTTGATCAAGATTACAAATGTTTACGCTAATATCTGCATAGTCTAATATTTCTTCCAGATACTGATACTTGACATTTCCATAATTTTTAAAGTAACCTTTGTTTCTTTTCCATGGAGGTATACAATTTGGAAGGCGGGCTCCCTCTTCGTCTTTGGATTGATAAAGAAGATTGATACTTGTTTTTGCCATATCTTATTATACTATTTAAGCCAGTGTTTAACAACCTTTTCCGCAAAAGATTTATGACACTCTGTTGATGGATGTCCAACCATTGTTTTCTTACCGTTTATTATAGCCCAACCCTGCGGAGGATTGTTTATATGATCTTCATGCAACGCACCCGTGTATTCGTTGTCAATGCCCCACTCAGAAAGACCACCGTCGTTATTATGAAACCAAACGTTATCCCAGTCGATACTACTGTACCAAAAAGTAAGTTCTTTGTTTGCAAATATAATTTCTTTTCTTCTTTTAGTAAGCTCTTCTCGCCAGAAAAATATTTTATATTTTACATTTTGTTTTTCACAAAGTGTCTGAAAGTTTCTAATACTGCACAGTGTTCTTAATATTTGATGTGTCTCATTGTAACAATACTTCATGTAGTTTGTGATAGGTTTTGATATACGTGGATCTACATCTTTAGCCCACTCAACGTCTCCTGTACTTTTCAGCCACGTGTGTTTTTCTGTTTTAATTACAGCATCAGTATCAAAATCTATCATGTCGTCGCTGATCAACTCATATCTATCAATACCAGATATTTGTAGTATAGCATAGTCAGGTGTGTCACTGTATATTGCTTTAGAGATATTTCTAACGTTCATTTCGTTTCCACCACCACCTTCAGCAACATTGATCAAATTATACTGATCTTTTAGATAATTTGCCCAACTGTCTGGTGCATGAGTAAAACTACAACCTGATGTAATTATTTTCATTTATATCTTTCTCTAAATGGTATTGGCTCTCTATCCTCATATATTACTCTGGGACAGGTATATTGCTTGTCTGTTCTAGCAAATTCTTTTGTGCCATCGACGCACCTGTAATAACATAACAAGTCATTTCCTTCTATCTCACGTTTAGCGATCATACATTTTAGCATACCTGCTATAACTAACTCTATCATTTTTCAATTCCCTCTTTGATTTTCTTTATAGTTTCTTTTGCATTGTTTATTAACGTGTTAAGATTGTGTTCACATCTTTTTTCAAACACTTTGTAGTTTATATTTTTTTCTACAAAGCTATTTAAACTATTAACAAATTTTTGCAGTCTTCTTTTAGGGTTGACTTCGATATCGTAATTTTCATCCAGAGTCCTGTTAAAAGTTACATATCCTTTATCTCTTAAATTTTTTAAGAAGAACGGAGTAGACAGTATTGCAAACGGATGTTTATTAGCGATAGCTCTGTAAGTTTTTTCAGTAGGATGAAACTCTTGGTTTTGGTCAAAGTGCGTTTCCGAAACCACACTAAAGTTTGTGCTTTGATAAATCAAGTAATCGTAAGGATAGCCCAAATAATGATTGTCTTCTGTTTGTATATCGTCCAACGGCTCTCCTCCATCAACTCCAAACATACTCCAAGCCAACCTGCCTGTTGTTTTTTCATTTTTTAATAGTTTATCTAATAGAGGTTTTCTATTATTTTTGTCAGGCTTGCCTCCGAGAAAAAGAAGACGTGTACCTCCAAAATTTGTTTTGACTGCTTCACACTCGTTCTTCATAAAAATCCTGTGATAACAATCAAGTTCAAAATTATCTATAATAATATTATCTCTGCCGGGAGCAATCTTTTCAAAGCTACCAATTGAAAATATTTTAATTTTTTGGTCTGGCTTTAAACTTGCAAATTGTGTTTGCAGATATTCATCATGTTGATACGGGTGCTCTCTTATATAAGAATATATTATTGGTTTCTTTATTCCTTCAAATACTGGCTCGTTGTGAGAACAAGCTACAGCAACATAATCACATTCATCTTCATTGTTAACGTACTGAACATCAACGAAACGATCTACCGATTCTAAATCGTAATAGTGTTTATGATGTTTATAAATTTTTATCATTTATCCTTTTGCAAACCATAATTTATCTTTAACTTTTTTCATACGCTCTTTAATTTTTTCCCATTGCTCCAATTCAATATCGTATTCAAAATTCTGTGATGTTTCGTTCACTTGTAGTTCTTTTGCACCATTTTTAAGATGAAAATTTCTGGCCATATTAGTTAATGGGGACAAAGTTACTAGTCTGTTTAAGTTACTAGATTGTTTTACCATCTTGTAAACTTCGTTAACTATCGCTCTTCCTCCGCCTCTTTTTCTAGCCCAAACGGTGTAGGCAATAGCAATATCACCTTGCACTCCGGCCCTATGTACAGCCTGTAGTTTTGCGTCTTTACTGAAATCTTCGAGCTCTTGAACAGTAGTTGGGACGTCATGGGTAAAAGCAAAACATATGATTGCAACTACTTCACCTTCCTCATCTTTAAGTCCATAAATCTTTCTACCATAGCTAGTTCTGAATTTAAGGTCTAGTTCTGGACGCACAGGATCTTCTGAAACGTCTATATCATCTAGTTGCTCTAGCCTGTAATTTGGTTTAGTCTTTTTATTCATTTTCATCACCTGTTATCCACGGCTCAATAACAGAAATAGCAAATAGATATTGATATTCAGACAACGGATGACCTCCCGGCATTTCGTTGTCACCTTTATCCATGCACCATTCCTTGAGTCCTGCCTTTTTATTATACAACCACCAGTAGTCCTTGTCTATCATTTTCTCTAGATGTTTAGTCATGGGGTAGTCTGTGTGAAATAAGTCATGATCCCATGCCTTGAAATTTAGTAATTCAATATCGTGATTAGCACAATATTCTTGTACCAAGAGAATCGATTCTAATGTTTTCATCATTTGATTTTCTCTGGTATGAAAACTCTTTATGTAATTTTTTACTAGGTCATTAACTATGTCACTTGGAGTATTCCATGTGTCGTAACCACCACCCGGCTTGATAAAACTACCGTGTGTACTACAATGCCACTCTCCTGTTAATATTTGATTTGTAAATCCAGCGTGTGTTTTCATTTTGTCATGTATCTGCATATACAATGGATGCTCTTGATTTACGTACAAACTGAACCTATTTGGATCACTCCAGCCAATAGCGACATGGGTTGGTTCATATTTTTCAATGCCTTTTATTACGTTACGTGCAATCAACTCATTGTCACTCGCCATCTCTGCAACAATGCGTGTACTTGATATCCAATCCTTGACATGGGTAGGCCATGCTTCATTTGGTTCTGTTAGGTGTGCTGTAAAACTATCTCCGCCTGCTAGTAATATTGGTATGTCTGTCATTACCATCTCCAAGGCAACATACTGAAGCCTATTAAGTTTAATACAAGTTCTGCTACAACAACAAAAATTAAACCACCACCTATTTGCCATGCCCACCATTTCCATCCTGTAAGGCTACGCGACCATTGTGCAAGTTTACTTTTATGTGCTTTATCATATGCACCAGTTTTATTACCAATTTTTTCTGCCCAGTAATTACCATCTAATATATTTTTTAACATTATAAATGGCCACAATATAATTTTAAGTATTTTCATATCAAATCTCATATGGCTCTATTGCAAGAGCTCTTTCTCTGTTGTGGATCAATTTATCTTTCACTGCCTTGAACTTTTCTTTTATTTCTTTTATTGGTGTCATACAAAATCTATAAATCTCATGTTCAACACTGTTATTGTAATTGAATATTTCATCGTACAATTTAAATCCATTATCTAAAAGAACATCATAGTATTCTTTGGGTTTGCCAACTCCGTAGTATAAAAAAAGCTGATAGTTAAGTATTGGTTTCCATGTTTTTTCTGTCATGAAAACAGTTTCGTTTTCGTGTGTTTCGTTTATTATATTTAAGTAAGCATCATTCATCACGTCAGGTACTACCTTGTCTTGCAATGCAAGTTGCTGTGAGTCTTTGTCTAATATAATTGGCTCAAAGTCTTTGCCTGTTGTGTTATAATTTCCAACCAAGCTAATATAGTTGTCCATTAATCCGTGATTCTTACAAAACTTAATAAACTTTAATCTCTTTGGTTTAACAGCACCATTTAAACAAATGAAATGCTTTGATCTTTCATCTATGAACTCAACCTTGTTATCAAATCTTTTTTGTTCTTGCAAAAAATAAAAACCGTAACTGGTGCGTTTGCCGATCAGTTCCTCCTGTACGTGTGGCTTACTTGCCCATTCCTTGTAGAGTTGATCAAAGTTAAAACTACCTAGTACCATCTCAACGTCAGCTGGATCAATGCTAAATTTTTTCAACATCTCGTGCATCTTATCAAACACGGTAATATTTTCATGTGTGCTTGAAGGGCCTGGCACATCTCCTTCTGCTAGTTCAACTATTTTTATTTTATCACCCTTTTCATAATTCCTTAATCTGTGTTCATCTAGTGGAAGTCCTTTGTTCAAGTCAGGTCTGTTGTTAGAAGCAGTGTGTCTGTAATATGGGTAATCAAAAATTATCATTTAAATATTTTTACTAGCTCTTCGTTGAATTGATGGAATCTATTGAATAGCGTTGCTTGATTTTGTATAGCAATCTTTAAACAATCTAAAGGTACACCGTCTTTGCTCATCTTTTCAATTGAATCTATTGCTTTTACCATTCTAAGTTCTGTGTTTGGTTCGCTGTCATATGATTCATCGATGTGAGGAGAAAATGTTTTGTAGCCAAGTAACTTCAGTTGTTTTAAGTATCCTGGTGTACTTAACATAACAAATGGGTGACAGTTTCCAATAGCCTTCACTAATTTTTCAGTCAAAAAGAAATGTGGATTGCAATCATCATGACCGCTGTGTGTTTCACTAACTAGACTCATGTAAGTATCCATGAATAGTTTTTTGTCATATGGATATCCGCTAAAATGTTTTCCGTAGTTGTCTTCCGAGTCAGCGTTATCATAACTTTGAGGCCACCACTCACAAAACTTTTTCCAGTCTTTTTCATTGATTATATCTTTGACTCTTTCGTAGTAATCTTCTTTGTTAGGAAACTTTCTAACATCTTCTTCGGTACGCAAAAGATTTATTATTCCGTTATCTATCAATCTTTTATTCCACAAATGTACAACGTGTCTTAATCTCATATACTTGTCTGGCTTGCCATTCATGTCTAGAAATGTACGTTGTGTTTTCTTTTGCAATGTATCTTTTGGATTACAGATATCTACTCCTTCACCGAGAAAAAATCTGTACACAAAGTCATATTCAAAATAAGGAACTACTGTTATGTCCACCGGATGCATATGAAGAGTGTCTAAATCTCTAGGAGGGCTATTGTAAAAATAATGAAACTGCTCCGGATCTATTCCGTAACGGTCCACACCGTCACGTGCAATCTTACTTTGCATAACAACATGATCGTCATGACCAAAAGGCACCTCACGCAAATAACAGATGGCAAGTTTAGCCTGTCCGCTTTGCAGATGAGGTATGATATGATGCATGGCTTCTGTTTGCCACAAGTCATCTATTCCTGTTCCATAACAAGCAATCTCATACCAGTACGGCTCGTCCTTTGGATCAGAATCAAAGTCAATGTCCGGCATTGGATATTTCAACAACCTTGATATACTTTCCATTTCCTCGTACTGACAAGGATTTATTCTTTTTATAATCATTGTATCAACTTACTAATAGATGGTAGTACAACTTGTCTAGCATAACTCTGATGCTGTTGTAGTGTGGGATGATTTCCTTCATCAAGATCTTTTTGTAGTAGGTTTGCGTTTTCTATACACCAGCTACCAAGATCCTCGAGCCAGACTGTGTTTTGTTTCAACACTTGTTCATAAAGTTGTTTACTGTACCTTGACATCTTATAGTTCTCCAGTTCTTTTTTCCACCAAAACATTATGTTTTGTATTTTTCTACTACTACAATAATACTGTACTCTGAGAATATTTTCAAGAGATTCCACAAGAGATTGTTCCTCTGAATAGAAATACTTGGCATATGGTTTTACAAAAAAATTGTGTATACTGTCGTTGGATCCTGGCTTAGATATGTTATTTCCGCCAGTCTTTATCCAGAATTCCTCCTGTTTAACAGCATCTTCATTTATCCGAGTATAGTCACCTGCCCAGTCCGGCCAATCCCCGCTTACAAGGTCTCTGTGTAGCGTATGCCGGTGGTTTATGTAGTAACTTCGCCTATGTATACCACTCCATTGACACACTAAAATAATATTGGATTCGTGCTTGTCCAACTCATGTATAACTGATCTGGCTATGTAGTCATTACCAGCCGCACACGAGCCCATGTTGATCAATTCGTATTCTTTGGCTACTTCACCAGCCCAGGTCATATCGTTGTTGTATGTAAATGAACATCCACCTGCTATTATTTTCATTTTAGATAGCTCCACAAATATTCAGCGTACTTGATATGTCCTTCATGGTCGCTGTGTTCTCCTTCTTTAAGATTTTTTGAAAAACTTTTAAATCTTCTGTCAGCTCTATTCATTTTTAATTCATTAATATAATTAACTAGTTTTTGCACATCGGGCCTGAATGAAGTTTTAATTAAATGATCTTCACCAAATGCAAAACCAAAAACGTAATTAAATTTATTCTGTTTACAGATATTATGTAATACTATCATAGTTGTCCAAAGGTCGTATAATCCTTGATCTTCATCAAAGGTCCATTTGAATAATTCTCTGTGCCTGTCCTGTCCATATGGAAATACAGGTATGTATTTGCAATAAGTACTATCAGATTCATATTGATCCCACGCTGTAAATCTTGTTATTTCTGTGAAACAAAAAACAATTTTATCTTTCTCTTTTATTTTACCGTGTGTTAAATCCTCCATGAAGTCATGATATATTCTTAAATTACTGTTGCCCGGTTTACCTCTGTTTATAAAAGTTTCGTGACAACGTATGCCTAGATGATTAGGATAAGGTATTTCTCCATCTTTTAAATCTGACCCGTAGGTCCACGAATCACCATAGCAATGAATCATTAAATGAAGTCCCCTCTCTCGTTCCAATATAACTGCCATATTGCACTGTATCTTTCAAAGCCAGGCTTGACTTTGTAAACTTCATGCCAAGTTGTGTCATCACAACCTAGTGCATACAGACAATTCTTTTTGTATGGATAAGAGATTACTGCTTCTGTAGGATGATCTTTGTAAAAAGCATCATATTCATCACCTTGTTTATCTGGGTTGACAGCGTTGGTCATATTCATTTTTCTTTCAGGTTGTAAACTTCGGTGTAAGGTTATTCCATGATGGTCGTCAGCCTGCTCGGCCATGAAAAGTTGTGCATAGCCTACAATAAAACTACCGCCATCTTGGTGTGGTGGCATTTCATAACCTTCAACATCTTTTACGATCATTCCTTCAACATATGCAGTTTTCATGACATCATCTTTGGTTGCTTTAGGATATTGATAGACAATGCTAGGCCAGAATACATCGATCAACGTTGACTTCGTATTTTCATCAATTAGTCCGTTTGTTATTTGTTCATGATAATCGCTGTGTCCTAAAGATACAGAGGATCTACAACTATCTCCCACGGCAGTAAATTCACTTACGTTTTTCATGTCAATTAACTTTTGATACTGCTCATCGGTTAAAAAATTTTCAATCCAGTAGTGTGGAAATGGATTGTTTATTGGATTTGTAAATTTATCTTTTTTCATCTTTAAACCAATCTATGTATAGAACTTTTCGTGTTTCTGTTATGTTATTAGTATTTACACCATGCCATTCCTTGCCAGTGAAAGGAAATACACAACAACTATCGTATATATTTTTTACATAAACAGCTTCGTTGTAAAAGTTATCTTCTTTGTCATGGACATATATTCCTGCATTTTCTTTTTTGTTTAAGAACACTGTCATATGTAACGCAATTTCATTATCGTGCGTGTGTGGACCCAAGTCCCAATCTTTTTGACACTCTGCATAAGCCACTTGAGGAATGTTCTTAAATTTTATTGTAGGATACAAAACCTGCATAACATCTCCAACTGCTTCAAGGTCAATATCATATTTGTCAAGAAAGATTCTATAGTCAATGAAGTATTGTTTACGTTCTCCAACTTCTGTACAATGAACGTCTAATAAGTTATCAAATTCTTTGTCAAAGAAAAAGCCAAACCATGATCTCATGTTATTGTAATCAGGTGTTGTTTGATTTATTCTATCAATTATCTTTGTTGTCGACATACTCTTGGCTTCCTGGATTTGCTCCTTGCGGCTTCAACACCCAACCTTCTTCATTAGCTCTCTTTTCTAATTCTTGCTTATGAATTGCTCCTTTGGTTGCGTCACCATCAAATAAACCAACTGGTTTTGTTTCTGTCTCTGGTATGCTAACAAACCATCTTTGTAGATCTTTGTGCTTGAATGTATCTAAAAAGTTCTTGTCTCTTCTTTGATCATATTGTGTATAAAAAGTTTTAAAATCTCTGTGTCTTGATATTTCGCTCGATGTGTTTGCGTGTCCTGTTTTGACAACTCTAGTGTATTCTATTAATCTTCGTATGCCATCGATTTCCATGTCATGCACTAACGGATTCTTATGATTATCCTCAATCCATTTTTCTAAGGCATCTGCTCTTTCATTTCTAATATGGTCAGGCAATGTAACTATACTTTGAAAACTTGGAAAACGTAATATGTTGAAACTCATTGTAGGAAAATGTTTACCATAGGTTTCTTTTAAGTTAACCATCTCGTCCATGAACTCAGGCATAGAAAATAATGCCAATGCAGGTATGGTCATCATCATATGAAACTCACGCACATTGCCTTCCTGTAAAAACATATGAATATTTTTTAACCATGTGTCCCAGTGTAGTCCATCTCTGATATATTCTGCGTGTGTACCAAATGCTTCATTTGATGTGTATAAGTCAAACTGTTTGAAACTGTGTGTGGCATCTACCAGTTTTTTCATTAGCTCCGGTTTAGCTCCTAGGTTAGAGTTTACACTGAACCTTACGTTACAATCTGGATTGTTTTGCCACCATTCAATTAATCTCCAGAAGTCTTGTGACATAGTTGCTTCTCCGCCTGTCACTCTTAATTCTTCTAACGTGTCTTTTAGTTCAGCGTCCCACCATTTAAAGAAAGCATCTATGTAAGGATTTCCTTCATTCTTTTTTCCGTATTTCATTGCCCAAGAGCCGTCTTGTTGAAACGCTCTTGCACCATCTGATACTAAATTTTGATAGGATCCATTTTTCTTAATATCGTTTTGCCATTGCGTAGAGAAACTTGCGTTGCAGTAACTACAAGCAAAATTACAATTGGCATCAAAGGCAATTTCCAATGTTTTTAGTGGAACATCTTCTGTGAAACTGTATTTTGATTTACATAGATTTAAATCTTCTTGTTTATATATTACACTTTTGTAAGTTCTGTCTGATACGTAATTTTTACCTAAGTCTTCAACTTTCCAACAGTAATCACACTCCTTTGGTCTTTCACCATCGAGCATTTGCTTACGTACCATTTTTTTATATTTGGTATTGTGTATGGCTTTGAAATTCTTTTGTACTTCTTCTACGGGTATTTTGTGTGCGGGTGGGTGGTGACAACTGGCAGTCGATCCTGAGTTCAACCATATGGTCGCATTGTACCATTTTGCTCCACAAAAACTTGGAGATATCTTGTCAATGGTTCTGTCACGCCACTGCTGATACGACTCATCTTTCTTTTTATCAATTCCCATTATTTTCTTTTACCAGGCTTGTTAGTCCTATGATCGATCTGACCTTTTCGTTTCTTCTTGTGTTTTTTCTTGTTGCTCTGTCTCTTCTGATCTCCAAGAAGTTTTTTAATTTTTGCAAAAGACTCTTCGTCCATGCCATCGAATAATCCAGCCATTAAACTATACCGTTCCACGGACCGTACTCGTCCTTGTCCTTTTTCTTTTTAGGTTTTGAAACTAGTTTGAAGTTTAATAACTTTCTTTTTCCTGCACTAGTAATGACAACAGGTTGGCCATCTTCCATTTTTATTTCTTTAATTGTTTTTACACTGTTACGGAATTTACCAACTGCTATCTTGTCACCAACGCCAATAGTTACTTTATAGTTTTTCATTATGTTCCTTTGTGTGTTTGATAAAATTCTGCTAGTTCTGGAAAAACTTTAACGAAGTCTTTGCCACGTCTACGATCATATTCGTCAATATAATTTACAAAATCTTTTCTCACTTGTTGTATATTTAACCGTTCTCCTGGGTTTGGTCCAGCGGCCACGTACTCCTGAAAACGTCTTAATTTAGCTATTTCAAAGTCAAAAAAGCCCTTATATGGGTTGTCATGTGTTTCTGCATTGTCACGCATCACTGTTACTGCTTTATCCAGCATTTTTGAATATGTAGGATCTGCAACCACACCACTGAGATATGAAGGATGTCTTAATATTGCTGTGTCTATGGTGATAGGAACTCTTCTGTTATCACTGTAAAATTCTCTCTTAAGAGGATGAATAACATCTAATAATTTGTGTAGGTTTGGTAAACTTAATAAGCCTGTTGTACACATAACAGTAACTTTAGTAAATGGCAACTCTTCAAGAACTCTGCAAATATTATCATACCATTGATTAAAGTTTAATCCATCTCTGATATATTCTGCTTGTTCACCAAATGTGTCTACTGACGTGTAAAGTCTTGTCAATCCAATCTTTCCATCAAGGGTAATCCTTTTCATTTTTTCAATATACTGATCAAATAATTTGTCAGGAACACAACCGTTAGAGTTAATTGCTAGTTCTAATTCTGGTCTAGGATTGTTGTTAATGTAATCTAAAACTTTAAATGTATCTTTAGTCAGTAAAGGTTCTCCACCTGTTATTCTTAAAACTTTTAAAGTTTTATACAGATCAGGAAACCATTTCCACCATGCTTCTACATAAGGATTATGTTCTCTATGAGGTATTGGTAACTTGCCTTGCTTTCTTAACCAATGTAAATTATTAAAGTTGTCACTAGTTGGATATGCTCCTTCTGATTGTATTTCTTCCATCCACGAACTGCTAAACGCAGGACTACAATAAGAGCATTTTAAATTACAAACATTACTGAAACTAACTTCTACATATGTTGGATTAACATTCTCAACACCAACCATTTTAGCTGTTTCTTCGAGATAAGGTTTGGCCCAAGACTCGTGTGATTTTGAACTTCTATCACTGTAGTGTTCTGGTCCTAGGTCTTCCACGTTCCAACAATATTGACATTCAGGCGGTCTTACACCTTTTAACATCAGTTCTCTTTGTGATTTTTTAAATTCTGTATTGTGTAACGCACTAGGATTATTTTTCAATTCTTCTAAAGGTACTTGGTGTGTACGTGGGTGGTGACAGCTATGCGTGTGTCCATATTGTAAATGTATTGTTGACTGATACCATTTGGCCAAACAGAACGATGGTGATACAGCGTTTAACTGGTCTCTTGTTTGTTTGATCTTAGGTACTTCATCAGTCATTATATCATTTCTGTAGCGATGATAGTTGTCTCATCAACACGTCTAGTCCAACCTTTTCCGAACGTATCAAAGTTTTTCAAAGATTCATAATATGATTGTCTTTGTTTTTGATATTCGATTATGACTTCAGCAACACCGCCAACTTCTTCTTCGTAGATGCCTAGTGCTTGTAAAGTCATAGGTCCAATACCTCCGTCCACTGTTACTCCTATCATTTTTTGTATCATTTTTGCCGCCCTTCCTGGCCCGGCATTCACAGCAAAGTCAAATATACATAAATCTAGTCCGGTTGGTAAGCTATCGCCTTTGACTCTGTCCCAATAATTCTTTTTATAGATTGGAGCAACATCTTCTACTGTTAGATCTTTCATATCTTTGTTTCCACCCCATTCTTCGTAAACTCTTTTTGTAACGCCTAGATTAGTTTCTCCACCCGGATCTTTTGGATGATTTACATAACCACCTTCATGATGTAATATAATTTCTAAACATTTTTGAAAATTTGACATTTGCTCTCTCCTACACAGTCTTGTAAATTATTCTTCCATTATCATCTTTTTCAGTAACTAATGTGCTTCTTGGAGGATTGTAGTAAACTTTTTTAAAGAATTTACTGCCATCTGAATCCAGTTCCGCTAAAGGTATTTTTAGTTTTTTTCTTAGTTCGTCACCTAGTCTTTCTGACTCAATATTTAACTTCGCATAATCCCATTTGTATTTAGATTTTATACAGTATTCTTCTCCACCTTCGAATCTAGGTGCAACTTCATGATTAAAATATTCTGTGTGCCAGTTAAAGTCTCTTACATTTACGTGATCAAAACTCGAATCTAAATTAGTAAGATAACAGCCTAGTCTAGCACCGTATATAGCCCAAAGTCCGTTCTCAACATCTGCACCTACGCTGGCCCATATTAACAATCTATAAAAGTTTTTATTGTGCAGGCTCTTTTCAAAATTATCTGGATCGACTTTATATCCTCTGTCTAAAGACATCTTGACACCTTCTCTGAATCCTGCTCTATAGGCTTGATATGGTGTCGCATTGTTCATGACATGACTGTATGCATCGTTAAATTGTACGTAATTTAAATCCCAACAGAAGTCAACTTTAGAACCTTCATCTTCGGCAATTTCATGCGTCTTCATGTTTAATACATAATCTACAGGCCAACATTTGATTCCACCGTTGCCGTATATCAATCCATTGATACTATTGACTCCAGACCAACTAATAACTGACTTGTCCAGGTCTACGTCTGACTGTGAAAAGTCTATAACAGTATCAAAGAATTTTTGATCTACAATGTTATCTCCGTCAACGCTGATAAATCTATCTGTTTCTGATGCTTCAGCACAGGCTTTGTGTGCCGCATCTGATCCAAATACACCGTGTGTACGTTTTGCCCATGGACATATGCTTTTTAAATTTGCATAGTTTTCTTCCATATTTGGTTCATCAAAACTGATATAAAATATATCAATATCAGTCACATCTACTATTTTACTCATTTCTTTTCCTTATTGATATTCTTTATATGCATACTCATTGTAAATTCTTTTTGTGAATACACACTGCTTATAGTAATTAGCCTCATAATTTGCTTCTATTTTTTCTTCGAGCAACAACTGTAAAACAGGTATTCTTTTGTGTAATACAAGATTGTGTGGATCGTGATCTTCTGCCAAGATGAAATCTAAGTATTGATGTCCTTGGATATCTATATGCTGTAAAGAACTTTGTCCAGTAATTTTATATTTTTTCTTAAGATATTCTCTAAAATTTTCTTCTATCTCGATAGTTATTTTTTTATCTTTTGTATAATTTTTTACAATGATCTCTCCACTTTCTTTTTTTGGAATCTTGTACAGTCTATCATCAAGTAAGTTTACTGATATGTTTGTTTTCTTTAATTGTAAACTAAACTTACTTTGCTCCGGATCTTTATCGACGTAATACATAGCAGGATTTTTATTTCCTTCTATGAAGTCAATCACATCATTGTATTCTACTTCAAAGTAGTTTTCTCCTAACAATGGTTTGTTACGTACTATACCTTTGACATCTCTTGTTTCAAGATCAAATAATACATATCTAGTAGTGTCAGACATTACAGATCCTCCAGATCCTGTAGGTGCGTATCTAAGGCCGAGGTAGCTACCTGCAATTCAATTATGTAAAGTACCAATGATAATCCGAACATGAGTAAACTACCGATAAAAGTTGCGGCAAACATAAAAACGTCATCTGTGTAAACAAAATACATTGCTATCAAGTTTGCTATAAAAGCCAATGCGGCTAAAGTAGAAGTTGCACGATTCAGTGTAAGTCTTTTTCTTAAAGCATCTATTTGCAACAGATATCTGTTGGTTGCTTTATCTTTACGTGTTAGTTTTTTTGCAATAACTTCGTCGTGTATTTTTCTAATCAGTGCGGCCATCGACATATACCTGTTACCAAAAGATATCATCATTAATGGTATTGCAGGAAACAAAGCGGCCGGCAGTAAAAACATATATTCCATTTAAATTCCTAATTTATTCTCCAGTTTGACAATTACGTCATCAGTTAAAAAGTTTTTATCTCTATAATGAACTGGTAAAGTTTGATTATAATTACCAATCCTTAATTTACAATCAGTGGAGAAATAACTTGCAATATGTTTAGTCCAATCTTCACTGTATTGTTTTGTAAACCCTTGGCACTGTGTTTTCATATGCACAAAAGTTGGATAAGATATGTGTTTATTACATATCTCGTCACCTATTCCTAGTATCTTGCCTGCCAGAGCATACACTACATCTGCACTCAAATTTGACTGTCTTGGGGGAATCAAGAAGTCCTCCTTGAACGTATCGTAGCTTCTAAATATATGTTCTACTAACTTAAAGTATTCATACACTTTATCGCTATTCTTGTTAAAATGAAAAAATGCAGTGTATACATCTGGAAGTTTGTTATGGATAAAAGTCTGCCTGTAATTTTTCGTATCACTGTCTTCGTGACGAAATGTTTTTACATTACAGCATGACGTTATGTCTCTGGTTGAAAAGTAATCCCACCAATGACCCACATCTTTTGTAAACAGCATATCACAATCAAGAATCACAGTATGATCATATGGCGTGATATGGTAGTATTTCCATTTATTATTGATTTTCCATTCTGATAATTCCGCATCATCTTCAAATGGAATATCAATAATATTGTCAAAAACTGTTTTGTACTTTTCAGGTACCACAGTATTTTTATCAACGGCTATACTTAACTTACGAACTTGTTTTTGTGTTATAGCGATACTCATAGCTAAAGCATAGGCCATTCTTACGTAATCATGGCTACTGTTTTGTGCAATAACTAGATAGCCTTTGCTCATATGCTTATGGCTCCTTTAGGCAAACACTTAAATTCTATACTTCTCCAACTGCCATCTTCTGGCAAACTTTCATGTTGATTTTGAGAAACTATACATTGTTCTCTTGTGTTAAATTCATCTACTGTTTGTGATACACAGCTGACTTCTGTGCAAACTGATAACAATAATATCCAGATAACTTCCATTATGCTACTCCCTTTAATTTTTCAATGTACTTTTTTAATTCTTTGTCAGCAACATCATCTGGTATTTCATCTTTGTAAAAAATTTTGTAACTGTCACTGCCATACTTTCCTATTCCATGCAAATCTGATGCTTCTTTGTAATCCCAAGTAAGAAATTGTTCGCTCATCTTTCTTATTCTTTTTGTCCTCACATTCCACATACCTAACGGTCTTAACATATTTTCCTGTGTCTTTACTCTACCTCTTAGGAATGCTTTTGGGTTTGGATATTTTTTAAATAGTTTTGGTAATATTTCTTTGACTTGTTTTCTGTAAGTCAAATTGAGGCACATAACCCCAACCATGTGTTGCCAAACTGTTTTCACTTGCTGTTGCACCATTAAATCTTCACGCATTGGTTTCATTTGTTTTGTTCAATCATTTTATCAGATAATCTGTTCAATGCAAACTTATTCATCACATGAACATTTGTATTTTCTGTTTTACAAAGTATGTAATCACCTTTTCTTCCTGTTTTTTCTAGCAGGAATTTAAAATTATTTCCATTTGTGCAGTCTATCATGTCATCGATACTGCTACAGTGTTCTAAGTACGGAAGAGGTAATCTTGATACTAAATTATTGGATTGCATTCCATTAAACATATGTACTGCTATGCTGAAAGCATGATCGTTCCTGAAGTTTGGTTCAATAAAATCATATAACATAGAATAGTAAGGCCATTTAATTTGTATATTTTTAACAAGATCAAAAAACATTTTATTTTCTGGAGTCTTTCTAAAAAATACAACAGTCGCCCAATAAAAATTAATTGATCTGTCTGCAATTTTTTTAAACTCATTCATTTTTCTATTTGTAAAGATATCGCGTGAGTCCGAGTTTATCTGCAAGTCATAATCTAAGTTCCAACAATTATCTAATACGTTGTTCCCAATCATGTAATCAACATCTATCAACAGAGTTTCGTCGTATGGTGAAAGTTCATATGCATCACCTCTATTCAAGTTGTAAAATTGTTCAACTTTTTTTGTGTAGCTGGTATCATGATATCTTTTAGCATTAGAAGTTCTTCTTCTTTTAACAACCTGTATATTGTCTATCTTGCTTTTTATAAATTCTTTGTCATAGCTCTTCTCCAACCAATTGACAGTTCCTTCATCGGTTATCAAAGTCACGTGATTATTTTTTAAATGTTTTTTGATCAGACAAGCATTAGCCAAAGCTATTTTGCCATAGTCTATGGTCCTGTTGTTGTGACCAAATAATAGTACACCCCGGCTCATGACTACTCCACCAGTTTACTTACTTTTCTCTTATTGGCTAACTCTTGGTGTTGTCTGTGATATTCATTAACAGCCTCAAACCAACGGCTGGTTATTGTGTCATGAAAGTCTTGCAAGTTCTCTATTTCGATGGGCGTTTGATTTTGATCTAGTATTACCATAGATTCTTTACCCTGAGATACAAAACAATCAATAAAACTGATCAGTGTTTGATCAATTTTAAATAATCCTCCGTTGAATGCAAAGTTCAAATTGGCTTCACATTGTTCTTTGAGTCTTTGTTTTTGATTGGCCAGTGTGGCCCTATAATTAGCAAATTCGAGTGCTTTTTCGATACGTTGGTCCATAAAAAAATCCCCTGTTGTATTATATTACAACAGAGGACTATAAAAAGTCAAATACTTTTTTAATTATTATTAGCCTGCACTTATTTCAGTTGTTGTACTGAAAGATGGGCTAGCCACTTGTACGAATGATGCGTTGTCCGCCTTATCGAATGTTACTGTTGATGTTAAAGTACCATCGATTGAGTCTGTACCAGTATAGGCTTGTCCTTCATTTGGTGCTGTACCTAGTGCACCACCTGTGAAAGTACCTGTTTCTGCTACGTGATCGTCGTTCAAGTTAATCGTGAATGTTACCACTGCACCTGATACACTTGCTTTGATGTCTAAATCGTTAGCTGTGTAGTCAGCTGTGCTTGACGTTGTATTCAAGATTTCAGCCGCTGAACCCGTTAGTTGGTGAAAACCTCTTGATCCATTCGCACCGTTACCACCCTGTGACGAACCGGAAATTGCAGTTCCGTTTGCCGACATTGTGACTGTACCTAGATCTGAGAACAAGTTAGTCCATGATGTATTCTGGTTACTTGATGTTCCACCTGATCTTGCGAATGTCATTTTGATTTTACCACCTGAGTTGAAAAAGTGTCTTGCCGCGTTTGCTGATGCATACGTAACTGTAAACACGTGAGACACGTTTGTTGTCCACGCTGTTGATCTAGTTGATGTTACACCTGCCACGCCTGTTGACATATTTCCGCCCGATGCGTTTAATCTGTTTGTATCAGTTAATGTGATATCTGCTTCTAAGTTTGATAACGGAACGATGTTTCCACCTGTCGATACCGAGTTAGATGCATTAGTTAGTGTTGTTCCTTGGTGATTGGCCGCTTTCTGTAAGCCCGATAGCAAACTGTTCCAGTCGGAAGCCTGAATTGTGCCTCCTGCTGATACAGTTGATACCTCACTTAAACCGTAGCCTTTATCACCAGTTCCTGTGCCGATTACAGCATTAACGTTTGATACAAAGTTATTGTAATCCGTTGCTGTAATGACGTCTCCTTGTTGATAAGCCATTTTATTTTACTCCTATTGCAATAGTTATTTTTTGAACCTCTTCCGAAGTCTTATCTACTAGAGCACGACCAAAGGTCGCTTTCCAGTCATCTGTTGAATTGGCCTTGACAGCAACGCCTGGAATGTCACTGCTGACCAATCTGTCTCCCTTTGCCACTGGTCCCTTGACTTTGCAAGGCACCCTTCCAGAAAATGCAACAAAAGGATGAGTGGAATCATCTTCGCCACCATCGTTCATTCTAAACGCTGGATGCTCGGAGATAACTCCAAAAACGGTTTCATCTGCCCTTTCGGCAGTTTTTGTAATCTCTTTTTCACCACCTAACGCAATAACAGTACCTGGTTCCAGTGCTTCATCAGATTCAAATCTTTCAGCTATGTCGGCGTATTTTGCCGAAGTGGAAACACCATATATGGTATTGTACCTTGCATTTGTGGCTCCTAAATTTATTGTGTTATTTGCAGTTGGTTTTAAATCACCTGCGTGTGATTGTGCTGTAGTCTTGGTCAATATCATTATGTCATCTGAAGTATATGATATTGCCGCGTTAGCATTGTCTTTAATTCTGTTTGCCGCTGATTCTTCTGCGTCAGTTAAGAATGTATCTCTAATGTTCATTCCTGCTACTAGTGA
>CESW01028322.1_pt1 | contig 32330 bp, 28 predicted proteins | sample 531171 | NCBI WGS metagenome assembly CESW01 (sample SAMEA2621859, study PRJEB7988) | marine metagenome | biome: marine biome (ENVO:00000447); feature: surface water layer (ENVO:00002042); material: "saline water (ENVO:00002010), including plankton (ENVO:xxxxxxxx)" | depth 5 m
GAAGTTTTCATAAAAAAAGCGTAAGGTTTGGGGTCAAGTTAAAATGACGAATCATGCCTCACGTTTCACGAAGGGGCAGGTTATGAACATCGACTCGGCCGCCAATTCATCCGTTTTCCCGTCTTCCTGTCTTCCCGTCTTCGTGCCGTTGAGCATTTCGGCCGAGCCTGAAAGCCACGATCTGCGACAGAGGTCAATTTTCACCCTTCGAAGTCACTCAAAGCGACATGCCTGGCATCACAAAACGAGGAAATACAAAATGGCGATGAGCTGCTTGCTCCGTGGGGACCCATCTATTCTGCCGACGATTTTGTAATTCTTATCCTTGATGGTGTTGCCATCGAGGCGGCCTACAATGTTGTAGTTCCCATCTTTCACCAGTTTGCCATCGAGCCGACCGATGACATTGTAATTGCCATCCTTGATCTGATCGCCATCGATTCGGGCAATCACCTTGTAGTTGCCGTCTTTGATTTGGTCACCGTCAATGCGCGCAAGGACTTGGTAATTTTCATTTTTCACAACGTTGCCGTCAATCCGAAGGCGCACGTTGTAGCTGCCATCTTTCACCAACATGGCCTGAGACATGGCAGTGACGCTGCCGCAACAAAGGAGGAAGCAAACACAAAGCGTTCGGATACCTATGGCGCTGAATACCATGGCCACAATTTACGAATGCCCCCCCGGCATCCCATCCCGACATCCCATTCTGTCTAAATCGAGGAATGTATCTGCTAGGATTTTTACCCTAAGTCACATTCCTCCCCAAACGCGGTGAGCAAGAGCAACAAATCGTTCGTACCTACTGTGCCATTGGCATCCAAGTCTCCAGGGCAAGTTGCTTCAGGAGCCGTGTCATTGCCGTCGTCAATGGCATCTTCCTCGTAGGCTGCGATGGCGCGCTCAGCAACTTCAGATCCGATCATTCGGCCACGGATGTCGTCCATGGGAGGGTGAATTCCACCCCAAATTCGACTCAAAGCGCACTGGTCTGCTGCATCCCTGTATGTTGCCCATTGCAGGGTAAATGACTCGGTGGGACCGGATTCAAAGGCCAAAAAATTGTTGGCCTCCACCTCGTAGGTGCCTAAGCCGCCAGGGAAGTATTCGGACCCAGTGGCGTACGCGAGCACTTCCGCTGCAGCTCTTGAGAAGGTCGAGTGGCCGCTGACGTAGCCCGCAAATGGAGGTGTCACGAAAGTGGGGCGCTGATAGGGCCACCACGAGCAACCTGTGCGCCATTCGAAGGAAGGAATGCCCGTCTGGGGATTGGGCACCCATTGATGGACTTTGACCATGCCAAGAGCTTCAGGCTGGCTGTTTAAAATGGGGTCTCCCGCTTCAATGATTTCAAATACATTGTCAATCAGTGGAATACCCTCCAAATCAAAATTGCCCATGGCAGGATCTGTGCATTGCCCCTTGGCAAGCATATAACGGATGGCTGAAATGGGTCTGACAAAATCGTAGTACCCTTTGATGCTCCAAGCAGCGATGGCCGCATCGTGCATGGTGCCCCCCAAAAGACGGTATGCCCTCGCCAACCAAGCACCGTGTTCCATGGGTTCTCCACGACCGTTCCAACGCCAGTCGAAGTCAGGGTGTGATGTGGCATCGTTGAGGATGGTGAACCAGTGACCGGGGGGCGTTTCTGAGTCCGGGCCATCGGCCCAAAATTCTGCAAGCACCCGAGTAAAGTCCCCTCTGTACACCATTTCAGCCTCGTAAGGCTCTCCGGTGATTGGGTTGAATGCATGTCCAGGACCGATGTCTCCTCCCTCAAATTGCCTGTAAAGGTGATCTGGGAAGGTGGGATCTGCATTGAGATTGCCGACACTCCGCGGGCTGATGTCCACCACCACAGCATCATCCACATTGAGCTGCGTTTGCCAACGAGCGACCAATGCAAAACCAGTTTGCCAATTGTACAGACTTCCATCTGCTTCTCCGAGGAGTTTCGGTGGTCCAGGGTCAAAGTAGACGGGGTAGACGCACCCGTCGCGATTGAGGAAGCTGACGTCGCTGTTCTGCAATGCAAAGGGCGAAACATTTCCCCAATTGGCGCCGCTGAAGGGAACCACATCTTCAAACGTTTCGTTTCCCGCTTGGTCTACAAAGCTTCCACCGAACGAGAGGGGTTGCCAGCGATTGGGGTCGTCCAAAGAAAAATCGCAAGGCCCTTCTTCTGTGACATCGAGCGGGTCATTGGCGGGGACGTAACAGGTGTTGGCGTAGTCATTGATTTGATTGGCTCCATCATTGAGGTAAGCCTCATTGATGGCATTGGCAATGTCAAACCCAAAAACTGCCGCTGCCGAGCCGTTGAGGAGCACGTTGGGAGTTGTGCCAGTCGTACTGACGAAAGCCGCATTCAGCGCCGCTGCGGTTTCACTCCAGCCGGGAGCGGCTGCATAACGCAACGCAATGAAACGATACGCGTATGTGGCCATCATGTCACGGTACTCGTCAGTATTGGCGGTCCACGTCCCAATTAATTCCGGGATGCTGGGCCAAGTGACATTGCCGTCAGCCGAAGTGCCGTCTTGACCTTCAGTTAGCAGCTGAAGCGCATATTGCCCGGTGCTGAAATGGTGCAAGTTTCGAGCGTGAACATTTGGACGGGCAAGGTCATTTCGAATGGCCTCAAGCAACAGCTCATTCCACTGTTGTACGGGCGGTTCCGTGGCTTGACTCCAACTGGAAAGACTCACAGTCATCAAGGCGAAACACAAGGTTTTTGACAACAACAACTTTTTCATTCAGTGCTAACATCCTGAGAGGGTAGAAGGTTTAAGCAATTGCACAAATTGCACCGAAATCGGAATGGAGGTCGAATTTTTGCGAATGGTGTGCATTCTGCGCTGTGAACGGTGGCCCTGATGTGGCGGCGCAGTCAATGAACTTATCTCGCCACGTCCACGCTGATTTTCGCGGCGATTGCTTTGGCGCGTTGGACCAAATCCTTGACGTCGTCGCCTGTTTCTCCGTATGTCACAACCACCGCCATGCGACGGAAGGGACGCACGGCTGGTTTGCCAAAGATTCTGACGTCGCTCATGGGCTCTGCAGCTGCTTCGATCAGTCCGCGAATCACAGGTGCTTTGCCAGCGTGGCCAGTCATCGTTTCAGATGCCAAAACGACAGCGCTCGCGCCAGGCCTCATCTGGTCGATGGATTGCACCGGCAATCCGAGTACAGCTCGGGCATGAAGCTCGAATTCCGAGAAGTTTTGGGTTCCAGCAAGGGTGACCATACCCGTGTCATGCGGGCGAGGAGAAAGCTCCGAAAAGTACACCTTTCCTGGTCGTCCGTCTTGCGGATTTTGGATGAAGAATTCCACGCCCCAAATTCCACTTCCTCCAAGCTCTGCTGTGACCGCCGCAGCCATGTCTTGGGCTTTGGATTGCAATTCCGGCTCCATGACGGCGGGCTGCCAGCTCTCTTGATAATCTCCGCGCTCCTGCCGATGTCCGATGGGTTCACAAAACAGGGTGTTGCCACTGTTTTGCGTCAAAGTAAGCAGGGTGATTTCGTAATCGAAGTCAATAAAAGCTTCTACAATGATTTCGGCCAAGTCGCCCCTCGATCCCTCGAGGGCGTATTCCCATGCTGCATTGATGTCGGCCTCGGTTTTGATGACACTTTGACCTTTGCCCGAACTCGACATCAAAGGCTTGACAACACAGGGCATGCCGATGGCCGCCACGCCATCTTGAAGTTCTGAAAGAGAGCTGGCGTAACGGTAGGGTGCGGTTTTCAAACCCAGGTCTTTCGCTGCCAGGTCGCGTATGGCTCTGCGATTCATGGTGAAATGGGCAGCCTTTGCTGAAGGGATCACCTGAATGCCCTGCCGCTCGTAGTCGTAAAATTTCTCGGTGCGAATGGATTCAACTTCAGGAACCACCAAGTCCGGTTTGTGCTTGGCGACGATGGCGTCGAGGGCATCTCCATCCAACATTGAGATGACTTCGTATTCGTCGGCAACATGCATGGCTGGGGCGCCGGGATACGAGTCAACGGCGATGACGTGCTGCCCGAGCCGTTGCAGGGCAATGACCACCTCCTTGCCAAGCTCACCCGAACCCAGGAGCATCACTTTTTTATTCATGAGTGCAAGGTAGTTCGGACCTTTCGGCCACACCTAAAACAAAGGTGCTGTCGATGTTGAAAATGACTTGAAGGCGTCAGCGAATTGCGATGGAGCTTTCAATTTGTATGCGCATGTGCCTCGGTTCCCAAATCTTCATCGGGTGGCAGACATGAAATGAATGGAGGCCACCTCCAATTCAAATGGTTGGGCGGTTCCATCGTATTTCATGAGTCCAATTCTCAACACGTCGCCCAATTCTTGACTCGGGGCCACATTTCGAAGGTCCCCCATTTGGGCCTGGCTCCATGAGAAATCTTCGACATCAATCACCACATCTTGCCAATCATCGTTGGGGTTGAAAGATGTGTAGGCGTAAGGCATCCACCAACGTTGCGATGTTTCTAAAGTCATTTTAAAGGGGCCACCATTGCCGCGGCACCTTATGATTGCTCGATTCATGGCTCGCAGATCGTGGTGTTCCCAAGGTCCTCGGATGGATGCAAATCCTCCATTGTTTTCAAGGCTTGTCTGCCCTGACCAAAGCATGACCGTGTCTTTCCATGCAATTTCTCCCTCTGACAAACCTCCCATGACGCCATCGTTGATTGCTCGCCAAGGTTCGACCATTGAGGAGCCAAAATCGATGTGCTTGTTCTCAGTCGACATCGCTGTTGAAGGTGATTGTGCGCATGACATCACGAGCATTGCCGCTGCTGAAATTCCAACAAAGACAAACGAGTTAAAAGTGTGATGAGCCATGGACAACAAACACCTCGATTCTGCACAGGTTCAAAAGAATTGCGTGCGACGTGTTCTTTTGAATCAATGAAACGCACACGACAAGAATCCTGTAACGTTTGTTGTCCTGTGCTTGGTCATGAGGCACCAACTTTTAGTCATGGCTAAATATTTATTTAGTCGCAACTAAAAATAAGTTTCGGGGTTCTACTTTTGTCTTTGATGAAATATGTTTTGGTGCTTCTTTTTTTGGGCTGCTCACCTGTGGTGGAATTGAGGGCTCAGTCGCCTTGCACACTTCATGTGACAGATGGGGTTGTGGACGTTCCCGGTGCCACAGTGTGGCTCAATGGCCGGCCTGTTGGTTCGACCAATGCCCGCGGCGAGTGGATGTGGCCAAGTGGGGTTGGGCGCCTTCGGATTGAAGCATTGGGATACAAGGTGCTGGAAGTTGAAGGTGATGAAGGTTGCACAACCGGCAGGCAAACAGTTCGGCTCTCAAGTCTGGCATATGAATTGGGTGGAGCGACTGTGGTAGGCAGCATGAGTCCTACACGGTTGAAGGAGAGCCCCATTCGAACAGCGGTCATCTCAGGCTCTTCGCTAAGTGACGTTCACGCTCAAGACTTGGTCGAATCTTTGGATTTCACGACCGGTGTGAGAGAGACTGTGGGATGTGGGGTATGTGGAACCAACAGTGTGTATCTGAATGGAATGGAAGGAGCTTACAGTTTGGTTTTGTTGGACGGTGTGCCCTTGTTGGGTGGTCTGGCGTCTGCATATGCTTTGGATGGGATTCCTCTGAACATGGTTCAACAAGTGGAGGTCATTCAGGGTCCTTCGAGTGCTCGTTTTGGAAGCCAGGCTGTCGGTGGAGTCATCAATGTGGTGTTGGCACCTTTGCATCAGGGCGATGCGTTTTCAAGTTTGCGTTTGGACGGTCATGGACGTTTTCAGACTTCGGGTAGCGCAGTTCTAGGGAGGGAAAACGCCTTGTGGCAAGTTGGGGTTGATGGCATTCATTTTCAACGACGAATCGATGACAACGGTGACGGATTTACCGATGCCCCTAACATGGACAGGGTGGTCACCACGTTAAGACATCAGCATCTTTCAAATGAGCGTCAATCTAGGCTGACAGCTAGACTTTTTGTGGAGGAACGATTTGGTGGCGAAACAGGATTTCGAGAAGTGGACCGGGGCACTGACCGCGCCTACGGGGAATGCATCGATTTGCTGCGATCGGAAATGACTTGGGGCAGTGCTCCGAGAAGAGGCCGCGGATGGACCTTTCAAGGAGGCGGGGCTTTCCATCGGCAGAACTCGACTTATGGGATGACAGCGTTTGATGCCCAGGAGTGGATTGCCAATGTGGATGCATTTCATTCGGGCTGGAGTTGGTCCGAAAATCAGTACCTGAGAGGAGGCGCCAGTTTACTCTGGGACGTGTACAAAGACGAAACTCCGGCCTCATCAGATATGAATGTTTGGGTGCCATCGTTGTTTGGCGAATACGCTGGTGAAGCAGGAAGTTGGTCTTGGATTCACGGGGTGCGTGTGGAAAAACCGAGCACCCAGAACTGGGTGGTGGCTCCTCGAATCAATGTCAAGTGGACACCACACTCGATTTGGGATGTGCGTTTCAATTCGGGTCGCGGATATCGCAGGGTGCATTTGTTTACGGAGGAGCATGCGGCTTTGGATGGCTCTCGTGATGTACTCATCGCGGAGGGCGGATTGAATCCGGAATCAAGTTGGAATGCCAATCTGGTCCTGACACGAACGCTTGGAACCGAACGTTGGACGGGATCTGCGTCGATTCAAGCATTCGGAACGTTGTTCAATCAACGGATTTATGCCGACTACGACAGTCTTCCCAACGCCATTGTGTATCGCAACATTGACGGCCTCGGCTGGAATCGCGGTGTCAGCGCAGATGTTTGGCTCAATGACGTTCGGGGCTGGCAAGCGGCTTTTGGAGCGACGTGGTTGAGTTCGGAGCTTTTTGAGTCTGGCATCTTGACTGGGCAGGGAGATCCGGTAGAGTTTACACCGAGTTGGACCACCAACCTCAGAGTGGGCCAGATGAGGCCTTCTTGGGGTTGGAATTTCACCGCACAGAGTGTGGGCCGAATGACCATACCCTACTACAATGAATCTTTCAATGACATCAGTGCACCGTATGCACTTGTGAATGCATCCGTGAACCGGTCTTTTGTTCACGATGGCGGTGGTCGCCATACTCTGACGCTAGGGATTCAAAATGTTACGAACGCCACACAGCCCAGCCCATTGTTGGGTACGGATGATCCATTTGGGGAAGAGTTTGATGCTTCACGCGTGTACGGACCGCTTGAAGGTCGCCGTGTCTTTTTAGAATGGACATGGCGTCGTTCGGGCCACTGAAACATGTGACAACGGGCCATCACTTGTTGCGCTGCCAAAACTTCCGCCAACGCAGTTTGGCCTTTGCTACAGAACGCTTTCGGATGACTCCCCGCGAGATAAGCCAAAACAACACAAGCCAGCCGATGCCCTTGAGGAGGAAGAACATGAACCCTGCCACGCCGATGGCTCTCAACCACTCCAAAGCATTACTCATTGATACTAAAATACACAGGAGAATCTGACTTAGGGAAGGAACACCCTCGACTTGGCATACGTCACAGCTTGCCCAGAAATCAAGATGTGGTCAGGCAAAACTTGACATTTCAAAAAACCACCTCTGGCTGAAATTTGCTCTGCGTGGAGGACGGTCTTGGCCAAGCGACTCGACCAAAATGGTGCCGAGGTACAATGAGCAGAACCCGTGACAGGATCTTCCAAGATGGTGGCTTGAGGTGTGAAAAATCGAGAGACAAAATCCACCTTTCTGCCCGGGGAAGTCACAATGACTCCGCCGGTACCAAGGTTGACGCGGTCAAAAAGATGCCGATTCACGCTGAATTCTTCCACGCTACGTTGGCTTTTGTACACCAAAAGGTAGTCTCGCGCTTTGTACACTTCCACTGGGGGCAAACTCAATGATTCCGAAATTTCTGCAGGTAGTATCGCAGGCTCCGGTGCACGGTTGGGCAGGGCCATTTCATATTCTGATGATGCTTTTCTTGTCACGACTAACTCGCCGCTCACCGACTCAAAACAGACTTCAGCGGCCTTGGGTTCGAGGTAACTGAAGACCACGTGAGCAGATGCCAGTGTCGCGTGACCACACAAGTCCATTTCGACGTCTGGTGTAAACCAACGGAGATGATATCGCCCTGGCTGCGAGCAAACCAAAAATGCCGTCTCGGCAACTGCATTTTCTTGAGCCAATTTGAGTAGAAGGTCGTCGTCTAGCCACTCGTCAAGCGGCATCACACAAGCGGGATTGCCACCAAAGACGCGGTTGGTGAATGCATCCACGCGATACAAATCCAATTCCATGGTTGAAAGTTACAAGCCAAGGACTTGCTATCCTTGCATCCATGTATGCCCGTGTCTTTCGCCAAATTGCAGGACCTGGACTGGCAGGATTGATGTGGCTTGTGACCTCTTCAATTGGAGTCCCCGACGAGATGGTAGCTGTATTGAGTGCAGCTTCATGGATGCTGGTTTGGTGGGTGACCGAAGCGGTACCACTTGGCGTCACATCTGTGCTGCCTCTCGTGCTTTTTCCTTTGTTGGGTGTCACGGATGTCGCAAGTGCTGCGGCTCCTTACGGGTCTAAATATGTGTTCCTCTTCATGGGGGGCTTTTTGATTGCCATCGCCTTGGAGCACTGGAATCTCCATCGGCGTTTTGCACTGAGCATTCTCGTGGCTGCGGGAGGTCGGCCACGGCGACTTTTGTTCGGTTTTATGATTGCTACTGCGGCATTGAGCATGTGGATTTCAAACACCGCAACCACGCTTATGATGTTGCCGATTGCTCTGTCTGTCGCATCAAAAATGGATGTTGTGAGGCATCCTAGATTCCCCGTGGCTTTGTTGCTCGGGACCGCATATGCAGCCAACATTGGAGGGATTGCAACTTTGGTGGGAACGCCACCCAACGTTGCCATGGCGGGTCTTGTGGAAGAGCAAGTCGGAATGTCCGTGCCTTTTTTGGAATGGACATTGATGGCTTTGCCATTTTCCATATTGCTGCTTGTACTGGTTTACTTTCTTTTGACGCGCGTGCTGTGTCGTGTTGAATCCTCTACCGTGCACCTTGGAATCAAGGCCTTGAGACAAGAAAAAGATGAGCTAGGCGCATGGACGACGGCAGAAAGACGCGTATCCTACGTTTTTGGTGCAACGGCTTGTCTTTGGATGACGCGCCGTGGATTGGTTGAGTGGACGGGAATCCCAATGAATGACACCACAATCGCCATGGCTGCTGGTGTGCTTCTGTTTCTCATTCCAGCTGGCCTCTCAAATTCGACACGTCCCTTGCTGACATGGGAGGAAACGCGCAGGATGCCATGGGACATCTTGTTGCTGTTCGGTGGAGGATTGACTTTGGCAGGACAATTGAGCGAGGCTGGCGTGTTGAGCGCAGTTGCGGAAACATTGTCCTCGATGCCCAACATGTCTTCTGCTTGGTTGATTGGGGGATTTGTCTTGGTCTCTTTGTTTTTGACCGAGGTCATGAGCAACCTTGCCCTGACGGTGGTTCTGGTTCCGGTCGTGGCGCAGGTTGCAGTGGCGTGGGGCATTCACCCATTGCTCCTCGTTGTGCCTGTCACCATGGCCAGCAGCTGTGCATTCATGTTGCCCATGGCCACACCTCCAAATGCCATTGTTTTTGGCAGCGGCCAACTTCACATGTCGACCATGGTCAAGGTGGGGCTTGTTCTCAACTTCGTAGCGGCCGCCCTGGCGTGGTTGTGGGCCATGACGGTTTTACCTTGGTGGCTTCAGCTTTTGTGAATAGCTGAGGGTAAGATTGAAGGCACAAGCCAAAGTAATCATCGTTGTACCGTGTTTTTTGCGCTACTTTCGAAGTCATGCAGTGGGAAGTTTGGCAATTGTGGCTTGCGGCAGCAATGGGTCTCATCATCTTGGAGGTGTTTGTCCCTGGTTTTGTGCTCGCATGTTTAGGTGTAGGGGCTTTGGCAGGAGCAATGGGGGCGGCACTTGGTTGGAGTTTAAGCATTCAATTGGTGAGCGTGGCAGTGTTGAGCTTGGTGTCCTTCTTCTTCTTGCGTCCCACGGCATTGAGGATGTTTCAATCGGACGGTGCACGTACAGGCGTGGACGCTTTGGTCGGGCGCGAATGCACTGTAACGACTGGATTTGATGCATCAACTGGTTTAGGTCGATGCAAAGTTGATGGTGACGACTGGCGCGCCCAACTCACCCCAAATGCTCAAGCTGATCTCGCGAGCGAAAGCTCGTCGGTATGGGTTGAGCGCGTTGAAAGCAACACCTTAATTGTTCATACACAACCCCCAAAATCGTGAGTCCTACATCCATTCTCGCCCTAATTTTTCTGCTGTTGGCCGTTGTCATTGTGGTCAAAGGCGTCCGCATCGTTCGTCAGAGCGAAAGCATGGTCATTGAGCGCCTAGGAAAGTATCGAACGACCCTCAACGCCGGAATCAACATCATCATTCCAATTGTGGATCGCCCTCGAGAAATTGTGTGGCGTCTGGCGGGAGAATTGCCGGACGGAACCAGAGTGACTCAATACAAGATGCGCGATCGCGTGGATTTGCGTGAAACGGTATTTGACTTCCCCAAACAAGGTGTCATCACCAAGGACAATGTGGTGACGGAAATCAATGCCTTGATTTATTTTCAAATCACAGATCCTGTCAAAGCGGTTTATGAAATCAACAACCTGCCCAATGCGATTGAAAAGCTGACTCAGACGACGCTGAGGAATGTCATTGGTGAACTTGAGCTTGATGAGTGCTTGACCTCACGGGACACCATCAACATGAAGCTTCGTACGATTTTGGACGAAGCAACAAACAAGTGGGGCGTCAAGGTGAATCGCGTGGAATTGCAGGACATCAATCCGCCAACAGACATCAAGGAGGCGATGGAAAAGCAGATGCGTGCGGAACGCACTCGGCGAGCTCAAATCATTGATGCAGAGGGCACCAAAACAGCAGCAATTTTGGAGGCCGAAGGCCGAAAAGGTGCGGACATCAATGAAGCCGAGGGCCAAAAACAAGCGCGCATTTTGAAAGCCGAAGGTGAAGCTCAGGCTCGGTTGGCTGTCGCGGAAGCTGAGGCTGAAGCGATTCGCAAAATTGCCGCAGCAGTGGAAACGTCCTCAGCCGACCCCACACAATACCTCATTGCAGTCAAATACATTGAAATGATGGACCAAGTTCTTCGTGAAGGTGGAGCCGGTTCCAAGACCGTATTCATGCCCTTCGAAGCAAGTGGTTTGATGAGCAGTGTGGGCGGCCTCAAAGAGCTGATGAGCGCGGTGAAAGACTGATTCAAATTCTTTCTCTTGTTGTCTTGGTGACCTTGTCAATGACATGGCGACAGACACTGATATGTCCCCGCTGCAGGACTCATGATTTTGCCTGACTTGCATGGAGATGACAATCATGCGGGCCTCAAGCAAAGTATGTTTGCAATCGTGAAGCGTTCAATCACGGTATACGTATCGAGGGTTTGGGTCACATGCCTTGCTGTTCTCGTTCCGGCCATGGGCTGGTTCCAAACAACCTTGGAAGTTGATGTTTTTGCCAAAGATTTGACCGTGCCTTGGGATCTGGTTTGGGGTCCAGACAATCACTTGTGGTGCATGGAAAAGACGGGGCGAATTACGCGAACAAATCCCGACACCAAAGCCATCGAGGAAATTCATGCTCTCGATGGGGTGTATCAATCCTGGGACAACAGCGGTGCGCACGCCATGGCACTTCACCCCGATTTTCCGCGGACTCCTTACATCTATGTTCACTATGCTTACGAGGAGTATCGAAGCCGATTGTCCCGCTTGCGTTACTCCATTTCCGAACACCGTGTGATGGATGAAGAGGTTCTGATTCCCGATTTCCGAGGCAACTCATCACACAATGGAAGTCGGATGTTGGAGGGTCCTGATGGTCACCTTTACATGGCGATGGGGGATGCTTACAACAAGATAAGTTCCCAAAGTCTGGAATCGCTATCAGGTAAAATCTTACGCATGGACTGGGATGCCAATCCGGTTTCTGATAATCCATTTGGCAATCTGATTTACAGCTGGGGTCACCGCAATCCGCAGGGCCTCATCTTTGGTGACAGCGGTCATCTTTATGCATCTGAGCACGGCCCTGCCACAGACGACGAGGTGAATTTGATTCAAAAAGGGGCGAATTATGGATGGCCTTTGATTGAGGGGCCGTGCAATACTCCAGCTGAGCAAGTTTTATGCGACTCCCTGCAAGCGTCTGAACCACTTGCTTCTTGGAGCCCTACGCAGGCGCCATGTGGCTTGGATTATTTTAATCACTCCTCCATTCCTGAATGGCAGAATTCTTTGCTTTTGACGTTTTTGAAAAAGCAACATCTCCGAATTCTCCATTTGGATGAAACTGGTACGCATGTGACTCATGAGGACACCGTACTTTATGGTGAATACGGTCGATTGCGCGATGTCCTTGTGGCGCCCAATGGCCGCGTATTCGTGGCCACTTCCAATCAGGAAATCAACGGATGGGATTACCTCGCCGCGGAGGAAGACGATCGCATTTTGGAGTTGATCAATCCCAATTACGATTATGAGCACCTGTTGCCTGTGATTGACTTGAATGATTTGTTTTTGACGCAGCTTTTGGAATCACCTGTAGAAGTGGGAAAAGTCTTCCCACAACCGGCCCGAGACGGTTTGACGATGTTTTTACCAACCACAGCGGGTCAGGTAAATGCGCGTTTCTATGACATGTCGGGTAGAATGGTGCTGGGGGCGGAACCTCATTCTCTTTTTGCGAATGGCTTACTTCACATTCGACTGGGGTCACTGCAGACTGGAATGTATGTCATGGAGGTGCGCGCCATCAACGGCCAGCGATGGACTTCGAGGGTATTGATAGAGAGCGATTGATCAAGGGCGCAAACCTTCTGACCAAATCACAAATTCGTCGTCTGTGAAGGACTTTAAAAACGCGACGAGGTCACGGCGGTCTTGGGAGGATATATCCCGCGGACGTACACGCACATCCTGATTGAAATGCCCACTTCCGCCGGACACGTAGTGTTCAATGACTGACTCAAGCGTGGGCAAGGAGCCGTCAAACATGTAGGGTGCTGTCAACTCGACATTTCTCAGTGATGGCGTCTTGAATGCCCCCACATCCGCGGAGTCAAAGGTCAATCGATATGCCCCCGGATCGAGATATGACTCGTGCAATCCGGTGTTGTGTGTGGCGAAATCAGATAGAAATACGCCGGCATGGCAAGATGCGCATTCAAGCGCGTCGAACAGGACACGCCCGCGCGTGGCTGCTTGGCTCAAGGCAGATACTTCGCCTTGGAGCCAGCGATCATAAGGCGACCCCCCACTGATGAGGGTTCGTTGAAAGGCTGCCAACGAACGCGTCATGACGTAGGCATCAAAAGGTCGCTGAAAACCCTCGTTGGACCACGCCTGATATTGGTTATCCAGACTCAATTGGTCCACGAGCTCGATGAGATTTCGGTTGAATTCGTTCGACTCTTGAACAGGCGCCAGAACTTGTGATTCCAAGGTAGGAACGCCACCTTCCCGGTGATATCGCGGCTGCCAAGCGAGGTTGACCAGGGCAGGAGCATTTCGGAATCCATCGACATCAAAAGCACCTGGGGTGGTCGCAAGTGAATCGGCCATACCAACCGCGGGATTGTGGCAGCTGGCGCAACTGAGCTTGCCATCGGCACCAAGTCGCTCATCAAAGAAGAGATGTCGACCAAGCTCCCACTTGGCTTTGTTCAGCGGATTTTCTTCGGGTTCGACGTACGCAGGAAAGTGGTCGGGTAAATCTCGGACATCCGCCAAGGCAAAAGGTGGAGGGGTGGGCTTGCAGCTGGCGACAAGCAAAGCCATTCCCATCACTTTTGTATGCCAATTGACTTCACGCATGCCTGTCGAATTTACGTTGTTCATTGGAATTCAAGCGCTGCCTCAAATGGTCCTAACGTAGTTTTGGATTTGCCAAATTCGCCCGCCATGACTGACAAGCCCCATGCCATCCTTTATGTCTTTCAAGTCAAAAAAGGCCTTGAGTCCGCCTTTGAAACAGCGTGGGCAGATGTCACCCATGAAATTCAAGACAAGTGCGGAAGTCTAGGTTCTCGACTTCATACTTGGGTTGGAGGAACATATTGGGCTTACGCGCAATGGCCGAGCCGCGAATCTCTTGAAAATGCCGCCATCGAAGGGCATGAGGAATTGATGGAGGCCCGTCAACGGATGGTAGATGCCTGTGAGAGTATGGAGGTTTTTGGGGAGGGAAACATCGTCCATGACTTGTTTGTCAAGGACAACTAAGTAAGGCTGAGACGAAGAGAATACTCGTTTGGAAAGAACCAATTGACGACAACGTGGAGTTTTCGAAATCAGACCAAATTTGAGTCCCTCTCAGGCGACGTGTAAGTTTGCTGCACGTGACAGTAAATTCTCGCCATGATTCGATACAATCCCAAAAGTTGGTTTAGCCTGATTTTTGCCGCGTACAGCAGACAGGTTTTTCGGAAGCTGTTTCCCTTGTTGATTGCCATCGGTTTTTTGACCTCTGCGGTGTGCTATGTTGAATTGCATTATCTCGAGCAACCGGTAGAGTTAAGCAATGTGGTTCATTCCTTGCTTGGATTTGTGCTCTCGCTTTTTTTGGTGTTCAGAACGAATACAGCATATGACCGCTGGTGGGAAGGACGCAAGCAATGGGGCGGGTTGGTCAATGTTTCGCGTACCATGGCCACTCGGGTAAGAGAATTTGGTTCGGATGACGCTACAACGGAATTCTTTCAAAATCACATTGCAGGGTTCGCAGATGCACTTCGAGACCACTTGCGACCAAAACATTCGGGAGAATGTGCCCTCCCTGATGGAGCGTCCTTTGCTGCCGCTGTCCACGCGCCGAACGCGTGGGCTCAAGCGATGGAGCGGCAGGCCATGAAGTTGCTTTCTTCAGGTGCGTGGACACCCCAGCAACATTGGTTGGTCTCTCAAAATCTCGAGCGCATGGTCGACATTCTCGGTGCGTGCGAACGCATTTTGAAAACACCGATTCCTTACAGTTACAGCATGTTTATGAAGAAATTCATTTTCCTCTATGTGGTGACATTGCCTTTGGGTTTTGTGGCCACTTTTGGTTGGTGGTCGGTACCTGTTGTCATGCTGGTTTTTTACATCCTTGTCAGCGTAGAATTGATTGCAGAAGAAATTGAAGATCCCTTTGGTGTTGACGAGAACGACCTGCCTTTGGATGCGCTGTGTCAAACCATCCGCACGAACATCGAAGAGATTCTGCGTCGTGACTGATTTGCCACAATCTTCTTTCTCACGGGGCCAAATGGTGGGGGCGGTATTCATTGCTCTGGGTGCCTCTTTTGGCGCGCTCGGCGCCCATGCGTTGGAGGCGGTCATGACCCCAGAACGTTTGGATTCTTGGGGCACTGCAAGTTTATATCTACTCGTCATGGGCGCAGCATTGATCGGTGCCTCCAACATTTCGCAAACCCGTGCATCGAGGTCGGCCTTGGTTGCAGTCATGTTTGGCACGGTGCTTTTTTCTGGCAGCATCATGGGACTCGTCACATTGCTTACCCTCGATGCAGGGGCTATGCTTCGGGCAGTCTTGGGTCCCCTTACGCCCCTCGGCGGAGTTTTGATGATTGCGGGCTGGATGCTGTGGGCAGTCTCTCTCCGTCGCCGTTGAAAATTCAGCGCGCGTATGGACCAAACATCGCCACTTCGCTTTTGACAGTTTGTCCTTGTTTCTTGGCGTAGGCGCGGAACATCCCCGAACTGTTGAATACGAGTGCGACGTCCCCGCAGGCATTTACAGCCACCACCCCTCCGTCGCCGCCCAACGCTCCCATTTCATCAAAAATGGCGGCCTCGCAGGCTTCTTGCAACGACTGATTTCCATGCAGCATTCGTCCATGGACATCTTGAGCGACGCCTGTGCGAATAAAGTATTCTCCCCATCCCGTCGCCGATATGGCGCAGGTGCGGTTGTCTGCCCAGGTTCCGGCACCCACAATGGGACTGTCTCCGATGCGACCATGTCTTTTGTAGGTCATGCCTCCAGTGGATGTGGCTGCAGCGAGTGTTCCTTGCATGTCCATGGCGACACAACCCACTGTTCCTCGTTTCTCTTCAATCGGCGCTGGTTCGTCTCCTGCGCGCTTCGCAGCGCGCAGATATCGTTGGTAAGCCTTGTCAGTGTCGAACCAAGAGGGAGGTGCCGACTCAGCTCCCTGATGCGCCGCAAATTTGCCTGCCCCTTGACCGCTGAAAAAGACGTGCTCACTGCTGTCCATCACTGCACGCGCCACGGATATGGGATGCCGATATCCTTGCAGCCCAGTCACTGCACCACAATTGCGAGACAATCCGTCAGCAATGGAAGCATCTAGTTCGTGAGTTCCCTCGGAAGTGAATACCGCACCCCTGCCGGCATTGAACAACGAGTCGTCTTCCATCAATCTTACCACCCCTTCCACCACATCAACGGCACGTGCCCCCTGGTTGAGCTCGTTTTCACCCCAAGAAAGGGCCTTGCGCAACGAGGACCTGTAAGCGGCTTGTTGGTCCAAATTCAAATCCTCTTGTCCAAAGTGACCTGCACCTCCGTGAATCGCGATGGACCACAAAGTTGGAGGCGGTGCGTCATTTGAAATTGTTTGACACGCCGACAGGACAAGCACTGAAGTGAGAAAAAATGCAATTGATTTCATGACGATGTTGAATGAAGTGATGATTTCAAAATCCGCCCCGTTTCAACGTCCCCGTGGTGAACAGTTGATGCTTTCTGCCCTTGGGCATGCGAAGGCGTGTGTGATGGCATGTTCCGCAAGATTTCGGAGATGAAAAAAGAAAGCCATTGCCAGAGATGCAAAACGATACCCGCAAAATCACAAAGGCTTCCCTGTCTCAATCGGTTTCGATGATTGTGAAGATAAACGTCCAAAATCATTGCATCAATGCGTGAAGCTTCAGATGTCTGAAATCCTAACCTCTAAAGGATGGTGTGAGGGTGGCGCATTCGCGAAGAGGGCATCACATTTGTGATGTTGAGATGGCTTGACAGACCTTTGCCGTTATGAATGATTGGGCAAGAGTGATGCTCACCGCAGGCCTGGAGGCGGGCAAGGAGGTCATGGACATCTATGAAAGTGGTGATGTGGGCGTTGAATACAAGGAAGATTCAAGTCCGCTCACACGCGCAGACCGTGCGTCTCATCAAATCATCATGCATCACCTTGAGACCACAGGCATTCCAGTGCTGTCTGAAGAAGGCAAGCAGATGCCTTTTGAATCCCGGGCTTCATGGAAGGAACTATGGATCGTTGACCCCATCGATGGCACCAAAGAATTCATCAAGCGCAACGGTGAATTCACGATCAACATCGCGTTGATCCGAAACGGCTGTGCGGCAGGAGGTGTGGTTTTGGCTCCGGCCTTGGGATACGCCTACGTTGGGATTCGCGGAGAAGGAGCCTGGCGTTTGGACGTCAATGTCTCGGAGAGTACAGAGGTGGATTTCGCGTGGAGAGGTCGCACCGCACTGCCTTTGGACGTGGGGGAGCGCCCTTTTACAGTTGTGGCCAGCCGTTCTCACATGTCTGAAGAAACGCAGGCCTATGTCAATCAGGTGCGTGCGGTGCACGGTGAAGTGAATCTCATCAGCAAAGGCAGTTCTTTGAAGCTTTGCATGGTCGCAGAGGGAACGGCGGATGCTTATCCACGTTTTGCACCCACCATGGAATGGGACACCGCAGCAGGTCAGGCTGTGTGTGAGGCTGCAGGCTGTGAGGTGATTGATCAAAACACAGGCAAGCCCATGCTTTACAATCGAAAGGAACTTTTAAATGGATGGTTTCTGGTGTCCCGTAGACATTAAAATCAACCAAAAGTTTCTTTGAAACCGTGGAAATTGCCGCATCTTCAGTCGATGAATGTGACTGTATGTCTCCAGTTGCGCTTTCGAGTGCTTTTGTTCATGCACAAAATTGCGTTCGGAAATGCTTCTTTGACATGAAAAGGCACGTGGTCATGTTGGTGCTCGTTTTGGCTGGATTTGGTTCAGCACACGCGCAAGTGCAGTGGTGGCCTACAGAGGTCAGTGCGACAAGTGGCATTTGGGTTGCCGAGGGTGACATGCGCGAGGTGGTTGAATCGCCTTCTTTCGGGGCTTATGCGGGATGGATGACTCGTGCCACCAATGGATGGGCTGCTTTTTTTGGAGGAGTTGAGCACGGAGGTTTTGTCGGGATGCATCGCATTGGCTCCTCTTTATATGGTTGGCAACCTCAATTGGGGTGGACATTGCGGACGGGACAAACCCGTCTCGTGGGTTGGTCTTTCAGCACAGGGCTGGCATACAACAATCGCATCTATGATTTGGAATCACCCAACCCGGATTTGATTGCCGTTGGATCCCATTTGAACGGATTGATTCGATTGGGCATCACCGTGGCCAACGACAGCCCAATCAGTCTTGGCTTGGGCATCTTGCATACAAGCAATGGGGGGCTACGACGACCCAACAAGGGCATCAACACCCCTCATGCCAAATTGATTGTTCGAATGGTGGAGACCCCGCGGCGAAGGGTTTACATGGATGGCGCGGAACCGCGTCAGTGGCGCTCGGCCGTAGGGCTGGGAATTGGAGGTCGGGATCACGGGGCTTACGGTGGACACATTTATGGCGTTCAAGAGTTGTTTGCCCAATCCACGTATGTCTTTTCTCCGCGATATGGACTTACTGGCCAAGCTGCTCTTGTGCATCATGGGGCAATTCGTGCCGATGACAACACGGATGCGCCTTCGGATTCCATTGCAACGAATCCATTGCAGCGAATGCAGCCAGGCTTGAGTGCAGGTTGGTCTTGGTTGTTTGGCCGTGTGCGATTGGACATGTTGAAAGGGGGCGTATTCATTCATCCAACACCTGGCTTCATCAAAGGGTACAACAAAGCACAGGTCTTCTTGTCCGTACACTCTGATCTCGACCTGTTTGTTTCGTTGCGCTTCACCGATTGGCGAGCGGACTACGTCAGTGCGGGGGTTGCATTGCGCTGGGGTTCTTCAGAACGTGAGTGCAGCAGTTGCCCAAACGGGGGTTACTAAAGAGGCAACGCTCAGGAGACGTGCGGCTAGAAGTGCCCTTGAACTGCCGCCTCGGGGTAGATCAGACGTGCCATTGGTGGTTACGCCACCTGTCCCAAGCGCGTGTGCAGAAGTGACATTGTCTCATTTGCGTCCGATGTATGCCTTTACGCTTTTCAAAAAGCGGCGATTGTCAATGAGTTGATGTAGCTTGCCTCGGGCATTCGATTTGGCTGAAGCGAACAACGCTTTCACGATTCTCGCGCCCAATCATCAAACTTTTTGTCCAAGCTTTATTTCGCATGAGATTGTTGTTTAGCCCCTTCATTTTTCTCAGATCCACTTCCTGCGGATGGCCTGTCCTTTGTGCAGGTGCCATTGCTTTGTTGCTGCTGGGAACCTCCTGTCAATCGGACGTCCCGAGTCAGGGTATTGCAGATGCCCAGCTGGAGGAATTTCGAGGTTCTGCGAGGGTTGAAGAATGGCTCTCCAAAATGACTCTCGAAGACAAGGTTGGAGAGATGACTCAGCTTACACTGGACATGCTGTGCGTGAGGGAAATGAGCGAAGTTCCGGGGCAGCGCAAGAAGATTGACGAGCCTCATCGGCTCGATGCTGAAAGGCTTCAATCTGCGTTTGAAGTGGGCCGCATAGGGAGTGTGTTGAATTGTGCTGGTCATGCGTATCCGACATCACAATGGCGCGAATTGGTTTCGGGCATTCAGGATGCCAGCATGCAAGCCAAGGGTCTTCCAGCCATTTACGGTGTGGATGCAATTCACGGTGCGACATTCACTTCGGGTGCAGCCTTGGGGCCGCAGCAAATTGCGCTTGCAGCGACTTGGGACACGCTGCTTGTTCGTCAAATGGCAGAGGCGACAGCCCAAGAAATTGATGCATGCGGCATCCCATGGAATTTTGCTCCCGTTCTCGATGTGGGCAGGGATCCACGTTGGCCTAGATTTTGGGAAACGTTTGGTGAGGATGTGAAACTCGTCGGTGACATGGGTGTGGCCATGGTTCGGGGTTTTCAGGATGGCCCCGTGACTGTGGCGGCGACGTTGAAGCACTATCTGGGATACAGTTCTCCATGGAGCGGAAAGGATCGCACCCCTGCCTACATCCCCGAGAGGCAACTTCGCGAGATTTACCTGCCCCCCTTCGCCCAAGCGGTGAATGCAGGTGCCATGACTGTCATGGTGAATAGCGGAGAGATGAATGGCATTCCCACCCACGTCAATCGATTTGTTTTGACGGACATCTTGCGAGGAGAGCTCAAATTTGAGGGTCTTGCTGTGACAGATTGGGAAGACATCAAATACCTGGTGTCGCGTCACAAGGTGGCACCCACATACAAAGACGCCATACGTATGGCCATTCTGGCTGGCATTGACATGAGTATGGTTCCTCAGGACTTGAAATTTCCAGTGTTGTTGAAGGAGTTGGTGGAAGAGGGTCAAATCTCAGAGAGTCGCATCGACCTCAGTGTGCGCCGGATTTTGTCTGTGAAGGAGAAGCTTGGATTGTTGGATGAAAACGGAGCCGATTTGTCGCCAGAATTAACTGAAGAGCAACGTGAGCGCTTGGCAGGGCCCTCTGCAAAAGCTGCGTTGGAGTGCATCACGCTTTTGAAAAATGAAGGCAGCAATGCGGCTGATCCAGATGTGTCTTTGCTCCCTCTTGATGGTCGGGAAACCATATTTGTCTCTGGTCCAACTGCAAACTCATTGAATGCTCTTAACGGTGGATGGTCCGGGACATGGCAAGGAAAAAATCCAGCGTACAACAACCCGGGTCGTTTGACTGCACTTGAGGGCCTACGCGAAGAATTCGGTTCGGGTCGAATCGAATACGAAGCGCTCGAAAACATGGATTTCAGTGCTGAGGACATTCGTCGTGTGGTGCGGGCTGTGAAGTTATCTAGCCCGGACGTAGCTGTGCTCTGCCTTGGAGAAATGCCCTACACTGAAGTAGTCGGAAACATCGGTGATCTTCGTTTGCCAGACAACCAATTGGAGCTCGTACGTCAGGTGGCTGCCACCGGGACTCCAGTGGTGGGGGTTTTCATCGAAGGTCGTCCACGAACATTCTCTCAAGTGGAGGGGGACTTGGAGGCCGCTGTGATGGCCTATTTGCCAGGGGATTTTGGGGCTCAAGCCATTGCACAAGTACTCAGTGGTTCGTTCAACCCAACAGGACGGTTGCCTTTTACCTGGCCGCGTGAAGCCTCAAGTCATGTGACTTACGATCGCAAAGGGACGGAAAACATACACTCTGATTTCAGCAAAAATGCTTTCCAGCCGCAGTATGAATTTGGTCATGGTCTGAATTACAGTGAAGTAAAAACAAAGGGGCTTCGCATTGTAAACGACGGGGACATTCAGAAGGGAGATGATTTGCTTGTTGAAGTAACCCTAGAAAATGTTGGGGACAGGATTTCCACAGAGGTGGTGATGCTCTTTACTCAAGATCGTGTAGCCTCGATTACCCCCAGCGAAGACAAACTCAAAGCATACAAACGGGTGGTTGTCGATGCTGGTGCAACGAAGCAAGTTCAATTGAGCGTATCGACTTCAGATTTGGGCTTTGTGGGCCACGACCAAACATATGTCGTTGAGCCTGGTTTTTTTGGGCTCCGGGTGAAAGATCAAACCACTGAATTTGAATTGAAGAGATAGTTGTTCTTGTGATTGGTGATCTGTTTGTTTTGAGACGAGATGCGATTTATGAAAGGGAATGAAGCCAAGTGAGGACGTCCGGGCACGGTCATGGACTTTTTTGGTCGCTCGAACCGGTCGACAAACATCAAAAACGGACAACATTGTATCTTTCGATTTATGTTGTTGCATCTTCGGTTTGATCAGTATGATGCCATCTTCGGAGATGACCCCGAGGCATACCTGTCATTTTTAGATACATTGGAGGCAACTCTCGCGAAGTCCAAACGCAACCTCATTCAAGCGGCCGCGTCGCAGGATTGGAACGTGATTTCTGCCACACGCCACTCCCTGAAGCCGACCATGACCTTGTTGGGTGCAGAGCCAATCAACGACTTGTTGCATGAATGGCGTCCCACCATGAGTGACTTGGATGCCACCTTGCTTGATCGCATGCTCAGTCAGGTGCTCGAAGCCGTGTCAGAGAAAAAAGCGAAAACGGAATGACCGCGCACGATCGTTTGTTGGACAGATTGCGGGAGTACTGTCTTTCGAAACCAGGGACATCTGAGGAACTTCCTTTTGACGAACGAACATTGGTGTTTAAGGTGGGAGGTAAAATGTTTTGCCTTCTCGATGCTTTTGAATTTGAGGGATGTGGAATGAAATGCTCACCAGACCGCATTCCGGAATTGCGAGCGCGATTTGAGGGTGTCACCACAGGTCGCTACCTCAATCCCAAACACTGGAACAGTGTTTATCCAGCCCCATTTGGCGATGTTCCTTGGGACGACTTTTTGGCTTTGGTTGACCACAGCTACGATCTCGTTTGGCATGGCTTGACCAAAAAGGTCAAGATGGCCATTCAGTGAATTCAGGCAAACCCTTGTTCTTGTTCCGAAAATGATGGGTATTCCAATGTCAATTTCACATCCTGATGTTGTCTTGCATGCGTCCGTCGAAAGTGGCGTACTTCGAGGTAATTTAGGCCCTGAAACGCCACGATTTTTTCTCAAAACCTAAGCCCATGAAATCTTTTTACTCATTTTCCTTGACAGCGTTGTCTCTGATGTCATTGAATGCCCTTGCACAATGCGATGAATTGTTCATGTCGGAGTACATCGAAGGTTGGAGCAACAACAAAGCCATTGAAATTTATAACCCAACTGACGTGGCTGTCGATTTGAGTGATTATCGTCTTGAGAGGTATGCCAATGGCGCCACAGCAGCCCAGGACAACCAAAAAGTGGATTTGTCGGGAACACTCGATGCCAACAGTGTTGTGGTGGTTGTCTTGGATAAGCAAAACCCCGATGGTGTGGACTTCGAAGCGCCCGTTTGGGACGAGCTTGCGGAAGCTGCTGATTTGTGGGTTTGCCCCGTTTACAAGGAAAACAACACCATGTATTTCAATGGCAACGATGCAATGGTTTTGCGCAAAATATCAACCAACACTCCCATTGACATATTTGGAAAAATTGGAGAAGACCCTGGGACCACAGGCTGGGCAGAGATGACCCAGAATCACACCTTGATTCGTAAATCAAATGTGACAGGAGGTGACACCGATGCACTTGATGATTATTTGGTCGTCGATCAGTGGGACGGTACCCTGTGGTCTAACGATTCCTTGAATTACACTTTGGATGGAGTATTCTTGAATCTGGGTTCACATACATGTGAATGTGGAACAACAAAAGTACAGGAGGAACGAGCAGCAGCGGATGTGCAGGTTTTTCCCAACCCTTCAACAGGTCGTTTCATTCGGGTGAGTGCGGCAACGGCCATTCGCGAATTGGTCCTCTACAACCTTGCAGGTCAGCAGGTGATTCGGCAGGTTGTGAATGGAACGCATGTTGCGGATGTCCACTTGGATGAAACTCCCTCGGGCTTGTATCTGTTGGAGGTGGTGCTTGAAAACGGAGCTCGAGCGACTCGTCGCGTTGTGCGCAAGTGAGAAGTACAATGTTTGCAGAGAAGCCATGGAGGGTCCTTGCGATTGTGCTCTGGGCTTGCACTTCAGGTGTTACAGCGCAATTGTGCACAATCAATGGAGTCATTGAAGATGCCTTGACAGGGGACCCTCTGATTGGGGCTTACATCAAAAGTGGCAACGCCGTGGTGGCCACAGATTTAGACGGTGCATTTGCCATGCCAGTACCAAAAGGCATGGCAACCTTGGAGGTCTCGTACATCGGATACGCAAGTCAGGTGAGGCAGGTGGAATGTGGAGGTGCTTCCGCCACCGTGCGATTTCGAATGGAAACACTCATCATGAAGGAGGCAGTGGTCTCCGCAGATATGGTGATTTCCCGAAAAACTCCGGTTGCATTTACCAACGTTTTGCCAGCTCAAATTCAAGAGGAATTGGCAGGCCGAGATTTGCCTCTGGTTTTGAATACGACGCCAGGTGTTTACGCGACGCAACAAGGCGGTGGCGATGGAGATGCGCGAGTCACCATTCGCGGATTTGACCAAACCAACCTCGCAGTCATGGTGGATGGCGTTCCCATGAACGACATGGAAAATGGCTGGGTGTATTGGAGCAATTGGGCTGGTTTGGACTTGGTTGTTCGCACGACCCAAGTTCAGCGTGGCCTAGGGGCGAGTAAACTGGCGATTCCCTCTGTAGGTGGAACCATCAACATTTTGACAGGAGGGGACGAATCTGCCAACGGTTCGATCAACTACCAAACGGAAGTGGGGAGTTATGGTTATTTCCGCAACAGTTTGAGCGGGGTCTTTGGCAATCAAAAGAAGGGGTTCCTGCACTTTGTAGGTTCATACAAGTCCAACCAGGGGTTTGCAGATGGACTGGAGTCCGAGGCGTATGCATACTATCTCAAGGGTCGAAAAACTGTGGGGAATCACAACCTGAGCTTCACCACATTTGGTGCCCCACAGCGCCATGGTCAGCGTTCCTTCCAAATGCAGGTGTATGAATACGATACCGAACTGGCACAACAATTGATCGATGACGAAGGTGATGCGAGCACCATTGAGTACCAAGACATGTTGGGAGACCTGCCTCCGACGGCCATTGTGAATCGCGGCCGCACCTTCAATGAGTTCATGGTGAATTATCAAGAGGTCTTCTACAATTACAACGAAGAAACCGGTCAGGTGGATACGACCTACGGAGAGACGCGTCGCTACAACCCTCGTCAGAATCAATACTTCAAGCCCATTGTCACCGTGCGCGATGTATGGAGCTTGTCAGACAAATCAACGTTGACCACCACTGCGTATGCCAGCTTTGGAAGCGGGGGGGGGGAAGCCTTGGCCAGCACGCCGAGTGTACGTTTGGCGGATGGGACCTTGGACTTGCAGAACACCTGGGATCAGCACCAACTGTTTGAGTTTGGCCCCAACGGTCTCAATGTGGATGAGAATGGCGAACGCAAAGGTTCCAATTTCATTCGTATTGCGCACAACGACCATAGGTGGTTTGGGGCATTGTCCAATTTCAACACCTCACTTTCAAACCATTTGACCTTCAGCGCAGGGGTGGATGCTCGTCATTACACCGGCAGCCATTACCGCACTTTAGGAGACATGTTTGGTGCGGATTACTACGACGCACCTGACGATCGCCGAGATCAAAACTCAGACTTTGACACCCCACTTCGCACTGGAGATAAGTATTATTACTACGATGACGGACAAGTGGCTTGGGGTGGGTCGTACTTCCAGTTTGAATTGGACAAATACAATTACTCCGCGTTTGTCAATGTCTCTGGTGCGCAAAGTTGGTATCGCGCCATCGACTATTTCCGTCCCAATGTGGTCACATTGAATGACACCACTTATGAGGTTCGCTCAACCGATGAGTATCGCATCTTGGGTGAAACTGAGTGGAAAACAGACACCACATTCCTCGATGCAGACCATCCAGGATTGACAACGTACACCACGGATTGGGAGCGACTCAACAGTGCCACCATCAAGGCCGGAGCCAACTACAATTTTAGCGAGTGGGTAAATGCTTATGCCAATGTCGGATACCTCAATCGCGCTCCGTTGTTCAATTCTGTATTTGACATCAACAACAACGTCATAGACAACTATGAAAATCAGTATGTCAAGGCGATAGAGGCTGGAATCAAATACGCGAAGGGCAATTTTGCAACCAACATCAATGCCTACCGAACACGCTGGGAAAATAAACCTGTGAATCGATTCTACGGTCTCCCTGGACTGTGGAAGAACGAGAATCTGTCTGTCTATGCAGACACATCCACCGTCGCGGGTCGTGAAGCCATGATTGAGCTTGCTGAAAGCAATGCCAGTGCAGAAGAGTGGGGTGAGGTCGCAACTTCTGTGATTGAGGATGTGGATCGCAACCTCGGATACAATTTGCTCAACGCAGACGCAGTGCATTCTGGAATTGAATGGGATTTTTCTTACGACCCGACCAATACACTGAACATTCAAGGTGTTGTTTCCGCTGGAAATTGGAGATGGACAAGCAATGAAAGTGTAGAATTGGTCAATCGGACCACAAATGCCTTCATCACGCGACTGAATGATGGCGCCATCGCGGATACGCTGGTGAACTTAGATGGTGTCAAGGTGGGTGATGCGGCACAACGTCAGGTTTCTTTGGCACTTCGATATTCACCCAGGCGGGGCACCTACTTTTCCATCCGAAACACCCTGTTTTGGCAGCATTACGCGCGATTCTCCCCAGGCGACGTCATCACCGAAGGAGAGCCCAAGGATGTTTGGATTACTCCGGCTTACTCCTTGATAAACGTCAATGCAGGAACGTCTTTCAATGTGTCTGACAAAGCGAGGCTGCTCGTGAGGCTGAGCGTGACCAATGCGCTGGATGAACTTTACGTGTCCGATGCGACCAACAATTCACAATACGCCAATAACAGCTACGGTTTGGAAGGAGGAAGCGGCAGAGCAGAGGTCTTTGTTGGACCGCCAAGAATGGTCCGTGTGAGCGCCATTCTCGAATTGAAAGGACTACAGAACAGAACCCCAAAAGAATGAAATCCAAAATTTCTCTGGCCCTGATGGCCGCATTTTTGTCGACCTCTTTGGTCGCACAAGACAACATTCTCGACGTCCGCCAGAACTACAACATCGGCCAAACCGTCACGGTCACAGGCGTCGTCACCAGCGACGACAACCTCGGCTCTGTTCGATACCTTCAGGATGCCACGGCGGGAATTGCGCTTTATCCCGGGGAAGATTGGTCGGCGTGGGAGGCTACGCCTCAGATTGGCGACAGCCTTTCAGTCACAGGAGAAATCACGGAATACAACGGGTTGCTTGAAGTGGGTCCAAATCTCACAGAAGTGTCTTTTTTCGGTCAGGGCGAATTGCCTGAGCCCTTGGAGATCACCCCAGCTCAAATGGGAGAAAATCTCGAGGGTCAACTTGTGCGCATCAATGGAGTAACCTTTCCGTTGGCGGGCACATTCATCACGGGGAACAACACTTACGACTTCACGGCTTCGGGTGAATTTGGAGTCATTTATGTTCGAACGAGCAACACGTTGGTTGGGGAGGAGTTGACCGGATGTGAAGTGGACATGCTCGGCATCGTTTCTCAATTCTCTTTTGACGGATTCGGCGGCTACCAGTTGTTGCCACGCGGGCCTGTGGACTTGATTCCTGCATCCGCGTTGTGTTTCACTTCTCCGGTCATTCAATCTGACATGGCCACGACCAGTTTCACCTTGTCGTGGACGACGGACCTTGCTTGTGACGGTGTAATTGAGTTTGGAACGACTGAGGCCTTGGGAGAAGTGACGCCTGGCGGGACCAACACGCCAACGCACACCGCATCGCTCACGGGTCTGGAACCTGGTACCATCGTTTACGCGCGAGCGGTGTGTACCCTCGAGGACGGTTCATCTGCATCGTCTGCCATTCGTCCTTATGCCACGGTTTCCGAGAGTTCGGGAGACATTCACGTGTATTTTAACGGCCCAGTCGATCACAGTGTAGCTACGGATGAGTTGGCTTTGTCTTTGGGTGCAGATATGAATGACACTGTGGCGGCTTGGATCATGGGTGCCCAGTACACTTTGGATGTTGCTGCCTACAATTTGAACGATCAAACGGTAGAGGATGCGGTCAATGCGGCTGCGGCAAATGGGGTTCAAATTCGTTGGATCTACGAGGGTCAAAATGCCAACATTGGCCTATCCAGTTTGGATGCTTCTGTGGTGGTTCATCCGCGTACCGATGGTGAAGGAAGCGGCATGCACAACAAGTTCATCATAGGAGATGCCGACCATGCAGAGTCTGCGTTTGTGTTGACGGGTTCTACAAATTTGACCACAGGTCAGTTGGTGAGCGACTTGAACAACGTCATTGTGCTTGAAGATCAAAGTTTGGCGCGTGCGTATGAGTTGGAATTTGAAGAAATGTGGGGTGCTGAAGGGATGACGCCGAATGCAGCCAACGCCAGGTTTGGCACTGACAAAACGTGGAATACGCCCGTCGACTTTGTCGTGGGAGGTAGTCCCGTGGAATTGTATTTTTCTCCGTCTGACGGAACGACGGCCGCCATCCAAGCTGAAATCGAGGCAGCCAATGCAAACTTTGAGTTTGCCTTGTTGACCTTGACTCGTGATGACCTGGGTGACGCCATTGTCGAACTCAATCAAAGCTTCTTTGTCAGCCCTATTGGGGTGATTGAGCAAGTGAATGTCACTGGAAGTGAATTTGACAACTTGATCAGCAATGGTGTCCAAGCTTATCATCACGACATCAGTGGGGATTGCCACCACAAATACTGCATCATTGACCACAGTGCCGTGGAGTCCGATCCCATGGTCATCACGGGTTCTCACAACTGGTCCTCGAGTGCTGAAAATGTCAATGACGAAAACACGGTGATCGTGCACAATGCGAGGGTTGCCAATTTGTACCACCAGGAATTCCGTGGCATCATCAATGCTCTGAGTGGTGGAGATGCAGTTCGTGATGCAGACATCCGAAGGTGGATGTTGACGCCCAATCCAGCGCGAGACCAAGTGTGGATTCGAGGTTTGGAACCCACCGATTTGGTCCAATTGCTGGATGCCGGAGGACGCCAAATTGATGTCGATGTGTTGCAGCAAGGAAGCGTTTCTCAACTCGAGCTTGGAACGTTGGCCCCTGGCATGTATCATGTGGTTGTGACTGCCTTTAATGGTGTTGTAACCTCTACGCGTCTTGCAGTGCAGTAAGTGCAATTGAAGGGATGAAGTCAAGGATGAAGAGCTGCAACTCAGACAAGACGTGGGTTGTTGCCTTGAAACCTTCAATTGGTTCGATGCATGGGTAAGGAATTGCTTTGTGCAGTGGCTTTGACTTGGTGCCTTGGAGCATGGTCGCAATGTGACGGTGTCCGTTACCGATATCGAATCTTTGAAGAAGTCAGTGTGTCGTATGAGGTGATTTATGGTTCAAACGTGGGCTCTTCGGGAAGCGATGAAGCCTTGGACATGGACATATACATGCCTGCAGGCGACGAGGTGTCCAATCGGCCGGTTGTGATTCTAGCACACGGAGGCTTTTTTCTTGCCGGAAGCAACGCAGGTTCTGATGTCGTCCCGTTGTGTGAAGATTTGGCGCGCATGGGCTATGTTGCGGCCTCCATCAGTTATCGACTTGGCATCGACAATGTGTTCGATCTCGAGACCTCGTTGCAAGAATCGGTCCTCCGCGGAGTGCATGACGCCAAGGCTGCGGTTCGGTATTTCCGAAAGACTCACGCGGAGCAGGGAAACGTATGGGGCATTGATCCAGATAGAATTGTGCTTGGCGGGTCCTCCGCAGGCGCCTTTATCGCACTTCATGCGGCATACATCGACGAATTGTCTGAAGTTCCGGACATCATTGACTTGACACAGCCAGGGCTCGGTGGTGGATTGGAAGGCATGAGTGGAAATGAGGGCTATTCATCGGATGTGCTTTCAATCGTCAACATTTCTGGTGCCATTGGAGAGGCAGATTGGATCGATGCGGGGGATGTCCCCGTCGTGAGCACACATGGCACTGCTGACGGCACTGTCCCCTTCGGCACAAGCACCATTTCCTTGTTTGGCATCAATGTGATCGAGGTGGATGGAAGTTGGCCCGTCCACATTCGTGCTGCGGAGGTGGGCTTGGATCATCGGCTTGTCACTTTTGAAGGTGCGGGACATGTACCTCATGTGACCAGTGACACTTATTACGATTTGACACGCGCAGCAGTGACTGGATTCACAAGTCGTCAAGTATGTCAGTCTTATCCTGAGGTGCCGCCATATTATGATGTCGATGCTCCTCCATCTGTCGGCTGCCCTGGGGATTTCAATTTTGATGGGGGCGTTACGGTGGCAGACATCCTCGAATTGCTCTCCGAGTTTGAATGTGCACAGTCTTGTGCGTCGGACCTCAATGGAGACGGGGTGGTCACTGTGACAGACTTGCTCGGTCTTCTTGGATTGTTTGGAACTCCATGCGAATGAAGAGAGGGCGTGGACTGCACGTGATGTATCCTTGTTTTTATGCAGTTGACCGCATTGGACTGGATTTTCATTGGGGCTTATTTCGCCTTGGCATTGGGTGTGGGACTGTGGGCGAGTAAACAATCCAAAACAGATTCCGCAGGCTACTTTTTGGCAGGTCGAAACATGCCCTGGTGGTTGCTGGGCATCAGCATGGTTGCGACCACATTCAGCACGGACACTCCCAATTTGGTGACGGACTTGGTTCGACAACAGGGAGTGGCGGGGAATTGGGCGTGGTGGGCCTTTCTGCTCACGGGCATGGTCACGGTTTTTGTCTACGCTCGGCTTTGGCGACGCTCTGAGGTTCTCACCGACATCAGCTTCTACGAGTTGCGCTACGGTGGAACCTCTGCGGCGTTCTTGCGCGGTTTCCGCGCCTTGTATTTGGGACTGGTCTTCAATGTCTTGGTCATGGCTACGGTGAGCTTGGCGGCAATTAAGCTCGGAGGTATTTTGCTCGGGTGGCCAGGATGGCTGACTTTACTCGTCACGTGTAGCATCACTTTGGCATACAGTGTGCTCGGTGGTCTTCGTGCGGTTATTCTGACTGATTTCGTTCAGTTCATCTTGGCCATGGTGGGTTCGGTTTGGGCGGCGTGGTGGATTTTGGAATTGCCACAAATTGGTGGCCTGGAGGGGTTGCTTACGCACCCTTCAGTCACGCCTCGACTTGCGCTGCTTCCCGATTTGTCTGATGCGGATTCATGGATTCCCATGTTGTTGATTCCCCTTGCGGTTCAATGGTGGTCGAGTTACTATCCAGGGGCAGAGCCCGGCGGGGGTGGATACATTGCCCAGCGCATGTTTTCTGCCAAGGATGAAAGTCATGCCGTGGGTGCAACTTTGCTTTTCAATGTGGCGCATTACGCCATCCGGCCGTGGCCTTGGATATTGGTTGCACTGGCTTCACTCGTGGTTTTTCCTGACTTGGATGCCCTGCGAGAGGCTTTTCCGCACGTGGCGGAGGACAAAGTTGGACACGACCTCGCGTATCCCGCCATGTTGTCGTTGTTGCCCCCCGGCTTACTTGGACTGGTGGCGGCGTCTTTGCTTGCGGCGTTTATGAGTACCATGAGTACGCAGCTCAATTTGGGTGCGAGTTATCTCGTTCACGATTTCTATGGACGTTTTGTAAAGCCGGAGGCTTCGGAGCGCGAGCGCGTGGTGGCAGGTCAATTGGCAACAGGAGTTTCATTGTTGTTGGGTGCCGGCCTTGGACTCATCCTGACCGACGCAAGTCAAGCGTTCAATCTGTTGCTCTTGTTGGGGGCGGGTACTGGGGGGCTGTTTTTGTTGCGATGGTTTTGGTGGCGCATTTCTGCGGCCACAGAGATTGCCGCCATGGTCATTTCTCTCGCCGTTGCTGCTTACTTCACATGGATTCACGATGCCTTGGCGGCGTCGGCAGCAGACTGGGTCCCTGAATTGTTGGATTGGGAAAAGCTCATATTGGGAACTTCCATTACAACGCTGGGATGGCTTGTCAGTGCATGGTTGTTTCCTCCAGAAAAAATTGAAGTGCTCCAAGCTTTCGTGGAGAAAACAGGAGTATCAGGTCCGGGATGGCGTGGCCTTGGGTTAACCACGACGTCAAAAGACGCATCTGTTGGTCTTGGTTTGGCTCAAGCTTTCTTCGGATGTCTGGCAGTTTATGGCGTACTCATGGCCACCGGCTTCGTCTTATACGGACACGTTGTTCGCGGTGCCCTGTTGCTTGCGTTTGCAATGACGGCGGCTGGCGGAGTGTTGCTTCTCCATCGCAAATCCTGACGTGTTGGAAGCCGTACCACCCTTTGTATCGTTTGCCCCTGGGCGCGTGTGCCTTTTTGGTGAGCATCAGGACTACCTCGGCATGCCAGTCATTGCTGCAGCAATTCCCTTGGGATGTCGTTTGGTGGTCGAGCCCAGTACGGATGGAGTTTGGGTTGTGCACACACCGCAATTGAACTTCACGTGGTCGTGCTCTGTGAAGGAAGCACATCGGGATGTACCAGAACTCAATCCAGATGCATCCGCTTTTTTGCGTGCGGGCCTTCAAGAAGCGTTGGACAGTGGTTGGAGTGTCCATGGCGGAGGCCGGGTAAAGTGCCATGTGGACTTGCCGCTGCAGGCAGGGTT
>CESW01025783.1_pt1 | contig 31670 bp, 24 predicted proteins | sample 531171 | NCBI WGS metagenome assembly CESW01 (sample SAMEA2621859, study PRJEB7988) | marine metagenome | biome: marine biome (ENVO:00000447); feature: surface water layer (ENVO:00002042); material: "saline water (ENVO:00002010), including plankton (ENVO:xxxxxxxx)" | depth 5 m
TTCTGCGCGACTCTGACTCAGCGTTTTGTTGTCCGAAGAACTGCCACGGCTGTCTGTATGCGCTTCAAGTTGAATGACCAGGTTTTCATTTCGCTCCAACAAATCGACGAGGTAATTCAAGGAATCCGTCGAATTCACTGTCTCATCCACCAAGAGCTCGGCACTGCCAAGCGGATAAAGGACCACGGGCATGTTGTATTCTTTATTCAATACGATTTCCTTGAGCAAGTATTCCCGAGCCAGCGTCGTGGATTCAGTCAAGCCTGACGTGGTGACAATGTCTCCTGTGCCAATGTATCCCTCGGCCGCAACGTCTACATCAAAGGTCATGTTTTCTCCAATTTCACCTTCGCACAGAGAAAGCTCCCCCTCACCGTCAGACTTGAACGCATTTGAGGCACCATCCTCAGACTCCATCGTCAAAGTCGCTCCGACTATGGGCATTCCCGTGTCGTAGTCATAAACGTAGGCACGGTAACAAAATTCCAAAGGCGGAAGTCGAAAGGAGTACAAGTCATCAACCCCCTTCCCCCCAACTCGATTGGAGGTGAACATGCCTTCTTCCATACCCCTACGGAAGGATATGCCAAAGTCATCAGAGGCAGAGTTGAGCGGGTATGGCAAGGCTATGGGTTCCGAGAAAGCGCGCTTGCCGTCCCGGCTTTCAGCTTTCCAGATGTCCATTTCACCCAGTCCTTCTCGACCATTTGTGGACCAATACAAATCACCGTTGTCGCGATAATGAGGGAACACGTCGTCGCCGGCCGTATTGATGTTGTTGCCTAGATTTTGCGGAACGGCTCCTTCAAACGATCCTTCCACGGCCTCCACAAACCACAAATCTTTTCCCCCGAAGCCACCAGGCATATCTGATGCAAAAATCAAAATGTTGTCGTCTGGAGACAACGTGGGGTGTCCGACCTGAGAGCTGTCGTTTTCTTCGCGGTTGATTAGACCCAAAGGCATAGAAGCACCATATCCCGCACCCTGCTTCTTGGCAAAGAAAATGTCGCACGCCAAATTTGATCCATTCATGTCCATACACCGGGTGAAGAAGATGACCTTGCCGTCACTGTCGAATGCGGCCCCACCCTCATTGTGAACTGTGCATATGGTATTGCTGAGGGGTTCAGGCTCACTCCAGCGGCCTTTCTTATCCAAATCACTGTGAAAGAGATCCATGTAAGCTTGGCCCGTAATGGGGTCTTCATTCGTCCCCGTGGATGACTCTCTAGAGGAAGCAAAAACAAGTTCGTCTTGCTTTTTACCTGTGAATGTGGGACAAAAATCGTAGGAGGCTGAGTTCAGTAAAACCATGGGTTCCACGACGTAACGACTCTCTGGTTCTTCAATCATAATGGCAGCAAGGTCAGCTTTTTCGATGCGGGTTTCCGCAACTCTTGAGTTGCCGCCTTCACTCTGATACCTCGCATACATTTCGATGGCTTCATCGAAAGCCTCCTGGTCTCGGAGGGCATCTCCATACACCAAAAAAACCGTGCTGTTGCGCTTGCCATATTTCAATCCTATGGCTTTGTCATACCACTCCGTCGCCATTTCTGGTTCGTGGTGAAGACGGTATGACTCCCCAGCTTGAAAAGCACAGTAGGCCTTCAATGCCACATCAGATTTGATTTTGGCGTAGAGGGCGACATATTCACGGGCAGCTTCGTGATAGCCCCGACGTTCGAAAGCTTGGTCTGCCTCAAAAGTCATGTCACTTTGAGCAAACGCTGCGACTGCAACGAACATGAAAATAAAGAGTGTGGCGCTCGAGCGGGCCACCGATGCTTGCAAGTTGTGAGGCATTCCTGAGTAGACTTGGTGAATCAAGGTGTGAAAGTAACGAAAAAGGCGCCTCCTTGCGGTGACACCTTTTTCATTTATCGAACAACCCATGGTGAATCAGCTGATGTGCATCACCCTTTGGTTCAACGCGTGAAGAGCATTTCCTGGAATTTGGGCAGAGGCCAAATCTCGTTGTCCACAAGTCGCTCCAAGCGAGCACAGTGATTGCCAACCTCTTCAATCAATGGCGTCACGACGGAACCGTACTTGTCTGCGCGCTTCGCGATGTCATCAATTTTGTTGATTTTGGCCCGCTCACCTCGCAACTTGGATTGCGAAGAATAAAGTTCACGAACAGATTCCGACACCTGAGCGAGGATTTCCCTTTGACCAGATGTCATCGCCTTGGCCTCTTTGCCAAAGACTTCTGCCAAGCCACTGATGTTTTCAATGAGCATGTTTTGGTAGGCAATGGAAGCAGGAATGACAATGTTCGTTGCCATATCTCCGGCGATGCGAGCCTCGATTTGGCGCTTCATGATGTAATTCTCATACTCCACTTCCTGACGCGCATGCAGCTCCTCTGTGGTCAAAACACCCAAACCAGAAAATAACTCTCCCACTTCCTTTCGACCCCACACCTGAAGAGCTGCAGGTGTGTCCTTCAGATTGCTCAAGCCGCGCTTCTTTGCCTCTTTGACCCACTCTTCTCCGTATCCATTGCCCTCAAATCGAATGGCTTTGCAATCCTTGATGAGTTTCTGCAGCTCCTTCAGGAGCGCGTCATCCTTTTTATCGCCACCCTTCATTCGAGCATCTACGGATGCCTTGAAGTCATTCAATTGTTGGGCAACAATGGTGTTAAGCACCGTCATTGGAACCGCGCAGTTTGCGGTCGAGCCTGCTGCACGCAATTCAAATTTGTTGCCAGTGAACGCGAAGGGCGACGTTCGATTGCGGTCCGTGTTGTCAAGCAAAACTTCAGGAATGCGACCAATCTCAAGTTTCAATGCGGTCTTGTCCGCGGGCGTAAGCTTTCCCGCTTTGATGCTGTCCTCAAGGGCGTCCAGCAACTCAGACAATTGTGAACCGATGAATGCTGACATGATTGCAGGTGGAGCCTCGTTTGCACCCAATCGATGATCGTTTCCCACGCTGGCAATGGACGCTCGAACCACATCGGCATGACGATGCAAAGCGGCAAGAGTATTGACGAAGAAGGTCAAAAAGCGAAGATTTGTCTTCGGATTGTTGCCGGGCTTCAACAGGTTCACACCTGTATTGGTACTCAGTGACCAATTGTTGTGTTTGCCCGAACCATTGACTCCTGCAAATGGCTTTTCATGCAATAGAATGCGGAAATCATGGCGGCGAGCCACCTTCTCTAACAACTCCATCAACAGAAGATTGTGATCGTTGGCGAGGTTGGCTTCTTCAAAAACCGGGGCGAGCTCAAACTGGTTCGGGGCAACCTCATTGTGACGAGTAGTCACAGGAATACCCAACTTGTGTGCCTCCATTTCGAAGTCTTTCATGAAGGCCGACACACGCTCGGGAATCGCTCCAAAGTAATGATCATCGAGCTGTTGGCCCTTGGCTGGCGCAGCTCCAAATAAGGCGCGACCCGTCATGGCCAAATCAGGACGCGCGGCATACAATGCTTTATCCACGAGAAAGTACTCTTGCTCCCACCCAAGCGTGGCATTCACCTTGTTGATGTTTTTGTCGAAGTACTGACACACTGCAGTCGCAGATGCATCGACGGCCGACAGTGCTTTCAACAAAGGCATTTTGTTGTCCAACGCGTACCCTGTATAACTGATAAAAATGGTTGGGATGCACAGTGTTTCGCCCCAGACAAATGCCGGAGAAGTCGGATCCCAGAGCGTGTATCCTCTGGCTTCAAACGTGTTTCGAATTCCTCCGCTGGGGAAGGATGACGCATCTGGCTCTTGTTGCACCAACAAGGAACCATCAAACTTTTCAATCGCTCGGCCATCCGAAGTTGGACAAATGAAACTGTCGTGCTTTTCCGCAGTGCTTCCAGTCAAAGGCTGGAACCAGTGTGTGTAATGGGTGGCACCGCGACCAATGGCCCATTCCTTCATTGCCGTCGCAGCTTGATCTGCCACTTTACGACTGATTGGAGTCCCCTTGTCCATGGCCTCCACGATGCCCTCATATGCCTCATCAGGCAGATATGAGCGCATGACATGGAGATTAAATACGTTTTCACCGAAATATTCGGAAATCTTATTGGCTGGACGCGTCTGGTGGTTTGGTTCGCGATCCAGAACTTCATGCAGGGCTTGCTGGCGATTGAGACTCATGGATATTGTTTTTCGCGAAAATACACGGCACAATCATCCGTGGAGACCATCTTAAGAGAAATTCATTAGAATTTCATCAACACCCCCTCCACAATGAGGGGGTCAAGCGTAAAAAAAATGAATTTTCAATCAAACACCCCCCTTTTTTATTCTTTGATCACCCACCGCGTCCAATTTCGACCTTCGTGGTGAATCACCACCACCAAATTCCCTGAAGGCCAGGAGCTCGCATCCAATAGAGACTGACGACCTGCCTGTGCTTGCCAAACGCCTTGGTCAATCAATTGACCTTGGACGTTGTGAATTCGCCACTCTGCACTGCCGGAGATTCCAGCTGGCAAAAGCATGAGATGGTCTCCTACGGGATTGGGGAACACCGCCACATCTCCAGCCTGATCCGGCTGACTGTCAATCCCGCTAAATAGGTTAGTCGCAAAGAAGAAAGCTTGAGATATGGACTTTCCGAAGTCCGATTCGAACATGTGAAAATTACCCCCTGCAACTTTCTTCACGCGAACGTAGCCTGAGCCATCATTGTTTGCCCAAAAATCAATGCCATCATCTCCGCTGTCATTCACAATGAGTCGATAGCACCCCTGGTTCAAAACCAAAGTATCTCGGTAAGTCGTGTTTGGGGAACTGTAGCTGCGTGCCCAATACAACCCTCCATCTGCGTGTCGAATCTCTACTGTTGTCTCTGCTGGAACATTGTTTGTTTTGGTCCACACGATGATGCGATTGTCGTCCAAATCGTTGTACTGCCATGTTGGTGGTCGACGAAATCTGACAGACATCCAGCCATTGGTAGGGTCTTCATCCAAGTCTCCCGCAACATCTGCTCGCACCTCAAAACGCAATACCTCATCATCGTCGCCCACGTAATAAGCGGTGGCATCGTAAGGCAACTCCACTTCCTGAATGTCGAGAAATGCCATTTGCTCTTCCAATTCGATGGTCTCGGTCACAAGGTTTTCCCCGGTAATTCCGTAAGTGAAGGTGACTGAAGTCAAAGGCTCAGAACCAGTATTTCGAATCCGAACCACGGGGTTTTCACAAACTGGATTCAAACGTGACAACAGCTTGTCTTCGTTGGGAGCAAGGATATCCATGACTTCAACATCATGCAACATGTTGGGCTCGCCATATCCGACGATTTGACCTTCCATTCGATAGTTTCCGTGAGGGTCATAGGTCACATCGTACTCCACAGTGAAACTGTCTTGTCCAGCCACCAAGGGAGTCAATTCCCAATCTTCCGTTCGCACTGGCGCTCCTGGACACCAACCTGCCCTGTCATAAATCCATGTTCCCCCTTGGGGATACAACGGGTTGTCCGCACACTCTTGCATGATTTCCCAACTCCATTCTTGCACATCGTTCACTTTCACGCTGTGGGTGTTGTAACAAAATTCAGCACAGTTGTTTCCTTGTCCAAAGAAGTGGCCGCTGGCCCGTGTTTTCAATCGCCACATCTCCTCATTGTCCCCCGGCGTGTAAGTCTGAGGTAAAACTGTGGCATCCCAATTGCTCAAGTTGTAGGCCCCCTTCCAGAATGCCGTCACCTTTTGCACATCGCGTGGAGGAGTCCCCTCAATGAATGCAAATTTCAAATCGAGCAATTCCTGCCAATTGCCACATTGCAATTCCACACTGTCTTTAAGCAGTGGCGCATAGTCTGTGACATCGAATACCCACGCCCATCCGTCAGGTCCTAGGGTCAAGTTGATTCCGTATGGTGTGATGTATCGCGCCAATTCATATCGATCGATGACTTCGAAAGGCTCTGACCAGTAGGTGAGATCTGCGTTGTTGTACATCACCACCTCACCCGTTGGCGAGTAAGTGGCCAAAGTATCACCCCATTCCGTGGTGGTGCTCGTCACCAAATCAGCAGGCCAGCCGTAATGTAAATCAGTCCAAACTACGCCATTGCCTTCCACCTCCCAGGTCGTCACAGACAAGGGGGGCACGGGAATCACATCGGCCCACATGGCGTCACCAGCGGCCATCAGTGGCTCAGCGCCCCCTTCCAAAATCAAGGCGGGACGATGCGCGGCAGGCACGGCATCCAAGAAGGCCTCCCGCGGCGAGAACGTCCGTCGTCCGGCATCTCCATGCAGCCAACCAGCCAAAGGCCCCTGATTCGTGGCTTCGCCGTCTTGGCCGTCCATGTTGATGACCCCGCGCAAGTCGTCCGCATGCGGGTGGTCCAACAACGCATCCATCGAAGACACGTTCATGTAGGCCGCCAATGTGGGGGCCGTCAACGCCGCATCCCAAATGCGAAACGCCGCCACATCGCCGTAGTAATCGACGCCTCCGTTCCAAGAGCCCCCCAAATTCATCCGCGCAATCTCTCCGATGACGTTGTCTTTGCCCGTACCGGTCAACCAAAGCTGGCCGTTCACAAACATCCGCATGACGCCTGTTTCCGCGTTTTTGGTGAAAGCCCAGTGCACCCAGCGTCCCTCCAAGATGCCTTCACCGGCGTCCTGTTCAATGCGATCGTACCCCCCGTCGTACCCACAATCCCAGTAGGCCCGGCTGTTGCTCCAAGGCAAATGGACGTTGACTTCGCGCTGGTTGGCAGCATTCACCCCTTCGAACAATGTGGTGTTTGTCGGCAACACCGCGGCATCCCCGCGAACCCAGCATTCCAACGTGATGGTCGTGTCAATGCCGAGCAACGCCACGGGGTCGATTTCCATACGGTCGTTGCCGTCCATGCGCACGAATTGTGGCGCGCCAGGTGAAGAGGGGTCGCACATTTGGGACAGGGTGTCAGGAACGAGGAACGTCTGCACATTTAGACCACCGCCCTCTGCCACGTTCACGCCGTCCAAAGCCAAATCCACCATCAAATTCATGTCTGCCTCACGCGTCAGGGATTGTCCAAAGTCCAAGTCCCAAGACCACGCCATGTCGCCCACAGCAATGGGACCGTCGGCCAAGGTGATCCATCCTGTGGTGACAATGCCTCCGAGGGCGGTGGTTGCCGTCCAGCGGACCCGCAACGTGGCGCGGTCGACCGAGGATGCACCCAAGTTACCTGCTCGGGGAAGCGACATGCGCCATGCCGTGTCACCCACAGCCCAGCCCAGCGAATCGAGTTCTGCTGCAGACCAGAGCCATTGGTGGCGGGTTTGGTCTTCAAGGGTGGTGGTGGCCAAATCGTTCATCGGCACACCCGCCAACTGTGACCAGGTCGTGGAGCCCTCCACAAACTCATGCGAAGTGGTGGACAGCATGCGCCACACCGTGTCTACTGGCACGCCGCCCTCAGGCTGCAAAATCAATGAGGCTTCCTCAAAGCTCGCATCGTTCAGGAGGTATTGCGGATGCGACACGGCCGTGCTGTCGAACAGCCCAGTGTGGTCAAAGAGGTAATTGTAAGTGAGGTAATCCCACTCACCACACGCGAAACCCAAGTTGCCTGCGGTGCCATCTTCAAAGCACTTCAAGCGGTGGTACATCAAAATCTTGCGGTAGGTGGTGTCCTCTTGGCTTGGGAATTCAAACCAGCGACGGCCCGGGCTGTCGTAGGCGGTGGCAGGGTTGTTTTGGGCTTCCCAAGTGTATGTCTGAACCCAAGTGGTATCGCCTGGGTCCGCTTTGACCGACATCGTCCAACCGAGGAGCATGACCAGAGGCATTGTAAGTCGCAAAAGTTGCATGATGAGTGTGATTTGAGACCCCAAAATAACACGCCGATTCGGAATCAGCATACCTCAAAACAAACCTGTTGACGATTGACAATTCTGAGCTCAGTGGTCTCGTCGACCAGGATACCGTTTCAAAGCGGCTTCAAGACATTCTACCGCACGCTCAATCAATTCAACATCGAGCACATACGCAATTCGCACTTGTGTCTTTCCCAAACCTGGGGTTGCGTAGAATCCAGCAGCGGGTGCCAGCATCACCGTGTCACCATTCAAATCAAAATGCTCCAACATCCATTGGCAAAACGAATCCGCATTGTCGATGGGCAACTCGCAAACGGCATAAAAGGCACCCCCTGGCATCGGCACACTGACTCCCTGTATGGCACGCAAGCCTTCCACCAGAGCGTTGCGCCGAGCAACATACGTCGACCTCACTTCTTCAAAGTAGGCCACCGAAGTCGCCAGGGCCGCTTCCGAAGCTACTTGAGCCAAGGTCGGAGGTGAAAGACGCGCCATGGCAAACTTCATGGCTGCCGAATGCACCTCTCGATTTTTGGTGACCATGGCACCTACCCGAGCACCACACATGCTGTAGCGCTTGGAAACACTATCCACAAGGACCACGTTCTCTTCCAATCCCGACAATTGCATGACCGATTTGGGCTTGGCCCCGTCGTAGCAAAACTCGCGGTAAACCTCGTCGGCAAACAGATACAAGTCGTGGTCCTTGACCAATTGAGCTAGAGCATCTAAGGATTCTGACCCGTAGACTGTTCCTGTGGGATTGCCGGGATTGCATATCAAAATGGCCTTGGTCTTTTCGGTGATTTGAGCAGCAAATTCGGCGATTGGAGGAAGGGCAAACCCTTGGTCAAGGTGTGCTGTTACAGGCACAACCTCAACACCAGCCATTTGGGCAAATCCATTGTAATTGGCATAAAATGGTTCTGGGATGATGACTTGATCCCCGGGGTCAAGACAGGACATGAAAGCAAAAATCAAAGCCTCGGACCCCCCGGTGGTGACCAAAATGTCGTCCGCCTGGACATCCACTTGGACACTTTGATAATACTTCGCCAACCCCTCGCGATAGGATGCAAAGCCTTCACTTGGGCTGTATTCAATCACGGTGCGATTGTCCTGACGAACCGCATCCAAGGCGAGCTGAGGAGAATCAATGTCTGGTTGACCGATGTTCAAGTGAATCACACGCTTACCTGCGGCCTTGGCCGCTGTGGCGAATGGAGCGAGTTTGCGGATGGGGCTGTCAGGCATGTTTTGCCCCTTCGTACTGATGACTGGCATGGATTAAAGATTCGAAACCGGGCGCGAAGATAGGTCGAGAGCCATGGTGCGATGTGGACCAATATCTGGGATTTCATAAGTGTCATTCAAAAATGCAAAGCCTTGCCTTTCGTAAAAACCGTAAGCCACCTGCCGTGCATCACACCAAAGCGCGTGGCGACCTTGTTTTTGAACCTCTTGCACAGCTCTGGCAATCAGCGCGGCGCCTGCACCCCATCCCCGCGCCTCGGGCAGCGTGCCCATGACGCGAAGACGCAAGTCATCCCCTGGGCCCCAAGGCACCTGCACACGCATACAATGTTGGTCAAACAAAGAGCACGCGCCGACCAACGTGCCCGGATGCCCGTGAAGTCGGATTCCCCATGAAAACTGGTTTTTCGTGAACGCGGCCAAATGGATGGCATGTTCAGCGTCGTCGATGTCAATCACGCAAGCCTCGGAACTCTCCTTGTGCTGCCAAAGGACGCGATGACGAAGCTCACGAACGGCTTCCGAAACCACGCGCTCTACGTAAATCTCAGGTAGCACTACCTGACTCATGACTTGAACGCCTTTTCCCAATCCCTTCGATCGCGCTTGGTAGGACGACCCACGCCTTTGGGTCTATCCTTTTGTGCCAAACGAATCATCTCCAATTTTTCTTTTTCCTCTGGCTTCGTTACATCTCGCATGTAATCAGAAACCAAAGCCGCACCCACTCGACTGCGAGGAAAAGACAAGACTTCGTAACTGAATGTAACGGCTCCTTTTCTCACATTCACAACCTCTCTGACTTTGACTTCACGAGCGGGCTTCACCACTTTTCCTTCTACGAACACTTTGCCCTCTCTGCAATGTTGGCTCGCCATCGAACGCGTTTTGAATGCCCGAACTGCCCATAAATATTTGTCGACTCTCATGTTGTTGCGAGATTTCCATCTCTGACCGAATTCGAAAACTGCATTCCAATCTTGCGAAATGTTGATCCAATTGGATTGAGAAAGTGATGCTCTACCAAAGTTGACTTGGCCATAGATCTTCTAAAGTTCGACAATGATGCCCAATCCGGGCAGCAGTGACCCGGCTGTCGCAGAGATAAAACGAGCGTCGTAAAACCCCGGGTTTTCCGCCGATGGAATGGGGCGCCCAGTCGAAGGGTCACGAATCACGTCAAGTTGATCTTGTTGAGGAGGAACGGCTGAAGTCAAATTTTGTAGATCGGCAAACACATCGATGGACCAGGTGTCAAAAAACCACTTGTGATCGATTCTCAAATCAACTTGATGAAAGGCGCCATTGCGTTCCGCATTCAGTAAGGCATAATTCGGAATCGGTCCATTGAACGTATCCCAATTCTCGATGGCGAGACTTTCATCCAATGCGACTGGTGTATACGGCAGCCCCCCACTAAACAACACTCGAATTCCCACTTCCCATCCATTGTCCCATTTCTTGCCCCCCGTGAGACTGACGATGTGCCTGTTGTCCCATGAACTTGGAACCCATGAATCCGTGCCCGCACCGGGGTTTTGATACTCACTCCTCACCAAGGTATATGCCAAGAGGCCATAGTATCCTCGATACAAACGCTGTTGAAGAAGCGCCTCAATGCCGTAGGCACGACCCTCCGCATCAAACGTGACTCTTTCATTCCCAACCACTCCGAAGTCCGCCCCCAGATTGGCCAAAGCAATGCCCGTCGTGGCACTGGCTGGTGAGCCTTCGTATCTTTTGTAGAACCCTTCAATTGAAATCGCTGCATTTCGAGAGGCAATCTCGCGTCGAATGCCCATCACAAGTTGACGGTTGGTTGTATATCTCAACCCCTCGGACCAATTCAGTAAGGTGGATGTATTGTCCGATTCCAAACCAGCAAATCCAAGAATGGTATATGCAGGCAATTGGTGATATATGCCGGTATTTGCATTTACAGTCCATCCTGGCGCAAGCGACCATCTCGCCGACAAGCGCGGGCTGAATTGGTCGAAGGGATTTGCCAAAGCAGAAGTGTTGAATAACCTCAAATCTTGGGCGGCTTCGAGCAGGACGGCCCCATCAAATCTGATCCCTGCAGACAGGGTACAACGGTTGTCCAGAAAAGCGCGGGATGCCTGAGCAAACCCGCCGTATTTGGCCATGTTGAATTCGGATCCAAATGAAACATTGACGTTGCCTAGGTTGGGGTCATAGACGACGTTGCGTGTGCGGTTGTTGTATCGCGCGTATTCAGCATTGATGCCACCACTTAACCGCCAATCATTTGGCAAATTTCGAAAGCGTTCAGCGCGAAATTTGTTTTCGATTTCCTGACTTAAATAATCCAACGTTCTCGACAAGTCAACATCGTTGTTGACATGCTTGTAGGCTGAGTTATTCAGCATATTTCGACTCAAAACGAAGGTCCACTTTCCATCCTCCATGTAGCGATCCCACTTCAATCCCTGCATGTAATTCCATTGCTCCGATATGGGAAGGGCGTCAAGAATCGCCACTTGATTGAGGTAATTGGGCACAGTGGTATCGGAAGCCAAATTCAGATTCAGCTCAAAATCATCCAACGCGCCCAATCCAAGTAAAGTCACGGCATTTTTATCGTTCGGACGCCACGTCCACTTGTATTGGTAGTCATTGTAAATGGGTAAAAACGGCAATCCAATGACTTCAAACAACAATTGCAAATAACTGCGACGTACGCTCGCAATCAAGCTGCTATTGTCCCCTGTGGGTCCTTCAAGCGTGATGCCCACGTCGCTGGTACCAAGCACTGCATTGGCTGTCCATTGATCGGATCGTGGATCCTTGAACCGGAACTCCATCACACTACTCAGGGCATTGCCGCGGGAAGCGGGAAACGCGCCGGCGTAAAAATCTACCCTTTCAACAAGATCGACATTGATCATTCCCACAGGTCCCCCGCTTGCACCTTGTGTCGCAAAGTGATTGATGTTTGGAATCTCAATGCCATCGAGGTAAAATCGATTCTCATTAGGAGCACCACCGCGAATCACGATGTCATTTCGAAAGCTAGGTATGGCGGCCACACCAGGCAAAGAACGCAAGGCGCGACTGATGTCTCTACCACCACCGGGATTGCGCTTGATTTCGTTGGTGCCAATGCTTCGAACACTCAATGGAGCCTCTTCCAAGGTGCCGCGAGAAGATGCCACAACCTCTGCAGCTTCCACAGCAATGGCGGCTTTACTCAAAACCACATTCACAACGGCAGGGCGGGCAGGAGTGGTTTCAATTTCAAAAATTGTCTCTGCCGTGTAACCGAGGAAAGACACAACCAAGTTTTGGACCCCTGAAGGCACCCCTTCAAGGCGATAGGTCCCGTCCACATTGGTGACAGTTCCCGCGGTTTGACCCTGAAGGACAACCGAGGCAAAGGGCATAGGAGCATTGGTGCTCTCGTCAACGACCTTTCCGAGAATTGCACAGCGTCCTGGCAACGTTTGAGCACTGATCGAAGTGACTCCCAAAAAAAGGGCGCAAAAGACCATAAATCGAGCACGAGATGAATTTTGCAATACACGAGCGTTTAACGAGTGTGTCAAGCAAACCCAAAAATCAAATGAAATGTTCTCACTTGGAATTCAACCCAAATCCAAGTCCAACGCCTTTCGCAACTTGTCCAACGACGGGTTTTTCGCCACCATCAACTCATAACGATCCTTGTCTGACAGGAAGGCCTTTCGCTCCTGCAGGGTCTGCTCTTTCATTTCAAGACGAAGTTCGAGGCCGGCATTTTTCAAACTTGTCTTTAAATAAATCAGTACGTCCGATTTCAGTCCATCCATCTGTTCGCGCTGAAGAGGGTTGTTGACCGTATACACGACTTGATGTCCTTGCAGCCGCGGGGCTTCGAGGGACATGGTGGCCGTCAAGGCAAGACGGTCTTCATCGCGCAGCTTCTCCACAAATCCCTTCCATGCCTGATTTAAGGCCTCGGGGGTGACCTCATTGTTCCATGTGGGATCAATCAAGTCACGGGGATTGGGGATGACTTTTGCTACATCGTTTTTCACTTTGATGCTGCCTGTGTTGGCTACAACTTGCTGCTTGGCCCTTCGCAAACCAGCTGCTCGAGGCACATGAGGTGATTTGCTCGAATCAGACACTTTTGTTCCCCCCTGCGAAGCTTTCAATTTGTCGTTCGTGGGATCGGGCTTTGGCACCTCAACCCCATGGGACATTGGGACAGAAACAATCGGCTTCTCAGTCTCAGGAGTTGCCGGATTGTCCAATTCAGCAGACAAATCGGATGGAGCAGATGGCATTGATTTTGCCGGAAGTTCAGACTTCGCAGCGATTTGGCTGGCAGCCGGCGTCGCAGCCTGAGGAACCATCAGCCCCGCGTCAAGACTTTTTTTTTTGAGCACCTCGTGAGAACAAATTTGCATGAGGGTCAATTCGACGAGCAATCGTTGATGCTGCGAACCTCGGTATTCCACATCTGCTTTATTCAACGCCTCCAAGCCTCCCACGAGAAAGAACAAATCTGCACGCAATGCTTGATTCCTGAACTTGTCCTTCACATCGTCTGTGGCTTCCAACAATTTCAGTGTCTGTTCATCTCTACAGACCATCAAATTGCGAAGGTGATTGGCCCACCCCGTGATAAAATGATGGGCATCAAAGCCTTTTGCCATGACGTCATTAAACAGCAGCATGGCTCCTGGGATGTCACTTGACAAGGCCTGATCTGTAACCGCAAAATACGTGTCGTGATCTAGAACGTGCAATTGTTCCGTCACCCCTTGGTATGTTAATTTTTTCCCTGAGAATGCAACGAGTTGGTCAAACATAGACAACGCATCTCGCAAGGCGCCGTCGGCTTTTTGTGCGATGACGTGTAAAGCCTCTTCCTCTGCATCAACGCCCTCCTTTGCTGCAATGTGTTGGAGGTGTTTGACCGCATCAGGTACTGCGATGCGGTGAAAATCGAAAATTTGGCAACGAGATAAAATCGTGGGGAGAATTTTGTGTTTTTCAGTGGTCGCCAGGATGAATACAGCGTGCGCTGGAGGCTCCTCCAAGGTTTTTAAGAATGCATTGAATGCAGCCTGGCTAAGCATGTGTACCTCGTCGATGATGTAAACTTTGTATTTGCCTTGTTGCGGTGGGATGCGCACCTGGTCTACAATGCTTCGAATGTCTTCGACTTTGTTGTTGGAGGCTGCATCGAGCTCAAAAACGTTGAAGGCCATTGCCTCGTCTTGAGCATCAAAACCATTGATGGCTCGTGCAAAAATTCTTGCAGACGTGGTCTTGCCCACTCCCCTTGGACCACAGAATAAATAAGCCTGAGCGATCTGATTTGAGGCAATGCTCTGCTGCAACGTTTGGGTGATTCCAGACTGACCCACGACAGCGTCCCATGCTTGAGGACGATATTTCCGGGCACTGACGAGATAGGGCTGATCACTCATGAGATTGCGAATATCGCTCCCTCTGCCTTGGAAGGCCAAACGTGTTTATTCACAACGAATCCCCAGGTTTGGGCTTGTTAATGTTGGTTTTCAGAGTTGTGCAATGTATTTTTGCGCCCCATTAATTAACAACGTTCACATGAATCGTTACGAAACTGTTTTCATTATGACTCCCGTGCTATCTGCTGAGCAGGTGGCGGAAACAGTGTCGAAATTCCGTGCATTTGTGACTGAAAAGGGCGGCAAGGTCGTCCATGAGGATGCATGGGGGTTGCGAAAGTTGGCCTATCCCATTCAAAAGAAGTCTACGGGCTTTTACCATTTGATGGAGTTTGAAGCCGACGGCAGTGCAATCCTGCCTTTCGAGACTGAGTTCCGCCGCGACGAGCGCATCATTCGATTCCTCACCACGAAGATGGACAAACATCACATCGCTTACGCCGAGGGTCGTCGCAACAAGTCTAACCGCCAGAAAGCGGCCCCTGCAGAAGCAGAGGGCACCGCTCAGGCCTAATCTCAACCGATATGGCAGATAAGAAAGTTCGCTACCTGAACCCCATTGACATCGAGACGAAAGCTGAGCGGTACTGCCGCTTTCGCAAAAAAGGAATCAAATACATCGATTACAAGGACGGTGATTTCTTGTTGATGTTGTGCAACCCTCAGGGCAAAATTTTGCCGCGTCGGTTGACAGGCACCAGCCTCAAATACCAGCGTAAAGCCTCGCAGGCCATCAAAAAGGCCCGTCACCTGGCATTGTTGCCTTACGTCGCTGACAACCTCCGTTAATTCCCATTGCCATGAACATCATTCTCAAGCAAGACGTGGAGTTGCTCGGCAGCAAGTTTGACGTCGTGACTGTCAAAGACGGTTATGCTCGCAATTTTCTCATTCCCCAAGGTTTGGCTGTGGCCGCGACCACTTCCAACATGAAGGTGAATGAGGAGGTGATTCGCCAACAAGCACACAAAGCCAACAAAGCCAAAGAAGCGGCAGATGCCATTGCTGCAAAACTGGAAGGCCTGAAACTTCAAATCGGAGCCAAGGCTGGGGAGAACGGAAAGATTTTCGGTTCTGTCAACTCGATTCAATTGGCTGATGCAATTCAAGGTGCGGGTTACGACATTGATCGCAAGCAGATTCATCTTTCGGACGACATCATCAAAGAGTTAGGTGATTACGAAGCGACCATCAAACTTCACAAAGAGGTAAGTATCACCGTAAAGTTCGAGGTGATTGCTGAATAGAAATATCGTCTTGTAAATCCTCAAAAGCCCCGCACTTCGCGGGGCTTTTTGCTGCTTTACACTTCGTGCCACCGCAAGTCGTTCTCCCCCACTTTGCCTCCTACCTTTGAGCCATGAGCGCCTTCAAGCTTGTCAGTCCTTTTTCCCCAACAGGCGATCAACCCGAGGCCATTCGACAACTTGTCGAAGGGGTCAATGACGGAGACAAACATCAAGTGCTGTTGGGAGTGACGGGGTCAGGGAAAACCTTTACCATGGCGAATGTCATTGCAGAAACCCAACGTCCGACGCTCATTTTAAGTCACAACAAAACCCTCGCAGCGCAACTGTACAGCGAATTCAAAAGTTTCTTTCCCGACAACTTGGTGGAGTATTTCGTCAGCTACTATGATTACTACCAACCTGAAGCGTTTATCCCATCTTCAAATACTTACATCGAAAAGGATTTGCAAATCAATGACGAAATTGAAAAGCTCCGACTTTCCGCCACATCAGCCTTGCTGAGTGGCCGCCGAGATGTCATCGTCGTGGCGAGCATCAGTTGCATCTACGGAATTGGCAACCCAGTGGAGTTTCACAAAAACGTAGTCAACTTAGAGATTGGGCAACGCATCACTCGCAATGACCTCCTTCATCGACTTGTCACGAGTTTGTATAGCCGTGCTGTAAGCGATTTCAAACGAGGCAACTTCCGGGTCAAAGGAGATACCGTCGACATCCACTTGGCGTATGCAGACCACGCCGTCAGGGTGGAATTTTGGGACGATGAAATCGAACGAATTTCCACCATTGATCCTGAGAGCGGGAAGGAATTGCACGTCTTCGAGCAAATAAGCATTTATCCCGCCAATCTTTTTGTGACCAGCAAGGAAACCACAAATACTGCCGTGTGGGAAATCCAGCAAGACCTAGAAAAACAAAAAGGATTTTTCAACGAACAATCGAGGTTTTTGGAGTCCAAGCGCTTGGACGAAAGGACCCTGTACGATCTTGAAATGATCAAGGAGATTGGATTTTGTTCGGGCATTGAGAACTACTCTCGATACTTCGACCGCAGACAACCAGGTGAAAGGCCATTTTGTTTGCTCGATTACTTTGCCAAAGACTTTCTCGTGGTCATCGACGAGAGCCATGTCACCGTTCCACAAATTGGAGCCATGTATGGCGGTGACCGTTCGAGAAAAGTCACCCTCGTCGATCACGGTTTTCGCCTTCCCTCCGCCTTGGACAACCGGCCCTTGACTCATGGGGAATTTGATGGCATTGTCAATCAGACCATCTATGTCAGTGCCACTCCTGCCAACTTTGAGCTGGAGCGAGCCGAGGGAGTCGTGGTCGAGCAAGTCATCCGTCCTACAGGCTTGTTGGATCCACCCATCGATGTGAGGCCTTGCGATCACCAGGTGGACGACTTGGTTGTCGAAATACGCCAAACCCTGACGAAAAACGAGCGCGTGCTGGTCACCACATTGACAAAGCGAATGGCCGAGGAACTTACCAAATACCTCGACAGACTCAGCATCAAGTGTCGTTACATCCATTCAGATGTCAAAACGCTCGATCGTGTCGAGATTTTGCGCGAGTTGAGGGACGGCGCCATTGATGTGCTGGTGGGCGTCAACCTTCTTCGCGAAGGTCTGGATCTCCCCGAAGTAAGTCTTGTCGCCATCATGGATGCGGATAAAGAAGGTTTCCTGAGAAGCAATCGCAGTTTGACCCAGACTGCAGGTCGCGCAGCTCGCAATGTCAATGGCCGCGTCATCATGTATGCTGACAAGGTTACAGACAGCATGTCGCAAACCATCGAGGAGACGTCGCGGCGCCGTGCCAAACAAATCGCGTACAATGAAGCGCACGGACTTTCGCCTCAGCAAATCGAAAAGGAGAAGCGCACCCTCTTTGAACAAAGCGATGCCGTCACGAATCGACCCAAACATTACGCCGCGGAACCCAACCAAAAGCCACTGGCTGCCAACGATCCCATCGTTCAATCCATGTCTGCTTCCGATCTCGACAAACTCATCGCCAAGACCAAGCGAGATATGGCGCGTGCAGCCAAAGCCATGGAATTCATGGAAGCTGCTAGACTGCGTGACGAAATCCACGCTTTGGAAACACGGCGCACCACAGTTGGATAGTACATTGAGCTCTCATGTCTGATGTGTGTTTTACCTCTTACTTCCGTCCGTTTGTGTTGGCGGGTCTGATTTTGGCCATATCCAGCTGCAATCATACCCCAACTGTGGTAGCATCGAATTCAATTGAGGCTGAGCGTATACACGAAAAAGAGTGGGAAGAAGCTCCGTTTACGCTGATTTCTGCAAACGTCCTGGGCGATTCTCTGATTGCGGTTGTCAGTTACAGCGGAGGATGCAGTGAACACAAATTGAGTCTTGCTTCCCGAGGTCCAATGCTCAAGAGTCTTCCACCGAAGCAGTTGCTTCGGGTGTTGCATCAATCTCCTGGCGACCCGTGTCGCTCCATCATTCAGGATACCCTAATTTCACCTCTTACTTCATTCCGTGGCACCCCCCGGGGCACAACTGTGCTTGTGTTGGAGGGGTGGAGTGAGAACCTCTTTTACTCATATCCTTGATCTTCAATCTATGTTCCGATTTCAACATATGTGGTTGGCTTTGGCCTTGTGCAGTTTTACCATGCAAGTGTCTGCACAAATTACCCATGGTGGTGAGCCATGGTTTCACGGCGTTCGTCCCGAGGCATTGACGCTCCCTGTGCTCGATCGTGCAGCTTTACAAGCTGAGGATGCAGTTACAGATCGTTACAAAGAAGCTCCATGGCGTTTCGGCGTAGAACACGATGTGAGTTTGAACGCAGTGGAACACGGCGCATGGACCACGGAACAAGGACATCGAGTTTGGCGATTTTGCGTTTCCGCCGAAGGTGCAACCAGCATGTCCCTTCGCTTTGATGCATATCGCGTTCCCAAAGGAGGCCAAATGTTTGTCCATTCGGCAGATGGCACTGAGACAATCGGAGCCCTGGACCATCGCAACATGAAAGATTGGGGAGGACTCGCTGTTGGATTGCTCTCGACAGACCATCTCGTGATAGAATACCGTCAGCCGATTGACTTGCAGGACATGCCTGTGTTAAGCATCGACCAAATTGTCCAGGGTTACCGTGAGTTAAGTGGTTGGCCTCATGCAGAAAGTCGTGGTCCCTTCGGCAACAGTGGTCAATGCAACATCAACGTCAACTGCCCTGAGGGAGCGACATGGGCGACAGAAAAACGCAGCGTAGCTCTCATTGTTCAGGGCGGCTTTACAGTTTGTACGGGGAACTTACTCAACAACACCGCCAACGACGGCACTCCCTATTTTCTGACTGCCAACCACTGTCTCGGGAATCCAGGAAATTGGGTGTATTATTTCAATCACGAATCCGCTTCTTGCAACGGAAACAATGGTCCAACCAATCAAAGCATCAGCGGTGGCACAGTGGTATTCAACAGCGGCCAATCGGACGTGGCTTTGATTGAACTAAGCCAAACCCCTCCTGCGGCATTCAATGTGCAATATGCGGGTTGGGATGCGTCAGGCACCACGCCATCCAGTACTGTGGGCATTCACCATCCCTCAGGCGATGTCAAGAAGATTTGCTTTGACGATGACAGCCCATCTCAGCAAAATGCGGGAGGAGCAGCTGTTTGGTACATCAGCGAATGGGAACTTGGCGTCACAGAACCTGGCTCGTCGGGCTCTCCGTTGTTTGACCAGAACCACAGGGTCATTGGTCAATTGTACGGTGGCTCTGCAGCGTGTGCGGGAAGCGTAAACAATGGCCAACCAGACTGGTATGGTCGATTTGACGTCAGTTGGGGAGCAGGTCTGTCCGAATACTTGGACCCCGCGGGGACAGGTACTGAGGTATGGGATGGATATCCGGATGGCGCAGTGACCTTCACCAACGATGCGGGGGTCAACATCACGGGTTCGCCGGAAGGCGTTTTATGTGGTGCAGAACAAGTTTCAATTGAAGTGACCCTGACCAACACAGGAGAAAATACCCTTACGAGTTGTATGCTCGAATACAGCGTCAATGGAGGTGCGACTCAACAGCAATCTTGGGCTGGCTCGCTCGCCCAATTTGAGGTGGACGTGATCACGCTACCAACATTCACGTCACAGGGAGGCACAAATACTGTCGAAGTGACCGTCACCACCCCCAATGGAGTCACCGATGAAAACGCCTTAAATAACACAACCTCAACAGAATTTACCTCTTACGAAGGACCGACTTACAACTTCACCTTAACGCTTGTTTTGGACGATTATGGCAGCGAAACAGCGTGGACGCTGAAGCGTTTGGGTCAAACTTTGTACGAGGGAGGTCCTTATCAGGATGGAACAAACGGAGACGTTGTCAGCACCAATTTTTGTTTGGAACAAGGCTGTTACCTGTTCCGCATCACAGACAGCTATGATGATGGCATGTGTTGTGACTATGGAGAAGGCAGTTGGACCATAACGGACCCAAATGGCTTGGTCGTAGGCTCCGGTGGCGAATTCATCAGTTCAGAGCAAATTCAATTTTGTGCAGACGAAACGTTGGGCCAAGGAGAGTTGGACAAGCGCCAACTGAAGGCTTTTCCAATTCCCGCATCGAGCGAGGTGCATGTGATTTGGCCTGAAGCTTCGGGACAAGCTTGCGTCTTGGATGCCATGGGTCGTCAAATTCAATGTGAATTGATTCAATCAATCCAAACCACTTGGAACACTCAAAAATGGGCAGAGGGAACCTACATCGTTCAGTGGTGTGGGGAATCTGGTCAGACCTCAACGACTCGTATTTCTGTGGTTCGATAAACAGATGTGGTTTTCACTTCTCGGTGCCGGAATTCAATGCCTTTGGGCGGGGCTCTGGGATGGTTGGAAAGTGAGTAACAAGACCCTAACTCCTTTTGATGGCAGCATCAGCGTGGTGGTCTGCTGTCATGATGAAGAACGACAAATCGAGAATTTCGCCCGTCTTTTGGCTCCCTCTCTTCAGGCAGCTGAGGATGCGGGATGCTCCGTCGAAGTGGTGGCAGTCAACCACGGCAGTGTAGATCGCACTGGGAGAATATTGGATGCCTTGGCCCAAATCGATCAACGTTGGCGCGTGGTGCATTTCAAGCGCACCCGCGAGAGTAAAAAAGAAGCGTTAGAAGCAGGCATCTCGGTTTGCCGTGGGGAGGTCCTCGTCCTTCTTGATGCGGACTGTCAACCAATGCAATCATCCTGGCTTCTCGAGCTGACGGCAGGCGCAAAAGCAAATTGGGATATCCAGGTAGGAATCAGCTTGCCACAACCTTCACGTTCGTTCACCTTGCTTTCTCGGATGCAACGTTTGGAGGCGCGGCGATTGGCTCAGCGCGCGATAGGCGCTGTAGATGCTGGTCATCCATATCTGGCATTTGGAAGGAACCTCGCCCTCACTCGTGACATTTGGAATCGCACAGGCGGATTTGAATCTCACGCCACCGTTCCCTCAGGGGACGATGACCTTTGGCTTCAGCAAGCAGTTCAAAAGGGAGCTCGAGTCAAAGCGACTGCGGCTCACTCGACCCAAACCTCGTCCATTTGGCCTTCAACGTGGCAAACTTGGCAAAGACAAAAATCGCGTCACTTTACAGCCAGTCCGTTTTACCCTTGGCCTCTGAAAATAAGACTCCTGACACCTGGCATGGGATGGTTGTTGCTCGCTGCCGGGGTTGTCCACAATCCCTCGGGGACATCCATCAGTCTTGCTGGGTTCTCAGTGTTGATACGCACACTTACCTTCGGAACATTCTTGCGCAGGGCGGGTTTGCCCCGACGTGAAGCATGGGAACTCCTGTTGGAACCTGTGGTGAGTGCGTTTCGGGTTTGGGCCTGGTGCAAAGGATCAACATCTGAATCAACCTTATGGAAGTGAATCCAAACCTCTCGGAAAAAGCCCAGTACGACTACTCCCTCGTTTTGCGAGCCACCAAGGAAAAGGATCAAAAAGCATTTGCCGAGCTGATGCAGCGTTACGAAGGCGCCATCTTTCATCTGATCAATCGCATGGTTTTCAGTGAGGACGATGCGGAAGATTTGACCATTGAAGCCTTTACGAAGGCCTTCAAACGACTGCATCAGTACACCCCTGCCTTCGCCTTTTCAACATGGCTTTTCAAAATCGCATCGAACCACACAATTGACTTCATCCGTAAAAAACGAATCAATGCGCTGTCCTTGGATCGCGGATTTACCAACGAAGAGGGGGACCGAATGGAAATCAGTGTGAAAGATGAAGGTCTGGACCCCATGGAGGCGCTCCAAAAGCAAGAGCGAATCGAACGCATGCGTGAGGTGGTAGCGCAACTCAAAGACCGTTACCGGAGATTGGTGGAGCTGCGATACTTTGAAGAGAAGAGCTACGATGAAATTTCAGACGAATTGGGACTTCCGCTCGGTACAGTCAAGGCGCAGTTGTTTCGAGCCAGAGACATGATGGCAAAGATTTTAGAGCCTTCGCGCGAAACCATTTGACCAGGTCATCATGACCGCGAAAGACGCTGTTCTTCCCCACTTTCCCGACCTCACGAACAAACAGCTCGACCAACTCGATGCAGTTGCCCAAACCGTGTGGGATTGGAATCAACACATCAATGTCATTTCAAGAAAAGATTCTGAGGTGATGGTTCGACACGTCCTGCACAGTTTAGGGATTGCCAAAGTCATGCGATTCAAACCCCAAAGTCATGTTCTCGATGTCGGAACAGGGGGAGGCTTTCCCGGGCTGCCGTTGGCCGTTCTGCATCCCGAAACGACGTTTGTGCTCTGCGACAGCATCGGTAAAAAAATCAAAGTGGTCCAAGATGCAGCTCAAGCTGCCGGACTTACAAATGTGACTGCAATCCACGCGAGAGCAGAGGATATGGAAGGGAAATATGATTTTGTGGTGAGTCGGGCTGTGACACGAATGGCGCGTTTTGTCGCCTGGCTAGACGGCAAAGTCAAAAAACAAGGGACACACCCGTTGCCCAATGGCATTCTCTACCTCAAAGGTGGAGACCTCAGTGACGAGTTGTCGGAAATCAGTGAACCATGGCACACCACTCCTTTAAATCTGTGGTTCAAAGACTCCTTTTTCGATGAAAAGAAAGTGGTTCACGTTGACCTCTCGTCTTCTAGAGTTTGAGACAAAAAGAAGAGGGCTTGTGGGCCCCCTCCTTAACCTGCAAGAAAATTGAAACCAACATGGCCTATGTCCATGTTATTTGAAAGACGAAGACCTGGTTCAAGGGTTGCCTGAGTTCTGAAAAAAGTTGAGGTCCTTCATGCATCCCTTGAATCATTCTATGCCTGAAATCACAGACACTGAATCAAAGAATCAGGATTCAAATTTGTATCCCACACCACGGATGGAATGAAAATGCTTGGGATTTTTGGGGTCTTTTTCAAATGTTTTTCTGAATGCCAAGATGAAGTTGTCAATCGTGCGCGTGGATGGCATGATGTCATATCCCCAAACCATTTGTAAAATGTCTTCACGACTCACCACTTCACCATCCCTTCCAATCAAAAGCTTGAGCAACATTGCCTCTCGCTTGGACAGCTTACGCGATTCACCCTTGGGTCCAGTCGCTTGAAAAGCGACAAAATCCACTTTGCCTTGGCCGATGTTTGCCTGCTTGAGTTGAGTCCAAGCATCTGAAGAAATTTGACTCGTCATGCGATCCAGCCGAAGAAGCAACTCCTCAACGAGGAAGGGCTTTCCCAAATAATCGTCAGCGCCCAGTTTCAAACCCTCGACGCGGTCGCGACCCTCATTTCGAGCAGTCAGAAACAAAATCGGCGTTTCTATGCCCTCCAGTCGCGCGGTGCGACACACTGCAAATCCATCCATTCCCGGCATCATCACATCCAAAATGGCCGCAGCAAACCTTTGATTTCTTAATGCTTCTAAAGCATCTGTACCATTTTCAACCTCCACGACGGTGTGTCCTTCACCTCTCAGGTTCAAGGCCAACATGTGACGCAGGGAGGACGTATCCTCCGCGAGCAGTAAACGAACTGGCTTGGGGTTTGGTTGTACTTTTGACATGATGGACGACACAAAGATGATGCGGCTGAGCGAAATTGGGAAAAACACCATTGCTGAAGCCCTCGGATTGGAAATTACCGAAGTCGGAGATGGCGTTGTTCGCGGCAAAATGCCCGTCGACAGCAGAACACATCAACCCTATGGTTTGTTGCACGGCGGCGCGAGTGTTGTACTTGCTGAAAGCCTTGGATCCGTCGGTTCACACGTTTTGGTAGAAGCTCAGGGCAAAGGTGCGGTAGGTATTGAGGTCAACGCCAATCACATCAAAGGAGTTCGCTCTGGCTGGGTTCATGGCACGGCAACGTTGAGACATCGAGGGGGTCGACTTCACGTCTGGAACATCGACATTTGTGACGACGAGGGTGAACTTGTTTGTACGTCTCGACTCACTGTAATGATTGTCCCCCGTCGTGAGTAAAACGATTTTTGACGATGTGCCTCATTCCGATGCCCAAGAAATCAAACACGGCTCGGAACCCTTGCTCTGGTGGCGACCACCAGGACACAGCGAAGTTTTCACGCTGATTCCTGACGCATCCGGCACCAGCACTTTCCACTTCGCGCCTTTCGATGCGGCCCAAGGCGCGCCTGAAATCTCCTGGAAAGGTCATGCCGTCAAAACAGAATCACCTGAGGCTGGAACGTTGCCTTTCGTGACGACTTGCGACGTGTACGACACAACTCGAGGTGCGCACATGACCAATGTTTCTGAAGCCCTCACAGCCATTTCCAAGGGCGAAATGGATAAAGTTGTTGTGTCCCGTACTCGCCTGTTGCCTGAGGCATTGCCTCCTGAGACCGTATTTCAACAGCTCTGTGCGATGCATCCTCGGGCGTTGGTCTATCTCATGCACCATCCTGTTGAGGGCACCTGGTGTGGCGCCACGCCAGAAATTCTACTGCGGGCTCAACAGAATGATGTGGACACCGTGTCCTTGGCTGGTACGCGTCGAGAAGGTTTTCTCGATTCTTGGACAGACAAAGAGCGACAAGAGCAGCACGTCGTGACCGAACACATCCTAGACGTTCTGTCTGAATTGGGGGCTACAAACTTATCCATACAAGGCCCACATGACAGGAAATATGGGGCACTTACTCACCTTGAGACTCGCCTTGCAGCTCATTACACAGGCGATTTACACCAACTCGCCAAAGCACTGCACCCAACACCTGCGGTGTGTGGAAGGCCTGTGGACAAAGCCACAGCATTTATTCGGAACAAAGAGCAACACAACCGAACATATTACGCAGGTTTCTTAGGTTGGTCATCCCCACTTGGCTGTGCTTACTATGTCAATCTTCGCTGCGCACACTGGGCTAACAACGGCGTCGCACTCTTTGCTGGCGGAGGCATTGTAGATGGATCAGTCCCTGAAGATGAATGGTTAGAGACCGAAGCCAAACTCCAAAGCTTCGCTCCCGCCTTCCTCCCGTGACCTCCACGTACCTTCGCGGTATGCAGTTGAGTAGCTCACATCCCGCAGCAGCCGTTCTGGCAGCTGTTTTGGCAGAACAAGGGGTTCGACATGCCGTGGTGAGCCCAGGATCTCGAAATGCGCCCTTGGTTCTGGCTTTGCATGAACAACCTGAAATTGACGTTCGAGTGAGCATTGACGAAAGAGCTGCTGCGCATCATGCGCTTGGTATCGCGCTCGCAACGTGGACGCCCGTTCCAGTGGTATGCACGTCCGGAACGGCCGCCCTCAACCACGGTCCTGCCTTGGCTGAAGCGTTTCACGCCCGTATCCCTCTGCTCAGCATCACGGCAGACCGACCTGTGGAAGTCATCGGTCGAGGTCACGGTCAGTCCCTAACCCAAGCGGGCTTACATGCCCTGCACACCCTCCATCATGACGTCCTCGACGAATCCGTCATGGACCGCGAGGAGCTCACGAAACGAACCCGCCATGCTCTTTACAAGGCGATGTTCGGCGGTCCAGGTCAAGCCTCAGGGCCTGTACACCTAAATGTACCGTTCGATGAACCCTTGTATGAACTTGCATCTGCTCCAGTGATTCCCTGCGACTTCCTGGAACAAAAGCCAGAGATGCTTTCTACACCTCACAACACTGAGGAAAAACTTTTTGACGCAATCAGTCGCGGCAAAGCACTTGTTCTAGCTGGACCTCGACCAGCAACTGCACACCGCGTGGCAGAAGCAAGGCGTCAAGTCCATTTACCTTGCCTTGCCGAACGTGGATCATGCGTCTCTGGCCCCCTCGTTGTGTACGGTGGAGAGCGATTGCTTGAAGGTGGTAAGTGGCCGTCTTCGGTGCAACCTGAAGCCATCATCACACTCGGTCTGCCCCCCATGTCCAAAGCAATCCGAACCGCTTTGGCAGATCTTCCACATTGGCACGTAGGTGCAGATATGGACGGCGAAGGTGCGGGTTGGGACATTTGGGGCACGTTGCAAGGCGACATGCCTCAATCAGTTCTTCAAATGAGTACCCCCGCAGGCGCTGCCCAGAATTGGAAAAATGTGCGAGACCATCTTGACCAAACGCACCAAAAACAAAAACCCACCTGGAGCGACCTAGGCGCTTGGAAAGTAATGACTGAAACGTGGAGTGGCTGGGAGCGTGAAACGCGACCACGGAGCATTCATGTGGCCAACAGCGCATCAGCACGTTACGCGCAATGGGTTGATTTGGATGCCGCAATGGCACCACATGCAGTGTTCCATGCCAACCGGGGCGTGGCAGGCATCGACGGATGTACCTCAACAGCGATAGGTTGGGAAAGTGTCCAGCCAACCAAACAGGGACATTGGCTGGTCACAGGTGATGTGGCCTTCCACTACGACGCCAATGCATTACTTACAGATCCCGTGTACACCAACTTGAATGTGATTGTCATCAACAATGGTGGCGGAGGCATCTTTCGTTGGCTGCCGGGGACTCAGCACCCTCATCTCTTCAAACGACATTTCGAAACACCACCCAGCCGCACTGTGAAAGCCCAAGCACAAGCCATGGAGGCAACCTACTTTCTTGCCTCATGTGCCAAAGACCTCCGTCTGTCCTTGAATCAGGCAGCCGACACCGACGGTCCGACGGTGATTGACGTACAAACACCTGCAGAACGAAGTGCCGAAGTCTTGACGCAATATCTCAACGCTTTTCGAAAGACCTAAAATTTCTTTCAGAAGTTGAACTCCTGAATTCAACTCTGCAAAAACAACACGATGAACATCAAACCATGGATTCAAGCCGCGCGTCTGAGGACCCTTCCCTTGGCAACAACGTGTGTGTTGCTCGGTGGAGCTGTGGCTCACGCCCATGGGTTGGATGAATCGAGTTTATCAAGGTTTAACCCTGTCATTTTAAGTGCAGCAATCACGGTAATCCTTCTTCAAATTTTAGCCAATTTCGCCAACGATTACGGGGATTTCATCAAGGGGACGGACACCGCAGCAGACCGTCAAGATCGAGCCCTAGCCTCGGGACAATTGACCGTCTCATCCGTGAAAAAAGGAGTGGTGGTTTCCGCAGTCAGTGCCTTCATCGCAGGAATCGTGACATTGATTTTGGCCTTTGTTCCTGGGGTAGTTTCAGGCAACGAAGACATCGCATTGCACGGGGTGCGAATGGCCGGTCTAGGTGCTTTTGGTGTGGCAGGAATTGTTTCTGCAATCAGATACACGGTAGGAAAAAAAGCGTTTGGTTACCAGGGGCTCGGTGACATCTACGTGATGTTATTTTTTGGACTCGTTGGAGTTCTTGGAGTGGGACTTTTGGTGGCTCACGAGATTCAAATTGTTTGGGTGTTGCCAGCCATCTTTTCAGGCTGTATGAGCGTTGCTGTGCTGAATCTGAACAATTTGCGCGACCATCAATCAGATGCGATTTCCAACAAACAGACCATGGTTGTGCGACTCGGATTTCAGGGAGGTAAATACTATCACTTTGCCATCCTATGCATTGGGTGGACCGCATTGCTTTTGTTTTTTCGAGGGCCCTGGGAAGTCGGAATGTGGCGAGGTACTATGTGGTATGCCTTGCTTGCACTCTTGCATGCAAGGCATGCTGTGGATGTCTATCGTTGCCAAGATCCGGCCACCCTCGATCCTGAATTGAAGCGAATCGCCTTGAGCTCTTTCCTCGTGGCTCTGTTCATGTTCATGGATCAAACGCTCAACACATGACTTCGAATGACATCTGGCCTCCTGCCCCCGTCATACGTGGTTTACGTATGACCGTTTTGCCTCACGTTTTAAAATTTAAAACTCCAGCGGCAACATCCCGTGATACACTGAAAGAAAAACCTTCATGGTTCCTAGTTGCAGAGGACAAGCAAGGAAGAATCGGAGTGGGTGAATGCAGTTTGATTTTGGGACTGTCTCTGGAAACGTCAGAGATGGCTTTGAATCAATTGAATATTGTGGCAAAGAGTGGCTGTCTCGATGTGATGGCAGTTCCCGCGTCTTGTCCGGCTGTGCGGTTTGCCGTGGAGACTGCCGCATGGGACTTGAGCAAAGGCGGACGAGGGACGATTGCGGAATCTCCATTCTCTCGCGGAGAAAGAGGTATTGACATCAACGGGCTCGTTTGGATGGGGTCTGTTCCAAACATGCTCGACCAATTTGATGATCTTGTTCAACGTGGATTTACCACCCTCAAATGCAAAGTGGGTGCCCACGATTGGACGCAGGAACTTCAAATGTTAAAAGCGGTCAGAGACCGCTGTCCGGCAAATGAATTCACATTGCGAGTGGACGCCAATGGAGCATTTCACAATTTGGATGCGAAGGGTGTTCATTCACGCCTTGAAGCCCTTGCTGATTTAAACGTTCACAGCATCGAGCAACCTCTATTGCCACAAGACTTAGACCGCTTGGCGGCGCTTTGTAAAGAAAACATTGTCCCCATTGCCCTGGACGAGAGCTTAATTGGGGTCCACGCATTGACGGAGCGCATGCGGCTTTTGGATCACATCCGGCCTCAGTACCTCGTGCTGAAACCCTCTTTGATTGGTGGGCTTGACAGCGCAACAATTTGGTCTCGTTTGGCCGAACAGCGCGACATGGATTGGTGGGTCACCTCTGCCCTAGAATCCAACATTGGCCTGCAAGCCATCGCCCAATGGGCGGCAGTTCAGCCGGCGCTAAATCCTGAAAACTCACCGATGCCTCAAGGTCTAGGTACCGGAGGGCTATTCACCAACAACATCCCTGGCAACCTCGCCATCGAACGAGGAACCCTCATAACGGCTTCCCAAAAGGCCCGCGATGAGTCAACATGGCGTCAAGGTCTCGCAGGTGCCGTTCGCCACTTGCCGGGCTGCGGGTGCAACGTCAAACACGACGCCCCATGATTGACCGGAAGGCGATACGGGGAACCTTCAAATGGGGTCAGCAAGTCTGGCCCGCCACGGCAATTGGTGCCGCAGAATTTCGGCGTACTCAAGCCAAGCGAGCAAAATGGCTCGCTGAGGTGGCCGAGGTTTGGCTTCGTTGGTGCCGCAAAGACGAGCCGGGTATGGTGGTCCAAACCTCAGGCACAACGGGCACCCCAAAACGTATGGAGCACAGCCGCGCTGCGGTGTTGGCAAGCGTGGAAGACACTCTCAAACATTGGGACCTCGGTGCCGGAACCCGTGCCCTGCTCGCGTTGCCCACCTCTTTTGTGGCAGGTCAAGCCATGATCGTTCGAAGCTTGGTTGGCGCCTGGGAACTTGAAATCATTGAACCTTCCTCTGCCCCCTCGTGGAACGGTGAGAAGGACTTTGTAGCCCTTACCCCTCACCAAGCCCAAGGCTGGATCGCGCAAGGTTCCGGCACGACAGTTAAACTGCTGCTCGGAGGAGGCCCCGTCTCCAAATCGCTGCTTGGCATGTTGCTGGACTCGAAACGGGTAGAAGACATTTGGGAGAGCTACGGATTGAGCGAGACGTTGACCCACGTCGCTGCGCGCAAACTTCAAACCATCGATGACCTACAAAGTCCCTTCCAACCCCTCCCTGGTGTGACCATTGAGACCAATGAAGAAGGATGTGCAGTCATTCACGCACCGTCTCGAAACGTCACACTTGAGACCCGAGATTGCATTGAAGAATTGCCAACGGGAGGATTTTTGTGGTTGGGGCGTGCCGACGACATCATCAACTCAGGAGGGGTGTTGGTGCACCCCGCAGAGGTGGAGCGTGCATTTGAAACCTTCATGCCTGCGTGGGTGTCGGACTGGGCCGCCTTTGGGAAGGCGGATGACACTTTGGGCGAGGCTGTGGTGCTGCGTCTTACAGGAACAGTGCCCGAGGATGTTGATGCGAAAATGATTTTGGAGGAATGGCGTGAAATGCTGAAAGCCATGTTAGGTCCAGCCAAGACGCCACGCACCTTAGAATGGGGAGAGCTCCCACGAACTGACCGCGGCAAGCTGCGACGGCGGTTGTTGTCTTAAATGGGGGTTTGGACTTCAGGCCTTGCGAAACCCACCTTTGCGGCATGAACGCCGATCAGCCTACACCAGCTCGTCCCATCCTCGTATTTGCAACCCACAATCCCCACAAGGTGCGCGAGCTGCAAGAGATGCTCGGAGACCAATACCAGATTCAGAGTCTCACAGACATCGGGTGCCAAGAGGAAATCGTCGAAGACGCACCCACCCTCGAGGGCAACGCCCGTATTAAGGCACATCATGTGGTAAAGCATTATGGACTTGATTGCTTTGCAGACGACACAGGGCTCGAGGTAGATGCGCTGGACGGCGCACCAGGCGTCTTGAGCGCGCGTTACGCTGGCACCCACGGAGACGCCGAGGGAAACATGACCAAGCTTCTGTTTGAGCTAGAGCGGGTGGGCGCCTCGACAAAAGAAGCTCGGACCGCAAAATTCCGAACGGTCATTTGCTTGATTCAACAAGGCAAAGAACACGTGATTGCAGGCCAATGCAAAGGGTTCATCGAGCCGGCAAAATGCGGTGCTGAGGGGTTTGGATACGACCCCATTTTTAAGCCAGAAGACCACAACTGTACCTTTGCAGAAATGGCTCCTGAAGACAAAAATGCAATCAGCCACAGAGGTCGTGCGGTTCGCGCGATGATTGATTACCTCACCTCTTAATTGTGGAAAAGCCCCTTGATTTCTTCCCGTTTTTTTAGGTAGAATGCAGAGAACAACGTTGAGGGAGGTCGCATATTTGGAGTGATGAATTACCTCGACTTTGAAGAGCCGATCCAAACCTTGCGCGAGCAGCTCGATCAGGCAAGAGAGATTCAGGACAAGAACGACTTGGACATGACGACCACAGTGGAGGAGCTGGAGGTCAAAATCAGAGAGGTGACCAAGGAGCTTTACAGCAAGCTCACACCATGGCAAAGAGTGCAAGTGAGTCGTCACCCTGACCGGCCATACACATTAGATTACATCGAAGCTTTGACTGAAGGTGACTTTTTGGAATTGCACGGCGACCGCACCGTGAAAGACGACAAGGCAATGGTGGGAGGATTGGGAGAGCTTGATGGAAGGCCAGTCATGTTCATCGGTCAGCAGAAAGGAATCAACACCAAGATGCGTCAGTACCGCAACTTTGGAATGGCCAACCCTGAAGGGTATCGCAAGGCCCTGCGCTTGATGCGTCTTGCTGAAAAATTCAACCGCCCCGTTGTGACGCTCATCGACACTCCGGGCGCTTATCCTGGCTTGGAGGCGGAGGAACGCGGTCAAGGTGAAGCGATCGCCCGCAATCTGATGGAAATGTGCACTCTTCGTGTGCCCATCATATGCATCGTCATCGGTGAAGGTGCCTCAGGGGGCGCACTTGGAATCGGAATTGGAGACAAAGTATTCATGATGGAAAACACATGGTACAGTGTCATCAGCCCCGAATCGTGCTCAAGCATCTTGTGGCG
>CESW01072421.1_pt1 | contig 31477 bp, 32 predicted proteins | sample 531171 | NCBI WGS metagenome assembly CESW01 (sample SAMEA2621859, study PRJEB7988) | marine metagenome | biome: marine biome (ENVO:00000447); feature: surface water layer (ENVO:00002042); material: "saline water (ENVO:00002010), including plankton (ENVO:xxxxxxxx)" | depth 5 m
AAAGACTCAGCGACTATCTGAGACAAAATATTGATTTTTCACCTCATGGAATTAAAAATTTGCTGAATTTAGATAAGCCAATTTTTACCGAAACTGCTACCTACGGTCATTTTGGAAGGAAATATTGCCCAGACACTGGTTGTTTTTCTTGGGAGAAAACTGATATTGCAGAAGAAATTTTAAGTATCTTCAAATGAGTTCTATTTTTGGTAGAAAAATACCTAAAAAGTTTAGCTTAGCAAAAAAACAAAAAATCTTCCACAGCCCATATTTTTTCAATGATGATTATAATTTTGAGATAATTGATCTTTTTTTTAGTTTATATGATTTCTATGAGCTTGAGATAGGTTTTGGCGCTGGTGAAAATCTCATGGCCCAAGCCAAGCTCAAACCAAATACAGGTTTCATAGCATGTGACCCTCATCTGAGGGGACATATAGAGGTTCTAAAATTTATTGAAAACTCAAATGTTAAAAATATAATTTTAAGTGACCTTTGCTTCCAGAACTTGAAAAAGTTTTTAAAGAGTAAGATTTCCTTAGTTTATATTCTTTTTCCTGATCCTTGGCCAAAAAAAAAACATAATAAAAGAAGATTGATAAATAATTTTTTCGTAGAGGAATTAGAAAAAATTGTAGAACCCTTAGGAAATGTTTTAATTTCAAGTGATAATTTTGAATACATTGATCAGATAAATAGAAGTTTTACTGGTAGTTCATTTTTAAAGATTGAATTTAAAGAGTCCAGCAACACCATTTTTAATAATTTAGGAATAGTCAAAACTAAATATTATTTAAAAGCTTTATCAAACGGCTGTAATCCTAAATTTATACATTTCAAAAAAAATCCCTAGTCTAATATATTAAAACTTTTAAAATAAAAAAAAAAATATTTAAGTTTTCCCAAACTATTGGTATTAAGGTATTAGAAATTGTAAACGGTAACCTATGAATAGAAATCAGACAACTGAAGAAAAGGATTTATTCCCTGTAGATTTGATTGAAATATCAAAGAATATTGCAAAGGAAAAGGGAATTGAAGCAGAGGAAATTCTTATTGCGATGGAAAGCGCAATAGCCAAAGCTGGAAGAACCAAATACGGTCAAGAATTTGATATTCGTGCCCATGTTGATAGAGACAGTGGGAGAATAGGGTTGTATAGATATCTTGAAGCTGTTGAAAATTTAGAAAATGAACCTGAAGAGGAGAGGGTAAACAAGATAAATCTAAATGATGCCAAGCTCAAAAATAAAAGTATAAAGATAGGTGAATTTTTAAAGGAACAATTACCACAAATTGACTTTGGAAGGATTGCTGTACAAACCGCAAAGCAGGTAATTTTTCAAAAAGTAAAAGAAGCCGAAAGATCCGTTCAATATGAACAATTTAAAGATAAAATTGGTGAAATAGTCAATGGAATTGTTAAAAGAGTAGAATACGGCAATATTGTAGTAGATTTGGGTAAAGCTGAAGCCCTGATGAGGAGGGAAGAGCTGTTAAATAGAGAAGTTTTTCGAAGATCAGACAGGATTAGAGCCTTTATATTAGATGTAAGAGAGGAATTGAAGGGTCCACAAATATTTCTTTCACGAGCTCATAATGATTTTCTTGTAATGTTATTTAAGCAAGAAGTGCCGGAGATTTATGATGGAATAATAGAGGTAAAATCTGTGGCAAGAGACCCGGGAAGCAGAGCTAAGATTGCGGTAACATCAAAAGATAAAGGTATAGACCCTGTCGGAGCATGCGTTGGTATGCGTGGAAGCAGGGTTCAGGCAGTTGTAAATGAGTTACAAGGTGAGAAGATTGACATAGTTTTATGGTCTGAAGATACTGCAACCTTTGTGGTAAACGCACTAGGTCCCGCTGAAGTTGATAAAGTTGTAATAGAAGAAGAATTAAAAAAAATTGAAATTATTGTTCCAGATGAGCAACTAAGTTTAGCTATTGGAAGAAGAGGACAAAATGTCAGACTTGCAAGTTTACTAACGGGCTGGGATATTGATATTCTAACAATTAGCCAAGAATCCGAAAAAAGAAACGAGGAATTTAAAAAATTATCAACTCTTTTTATTTCAAGTTTAGATGTTGATGAAGTTATAGCACATTTATTAGTCACCGAGGGTTTTAGTAAAATAGAAGAAATTTCATTAGTAAGTATGGAAGAGCTATCTTCAATTGAGGGATTTGACGACAATCTTGCCAAAGAACTTAAAGATCGTGCAAACATATATTTAAAAAAACTTGAGGAAGAGAATCGAAAAAGGTTAGAAGAGATGGGTGTAGACGAATATTTGCAGAATTCCTCAGGCTTGAACCTTGCTCAAGTTTTGAGTTTAGCTCAAGACGGAGTTCTTAAAAGGGATAACTTGGCTGATCTGTCAAGCGAGGAGCTAATTGAGGCCTTGAAAGATTCAGATTTTGAAAAATCAAATGCTGATCAAATCATATTATCTGCACGCAAACATTGGTTTAAAGATTAAAAAATTAAATTATGACAGAGGATAATAAACAAGAAAAAATAGGCAGGCCAAAGCTCCAACTCAAAAAAACCTTTGATCTTGGAAAGATTAAGCAGAGCTTTTCACATGGCAGGTCAAGGTCGGTATCTGTAGAAGTAAAGAAAAAAAGAGTTTTTTCAAATACAGTTAATAAAATTAGTGACCAAAATTTAGAAGATGACAAAAAAAATCTTGATCATAACCGTCAGGATGGTCATGAAAATAATTTGAATAATAAAAAAAGTAACGAGATAAAAGACACAAAAGAACAAAAATTAAACCCAAAAAATTTGAATGATAATGAAACAAAAGATTTTAGAAAAAAACAGAATAATAAGCCTAATGCCCAAGAAAAAACTCAAGAAGTTAAAGAGGATAAAAACACAAAATTAACTAATTTTAAACTTATTAAAGTTCCTAAAAAGCTTAATGAACGAAGAAAGGGAAAGCTCACTATCTCTGAAGCGTTAGATGAAAATACTGAAAAAGTTAGATCTTTAGCAGCTGTAAAAAGAGCGAGAGAAAAGGCTAAATTAAGGTTAAGCCAAAAACCAGAAAATAGAGACTTACAAAAAGAAAAAAAGAAAAGGGAAATAATTATTCCGGATTTCATTGCAGTTAATGATCTTGGTTCTCGATTAGCAGAGAAAAATTCAGATATCATTAAAATTCTAATGAAATTAGGTGTTATGGCCACAATCAATCAAACAATTGACGGTGATACAGCTGAACTTGTTGTAATAGAGCTTGGTCATACCCCAAAAAGAGTTAGTGATTCAGACGTTGAGATTGGCCTATCTGGACATAAAGACGATGATTCAGATCTTCAGCCAAGATCACCAGTAGTTACTATAATGGGGCATGTTGATCACGGTAAAACTTCTCTACTCGATGCTATTCGGGAAAAAAAAGTTACACAGTCAGAAGCAGGAGGAATTACTCAACACATTGGAGCATATAGAGTAGAAGGGAAAAAAGGTTCGATTACCTTTTTGGATACTCCTGGGCACGCCGCTTTTAGTCAAATGAGAGCAAGAGGATCGAATGTTACAGATATTATAATTTTGGTGGTTGCAGCCGATGATAGTGTAAAAGATCAAACTATTGAGGCTATTAGTCACGCACAGGCTGCAAAATGTCCAATTATTGTTGCAATAAACAAAATCGATGCACCTAACTCTAACCCTGCCAAGGTTGAATCAGATCTAATGAGTCACGGTATTGTAAGTGAAAAAATGGGTGGTGAAATCTTAATGGTTGAATTGTCTGCAAAAACTAAAGTTGGAATAGATAAATTAATGGAGGCAATAACTTTGCAATCTGAATTGCTGGAACTAAAATCTAACCCTTCTAGAGATGCAAGTGGTACTGTTATTGAATCAAAAATTGATACCGGTAGAGGTCCGGTGATATCTGTTCTAGTGCAAAAGGGAAAGTTGAAAGTTGGAGATATTGTAATAGCTGGAAAAGAATGGGGCAAAGTTAGAGCTTTGTCAAACGATGAGGGCAAGAGAATAAATGAGGCGTTGCCTAGCTTCCCAGTAGAGGTATTAGGTTTGTCAGGGGCTCCAAGCTCGGGAGATGAGTTTGTTGTTGTTGACTCAGAGGCACGAGCAAGAGAAGTTACTCAATATAGGGATAGAATGATAAGACTACGTCAAAATGCATCTGTTAAAAGAGGTACTGTTGAACAAATGTTGTCAACGGCCAATAAAGATCAGGAACATAAAGAATTCCCCGTTATAGTCAAGGCCGATGTTCATGGGTCTAAAGAAGCAATTGAACAAAGCCTACAAAAAATTCAGATAGAAAATTTTAAAGTAAAAATACTTCACTCGGGTGTTGGTGAAATAAATGAATCGGATGTTTCTTTAGCAAGCGCCTCAAGCGGCTTAATCTTGGGATTTAATGTGAGGTCTAACCTCCAAGCAAAAAATTTATCCAAAAGGGATAATGTATCTATAAAATATTTCTCAATTATCTATGAGGTTATTGACGAGGTTGAAAAATCTATAAAAAGCCATTTAGAGCCTGAAATTCGTGAAGATATAATAGGTAATGTTAAAGTAAAAAAAATCTTTGGCATTTCAAAAACTTTATCAATTGCAGGATGTGAAGTGCTAGATGGTAAAGTAACTAATAATTGTGAAGTAAAAATTATCAGAGAAGGTGAAATTATTTTTCAAACCAGTGTTGAAAGTTTAAGAAGAGAAAAAAATGAAGTTAAAGATGTCAGCTCTGGAACAGAGTGCGGTATAAAACTAAAAAATTTTAATGAATTTAAGGAAGATGATATTCTTCAATGCTATTTGTCAGTAAAAGTAAAATGACGAGTGTAAAACAATAAATAGTAATGACCAAATATAAAAGAAAAGTGAGAGTTTCTGAATTAATTAAAAGAGAATTAGGTACTTTTTTTCAAAATTTTGCTATACGCAAAAATGACAAAGAGTATTTTTATTTGACGGTGACTGAGGTAGATATATCAGAGGACCTTAGGAATGCAATTGTTTATTTTTCTCCCTTTTCCCCTGATAATAACTCAATGGACAACTATGAATTAGTCGAATTAATAAATAAAAATAATAAAAAAATCATGCAGACTTTGTCTAGACTTAACCTTCGATATTTACCCAAACTTAACTATAAGATTGACGAACTTCTAGATCAAACCTCTAAGTTAGATAAACTATTCAATAGCCCTAAAGTTATTCAGGATCTAAAAAAGCACTAACAGATATTGATATCCTCCAGTAAAAATATTATTAACGGGTGGCTGTTTTTAGATAAGCCTACTGGCAAATCCTCTAATTTGGTATTGAAGGAGATTAAAAAAAAATTTAATCTAAAAAAAATTGGCTTTGTAGGAACCCTTGATCCATTAGCTTCTGGATTCCTTCCAATTGCAGTTGGTAAGGCAACAAAAATCATAAAGTACATTGAAAAAAATGATAAGGAGTATTTGTTTACTGTTTGTTGGGGGAAAAAAACTTCAACAGCTGATAGAGAAGGGGATATTTTAGAAACAACTGATATAATTCCAAAAAAAAGTCAAATAATTAAGGCTTTAAATAAATTTAAAAACATAAAGAAGCAAAGTCCACCTAAATTCTCTGCCAAAAAAATTAATGGGCAAAGGGCTTACAAATTGGCAAGAGAAGGTATAGATTTCACACTTAAGGTACAAGATATCAACATTTTACAACTTAATGTACTGGAGTTAGAAAAAAAATCAGCTTCTTTTTATATTAAATCAAGTTCGGGAACCTACATTCGATCTCTTGCGGAATCATTCTCTGAAATATTAGGAACACTTGGTTTCGTGAGTAAATTAAGAAGAGTTGGATTCGGAAATCTAGATAAAAAACTAATTTCACTGGATTCTTTGTTAAGTTTAATGCATATTGACAATTTTAAAAATAAAATTAAACCTTTGGATTATATATTTAATAGTGAAAAAAAACTGGATTTGAACTATGAAGATGCAAAAAAATTGCTAAATGGAAAACCTATTGATCTTAGGCAAAAGGATATAAAAAAATTTATTTTAGATTCATCTTTAAAAAGTCATATAATAGCAAAGTACAAAAATGACTTAATAGTAGTTGGACTTTTAAAAAACAATGTTTTATATCCAAAAACTGTTATGGATTTAAAGGAATGAGGAGAAAGATATGTCGTTAACTAAAGAAAAAAATACCGAATTAATAAACAAATATTCTAAAACTGATAAGGATAGTGGTTCAACTAATGTTCAAGTAGCCATTCTTACAGAAAGAATTAAACAACTCACCGAACATCTAAAGATTAATAAAAAAGATGAAAGCACAAGAAGAGGTTTATTGAAACTTGTTGGAAAAAGAAAGTCTCTTTTATTATATTTAAAAAATAAAAATGAAAAGGGATATATGAGTCTCATAAAAGATCTAGGTATAAGAAGATAAAATTTAAAGAAAAGGTAAAAATGTTAAAAATATTTAAAGAAACACTCGATTGGCAGGGATTGAAACTAGAGATTGAAACTGGAAAAATTGCAAGACAAGCTGATGGAGCTGTAATTGTTAGTTTGGGAAAAACCTCAGTTTTGTGTACTGTCTCTGCTTCTAGAAAAGTAGATCCGTCAATAGACTTTTTTCCACTTTCTGTTCACTATATTGAGAAAGCATACTCAGCAGGTAAAATTCCTGGAGGTTTCTTTAAGCGTGAAGGAAGGCCTTCAGAGGTTGAAACATTAAATTCACGGTTAATTGATAGGCCATTAAGACCACTTTTCCACCCAGACTTTAAAAATGAAACTCAAATTATCTGCAATGTTTTGAGCTATGACAAAGAGAATGATCCCTCAATATGCGCATTGATAGGAGCTTCTGCAGCACTAACAATTTCTGGATTACCATTTTTAGGTCCTGTTGGTTGCGCTAGGGTCGGTTATACAGATGGCGAGTTTATTCTTAATCCCACAATAGAAGAAATGTTAGAGACAGACCTTGATTTGGTTGTTGCGGGAACTAGAAATGGGGTCTTAATGGTAGAGTCTGAAGCAAAAGAGCTTCCTGAAGAAATAATGTTAGGAGCGGTGAAATTTGGTTTTGAACAATTCCAACCAGTAATAAAAAGTATAATTAAATTAGCTGAGTCAGCAGCTAAAGATTCATGGGAAATTCCTGAAAAAATCGTACCAAAGTTTTTTCCTCTCCTAAAGAAAGAATCAAAAGAACATCTAGAGAAAATTTACAAAGTCAAGGAAAAGAAAAATCGTCAAATGGAACTGCAAAACTATAAAACAACTACCTTTAACAAATTTTTAGAAAAGGATGAAGAAATAAGTGAAGCAGAATTTGATTCATGCATCAAAGATATTGAACGAGAAATTGTAAGAAAATCTATTCTAGAAAATTCCGAAAGAATAGATGGAAGAGATTTGGAAAAAGTAAGAGATATTCACTGTGAAGTAGGTGTTTTTGAAAATGTCCACGGTAGTGCGCTATTTACAAGGGGTGAAACACAAGCTCTAGTTTTCACAACGCTAGGCACTAGCCAAGACGAGCAAATACTAGATAGACTTGATGGTGACTTTAGAGAAAGGTTTATGTTACATTACAACTTTCCACCATTCTCAGTCAATGAAGTTGGTAGAATTGGCTCAACCGGGAGAAGAGAAATTGGTCATGGAAAATTAGCCTGGAGAGCCTTAAACCCAATTTTTTCTCAAATTGAAGATTTTCCCTATACAGTTCGAATTGTGTCTGAAATAACTGAGTCAAATGGATCATCATCTATGGCCAGCGTATGTGGTGCCTCTTTATCTTTAATGGATGCTGGTGTACCGATCTCAAAACCAGTTGCTGGCGTAGCTATGGGACTTATTCTTGAAGAAAAAAAATTTGCTATTCTCACAGATATTTTAGGTGATGAAGACCACCTAGGTGATATGGATTTCAAGGTTGCAGGTACTGGTGAAGGAATCACCTCCTTGCAAATGGACATTAAAGTAACAGGAATAACTGAAGAAATAATGGAAAAGGCACTAAAACAAGCTAAAGATGGAAGATTACACATTCTCAGTGAAATGAACAAAGCAATTAAAACATCAAGAGAATCTGTAAAGGAAAATGCTCCAAAAATCATACAATTGAAAATAAAACAAGAGAAAATAAGGGAAGTAATCGGCTCTGGTGGAAAAATAATAAAAAGTATTTGTGAAAAATCAAAGGCAAAGGTTGAGATTGATGATGATGGAAATATTACCATTTCGTGTTCGGATAAACAATCGGGAGATATTGCTCTAGAAATGATAAATAATATTGTAGCCGAGCCTGAAATTGGTAAAATTTATGAAGGAAAAGTTGTTAAAACAATGGATTTTGGTGCTTTTGTCAATTTCATGGGACAAAGAGATGGACTAGTTCACATTAGTCAACTTAAAGAAGAAAGAGTTGAAAAAACAACTGATGTTGTTAATGAAGGTGATATGGTAAAGGTTAAAGTAATTGGTGTCGATGATAGAGGCAAAGTAAAGTTAAGTTTAAAGGATGCTATTCAATCTGATTAGGGGGTTGTTTATGAAAAAATTAGAATCGTTAAAAATGTCAGGTAAGGAAGTTTTACCATTAATAGAGGGAGGTAAGGGAATTGCAGTCAGCAGTGGTCAGAGCTCAGGGGCTTGGGCTAAAGCCGGAGGTATAGGCACCTTTTCTGGGGTTAATGCCGACTCCTACGACAAAGAAGGTAATATAGTTCCTCAAGTGTATCGTGAAAAAACAAGGTCATTAAGGCATCAGGAATTAGTAGACTTTTCAGTATCTGGAGCTGTAAAACAAGCAGAAATTGCTAGAGACATTGCGGGAAAGAATGCCGCTATTCATGTTAACATATTGTGGGAAATGGGAGCTGCAGAAACTATTTTAAGAAAAACTCTTGATAAGGCCAAAGGTTTAATTGATGGTGTTACATGTGGGGCTGGTATGCCATATAAGTTATCTGAAATTGCAGCAAATTATAAAGTTTATTACTATCCAATCGTATCCTCTGCAAGAGCTTTTAATGCTCTTTGGAAAAGGTCATATAGAAAAACATCTGAGTTTTTAGGGGGGGTTGTTTACGAAGATCCTTGGTTAGCTGGCGGCCATAACGGTTTGTCAAATAATGAAAATCCTTTAGATCCTCAACCTCCTTATCCCAGAGTAAAAGAGTTAAGAGAATTAATGAATTCTTTTGATTTAGAGAAGGTTCCAATAATTATGGCCGGGGGAGTTTGGAATTTAAATGAGTGGGAAGACTGGATTGATAATAAAGAATTAGGACTTATTTGTTTTCAGTTTGGAACTAGACCTTTATTAACGCAAGAAAGTCCTATACCTGATGATTGGAAGAACAAATTATTAACACTCAAACCTGGTGATGTTAGTTTACACAGGTTTAGTCCAACTGGTTTTTATTCCTCAGCAGTTAGAAATGAATTTTTGAAAGAACTCGAATCTAGATCTGAAAGACAAACTCCCTTTTTGCGGGAACAGACAAACGAGTTTAATGAAAAGATTGAAATTGGCCCAAGAAAAAAAACGTATTACATTAAAAATGAGGATAAATCAAAGATTATAAATTGGGTTAAGAACGGTTTTGAAAAACCTTTGACCACTCCAAATCATACCTTGATTTGGGTAACTATAAAGAAAGCCAAACAAATTCTCAAAGACCAAATAGATTGTATGGGATGTTTGTCATCGTGTTTATTCAGCAACTGGTCACAAAATGAAGAAGGAACAACTGGAAAGAAAGCTGACCCAAGGTCGTTTTGCATACAAAAAACACTTCAACGAATTAGCCATGGAATCTCATCAATTGAGAACGAATTGATGTTTGCGGGGCATTCTGCCTATAGGTTTGCGTCTGACCCTTTCTACAAAGGCGGGTTCGTTCCTAAGGTCAAAGAACTTGTTGATAGAATATTAAAGGGCCTGTAAAAATTAAATTTTTTCTTTATCGAGAATACCCCAAAAGTTTTCTCTTTTTATCCAGCCACTCTTAGTTCCAATTTTTATTTTGCACCAATCGATAATACACCTCTTTATTTTAAAGTTTAGATTTTTTCCTAAAATAAGTTTTGTTTTTGCTTCCCTTTTAGGAAATGATTTCATTTCTACACTTTCTTTAATTATAATACCGTATCTTTTTTTGCTTAGTTGGCTATTTGAAATCCAGCCCTCATTTCCTAAAAAGTTTATTGTTCTTTTCCAACCTTCAAACTCACCAACTACCAAAACAGGAATCCCCTTTTTTAGAAATTTTCCGACAACAAAATAATTTGTTCCAGGCCCATTTCTCATATTAACTTCATTATATTTTGTAGAATAAAATTTTTTTATTTTTTCCGGTTTTGTAAATAAAAGTGCAGGATGTATAATATAAATAAGAATTAAAACTTTAAAAAAATAATGCATAGAAATCTTAATATTCTATTAACAAGAAAATTACCAGATTCAATAGAAAAAAAACTCTCAAGCCAATTTAATGTTTCTATAAACAAGAAGGATAAGTTGTATACATACAGTGAGCTTAAAAAAAAAATTCAAGCTATAGATATTTTAGTTCCATCAATAGGAGACACAATAGACTCATCTATTATTCGGTCAGCTAACCAACTTAAAATGATAGCAAATTTTGGGAATGGTGTAGACAATATTGACTTAATAACTGCTAAGGAAGAGAACATTGTTGTTACAAATACCCCGGAGGTTCTTACTGATGATACAGCTGATATTGTGATTTTAATGATACTCATGCTAACTAGAGAAATTAAACGAGCTGAATCAATCCTCTATAATGGTAGCTGGACGGGATGGGGTCCAAGCAAAACTATTGGCCAAACAATAAAAGGAAAGAAGCTAGGTATCATTGGTATGGGTAGAATCGGACAAGCTGTTTCAAAAAGGGCTATGACTCTAGGTCTCAAAATTCATTATCACAATAGAAAAAGATTGCCTTCAAAAGTTGAAAAAACATATGATGCTACGTATTGGTATGATTTAGAAAAAATGCTGGAAACAATGGATATAATTTCAATTCATTGTCCATATACAGCAGAGACATTTCATCTTCTTTCAAAAAGCAGGCTGAGACGTATAAAAAAAAATTGTATTATTATTAATACCTCCAGAGGTGAAATTATTGACGAAAACGAATTGGCAAACTTACTTATTAATAAGAAAATCTCAGGAGCTGGTCTTGATGTCTTCGAAAACGAACCTCAGATTTCCCCAAAATTATTTGAAGCCGACAATGTAGTTTTACTGCCACATATAAGTTCAGCTACGATTGAAAGTAGAACTCAAATGGGAAAAAGGGTAATAATGAATATAGATGATTTTATTCGAAATAAAAGACCAAGGGATGTTGTATAACTAAAATTTGATTTTATTACAAATTTTACAACTTTTGTTTTTACTAATCTCTATAATTTTGTTTTGACCTGTTAAAGAGTTATAAAGATGAAATATTTTAAAAAGTTTATTGGATTTTTCTAGTATTATATTGAGTGCCATATTTGCTTGAAACATTCCTCCAATACCAGCTACCGTAGATAAAATACCTAATCTTGTACAGTTTGTGGACTGAAAAGTTTTTTTTGGGAAAATACATCTGTAACAAGGCAACCCTCCTAACCACGATTTAAATGCAAATAGCTGTAATTCAAAATTAAAAAGAGCAGCAGATACTAAAATTTTCTTATATTTGTAACATTGATCATTTAATAAATACTTGGTTGAAAAATTATCTGAACAATCCAAGACAATTTTGTAGTTTTTAAGGATTTCTTTGCTATTTCCTATCGAAAACCTTTTATTAAATGTTTCTATGACTGAATCAGGATTTTGTTTACTAAGTTTTTTTTTAAGAACATCTGCTTTATATTTTCCTATGTCTTGTTCAAAGAAGAAAAGCTGTCTTGGAATATTACTTAATTCTATTTTATCGTTATCCACCAAACCTATTTTTTTTACCCCAGACATTGAAAGGTAAGTTGCAGCAATTGACCCTAAACCTCCACAACCAACAATAAGAATTTTACTCTCGAAGATTTTTAGTTGGCCTTCAAGCCCAATTTCATTAATCAATATTTGCCTTGAAAATTTTTCTAAATCTTTACTTGAGATTTTTTTCTTCAAATTATTAACCGTCTGAAAAGAGTGGTGTTGATAGATATCTCTCCGCAAAGGATGGAATTATTACAACCGTATTCTTGTTACGCATCGTTTTGTTTTCATTAATTTCAATAGATGCAGCTAATGCAGCCCCAGAAGAAATTCCGCCTGGGATACCCTCAAGTTTCGCAAGTAACCTTGAATACTCAAAAGCAGTATTGTTATTAATAGATAACACCTTATCAATTATTTCTAAATCCAACACATCTGGGACAAAACCTGCTCCAATGCCCTGAATTAAATGACTTCCTGGTTCACCACCATTTAATACAGAGGAATCTTCGGGTTCAATAGCATAAATCTTAATATTTTTTTTCTTTTCTTTTAAATATTTCCCAATACCTGATATCGTTCCTCCAGTCCCTACTCCTGCTACTAATGCATCAATATCTCCCTGAGTATCATCCCATATTTCCCTTGCTGTAGTTTTGTAGTGGATCGTTGGATTTGCTTTATTTATAAATTGTTGGGGGATAAATGATCTCTTGTATTTTTTCTTAAGTTCTAAGGCCTTTTCTACAGCTCCTTTCATACCCTCTGATTCAGGGGTCAAAAATAATTTAGCTCCAAGTAATTTTAGCATTTTTCTTCTCTCTATCGACATACTTTCAGGCATGGTTAAAAATAATTTGTAACCTTTTGCAGCGCAAATAAATGCAAGAGAAATTCCAGTATTCCCGGATGTCGGCTCAATAATCACTGTTTGTTCATCAACAAGCTCTTCTTGCTCTGCTTGCTCTATCATAGAAAGACCAATCCTATCTTTAACTGAACCTAAGGGATTAAAGAATTCTAATTTGGCAATAATAGAACCATATAGATTAAATCTTTCCTGAATTCTATTCAATCTTACCATTGGTGTTTTTCCAATGGTTTGGATTATTGAGTTATAAATGTTTTTCATATTTGCCTAAATTGCAAAATCAATTTTGTCCTTATTATTTTTATTGAAACCTTTTTCTTGAGCACTTTTGCAAATATCTTCTACTGATATTTTTTTTAATTCACCTATCCAAATTTGGTAAATTTGATCAAGTAATGGATCGACAATTCTTTTGGATATCAAAGATTGTAATTTCTTTTCGCTTGTATTCTCTTTTGTAAATGAGTTTACAGAAAGTAAAATATCGGATAATTTAATCTTTCTTTTTTCCTTCGCTAACCTGTAACCACCCTTAGGACCACGAGAACCAACTAAGATTTTATTTTTTACCAATGATTGCAAGGTTTGTTCAAGATATCGTTTTGGTATTCCCTGTCTTTTTGCTATTTCAATATTTTGCACTGGTTCAATACCTGAATGCAAGGCAATATCAACTACAGATTCAATTGCATAAATTATTCTTTTTGATAATCTCATATTTCAACTACTCTTCAGACCTGTTGAGCCAAATCCACCTTTGCCTCGTTTAGAGGTACCTAATTCTTGAACTTTTATAAGTTTTATCTCTGGTAACTCATGAAATACTAATTGAGCTATCCTCATTCCCTTCTCAACAATAAAATCTTGGCTAGAATGATTAATAATTATAACACAAATTTCTCCTCTATAGTCAGAATCTATTGTTCCAGGAGAATTTAGAACAGTTATCATTTTTTTGAGAGCAAGACCAGACCTAGGCCTAACTTGGGCTTCAATATTTTTTGGCATCTCAATTGAAATACCACAATTTATAAGACAACATTCTGATGATCCAATTATCACATCTTTTTCTATTGCTGCAATTAAGTCAAATCCAGCACTTCCAGCAGTTGCCTGTTTTAGATCATACATATTGTCTGAGTTATTAAGAAACTTAATGTTAACTTCAGTAACCATAAATTTTATTGTCTTCTAAAGTATTTAGAAATCTCTAATACAATCTTTTTAGCTATATCTCTTTTTTCCAATTTTGGCCATTGAATGGTTTTATTTTTCCTGACAAATAAAACTTTATTTTTAGGATTATTAAAACCAACTTTATCTGAGACAAGATTTCCAAATATCCAATCGCATCTTTTTTTTTTAAGTTTTTCTTTTGAATTCTCAAGCAAATTCTCAGTTTCTGCTGCAAATCCAATTACAAGTTCTGGTCGGAGATTTGATCTTGAAACCTCTTGTAAAACATCAAAATTTCTTTCAAAATTTATTTTTTTAAAATTATTAGTGGAAGTTTTTATCTTATTTTTTCTGATTTTAGTAATTCTCCAATCAGATATAGCTGCAACTGATATAAAAATATCAGCAGGTAAATTTGATATAGATGCATCGAGAAAATCTTTGCCTGTTTTGACATAAGTGACCTGAACACCGGGGGGCGGTTCTAAATTTGTTGGCCCAGAAATCAATGCTGTTTTTGCTCCAGATTCTGTTAAGGCCTTAGCTATTTCGTTGCCCTGCAAACCTGAGGAAAAATTACTTAAAAATCTCACCGGATCAATCATTTCTATTGATGGCCCGGTTGTTACCACTGCCTTTTTGTTATTTAAGGAAGAATTTTTGTTAAAAAAATCTTTAACTAATCGTGATATTTTTTCTATCTCTACTAATTTTCCTTTACCTATTTGTCCACAAGCTAGTTTCCCTGTATCAGGTTCCATGACTATTGATCCTCTTTTAATTAAAACCTTAATATTATGTTTTAAAGCCTGATTTTTCCACATTCCTACGTTCATTCCAGGCGCTATTATTATTGGACTATTTGTGGCCAACACAACTGTCGATGCAAGATCATCGGCAATACCATTAGCAATCTTTCCAATAAAATTGGCTGTAGCAGGGACGATTAAAATCAAATCAGAAGAATTAGCTAGTTTGATATGATTCATTTCATTATTCTCTGATGTTGAGAAAAGGCTATTAAAACATTCTTTACCTAAGAGGCTATCAAATGAAAGTTTTGTTACAAATTTTTCGACATTTTTTGTTAATATGCATTCAATATCATAATTATCGTTAACTAGGTTTCTCATCAATTCAAGTCCTTTGTATGAGGCAATTCCACCAGTAACAATTAAGAGTATCTTTTTTTTCTTATCCAATTTTTAAACTTTCTCACCTATATGAATGCTTGCTATACCATCAAGTAAATCAAAACATTCAATATTTTTAAAACCAGCCTTCTTTAATATTTTAGAGAAAATAATTTGATTTGGAAAAGCCTCAATGCTCTCAACCAAATATTTATATGCAAATTCGTTTTTAGCAAAATACTTTCCCATTAGAGGAATAATACCACAGTAGAATTTAAAAAAAAGTCTCAAAGATTTTCTATTTAGACTACTAAATTCAAGACACATAAACTTACCATTTTTTTTTAAGACCCTATAAATCTCCTCCAAGGATAATTCTATACTATCAAAATTTCTAACCCCAAAAGCTACTAAAACAAAGTCTAATTGTCCACTTTTAAATGGTATTTGTTCAGCACGATGGCATAATATTTTTATATTTGTATGTGATAGTTTTTGTTGTGCTTTTGTAAGCATTTTTTTGTTAATGTCAGAAACAAAAATTTTGTTAATTTCTGGATTGGAATCTGTTATTAACTTAGCTATATCTCCTGAACCTCCGGCTAAATCAAGTATTCTATTATTTTTTTTAAATTTTACCAAATTTACAAATTGTTTTTTCCAAACCCTATGAAGACCGAAGGATAGAATATCATTCATGTAATCATAACTATTGGAAACATCAGAAAAAATTTCATTAACTGATTTTTTATTTTTAATGTTTGATAACTTATTTAAATATAATGTAGAATTTTTTTCCATGCCAGAATTACCTGAAGTTGAAACTACAAGATTAGCACTTTGTGAAATACTATTAAAAGAAAAAATTAATTTAGTTAACGTTATAAACGATAACTTAAGGTATAAAGTTACCAGAGATTTCAGTCTAAAAGTTAAAAAAAAGTCAGTCCTTAAAATCGAGAGGAAAGGGAAATTTCTGATTTTTTTTCTCAGCCAAAAATTAGCATTTATAGCCCATCTTGGAATGACAGGTGTTTTCAGAGTTGAAAAGAAATATAAACCTCAAAAACATGATCACATTATGTTTAGGATAGAAAAATACTTCGTTATTTATAATGACGTGAGGAAGTTTGGTTTTTTTAAATTAGACTCTCAAGAAGGAATTTATCAATCTCCACATCTTAAACATCTAGGAATTGAACCCTTAAGTACAGAACTTAAAACTTCTTTTTTTGTAAAGTTAATAAATAAAAAATTTCAGGATATTAAATCTTTTTTAATGAATCAAAGATTTATTGCTGGTCTAGGTAATATTTACTGTTCAGAAATTTTATTTAGTGCAGGTATTTCTCCTTTGAGAATTTGTAATGAAATTTCTCACATTGAAGCAAAAAAAATAGTTTTATCCATTAAGAAAGTTCTAAGAAGAGCCATAAAAAATGGGGGAACTAGTTTACAAAATTTTCAAGACCCAAATGGAAAAATTGGTTATTTTTCAAATTACTTGAAAGTTTATAATAGAACCGGAAAAATCTGTTTAAGATGTAAAAAAAATGCTAGAATACTCAAATTAATTATTCAGAATCGTTCAACATTTTACTGCAAAAAATGTCAAAAATAATTTTCATATTATATATTTTATTTAGTTTTCAAACTCAATGTAGGGAAGAGATCTTTGTTAACGGTATAGAAGAGTTACCTGTAATTACAAATATGCAGAATATGCCAGAGAGCCTAATTTATTTTGATACCAATAAAGGTAGGTTTGTTCAAAGTAAAATAGTAGGGAATCAAAGCATTAGTCAAATAAAAGATTTTTATGATAATATTTTACCAAACCTTGGCTGGGAAAAAATTGACAAAAATAAATTTAGTAGAAAGTCAGAATTAATGGAAATCAGGTATTATAAATATAACAAGGATTCAATAGCAGAATTTAATATTAAGCCTAAATAAAAATTCTAATACTTGACCAATTATTTTTTGAATATTATTATCTCCTACAAATGGCTAATATAAAATCAGCAAAGAAAAGAATTAAACAATCAATAAAAAGATCTGAAATCAACAAAAAAAAAAGGTCTATGTTGAGAACGAAGATTAAAGCTTTAAATATTACTATTGAAAATAGTAAAGATATAGAAGCTAAGAAGCTTTTTTTAGACCTTGAGCCAGCTCTAGCAAAATCAGTGAATGTCGGTTTATTAAAAAAAAATTTTGTTTCAAGAACACTTTCAAGGTTTTCAAAAAAAATTAAAGCTATCAAATAAATTTTAATTCTGAATCATTGATTCAAATTTTATTAACGGCTATTCTATATATTAAATTTGGGAGATATATGTCAGATCTTGGATACTTAGGTGATTGTAACTCAAAGAAATGTTGGGATATTCTCGAAACTGAAGAAAAAAGTGTATTGATTGATTGTAGAACTAAGCCCGAGTGGCAGTTTGTAGGTGTGCCTGATCTTGGGTTACTATCGAAACAAGTGGTATTAATTGAGTGGCAGTGTTATCCCAACATGTCTGTTAATGAGACTTTTTTAGAAGATGTGCAAAAAGCCGAAATATCAGCTGAAGATAAAGTAATTTTGATATGTAGATCAGGTGGAAGATCAAAATCTGCGGCTGAATATTTAACCGCTAAGGGATTTAAATTTTGTTATAATTGTTTAGATGGTTTTGAAGGAGGTCATGATCAAAATGAACATAGAGGTAAAGTAAGTGGGTGGAAATTTTCCGACTTGCCGTGGAAACAAATGTAAATGTCGACCAGTAAAGATAAAAATAAAGATGGACTCCAAGAATTACAAGCTCAGTGGGCATCAGTAAGAGGACAAATAAGAAGAAAAATAGGTGATGCTCTTTTTAAAAGTTGGTTTAAACCTCTAAAATTAGTCAGTTACGAATCTGGGATTGTAGTTTTAAGTGTAGGTAATGCTTTCCAAAGAACTAGGTTAATAGAAGAGTATCATGATCTGATTAAGTCTCAATGGAAGGAACAAAACAGAAAGATTAAATCAATTGAGATAATTTTAGTAAAAAATAATAAAGAACTAGTTCAGAGCCAATCTTATGAACCATTTACTGATCTTAGTAAAGTAAACAAAAGCATTTCCCCAAAAATTAGTGCGGATTTGGACAAAAGATTTACATTCGCAAATTTTATCGTTGGTAAACCTAACGAACTGGCTTTTGCTGCTGCAATTAGAGTAGCTGAGTCAAAAAAAGTACCATTTAATCCCTTATTCTTATATGGTGGTGTGGGACTGGGAAAAACTCATCTTATGCATGCAATAGCACACGAAATAAAAAGACGAAATCCTGAGCGAAGAGTTATATACTTATCCGCTGAAAAATTTATGTACCATTTTATAAAAGCTTTGAGATACAAAGATACAGTCGCATTTAAAGAACAGTTCAGAACTGTAGATGTTTTAATGATAGATGACGTACAATTTATTTCTGGGAAAGATTCAACCCAAGAAGAATTTTTTCATACATTTAACGCGTTAGTTGACCAAAATAGGCAACTTATAATATCAGCTGACAAATCGCCACAGGATTTGGAGGGGATTGAAGAAAGAATGCGATCAAGACTAGGCTGGGGATTAGTTGCAGACATACATCCCTTAAACTATGAACTCAGACTAAGTATATTACAGGCTAAAGAAGAAAAATTACAAGTAAATGTTCCTCAAAATGTACTAGAGTTTCTTGCTCACAAAATAACAACGAACGTTAGAGAGCTTGAAGGTGCATTAAATAGGATTTCTGCTTTTTCATCTCTTGTCGGCAAGGAGATCAATATTGAAATGACTCATGATTTATTAAGAGATTTATTGAGATCGTCACAAAAGAAAGTCAATATTGAACAAATTCAAAAGAAAGTCTCTGAGCACTTTAATGTAAAGATGTCAGATATGAGTTCTGCAAGAAGATCTAGGACTATTGCTAGACCTAGGCAAATAGCCATGTATTTATCAAAAAATTTAACATCTAGATCCTTGCCTGAAATAGGAAGGAGGTTTGGTAACAGAGATCATACAACTGTTATTCATGCTGTAAAAAAAGTTGAAGAACTTAGAAATAAAGACCTAAGTTTTGATGAAGATGTTGAACTTCTTATAAGAATGCTTGAATCATAAACTATGCATTTTTTTGTTGATAAAAAATCTTTTTACGAATCCCTGAATCATTTTCAGAGTATTGTCGAAAAAAGAAACACAATCCCAATACTTGCAAATATAAAGATTTCTGCGAAAGATAATAATGTTGAGATCACTGCCACTGACTTATCAATACAATTATCAGAAAAAATAAATGCAAAAATATCAGAAGATGGAGAATTAACTCTTCCTTCCCAAATTTTATTCGACATAATAAAAAAAATTCCTGATCGTAACAGTATTGAAATTAAATCAAATAAAGATACTGGCAAAGTGTTTATTTTGTTTGGTAAATCTAAATTTTCTCTGTCATCTTTACCAGCTAATGATTTTCCCGAGATAGATAGTGAAAACCTAGCAATTAAAATGATATTATCATCAGATGATCTTAAATATCTTCTCGACGAATGCAAATTCTCTATGGGTTCTGACGAGTCTAGACAGTATCTTAATGGTATATATTTTCATAAAGAGGATAAAAAAGTCATTACAGTAGCAACCGATGGACACAGACTATCCAAGTGTGAAATCTATTTGGATGAGTCTATTCCAGACTTTGATGGTATTATAATTCCAAAAAAAACTGTAAACGAAATTTCAAAACTCCTTGAAGACAAGGAAGATTCAATCAATATAGAGCTATCAAAAACTAAAATAAAATTTGATTTTGGTAATCTTAATTTGATTTCTAAATTGGTAAATTCTAATTTTCCTGACTATGTTTCAGTTATACCTAAGGCTAATAATCTTGAAATGCAATGTGATTCTAACTGCTTTTATGAAACAATTGATAGAGTTTCAACAATTTCAAACGAAAAGTTTCGAACTGTAAAACTTGAAATCTCTGAAAACACTTGTACGGTCAGTTCATTTGGTGAAGAAAATTCAATTGGTACTGAACAAATATCTGTAAGATATGAAGGAACAAAAATAAATATCAATTTCAATGCAAGGTACATAATGGACGTTCTTAGTATATTAAAAAATCAGGATTTATCCATCTCATTTGCAGAGGATACAGCACCGACGATTATAAGATCAAAAAGTAAACCCAACTCTTTGTATCTCATAATGCAAATGAGAGCGTAGGTTTTTTGGCAAACAATTCGAGAATACAAAAACTCAAACTTACTAATTATAGAAATCACGAAAAATTACTTATTGAATGTAAAAAAAACTTTATTTTTCTCGAAGGTAAGAACGGTTCCGGTAAAACAAATGTTCTTGAAGCAATTTCACTAATATCCTCGCGTTCAGGATTTAGAAATTCTGAGTTTAACATGGTTGTAAGTAAAAAAAATAAAGTTAGTCCTGAGCAATTTGGCGCAAATTTTAGGTTAGAAAGTTCCAGTGATATAATAGATATCGGAATAGGATTAAAAAAACAAGGAGAAACCCTTCAAAGAATTACTAAAGTTGATGGTTCAAATTCAACCATGAATTTAGACGATATTATGAAAGTCTTTTGGATTTTACCTACGATGAATAGTATTTTTGTGGGACCTTCAAAAGAAAGAAGAGTTTTTTATGATCACATGATTTCATTATTTGCTAATAAACATAAAAAAATGATAAAGGAATATAATAACCTTCAACAAGAAAGAATAAAAATTCTTAAACTTTATTCGTTAACTGAAAATAATTTAAAATGGTTAGATATGTTAGAAAAAAAAATGAGCACACTTGGGATTCTAATAACTGAGAATAGAATAAGTTTTATTGAAAATATGAATGATATTTTGTCTAATGAAAATGATCATCTTCCCGGATTAAAAATAAATCTTTTTAGCGGTATGTCAGAAAAATACAATAAACTATCAGCGCTTGATTTGGAGGAGGAATTTGTGATTGATCTTTTTAAAAGTCGAGAGACTGACACAAAAACTGGAAAAACTAACATCAGTGCCATTAAATCTGATTTTACAGTATTTCATAAAAGTAATAAATTGTTTGATAAAGATTGTTCTACAGGGGAACAAAAAATTATATTATTTTCAATAATTATGTCATTTATAAAATTACTAAAAAAAAAAGGAGAAAAAAATATTATCTTTTTATTAGATGACATATTTTCTACTTTAGACTCCAATTATACTGACATCCTATTGTTCTCGCTTAATGATTTGAATGTTCAAACGTGGCTAACAGATGTTAAAGGCAACGTTATTCATCAAAATCACTTACTCTATAAAGAAACTATGTTTATAAATATTGAAGATATAAATATTTAAAAAAGTCTAAATACTGTTATAATATTCTAATAAAAAAAAGGAGAAATAATAATTGAAAGATAAGTTGACAGATAAAGACCAAAATAGCTACGGTGCTGAGTCTATTAAAGTTCTAAAAGGTCTGGATGCAGTCAGAAAAAGACCAGGAATGTATATAGGTGATACTGATGACGGTTCGGGACTTCACCACATGATTTATGAAGCAGTTGACAATTCCATAGATGAGGCAATGGGGGGATATTGTGATACAATTGTTGTTTCAGTCAATTCGGACAACTCTGTTACGATAAAGGATAATGGGAGAGGTATTCCAGTAGATATTCATAAAGATGAAGGTATTTCTGCTGCAGAAGTTATTATGACTCAGTTACACGCTGGGGGTAAATTTGATCAAAACTCATATAAGGTTTCTGGAGGTCTTCACGGTGTTGGTATTTCAGTTGTTAACGCACTATCTTCATGGTTGAAGCTGAAGATTTTTAGAGACGGAAAAGAATTTAATATGCTTTTTGAAGATGGTGTGGCGCAAGCACCACTTTCATCTTCTAAACAAGTCACAGAAAAAACAGGAACAGAAATTACTTTTCTAGCATCTGATAATATTTTTTCCTCAATTAATTACGACTTTAGTAAGTTACAAGCAAGGTTGAGAGAACTGGCATATTTAAACTCTGGTATAAAGATTGAACTTAATGACAATAGAAAAGAACAAACCAAAGATGTAGTTTTATCATCTAGAGGTGGTCTTAAAGGTTATGTTCAATTTTTAGACAAATCAAAACAATCGATTATTTCTGAAGTAATTACCGTTAGAGGCAAGGTCGACGATATTGTTTTAGAATGCGCATTACAATGGAATAGTAGTTATCATGAAAACTGTTTAATATTTACTAATAATATTCCCCAAAGAGACGGAGGGACACATTTAGCTGGCTTTAGGGCTGCGCTGACGAGAACAATTAATAGTATCAATCATGATACAAAACAAAAAAAAGATAAAATAAATCTTACTGGCGATGATGCTAGGGAAGGCCTAACTTGTATATTATCAGTAAAAGTTCCAGACCCTAAATTTTCATCACAAACTAAGGATAAATTAGTTTCTTCAGAGGTTAGGCCGGTTGTTGAATCGATTATATCTGAAAAACTCTCTCAGTGGTTTGAGGAAAATCCAAAAGACTCAAAAAGCGTAATTTCAAAAATTTATGAAGCCGCAGCGGCTAGAGAAGCAGCAAGAAAAGCAAGAGAGGTATCCAGAAAAAACTCAAGTTTTGATATTGGTTCCTTGCCAGGAAAATTAGCAGACTGTCAAGAAAAAGATCCTTCAAAAAGTGAGATATTTATTGTGGAAGGTGATTCAGCTGGTGGTTCAGCAAAACAAGCCAGAAATAGAAAAAATCAAGCTGTACTTCCTTTGAAAGGAAAAATTCTTAACACTGAAAAAGCTAGGCCTGATAAAATAGCTAGTTCCGCCGAGATTTCTACATTAATTCAAGCATTAGGCGCAGGATATCATACGGATTTTAATATTGATAATCTGCGATATCATAAGATAATTATTATGACTGATGCAGACGTTGATGGGTCACACATAAGAACTCTTTTACTTACCTTTTTTTATAGAGAGATGAGTCAATTGATTGGAAATGGTTTTTTATATATCGCTCAACCCCCACTTTATAAAATAAAAAAGGGGAAGCAAAATATTTATTTGAAAGATGACCAAGAATTGGATAATTTTATAATTGACAGTGTAATAAAAGAATCAAAAATAGTTTTGAATAATGGAGAACAAATAAGTGATAAAGATTTACTCTCTATTTTAAAAAAATCTATAAATTTCTCAAAACTTATTGAAGATATCTGCGGGAAGGACTACGAGAAGAAAAAAGTTTTCGAACAGGCATCAGTTTCTGGGATATTGAATCTAAAGGCCTTTGAAGATGAAATAAAAACCAGACAATCACTAGACTATCTAATACAAAGGCTTAACAAGTCTAGTTTGAGTGATCTTAATGTATGGAGTTTTGAAATTGAAAAAAACAGATTTAAAATCGTTAAAAATTTGAGAGATGTTAAAGAGTCATTTTCAATTTCATTAGAGGACATAGAAAAAGAGGCTTTTAATAATCTTGATGGTTTTACCGAGTTTTTACAAGAATTCTTTGTTCATTCAATAAAATTAATTTTTCCAGACCAAACTGTTTCAATTTATGGTCCTCTTGAACTTGTAGAACAAATGATGAAGTATGGGAAAAAGGGACTTTCATTTCAAAGATATAAAGGTCTAGGAGAAATGAACCCTGATCAATTGTGGGAAACCACATTGGATCCAAACTTTAGGTCACTATTAAAAGTTGAGGTAAATGATGCTCTAAAGGCTGATCAAGCATTTGGAGGTTTAATGGGTGAAGATGTGGAAAAAAGAAAAGAATTTATTCAGGGTAACGCTAAAAATGTATCTAATTTAGACATTTAATTTGAATGAAAAAAAAATTCTTTTTTCTTTTAGTTACTAAATGGCTATTTGTGCTCTCAATATGGTTGACGTTATTATTAGGAACAACTGCGATATGGGCATTTATAAATTTACCTGAAACTGAGTCTATTAAAATAACTAGACAACCTAGCATTACATTTTTAGATCGCGAGGGAAGAATATTAGCTTCCTATGGAGATATATACGGTCAGTCAATCAAATATGAGCAACTACCTAAATACTTGATTGATGCCGTTATAGTAACGGAAGATCGAAGGTTTTTTAATCATTTTGGTATTGACTATAAAGGAATAACAAGAGCACTGGTTGAAAATATTAGGGCTAAAAAAGTTGTTCAGGGAGGAAGTACTATAACACAACAATTAGCAAAAAATCTTTTTTTGACACCTGAGAGGTCTATTACTAGAAAAATTCATGAAGCTATTTTGAGTATATGGCTTGAATTTAGATTTACTAAGGAACAAATTCTAAGTATTTATCTTAATAGAGTTTACCTTGGTTCTGGGACTTACGGAGTACAAGCGGCTGCAGAAAAATACTTTAATAAGAAGGTTGAGGAACTAAACCTTTATGAATGTGCTTTAATAGCAAGTTTGCTCAAAGCTCCATCTAGGTATAACCCAATATCTAATGCTGAATTGTCTGATAAGAGAACCAAGAAGGTACTTATAAATATGTACAAAAATCAAATCATAGACTTAAACGACTTAGAAAATACAAGAAAGAAAAAGTCCTACAAATCAGAAATTCTCCAACCTCCCAAAAGTACAAGATATTTTATCGACTGGTTATTACCCAGAGTAAGATCATATATGGGAGAAATTGAAGAAGACTTGATTGTTAGAACAACTCTTGATTTAGAGCTTCAAAGGCAGGCTGAGGAATCATTGCAAATAATTTCAAAAAAATATAAATCTGCTAATCAGTCGGCTATCGTCGCACTTGATTTTAATGGTGGGATTTTATCAATGATAGGTGGAAAAGATTATGGGGATTCACAATTTAACAGAGTTTCACAGGCTCAAAGACAACCTGGTTCTGCTTTTAAACTTTTTGTTTATCTATCTGCCTTGGAAAATGGTTTTAAACCTGATGATAAGGTGTTTGATTCGGAAATTTCAATTGGGGAATGGTCACCTCAAAATTACAAGAAAGAATTTCTAGGTGAAGTAACAATTTCCGAAGCATTTGAAAAATCAATTAATACGGTTGCGGTTAAAGTTTCCGAAAAAGTTGGGAGAGAAAACGTTATCAGGAAAGCAAAATCCTTAGGTATTTCTAGTAAACTTATTAATTCTCCTTCAGTAGCCTTAGGAACATCAGAAGTAAATCTATTAGAGTTAACTGGGGCATACAATATAGTTGCAAATGGTGGAAATGGTGTTTGGACACATGGGGTTCGATATATACAAGATAAGAATGGCAATTTACTTTATTCAAGAAAAGGGATGGGCCATGGTAAAATAATCAGTAATGATATTACTAAAAACATTACCTTAATGCTTAAAAGAACAGTAGAAAAAGGAACAGGTAAAAATGCAAAAATCGAAAGGCCCGTTGCAGGAAAAACAGGGACAAGCCAGTCGTTAAGAGATGCTTGGTTTATCGGCTTTTCCTCCCATTTGGTGGCAGGAGTATGGTTTGGAAATGATGATGATTCTCCTATGAGTGATATAACTGGGGGAACTGCACCTGCGAATTTGTGGAAAGAATTCATGACAAGAGCACATATAGATCTTCCAGTAAAAACTTTATCCAATTTAGAATATCAATCCAAGTCAAAGAAACAAAATACAGTGGAAACTAAAAAGAAAAAAGAGGAAAATGTTTTTCAAAAGATTATTGAGAATCTAATCCAGAAAAACTAGTTTACATTCAAATCCTTAGCAAATTCTGTGAATTCTTCTATGAAGTTTTTCCTTCCAAAATGAGTCAAATATTTATCATTGCTATCTAGTAAATAAAATAAAGATGTATGATCAATAGTATAATAGTCATCATCATCATCAGATTCGACAAAATTTCTGTAAATTTTAAATTTCTTTATGATTTTATTTATATCTTCTTCGTTACCTGTTAAGCCAATAATATTAGGATTAAAGTTCTCAAGATAACTTTCTAGAACCTTTGGCCTATCTCTCACTGGATCTAAACTGATAAAAATAGGTTGTATACTTTCTTTAAGCTTTGTAAATTTATTATATACCTCTGAAAGTTTAGCAAGATCTAAAGGACAAACGTCAGGACAAAAGGTATAACCGAAATATACGATTTTTTTTTTATTTAGATCTTTTGAATTAAATATTTTTTTTTCAGAGTCTATTAACACAAAACTTCCGCCAATTACACTAACCTGATTTTGGGAAATGTTTAATGTTTTTTCTGTAAAAATGTTGACAACAAATATGAATACTAAAATAGTTATTATTAATATGAAATATTTTGTTATATTTGGTCTAAATCTTTGCATTATCTTTCAAGAATAAAAAAATCATTTAAAAACCTTTTATTGAGAAATTTAACTAATTTTCTAAGATTATCAATTTTTTTTGAAATATAACGGTAAATTTTATTATTTACAAATGAGATTTTTTTTAAATTTGTTTTTGTTTTTTTAATTCACTCATAATTTTTTCAATATCATGCCATCTAGCTAAATTTATAATTAACTTGTCAGCGTTAAGTGTTATTATCACGTTTTTAATTGAAAAGTCATTCGATTCATATAAAAAAATAACAGAGGATTTTTTTCTTTCTCTAAGAAGTTTTCGTGATTAGTTCAGCAACTCAATAATCCCAAAAGTACCTGAAATTATTTTCAGAAAAATTTTCTTTTTTGTAAAATAATTAAACTCTTGATAACCATTAGAAAAAAAAGATTGGGTCATTAATTTTTATATGATAAATGACAGCAAATATTTTTTATCAATTCCTTCATTTGTTCCCAAAGAAAATTATTTCCATTTTCAATTAGTTCTTCCTCAAATATGACTATATTACATAAACTTCTTATGTTATTTAGGTGAGTAATTGAAAACTTTTTGCTTATCATTACGCACTGGCTCATGCTTATTGCATTAACAGCCTTGATTGATATATTCATAAAAATATTGGGAGACAATCCAACTAAAAAAATTTGTTTGTGTTTATCCATTCTTTACTTTAAAAAATGGTATGAAATATTTTATAATTTTCCTAGTACTTTTAATTACATTAAGTATTAGAAATACTTTATCTCTTGATGAAAGTGATGTATTTCCGGAACTTGTTTATTGGTCAGCTCTGAAGAAAGGAAATTTTGAAAAAATTCAATTCTATCTTGATAGTGGATATTCATCCTCCGAAACTGATAATGATAATATGACTCCACTAGCCTATAGTGTTAAAAATAGTAATAAAGAAGTTATACAACTTCTTCTCAAATTCGATGCTGATATTAATGGGGTTTTTCTTAATAAAATGACTCCCTTGATTTATGCAGCCTATTTAAATAAGTTTGAACTAATCCCATTTTTGATAGAGAATAATGCGGACGTAAATAAGCAAGACAATTTGGGTAAGACAGCGCTCATGATAGCTATAGAAAAAGAATTTCCAAATGTTGTAAAGCAACTAATTAAGGCGAATGTTAATTTTGATATTTCAGATTATGCTGGTAACACAATATTTGATTATATAGAATTTACTAGAAATCAAGAAATCATCTTTTTAGTTAATCAAATTAAGTCCTGATTTATTTTATTTAAGACTGCATCTAAGATCTTTTTTTCTTTAAGAAATGGTTTGGTAATAATTATATTTTTAAAATTTAATTTTTCAAATCTTCCCATCAAAGTTTGGTATAAAAAGCCATCAAAAAGAAAAATAGGATGAATTATTAGATTAAAATTTTCTATATCTCTTAAACATTTGAGTTTATTTGTAACCTCATCAATCTCTGTATTATCTATAGAGAAATGATAATTACATCTCAATGCTTTCGAGATTTTTCCTGTATATTTTTCAAGACTTTTATAAACATTTAGTTTTTTACTTTTTGAGCATACAGTAACAATCACTCTCTTCCCTTGTTCGATTTCCCTGTTAATTTTTATTTTAAATGTATCAAGTATTTGTTCGTTTAAACAAATGGTTTTATGTATATTTAAATTGCTTAAATTTATTAGCTTTTTTTTTACGTCAATTAAAAAATGATTTCCTGAGAATATTAAAATAGGTATGAAATTTATCTTCCAATTACTTTCTCCATTTTCTAATAAACAATTACTGATACTAGGGTAATTCTTTTCTATGAAGCATTTGTAACAACTAAATGATTTAAAGTAATTCGATGCTTTACAAAAGAAATCTTCAAAATCTTTAATAAAAAGTTTGGAATTCGATCCGTGAGCACAAAAAATAATTTTTCGATTTTTCTTCAGTAATAAACCTATTTATTTTTTTCTAAGATTTCTATCAATTTATTTTTTTTAAAATTAATTATTTTATTTGAAAGTATTTCGTCAATACTAAATTTCTTTCCATGAAATGAAAAATTCAAATCGTCTCTTTTTTTAAGAAAAGAGCCATCAAATGACCCTCCAAGAAACAACCCCTTATTTTCTGAAAATGAATAAATATCCGCAAGTCCTAGGGTACTTTCAGCAGAATAACCAATTCCTTTATTGGCTACAGCGGCATCCAAGTCAACTCCGATTTTAATTTTTTTCTTTAATAATGATTTTAACCCTCTCTCGGTCATAATCGTAAATATTACCTTGCCTGTTTTTATACCAAATTGTAGTCCCACGCTTACTCCTCCAAGTGTGTAAAAAAATGGTCCAGACCAGCCATTATCATTTTTTATCATTAGTAATCCGTTTCCTCCTTTTGCACCAAAAAAAATACTTCCTTCATAGACTTCTGGAAAAATAAGAATGGCTCTGGAGTTTTTGAAATATGTCTCAAAGTTTTTTAAATCTTGGTTCAGCTTTAAATGTTGAAACGTATAAACTGATCTTTGAACCAACTCTGTAACAGAAATTTCATCTTTTGAATTAGCATAGATTAGTTGAGCAAATAAAACAATCGATAGAGGTAGAGTAAAAAAAGAAACATTTTTTAACATAATTAGATACACTCTATCTTAAAGAAAAAAATATGTGTAGTATTTTAATCATGTTTTTTAAACACCTAATTATCACACTCATAATATTTTTTTTTTCAAGTTCGACTTGCTCAGATTTAATTATAGAGATACAAAATATTCAAAAACAATCTGGATCTATTCACGTTGCTCTATATGATGATTCTGATGATTTTCCTAAAGAACAAGGTAAAAAGCTCGGATTAAAAAAAAAGATCAATGAGGTTTTAGAACAGGGGGGTATTATAATTAAAAATCTCAGTCCAGGTTCTTACGCGATCGCTATTTATCATGACGAAAATGATAATAACAGATTCGACAAACTACTTAGTATTCCACTGGAAAAATATGGCTTTAGTAATGATGCACCTGTTTTTTTTGGTCCACCGTCTTTTTCTGATGCTAGTTTTGAATTAAACAAAAATATAAATTCCACTATATCAATAAAATTGAGATGAAAAAAAAAATTTTAGTAACTGGTGGGGCAGGGTTCTTAGGTTCATTCTTATGTGAGAAATTAGTGGGACAAGGGCACTATGTTATTTGTTGTGACAATTTCTATACGGGAAGCCTAGAGAATATACAAAGCTTAAAAGATAAGCATAACTTTGAAATCATGAATCATGATATTATCTTTCCACTGAATTTAAAAGTTGATTTGATATACAATTTAGCCTGCCCGGCTGCACCAGTTCATTACCAAAAAGATCCTGTAAAAACAATAAAGACTTGTGTTAATGGAGCAATAAATATGCTGGAACTTGCAAAAAAGTGTAACGCTAGGATCCTTCAAGCTTCAACTTCTGAAATATATGGTGACCCTGAAATTCATCCACAGGATGAAGGCTACAAAGGAGCAGTAAGCATAAGTGGTCCTCGAGCTTGTTACGATGAAGGCAAAAGATGTGCAGAAACAATTTTCTGGGATTATAATAGGCAACATAAAGTTGATATAAGAGTTGTTAGAATTTTCAATACTTACGGACCACGCATGCAGCTTAATGATGGAAGAGTTGTTTCTAATTTTATAATTCAAGCATTGGAAAATAAGAATATTACAGTTTATGGTTCTGGGAATCAAACTAGATCCTTTTGTTATGTTGATGATCTAATAAATGGAATCGAAAGAATGATGAATAATAAAGATTTTTTCGGCCCAATAAATTTGGGTAACCCAACAGAAATAAGTGTGAGTTATCTTGCTAAAGAAATCATCGAAATGACAAACAGTCAGTCGAAAATTATTTACAAAAAACTTCCAATTGATGATCCTAAGATGAGATGTCCAGATATTTCTTTAGCTATAAAAACATTGAAATGGAATCCGTCAACAGACAGAAAAATAGGATTAAATAAAACAATTAAGTATTTTATTAAAAGACTAAAAGATCAAAATGTATTCAAATAGATTTAGTAAAGTAAAAATTCTTTGTATTGGAGATATTATTCTGGACTGTTTTGCCTCTGGTGCTGTCGACAAAATATCTCCTGAAGCACCTATTCCAATTTTTAAATTAAATAAAAAAAAATACATATTGGGTGGAGTTGCAAACGTTGCAAGAAATATATCATCTGGGGGAGGTCATTGTTATTTAATTTCAGTAATTGGCAAAGATATCGCAGGAAAAAAAATTATGCAATTGTTGCGAGGCGATAAAAAAATAGAACCTTTTTTCGTCACCGATCCAGAAAGAATGACAACAATCAAAACAAGATTTGTCTCTGGACCCCAGCAGATTCTCAGGGTGGATGATGAAAAGGATATTGAAATTAACAAAACAGTAGAAAACAAAATATTAAATATTTTTAAAAAAAAATTAATAAATTCTGATCTTGTTATTCTTTCCGACTACTCGAAAGGATTATTAACAAGAAATTTAATAAAAGTAATAATTAATTTATCAAAAAAAGCTAAAAAGATAATAATAGTTGACCCGAAAAAGAGTGATTTTTCAATTTACAAAGGAGCTGATATTATAACACCTAATTCAAAAGAATTACTAAACGCTACAAGACAAATAGCCTTTAATAATAAAACTAATCCAAAAAATGAGGAGGATCTTGTTTCTTATTTATCTAAAAATCTACTTAAAGAAAATAATTTTAAGACAGTTATAACCACGAGGAGTTCAAAAGGCATGTTAATTTGTTCAAAAGATAAACATTTTAGCTTATCCTCCCAAGCTCTAGAAGTATTTGATGTTTCTGGTGCTGGAGACACAGTTGTGGCATACTTAGCGTTAGGAATATCCTCAGGACTAAGTTTAAAAGATGCTGCGTATTTATCTAACAAAGCTGC
>CESW01072603.1_pt1 | contig 30694 bp, 33 predicted proteins | sample 531171 | NCBI WGS metagenome assembly CESW01 (sample SAMEA2621859, study PRJEB7988) | marine metagenome | biome: marine biome (ENVO:00000447); feature: surface water layer (ENVO:00002042); material: "saline water (ENVO:00002010), including plankton (ENVO:xxxxxxxx)" | depth 5 m
TTGCTGAAGGACAGTACATTACAAACGAGATTGTTTCTCACTATTTCCCAACGGCATTTTCTAACAATTCATTTGCTGATGTTGCATTAGCAACAGCTGAGGGTATATCTCTTACAGTTGATGGAACTACATTATATCTTGGGAAAGGTTCTACATTAGATACAGATGCTGATGGTTCTGAGGATGATACGGTTGCTACTATTACAAACCTTGTAAATGGTATTAACAATAGAGCTTCTACTGCTTGGGAAACAGCGTTTACTCAAGATGGAGTAGATATAATTGCTGCAAGAGACTCATTTAAAAGAGCATTTTACAGTATTACATTTGTAAGTTCTACTGGAGGAACTGCTGCTGCGGGAGTTGTTTCTGCTGCAGGAAACCTTCTGGTTGAATTTGGAGATCAAGATGATGATTCAACTGATTTAGATATAACTGTAGCTTTAGCTGTAGATGACGATCAGGCTGCAGTTGCTAATAAGATTAGAGCTGCTATTCATGCAACTGATGAGTATACTGCTACTACAGTTACTTCAAATGAAAGTAATACTTTCTATGTACAATCAGTAGTTGCTGGTGGTGCTGTAATTGATGTTTCTCCTCTTGCTCCAGGATTTAACAATGGTTCATTCCCAAGTATTGTCTATGATTTAGATGGTTCTACAGTGTCCATGGTTGATGGTGATTCTGCACTGGATCTAGATGAAGCAAGGAATGATGGATTATTCCAACTTCCAACTGTTGCACCAACTATGATTAACGGTATGAGAGTATCAGTTAAGAATACTGGTAACATTGCATTCGCTTCTGCTCCAACAGTTACAGGTACTTATGTTTCTAATACTGCCTTAACTGCGGTTACTGGAAATGTAGCTAATGGTGAAACAAATGACTTTGATAGAGGTATAAATACTCCTACAGGTTCAAAAGATGGTGATTTAGATGTCGCTGGTGAGATGATTTATACTTACACAGCTGCGTTTTCGGATATAAACCCAGGTGGTTCTGTTACTGCTACTAAGTTAACTAACAGACTTGGATGGTAATATCTTAACATCTTATTTTATTTAAATTAAGCCTCTCTTTTGAGAGGCTTTTTTTATATTGTAGTGTGAAATTAATTGCCAAATTATATCTAATATCTTTATCTCTTACTCCCTACGTACCCTCATTTGATACTATTGATAATAATGTATCTGAGTGGTTTTATTTGAGCTTATTAAATCTTGTTTTTTTAGTTCTACTTATCTTTTTTAGAAAGTCGATGATATTTCAAATTAAAAGTAAAATATTCCTTTCTTATTTAGTTTTTTTTCTTCTAGCATTTATCACGAGCTTTTTTGCGTTAAATCAAACGGAATCTTTTGTAAGACTCTCAGATATAGGAGTGATTTTGACCTCCCTTTATTTTGTTTATTTTTTTATCAAAAATGAATTAATATCTTTTAAATTTCTAATACATGTAATAAGTTTTACTCTAATTATTGATTTATTAGGGACTGTATATAATTACATATATTTCTTTAGTGATAGTCTCTATGATTTTAATAATGCAATGTCAATTAGGGGCTTTTATTCAAATAAAAATATCACTGCAGTTGCTATTGGCTTAAAAATTCCAATATTACTTTTTTTATTAAATTATTATAATAAAAAATTTATAAAAATTCTTGTTATATTTTTGGCGACAGTATCCTTCATTACCCTTTATTTGTTAAGTGCAAGAGCGTTGTTCTTATCGTATATTGTATCAATATCAATTGTGTTTTTCCTAATTCTTTACAGGATTATTAAGCATGGTAAAAATTTCTTTAGTTCATTTAAACCTTTTTTTCCCTTATTTATTTCTATTATAATAGGATATTTAGTATTTAACAATTTAAATACAGCAGAAAACTTAGGTATTGAATCTAGATTTGAAACTGTGGTGGCTGGTATCGAAGATGAATCAATTAATCAAAGAGTTACATTTTACGGTCATGCTATTGAATCTATATCTAATAATTTTTTCTTCGGAGTTGGTATAGGAAATTGGAAGATATATTCAGTTAAATATTGGGCCAATGAAATGCCTAGTTATTTAGTACCAAAACATGTTCATAATGATTTTTTAGAAATATTTGCAGAAACAGGATTTTTTGGTTTTACTGCATATTTTCTTTTTTTTCTATTTATAATAATTAAGCTAACAAATGTATTTGTCAATACTCTTAATTTTAATCAGCCTCTTTTAAATAGTTTAATTCTTATTCCATTTGTTATTATATTGATTGACACAAATTTAAATTTCCCAATAGATCGACCGGCTATTCAGGCAAATTTTATTATTTGTATTGCTATTTTAGAGACATTTATTAAAGAAAATCTAAATGAAAAATAATAAAATTATTCTAATATTAATTTTTATTTTGAGTGGACTAGCAAGTCTTTCACAGTTCAAAAGATTTAATTCATCACAACAACAATATGAAATGTGGTTTGACTTAGAACAGGACAGATTTTCAAGACCAATTGATTTTGTAGAAAAAATTGAAACTAATTATCCCAACTTAACATATATTGGAGTCCCTTTGAGTGCTTTGAAAGGATCTTATTATGCAGATCTTGACTCTATAGATCTTGCAAAAAAACTTTATTATAAGTCAATGATTGACCATCCTTTTTTGATGTATGGAGAACAAAGAATGTCTGAATTATATTATAATATAAATCAAATGGATAGTATGACATACTATGCAAATAAAGCCATCATGGGACTGCCAAACAATGCTAAGCACTTTTACTTAAAAATATTGAGTCTAAAATATGAACAAAAGGGTGATTCTATGATCTATTATTTTAATAAAATTGATGAAAAGGTTAAAAAAAGTGATCATGCTTTGTGGAGAATTGTTTTAGCAGGTATTTATGAGGATAATAAAGTTAAAAAAGAAGATGCCAAAGACTTAGCAATTGAATCAAAGAATGTATTTCCATATGATAATGAAATAAATCTTATCTCAGAATGGATTTTATATTCTAGAGAAATTGCTAACACTAGTTTACGAAATTATAATAAAATAATGAAAATGGAAGATTCTTATGTAAGTTATAAGGATAGTATTTTTTCAGAAATTATAAACCAAGTACCAACAAATCAAAAATATTTTGAAAATTATATCGCTTTTTTAGTTAGAACTAGAAATAATACAAAAGCAAAAGAAATTTTTAAGAATAGATCAAATAATTTTTCTAAAATAAACCCTGTACTTCTGGATGCAATGAATCAAATTGATGAAAGAAATGAAGACTAATTTATTAATCTTTGCTTTTTTTTGTCTGTCTGTTATTCTTGTTTTTACAAATTATAAAAAACTTCTATCTAGTAAAATTCAGGTTATTTTTCATAAAGATTTAGTAGAGGGATCTTACTCTTTTAGTATTGATCAGTTAAATGAATATGATTTTGATTTTCCATCTTTATCATTTAATATGATACCAATTAAAACCTATTTAGCAAGATATAATTTAAATCAAAAAAAACATAAATATGCAATAAATAATATAAATGCTGCAATTAAAAAAAATCCATTCTCAGTGTATTCATTTTACTTAAAGGCTAGGATTTATTTGGATATGGGCAAGCAAAATGAGGCACTAAATTATTTAGAAAGATCTTATTTGATGTCAAATTCTACTGATTATGTAGCTGTACTTTATTTCACATTACTCTCAGAGAATAAGAACTACAGAAAATTATTTTCAAATTATATTAATGTAGAAAACAGCTTAAATAAGAATATATGGTTATACTATCTGTCTGCAATTAATTCTGTTGACACTTCATCTTATGATTCATTAATTTTAAAAATTAACAACAGATATAATTATCTTAATGAAAAAAATAAATTAAAAAATTAATTGAATAAAAATTAAAAATAAAAAACTAATCAAAATGATTAATAAAGTTGATTTCCAGTGACTTTGAATTTTATTAATAATTAAATGATGGATGTGATTTTTATCTGCAATAAAAGGAGACTTCCCCTTTGATAATCTTAAAAAGAAAACTCTAACTATGTCTATTATAGGATAGAAAAGAATTGAAATAACAAAGAGAATTTTATGCAAATCAAACTTGGGTTTTATTAAATAGTTATTACTTAAAATATAAATTACGTAAACACTTACTAAAGTTCCTAAAAAAAGAGATCCTGAATCACCTAAGAAAACTTTCTTTTTTTTAGAAAAATTAAAATAATAAAGAGGAACTAATGATGATATTGTTATTATTGAGAAGTAAAAAAAATCTGATTGAGTGGCAGAAAAAATTTCAAATAATGATAAAAATAATATAATAATTGAAATTGCTAACCCATCTATTCCGTCTATAAAATTGATTGAATTTATTATTGCTACTATAAAAAAGATAGTAATCATCTGAGCAATTATTCTATTTAGCTCATAAATTCCAAGTATTCCATGCAAATTATCAATTACAAGTCCATTATCTATAATAATTTTTGCAGCAATTATTTGAAATATAAATTTCAATTTAAAATCAACACCATTAATATCATCATACAGTCCAATAATCATTATTAAAGAAAGTGGAACTAGCAATGAGAACTCATAGATCTCAATGCCTATTAGATAAAAATACACTGATATTAAAAAGAGTGTTAAAAATATGGAAAAGCCTCCACTTCTTGTTGCTACAGAGGAATGAGAAGATCTATTATTAATTTTGTCAATATAATTATTGCGTAAAAAGTATTTTTGAGCAATGATATTTATAAAACTACTAAGAGTAAATGATACGCATATAAGCATTAAATACATACTCAAAAGTAATAAATCAGTTATTAAATAGTTAGGTATTTAATGAGAATTAAAAATAACTTTTAATTTTTAAAGTAGATAAGTTCTACCAAATTCTTTCTCTTAGTATTTATGTTCTTAAATTAATTCCCATTTCATTAAACTTGAATTTGAAATTGTTTTTAATGACTAACCTTTAACAACTGCGTAAGCTATATCTAAAATATCAGTAACATAATCCTTTTAATGCTAAATCTTCATTTATAAATATTTTATTATATTTAAATTTGTTCTTATCCTTTTAGATAGTAGAGAATGTTTAAGCAATTACAAAACAATAATACATATTACTTTTTGCTAATTGCATCAATAATTTTTCATAGTATAATAAGTTTTGAAAATATAACTTTTAATCTTTATTTTAATACCGTTTATGAAGAGTATGGTAACTTTTTTAAGAGTTTTGACTTTTTAAGCTTTTCCGATCCCTACTTGACTTTCCCCATATGGGGTTATGGCTTTTTTTATCTTTTTTTTGGAAAAAGTATTTTGTTGAATTTATTTATACAACAAACCATAACTTTCATAACATTGGTATTCCTGGACAAGGAGATAGCTAGATCAAGGCTTATTCATAAAATTGAATATTTCCGATTTCTTATTATTTTTTCAGCACCTTGGTTTTTGTTTCATACTCAAATGTGGCCTAAGAGTTTTGCTTCTAATTTAATTATTTTATCAGTTTTATTATTATTTAATTTCTTTAAATCAAAAAAATATATTTTTCTGATTTTGTCAGCTATTTGCTTTGGTGTAATGCAAAATTTTAGATCTGACTATATTTATTTGTTTTATTTACTTGTCCTTTATGTATATTTTTCAAAACCTTTTGGACTTAGAAACACTTTAAAAAAATCAGTTTTTCCAGTTATTGTATTAATATTACTGACTCCATGGATGTTATTCACATATAATCAAACGGGAACGGCTTTGCTTACTTCAACAAATGCAGGTCATGTATTATTTATTGGTTTAGGACAATTGCCAGAAAATATTTGGGGGATTGTACCGAGAGATGAAGATAAAGTTATGGATATGACTTTAAAAAAAGAATTTGGGTCTTCTTACAAAAGCGATAAATACTATGAGAATATTTTTTTGAAAAAAAAATTTGTTGAATTAATTAAACAAGATCCTATAGAGTGGATAAAAAAATGTTTTTTTTCTTTTAGATTGCTTGTTTTTGATCCATTTTATGTAGGAAATATTGGTAGTTTTCAGCAAAATGGGTTTACTAATGTTAAAGAAATTAGAAAATTAGAAGACTTGATTTATAGGTTTGAATTTACAGAAGCTAAAAAACTTGTTTCTGAAACTGACTGGAAACTATCTTATAAAGAGGTATTTCAATTTTTCTATACTCTATTTACTAAAGTCTTAGGGATTATTTTATTTTTAAGTTTTTTAATCAGTTTAATTCTTTCATTTCATAAGTTTAAATTTACTCTTTTCAAAGACAAAATAATAACGCTTTTGCTCCTAGTGATTGGTTATCAAATTGCAATATCTGTTTTTGCATTTCATATGCCAGTCTACAATACAACTATTTATGTTTTTTATCTTTTACTTACATATCTTTTATTCCAAAAGTATTTGTCAATTAGACAATAGAGTATTACTAATGAGTAAGTAATTAGTGAATTAATAATCCTAAGTTTTGAAACACCATGTTCTCGATTTTCCCATGAATTTGGAATTACTTTATATTTAAAGCCTCTTGTAATAGTTTTTAAGGGAAGTTCAACTGTAATACTAAAATGATTTGAAATAATAGGGGAAATTTCTATTAATAATTCTCTTTTATACATTTTAAAAGAATTTGTAAAGTCTGAGTATTTAACTCTAAATAACTTTGATATAATTCGGTTTCCAATTCTATTAATAATTCTCTTTACTAATGGATAATCTTTAGTATTATTTTCTTTCCACCTATCCCCAAAAACACAATCATAATTTGGATTCGAATTAAGAAAATTATAATAAGTCATTAAATCTTTCGCTGAATCTGACCTATCAGCCATCATTATTGAAACATATTTTCCAGAAGAATATTCAATGCCTTTTACAATTGAATTTCCAAAACCCTTTTTACTTTTGTTTAAATAAAATTTAATATTCCTAAAGGTCTTGATAATTTTGTTTACCACTATTTTAGTTTTATCATTCGAGTTGTCATCTACTACTATTATTTCAAAGTTAACTTTTTGATTGTCTAAAAAATTATGCAAATAAATTAATGTCTCTTTAATTGATTTTTCTTCTTGAAAAGTAGGTATTATGATACTGAGCTTTTTATTCAAAATATAATACTTTTATATTATTGATTATTATTAATAAAAATAATATCTGAAAAGTTTCCAAATCCGTGCTTAATTTCTTTATGAATAGTAAAATTATTAAACTGGAGCAAATCAATAATTTCACTCTTAATTTGCCCCTCATAAAGATCATCATTATGAACCTCAACCTGAATAAATTTAACTTTAGATCTTAATGAATTTGAAAATAACCCTTTAAGTACTTTCAATTCATGACCCTCAACATCTATTTTTATTAAATCTATAGTAATTTTCCCCAAATTTTCATTAATAAACTTAGCCAACTGGATGACTTTTACTGGATAAGACTGTTTAATTAGGTTTTTTGGTTTAACCCCTAACATACAAGCTTTTTTCATTAACCATTTAGAATTAGAGTTCACATTTTCAAACGTGGATGATTCATCTAACATATTTTCATTAAACACTAAGGTTCCTTCTGAGTCAGAACAACCATAATTATATAGTGATACATTTCCTAAATTCATTTCTTTGACTTTTTCAAAAAGTGATTTATTTGGCTCAAAACCAATTATTTCAATCTCTTCACTAAATTGATCTAAAAATTGAATGGTCTGTCCTCTATTTACACCAACGTCAATAACCAGTCTTAAAGGTGAATTTTTAAATATTTCTTTGAAAACTTTCTTTAATCTTTTGTAGAAGAAAAAAGACTCATTAATCTCTATTAAAAATCTGACTAACTTAACTCTTTGTGTTGTGAAGAACATTAAATGTTAATTTTAAAATGAAATGATGTCAGGTTTATCTTTATCCATTTTAATGGAAAGCGCATTTATCCAAGTTGATTCTTTAATGATTTCAAAGGTATGGTGAGTCATCTTCTCGATAACAAAAACATCATTTTTTGTTATAGAATAATAACTGGAATTTTTATCTAACTTGCCATTAGGAAGTACTTTTGTTAAAGTGATTTTAATTTTTCCCTCTAAAATTATAAATAATTCATCTGTATTTTTGTGGTAGTGATTAGCTCTGATTTGATTTTCTTTGGTGTAAAAATAATTTATTTCTTGCCAATTTCTATCGTTTATAAGTCCAACAAATCTGCCTCTATCATCCTCATTGACAAAATAGTTTTTATAAAATTTAATCATGTTTTAAAGCCTTAGAAATATATTTCTCAATTGATTCAAATTTAAAGAATTCCTTAGAATTAATTAGAGACAAATCTTTAAGAAAGTTCAAATTATTGTTATCGCTTTTTACTTCAATCAATTCTGAGTTTGAGGATTTAAAATGTTTTTTAACTAAATTACCAAACTCATACCTGCTTAGTTTTTGTTTCCCTGTAACATGATAAATTCCGTTTTTGGAAGTATTCATTAAAATCTTAATTGCCTTAAAAATGCTTTTAATTGGTGTTGGAGTAAAATAATTGTCATAAAGCTCAATAGTTTCGTTTAATTTTATTTTATCGACTAACCAATTTAAAAAAACAGACTCTCGTCCAATTATTCCCCCTGCTCTTAAAATTGAATAATTTGGGCTTTTTTCAATTATATAATTTTCTGCTGAAACTTTTGATTTTCCATAGTTTGTTGACGGATTGACAGTGTCAAGTGATTTGTAATTTCCTTTTAATCCGTTAAAAACATAGTCTGTTGAAATGAAAACTAAAGAAACATTCTTATGATACTTCTGATAATTCACGATAGTTTTAATAGGATAGAAGTTTTGTTTACGTGCTAGTTCCAAATTTTTTTCTGTTAATGATAATTTTTTTAAGCCTGCGCACCAAACAATATAATCAGGCCTACTCTTTGTAATAAAATCTGAAAAAGCCAAACTATTAGTATAATCAATTCTTGATAGATTTTTGTTTAAACCACTATTACGCGTTCCCTGTACATCAAATTGATTTTCTTCTAAAAATTTATTAAAACAGTAACTTCCTAAAAAACCAGAAGCTCCGATAATTAATACTTTTTTCAATTTCTATCTGGTTTAAAAAGTTTTATATCTTTTTCAATCATCTCTTTAGTAAGTTTTTTCAAAGTGTATTTTGGTGTCCAGCCCAATAGATCTCTAGCTTTTTTAGAATTACCTAGTAGGCTTTCCACTTCTGTTGGGCGAAAATATCTAGGATCAATTTTAATGATTTCTTGACCAATAGACACTTTTGCATTTTCAGAATTTTTGGCAACTATTCCTATTTCATTTAAACCTTCACCTTTAAATTCAATGGTTACACCAATACATTCAAAAACTGAAGTAACAAAGTCTCTTACTGAGCTTGAAACACCCGTTGCTAAAACAAAGTCATCTGGTCTTTCGTGTTGCAATATTCTCCACATACCCTCAACATAATCTTTTGCATGTCCCCAATCTCTTGTTGAATTTAAATTCCCTAAATAAATTACTTCCTCTAATCCATGAAAGATTTTAGATGCCGCGATAGTAATTTTTCTAGTTACAAATGTTTCTCCTCTAAAGGGTGATTCATGATTAAATAGGATACCATTTGATGCAAAAATATTATAAGCTTCACGATAATTTACTGTAGTATAGTACGAAAATAGCTTAGCAATGGCATAGGGTGACTGAGGGTTAAATGGAGTGTTCTCACTTTGGGGTGTTTCTAAAACTTTACCAAATAGTTCAGAGGTGGAAGCTTGATAAAATTTAACTCTGTCTTCCATTTTAAGTATTCTTATTGATTCTAAAAGCCTTAAGGTACCTAAACCGTCAACATTAGCTGTATATTCTGGACTCTCAAAACTGACATGAACATGACTCATAGCTCCAAGGTTATAAATTTCATCAGGTTGAACTTTACTTATGACACTCATCAAATTCAAACTATCTGTGAGGTCTCCATAATGCAGTATTAAATTTTTGTTATCATCTTGATGTTTTTTGATTAAATGATCAATCCTGTCAGTTATAAATCTTGAAGTTCTTCTTTTTAAACCATGAACTTCATACCCTTTTTCTAATAAGAGCTGTGACAGATAAGCTCCATCTTGTCCGGTTATTCCTGTTATAAGTGCTTTTTTTTTCATTTTTTAATGTTGTTTATATAATTAATCATTTCAGGTAGTTTATTCTTTATTTTTATTTTACTTTCCTTTAATTGTCTTGAATGCAGAGCAAAATTTATAGTTTTTGAAATGTCTTTATAACAATTTGGGTTAAAGACTAAACTAGGTTCGATTATTTCATATACATAAGGTAAATCAGAGGCAAGAATTTTACAGTTATGCTGAATTGCTTCTATTAGCGGTAATCCAAAACTTTCCTTCAGAGAAGGGTAGATTAAAAACTCACATCTCTTATAAATCGTTTCGAGTTTATTTTTTTCGATTTCACCATGCCAAAATATTTTTAAATTTTTGTGTCTTTCAAAATCAATATTTATAAAATCTTTTTTTAAGGATGTTAAATTTAATTTAATTTCGAAATTTATTTTTTGAGATATGTCAACAAATGCTAAAATTAAATTTTTTAAGTTTTTATGGGGCATAGAATTTGAAACATATAAAAAAGTGTTCTTTTCTTTTTGAGCAGGTGAAGGTATTTTAATATCATAAATTGGAAAAATTTTGATTTTATCTTCTTTGATAAAGCCCTTATCAAATATTTTTTTTTTCATTATTTCAGTTTGGACAAACCAATGATATGTTTCTTGAGATTTAAATCTAATATAATTGAACTTTAAGTAAAATAGGAGTTTGGATTTTAATCCAAAATTGGCTTCATTGTAATTAATTAATAAATCATTATGAAAATATATTAATACAGGTGATTTTATTTTAATAGGTGGAGGAACATTTGCAATACATAAAATCCTTGAAAAATATAGTTTATTTTTTTTATAAAAATTCCGTCTCTCTTTTTCACTAGCGTTGAGGTATTTAAATCTACTTCCTATGTTTAAGCTATTTTTATATCTGCTATCTAATAGAAAATAAAATGAATCAATTAAATTTTTATCATTTAAAAATCTAATTAATAAATCCAAAATAGATTTACCTCCGTAATTATGAATGTAGACTGCGTCTAATAAAATCATAAATTATAATTTTTAATTCAAATATTTGGTTTATTAGTTTATTCCAAAATTTAAGATTTTGCTTTTTTAATCCGTTAGAAGCTAAAATGTTATTAAAATATTCGAATTGTTCATGCTTTTTGTTCACAGATGTTTGATTTTCATGAATTCTCAATAAATATGTAAAAGAATGTTTATCGTAATAAATTTTGTAATCTCTATTCAATAAATCATGATATAATTTAAAATCTTGGGAATACTTATAGGATTCATCATATTTAATTTTTTGAATAATTGAATTTTTAATAATTAAAGTTCCGTGAATTAAACAGTTTTTAAAATCTAAAAATTTAACATTAAAAAAATTTCTCGTCAAATATCCTGGGATTATTTTAGTGTGTTTACCTCCTATTAATTTAACAGGAGTACTATAAAAATCAAATTCTTTATCTATAATTAAATTGTATGCATTTTGAAGGCGATCTTTTGTGCTTATATCATCTGAATCTTGTCTAACAATCCATGTTCCTTGAGTTTTAGTTAAGCAAAAATTCAAATTTTTAGTTAAGCCTTTGTTAATCTTATTAAAGAATCCCTTTATTCTTCTGTCTTTTTTAGATAATTTTTCAATAATCTTTTTTGAGCCATCTGTAGAAGCATCATCAACTATTATAAATTCTATATTTTTAAATGTTTGATTAATTATTGAAGATATCGATTCAGACAGATGTTTTTCATCATTATATACAGACATTATAACTGAAAAAAAAGGGGAATTATTCTGCATTTTATTATTAGGTTAATTTATTTAATGCAGTTTTTATAACTTTTTTAAAGATAATTTTTAAATTATACTTATCTATAATTTTAGACTTTTTATAATGATTAAATCCTTCTGATATGGAAATTGAAAAATAATTTTCTTTAATAAAATTATTTATTAAGTTCACAAGGCCAATTCTTTTTAGATCCAAAAACCTGTAGCTTAAATTATCGAAATCTGTATACCCTCCTATTAATTTTTTTTCTGATTCTGTTAGTTCAGGCAAATTTAATTTTTTAGAATTGAGCCAAATACCACCTGCTTCATATTTTTTCTCACCAAAAATCAAAGCTATTCCTTTTTTACAAATACCAAAATAAATACCAAAGACTGAAAATCCGAAAAATATTTTTGATAACAATGATTCAATAAAAGCTATTCCATGATATGAATAGGCAGATTTATACATAAACAATATATTAAAATTTTTAATTTTTATAAATTCATTTAAAATAAGATACTTCCCCAAAAAATATGCGTCTTCAGCAACACAAATATTGTAATTATTATATTTATTCACTAGCAAAAAATTATTGATTGGTGTCTCAATAATAATTTTAACCCTTGGATTAGTTTCTAAAACCTGATCTATTATAAATTCGCTAATATTAGCCGGAACAGCAATGTAAACTATCCACTTATCATCAATTTCTTTAATTTCAGTAAATTTTTTTACATCATAAATAATATTCCGAACAAGAATGTTTTTTTTTGTTTTTGCAAATATAAATACATCTTCCTTTTTATATCCCAGAAAACTTAAGGCAGGTAATAAATCTTGTTGAACTCGCCTCCCTGCTCCAACTATTATGAATTTAGTCATAATACTTTTTTTGAAAGCCAAATTGCTAATGCAACATATGAAATTGTCGGATTAGCAATCCCAGAAAAGGGAAATATCCCACCACCACATATGTAAATTGATTTTGTACCATGCACACGCAAACTTAAGTCAACAATTGAATTTTCTTTACTTTCACCACAAACCATTCCTCCCATGTGATGACTAGAGTCAAATGAAACTAATTTTTTTAATTTTGAAATTGATTTTGGTTTAAATAAAATTTTGGTTTTAAATTTTGACTCAAATTCCTCAAGCAATTTTTTTAGAGAATTTATTTCATTTACACTCAAGTCATAACTAACTGTTGTTTTTTTATTTTTTTTATCATATGAGATATAATTTTCATCCCTGCATTTTATTTCAGTAAATGCTTCGATGTGATAATAATTTTTGTAAAATATTCCAAAAATTTTATCCAATAAATTTAGAAAAAGCTCAATTAAATATAATAATCTGACAGTTATTTGTGAACTTGAGACTGAAAAGCTTCCCTCATATAAATTGTTGTTTCCATTTAACCATTTTACCATGTAATCAAGGATGGGGATTTTAAACCCTTTGTTAATCTTAAGATAGTGTTTAAAAGAAGAATTTTTTAATTGAATTCCAAAATATGTAATACTGTCATCTAATTTTTTTGAAAGAAAGTCATTTAATTTTTCATTAGCAATTATTGACCCAACGACACCTTTAGTGTGATTCATAAAACCTTTACCAAGTTTATCTAAATTAGTATCTAAATTAGATTTTTTTAGGATTTTATAATTTTCTATAGTATTTGCACAAAGAATTATTTTTTTTGCATTAGTTGAATTATTAATATTTCTTGATTTTTGAGATGTGAAAAATATTTTGTTGCTTTTATCTACTTTTTCAACAAAACTATTTTGTAGAAAATCAACAGATTCACTTTCTAAAATTGATGAAAAATGAAAATAGCGAATAGAAGGGATTTTTTGAATGAATTTTTTTTTGTTTAAGGTTTTATTTAAAGATCTGTCAATTTTAAAGTCATTTAATTTAGGATAGCCATACTTTTCAGACTGTTTTAAGAAATGACTATACTCTTGAAAGTTTATTGGGAATACTTTTTTTTTGAAGTGGTTGTTAATAGTCTCTTCATCAAAAATAGCACAAATTGCACCCCAAACATTACTAGATCCTCCAACGCCATTAAACCTAGATTTACTTTTAATCTTAAATTTTTTTGATCTAACATTCATAAATTTAGGATATGGATCTTCAGAAAGCATAGAACCAGACTCGATGATTAATATATTTTTCTTTCCTTTCTCAACAAGCTCTCTTAAAATAGTCATGCCAATTATTCCGGCACCTATAATTATATAATCGTAGGTTTTTTTTAATTCTTCTGTTTTAATTTGCATGTGTAGTTATAATAATTAATGATTTAAAAAAATTTAGATACGAAACATAAAAAATTTAATGAAGAATATATTCTTTAAGTCTTGTTATATTTTCTCTGAACTTCCTGTTAACCAACATCAAGGATAACAAGATAAATACTATTGTGCATTTAATTAATATATTATAAATTGGAATATCCACAAAGTTTATCTTGCCAAGTATAGTTGATGTAGAGAAGATATATATAAAAATAGCCGCTGAATTATAGTCAATACTTATTTTTTTTTCAAGCAATAATATTGCTATAGAACTGGAGAGTATAATTGCTATGGGACCACCGAACATTCCAAAGTTATTTATTAAAAGAAATAGTAACCCTATTCTAGCTATTGCCTCAAAAAAAAGAACTTTAGATACATGTTTGAAGATGTTTTTTGAAAAATGGAAAACTGTTCTAAACTGAATCCATATCATTAATAAAGAAGCTAAGCCAAATAATGGCACCAAGTTGGAGGATATTTTAAATTCTTCTCCAACCCAAATATGTAAAAAATTATTATTTATAGATATATAAAAACCTAAAAGAATTATCGATAAATAAAAAATAAATTTATTAATATTATTAATTCTAACATCTTTATCTCCTGATTTAATTTTTTGTTGAATATTAATAAGGCTTGAAAAAGATGCGCCAGAAAAAATATTTACAAACTGGTAAATTAAATCAGATATTTTTTTTCCAAAAACATATATCGCGGTGAAATTGGGACCTAAAGTAGATGCAATTATTACAGGCTCTATATTTTTAATGGCTGATTCAGCAGAACGTGCAAAAAAAAGATATTTCATACTAAATAAATAATCTTTTAAAACATCAAACTTTATAGCCCATTTAGGTGTTGGGTTTAGCTTTTTTATTAATCTAATGGAAATAAAAAGAAAGAAAAAGAAACCTATGATTTGTTGGACTAGATATCCAATAGCAAGACTATATAAGCCAAAGTCTAAATTGAGTAGTTTAACGGCAAAAATAATGCTTATTATTAATGATATTATTTTAGTCAATGAGAAATATAATGGCTTTAATAGAGAGGAGCCAAAATTTATAAATCCCACATTGATTAACTTGAGGCAAGAGGTTAATAAACTAATTTTAAAGCAATTTACAATTACTTCTTTAAGAGAATCTAAATCAAAAAAGGTATCTAAAAATAATGAAAATATAAGCCCTACAAACAGTATTAATAAAGAAAGTGTTATAAACAAAAATAATCCTGAAATAAAATAATCGGTAAGCGTTTTAAACTTTTCTGTACTATAAAGTTTACTAATTCTTTCTGTAAAAATTGAAGATATGCCAAAATCAAGTGCATCAAATAATACAATAATCCCAGAAGTTGCCAACCAAAACCCATATAAATTAATTGATATAAACTTCAAATAATATGGGATTAAAATAATACCTCCTATAATATTAAGACATAGATAAACCGTATCTAAAATACTTTGAATACGGATAGCTTCCTTCACTTTAAATTAAAAATTTTTTGATATAAGTAAATTATAATAAAGCCTTTTATGCTTTAAAATGGATATTCTATTGATTATTAATTTCTTAATAAATAGGAATTTTATTTTAAATATATTTTTTTTAGTTGATTTCAAATAACCAAGCTGATTAATATTTCTAATCATAGTTCTACAAAACCCTTCTGATGTAAAATCTTCATAATCTTTTGAACTCATAAATTTTTTTATTGCCTTCCTTTTATTTCTTTTTTCAGAAATAGACATATTTTTCAAAAAAACTAATAAAACTTTTAGATCACTGAAATTTCTAAAATCAATAAAACAATCCACTGGAATATAATCTAAAACATTTGGAGCGCCATAATATATTGGAATACACCCTGCTGCAAAAGCATCCCATATTTTTTCTGAGATACCTCCTCTTTCATTGTTTGAATTTTCAAATATAAAAGCAAAGTCATAATTTTGATATATTTCTATTTTGTTTTTTATCGAGCCTTTGTAGCAATTCAAATTTTTTTTATATTTTATCCAACCATGTCCAAAAAGATCAAATTCTTCCCTATAATTAAAAAACTCTATTAGTTCAAATCTTTTGGAATAAATATTATATTTTGATCCATAATAATTCTTTTTATATGAATTTATTAAACATAAAAGCTTCCTAGATTTATTTGGATTAAATTGATATTCCCTATAAGGATTCCAATAATTATATTTAAAAAATAATTTCCCGTCAATATCATCATCTCTCCAAGTCAATATTCTATCAAAAAGACCAATTTCTAAAAGATTTTTAGCTTGAGTAAGAGCTACACTAATTTCCTCAGTACTTATTAGTAATATTTTAATTGTTGGATTTAATTTTATAATATCAAACAATTTATGAATATTATTTTCATGCCTTGAAACAATCAAAAGATCTAACTTTTTGAAATCATCGATTAAATCAATTGTATTTATTGATATTTTTTTAGAGGATAGCTTCTCTTGTAAAATGTTGAAGGGTTCAAAAATATCATTTTCTCCCTTAGTATTAAATATCTTATTTTTATCCATTACTGGATATGATGGAACAAAGCCTATTTCTCTAATCATTTGTAAACGTGATTATTTTTAATAAAGACATCTGTTATATAATTTAGGGACACTAGTAATTCGTTAGATAAAATCATTTTTGTCAATAATTCTATTATTTGGATTGATATTCTATAATAAAATATTAATTTAAAAACTGCATATCTATGTCAGAAAAAAATAGATTCTTAAAAAATAAAACTCAAATAATTCAAAAAAATTATCAATTTTAAATAATTATCTTAAAAATAATATCTTAATTTTTTAATTTGTATAAAAGATCAAGAGTTATTCCTGAAGCACCTGAAAAATTATCTCCTGCTTTGACAGATCCAGAACCCCTTCCAATTTTATTGTAATTTTCTTTTAAAAGTTCATCAAACTGAAATTCATAATTTGAAACATTTTTATAAGTGTTTTTAATTTCATTATTTAGTGCTTCTACTTGAATTGCTTTTATTTTCTTTAGATCCAAATATTCTTTTATTGTCGACAAAACTTTAAAATCATATCCTTCGATATCTGATAAATAAAAATCAATAGAATCAATTTTTTGCTTTTTTAAAAAATGTAATAAATTGATGACCTTAACTTCAATTGTCCTCTTAGATGTTAGAGGATTATCCGCGGAAAAATCTGAAAGACTAGCACTAACATTGTTAGTGTTATCAGGTAAAAAAAAACTCATTCGTCCTTCTTTGTCTGACAGTGCACAATTATATATTTTGACATTTTTATAATTGTTAAAACGACCTAACTTTCTAAAATTTGATGGATTAGGTTCAAACCCATAAACAGTTTTATATTTAAAAAATATTTTTTGGAATGAATCACCCAAATTAATTCCAGCATATATTAAAGTTCCTTCTTTTTTAAAAATTAAAGGGTAGATAATTGCATTTAATCGCCAAAATATTTTTACAAAAAACTGGTATTTAGTTCCTAAGACAATTCTTAACAATTTTTTCATGTTTTTCTCATGATTGCTAAAGTAAAATTTGTTTGTTTTTATTATTTATTATAAATATTAGTTTTATATCGTACTACCACTGTCAAATTAATCATGTAAAAAGTGAATCTTTAAACTAGTTTATTCTTTAGTATGCAGAAAGGCTATTATCCATCATTTTCAAATAATCATCAACAGATGGAACAATGGCTATTTTTTTAATCACTAAAAATAATATTTAGAGTTAGATCTGGCCAATCGGTAATTGTCCATTTTTTTGGAGTTGAACTTATTGCCTTCCCTAACTTGTTTATACCCATCTGGGCCGTTTCTGGTGTCATGTAGTAGTGTAACCCAAAAGAATCGATGTTTTGCTTTCTCCATGGTATGTTTGGTAAACGACCATCATAAGAAAGCTTTTTAAGTGCTTCATATTCGTCAATATTTGAACATAAAACTGCACCTCCTCTACCTAAACTCAAATGCTTCTGATATTGAAAACTTAATGACATAAAAGTCCCTTTAATAAAGCTATTTCGCTTCCAAAGTACAGCTGCATCAATAATATTATCAGTCAGATAATAATAATCTTGCCAATTTTCATCTTTCCACTCAAGAGAAATATTCATTTTTATAGATAAAAAAGGAATTGAAATATAGGTTCTTTTAGGGACAATTATTTTTTTTGCCTTTGTCAAGTATAGACAGGCTTCTATACCATGAGTGCAAGAATCAAAAGCAACTGCATAGGGTGCTCCAAAAAATTGGGCTATCTTATTTTCAAAAATCTCAACCTTATTAAAATCCATATACTATATTTTTTGTAACCAAAAATCAATCATATCATCCATTAACGCCTTAAAATTATATTCAGGTTCCCAATTAAAAGTACTTTTTAATTTAGAGCAATCTCCTTTTAAATATTTTAATTCTTCTGGTCTAATGTATTTAGGGTTTTGAACAACGTAGTCTTTATAATCCATTCCTAATTTTGAAAAAACATAATCAGTCATTTCTCTTACAGAATTTGTTTCCCCTGTTGAAACTACAAAATCATCTGGTGAATCATGATTTATTATCATATGCATAGCTCTCACATAGTCCTTGGAGTGACCCCAGTCTCTGTATGAATCCATATTCCCGAGTTCTAGCTTATCTTTTAGACCCTTTTTTATCTCAACAGCTGTTTTAACTACTTTATTAGTTACAAAATTACTTCCTCTTCTTGGTGATTCATGATTGAATAAAATTCCATTTACTATATGTAAACCATAAGCATTCCTATAGTTTCTACAAATATTATATCCAAATACTTTAGAACATCCATAGGGACTGACTGGATTAAATGGAGTAGTCTCTCTTTGATAACCATCATCATCAACAGAACTTCCAAACATTTCAGAAGAACTTGCTTGATAAAACTTAGCATTTGGAGCAGACTGACGGAAAGCCTCTAGCATATTTAAAACTCCAATAGCATTCGTCTGAGCTGTAAACTGAGGAATATCATAGCTTATTCTGACATGGCTTTGAGCAGCAAGATTATATATTTCATCGGGTTTTACATCTAAAATAACTTTGTTTAAACTAGAAATATCTAATAGATCACCATAATGGGTGAAGAGATTTGGGAGGTTTTGATCTAATCTAGAAGATTGATGTTCTGGAGTTGAATTTCTTCGAACAATTCCATGAACTTCATATTCTAGACCAAGTAAGTATTCTGCTAAATAGCTTCCATCTTGTCCTGCAATTCCGGTAATTAGTGCTTTTTTCAATTTATTTATTTTATATTAATGTTTTATCAAATTCAATGCCTAAATATGGTCCAGTTTTGAACTCATATACAACCGTGTTATCTTCAAGAATTTCATAATTATGACCTCCTCTAAATGTCATACTTAAATCACTTTGCATAAGTATAATTTCTTCAATTACAGTATCGTCTAAGTCATAAAAAATACATTTAACAGAACCTTTAATTACAACCCAGGATTCTTGAGCGATATTTGTTACTTTCTCTTTAATAATATGTTTGTGGGGTTTAAAAGTTTTTCCTTTTTGCATATTAAGAATAGCTAGTTGTAAAAATTCACTTTCAGGAACAATATCTTCTCTTTCCTTTAATATTTGATTATATCTGAAAACTTGATGAAGTAATATACCTGGCTCAATTTTTGAAAATATTTGTTTCATATGTCGTTTATTTTTGAAAATACACTACCAAAGCTTTTAATTTATAATAGTTTGAGAAAAATATTGAATAATCAATTCGATTACTGCTGGCAGTTTATATTTTGATAAGTTATAGTTTAACATTTATTTGCCAATTGAAAATTTATTTTGATTTTGATTTATGTTTCTACCATCAAAGATAACTTTTGTATCCGCTATATCAACCTGTTCAAATTCTTCCCATTCTGTTAATATAACAAACACATCACATTGACTAGTGCTAATCAATTTATCAACTATGTTTATCCTTTTGTCTTTAAAACTACCTTTAGTTTCCCATAAATTTTCAATATCGTTTACTATAGTTTCATATTTAACTTTAGGATCATAGATTGATAGAGAGGCTCCGTGTTTATATAAAATTTCTGAAACTTTAATTGAAGCAGACTCTCTAGTATCACTTGTATTTGCCTTAAAGGCCCAACCCAAAAACCCAATTCTTTTGCCAGCTAAATTTCCATCAAAGTAATCAATGACTTTTTGAGCAAATCGCTCTTTTTGGTAGTCATTAATTTTTACCACCTGATGCCAGTAATCAGCTACTTCATTTAGGCCATAAAACTTGCAAAGATAAACAAGATTGAGGATATCTTTTTGAAAACAGCTTCCTCCAAAACCTACAGAGGCTTTTAAAAATTTTGATCCAATTCTATGATCCATTCCTATAGCTTTTGAAAGTTCATCAACATTTGCTCCAGTTTTTTCACAGAGTGCCGATAGACTATTTATAGATGAAACTCTCTGGGCAAGGAAGGCATTAGAAGCTAGTTTTGCAAGCTCTGAAGACCATATATTTGTGGTTAGAATTTTTTCTTTTGGAATCCAATTAGCATAAATATTAACCAGTGACTTAATGGCCTTTTGACCTGACGCTGTATCATCACCACCTATAAGGACACGATCTGATTTAAAAAGATCTTCAATAGCTGTTCCCTCGGCTAAAAACTCAGGGTTGGATAAAATTTCAAAATGAATATCTGTAGATTCTTTTTCTAATATCTCTTTAATTTTTTCTGCAGTTCTTACGGGAAGAGTTGATTTTTCAATAACAATTTTATTACTTTTTGAATACTTAGCAATATCTCTGGCGCAAGCTTCCACATAACTTAAATCAGCAGCCATGCCAGCACCTTCTCCCTCAGTTTTAGTTGGTGTATTAACTGCCATAAAAATCATTTCAGCCTTTTCAATACTTCCTGCAATATCATCTGAAAAAAAAAGATTTCGCCCTCTGGTTTCTTTAATAACATCTGAGAGTCCAGGTTCATAAATAGGTAACTCAGATAGAGGCCCATTCCAAGCTTTTATCTTAGTTGGGTTTACATCAACAATTGTGATTTTAATATCAGGGCACTTAAGGGCAATTACAGCCATGGTAGGGCCACCTACATAACCAGCTCCAATACAACAAATATTTTTAATCTGCATTTATTTTTTTAATAGCCATGAGGATGATTGAATCTTGATTCCAAGACCATCAATGAGTCCAATACCTTTTTCTTTGCAAACAGTTACCTCTGGAATACTATTATTATTTTGATCCCCGCCATTTGCAAAAAATAAATGATACTCAGTACCGTATTCTTTATTTAAAAAACATAAAGTTTCGCACTGTGTTTTGTCTTTGTCAATCGAAATTAATGTTTTGTCAACTATACCAATAGCTGATACAATTGTAATCCGCTCATCCTGTTCCATAAAGGCTTTACTTCCCTTCAATTCACGTTGCAAGTCGTTATTTATTATAACCCAAAGCTCGTCTCCTTTTGATTTTGCTTTTTCAAAAAGATCTAAGTGTCCTTTGTGAAGCGGGTTAAAATAGCCTGATACAATAATTGCTTTTAGTTTCAATTAAATTCTGTTATAATCGTCTTCAATTCGGACAATATCATCTTCCCCAAAATAGGTTCCTGTTTGAACCTCAATAAAAATAACTTTCTCTTGTCCTATATTTTCAATTCGGTGTTTTACTCCCTTCGGAATCAAAATGGTTTCACCTGCTTTGTACTTTTTTACTTTGCCATCTAATGTAATTGTTCCAATACCCTGTATCAGAGTCCATGCCTCTGATCGTTTTTGATGATACTGATACGAAAGTCTCCCACCTGGATCAACCTCTATTCGTTTTAACTTATAATTATGTTCATCGTGCAGTACAAAAAACCGTCCCCAAGGTCGCTCTTCTCTTTCGATTGAAATCATTTTTCTTTAGAATTAAATAGAACTATACATTCTTTGTTTATTAAAAATTTAGAAGCTAGATAAAAACTTACTTTTCGGCCAATTAAATTTTCAATTTTATTCTCTAATTGAGAAATATATCCCATGTTTAAATCTTGTCCAATTAAAAATACTTCAATTAAGCCTGAGTCATTTCCTTTTGCATAATCACCAACGAGGATAATTTGGTCTACGTCTCCCATTCGTGCAAGTACATTTTCAACTAAGTCAACCAGGCCCAAGTGTTTAAATACAACTTTACTTAAGGTTTCAAATAAAGGGTGATTATTGTTTGCTTTATATTCAATTTTATTATTCACTTTTAGTTTTTGCAAATAACCTGCTTTATATAAATGATTTAGTTCCTTTCGAATACCGTTTGTGGATTCGCCCATCTCTGTAGCTAAACCATTTAGATAACCTCTGTTAGCCTGAGAAACAAAAAACTTGATTAAAAGTCTAAGCCTAGTTTTTGATGTAATTAGTTCTCCTAGCAATTTTTTAGTTTAAAATTTACACGGCTCCGCCATGTATGTCACATAGACATATTTATGTTATTAATTATATAAATTAAATTAAGCAGCTTTAAGTCTAAGTGTAATAAACATGCCTAAACTTTGAAGTTCTAGCTTAATTTTATTTTTTTTATTTTCTACAACTTTTCCAATCTTCCCAGAGAATACGCCCTCAGTAATTTTGTAAAGTTGACCTCTTTTAAATTTAGTTACTGAAACTGATTGGTATAAACCTTCAAGGTATTGCTTCATCAATTCAATTTCACATTCTCTAACGGTAGCAGGCTTTCCCAACCAAAACATATATCGTATTATACCAAAAACTAAAAAAACATCATTACGTTTTTTTTCTTCAATAAATACAAATACATAAGATGGTAAAAGTGGCTTGAGCACCTTTTTTTTACGATCAGAATATTCTTTAAATATAGTCACCGTTGGACAGAAACAAGAAATGTTCATTTCCCTCAATTGTTCAGAAACTTTTATTTCTTGATTAGCCTTGGTATGTAAAATAAACCACCGTTTCATTAGTAATAAAATTTTAAATTATTTCTAAAACATGTATAAAGCCTTTTTTAAAAGCAGTAAACATAGTTTAAATAATTTTTTTATTTAAAATCAAGTCATAAAAGTACTTAATAAAAGTTTATTTTACAATATATTTTTTGTTTTTTTTAATTTTTTGAAAATTTTAAAAGAAAATATGTTGAAGAAGTAGTCAATCTATCAATTTTTTTAATCCAAATTTTACATGAAGCATTTCTGAGTTTATAGTTTACTCTACTACAAATACGAGTTAAATGAAATCTGATCTTATCATTGAAAATAAAATTGATACTTTTGTTAGATATTACTGCAACATGTTTAAAAATAAAATTTTATTAATTACTGGAGGTACTGGCTCATTTGGGAATGCAGTACTAAATAGATTCATTGATTCTAACATAAATGAAATAAGAATTTTTTCTAGAGATGAAAAAAAACAAAATGACATGCGTAGAAAATTTCAAAATAACAAAATAAAATATTTTATTGGTGACGTTAGAGATGAATATAGCATTGATCATGCCATGAGAGGAGTTGACTTTGTTTTTCATGCAGCAGCTTTAAAACAGGTCCCCTCATGTGAGTTTTATCCCATGGAAGCAGTAAAAACTAACATTATCGGAACCGAGAATTTGCTTAATTCTGCAATTAAGAATAATGTAAAAAAAATAATATGTTTAAGCACAGACAAGGCAGTATACCCAATTAACGCCATGGGTGTGTCAAAGTCATTAATGGAAAAGGTCTTTGTTGCAAAATCAAGGATCAGTAGTAAAACAAAAATTATTGGAACAAGGTATGGTAATGTAATGGCTTCAAGAGGTTCTGTTATACCACTTTTTTATAATCAAATAAAGGATAATAAGCCAATTACTATTACTGATCCAAATATGACAAGATTTATGATGTCTTTGGAAAACGCAGTTGAACTGGTTTTATATGCATTTCAAAATGGCACTACAGGAGATATATTTGTGCAAAAAGCACCATCAACATCTATAGGTGAATTAGCAGAGACTATGAGAACTATTTACAATTCTAATACAAAAATTAAAAATATTGGTATTAGACATGGTGAAAAGATACATGAAACTTTATTATCTAAAGAAGAGAGAATTGTTTCAGAAGACTTAGGCAATTATTTTAGAATTCCAGCTGACAATAGAGACCTTAACTATGATAAGTATTTCTCAAAAGGAAATCCCATTAAGGATTTTAAAGATTATAATTCATTCAACGCAAAGAGGCTAACAGAAACAGAATTAATAAATTTATTAAACTCAATTGGTTATAAAATATAATTTTAATGAAACCTAAATTAGTAACTTTTGTTGGTACCAGACCTGAAATAATTAAACTTTCTTGTGTTATAAAAAAATGTGATAAATTTTTTAATCATATTATAATACATACTGGTCAAAACTATGACTATGAATTAAATGAGATTTTTTTTGAGGATCTAAAAATTAGAAAACCAGACCATTTTCTTAATATCAAATCTAATTCACTAGGATATTCAATTGGGAATATTATTTCAAAGTCATATGAAATTTTAGAAAAGATTAAGCCAGATTCTTTTTTAATACTTGGTGACACAAATAGTTGTCTCTCGGCAATTTCTGCTAAGAGATTAAAAATCCCAATTTTTCATATGGAGGCAGGAAATAGATGCTTTGATCAAAATGTTCCTGAAGAGATAAACAGAAAAATTGTAGACCACATCTCTGACATAAATCTGCCTTATACTGAAAACGCCAGAAAATACTTGTTAGCTGAAGGAATAAGAAAAGAATTTATTTTTAATATTGGATCTCCAATGAAAGAGATAATTGACTTCCATTCAAATTCAATAAATAATAGTAAAATACTAGAAAAACTTAGCTTAACAGAAAAAGAATATTTCGTAGTTAGTGTTCATAGAGAGGAAAATGTTGATATTAAGTCAAACCTGCTAAATATTCTTAAATCTTTAGAGAGTATATATAAAAAGTATGAGAAAAGAATAATTTTTTCTACTCACCCAAGAACAAAGCAAAAGCTTAAAGATTTATCACAAGACTTTAGTCAAAGTATTGAATTTATTAAACCCCTTGGTTTCTTTGATTATATTCATCTTCAAAAAAACTCTTATGTAACCTTATCAGATAGCGGAACTCTGGCTGAGGAAAGTACAATACTTAAATTTCCATCTGTTAGTTTAAGAACATCGACAGAAAGACCTGAAGCAATTGACTCAGGTGGTCTAATTCTTGGATCTTTGAATGAAGAAAATATTTTAGGCGCTATTAATATGTCTGTTAACTTAAAATTATTGAAAGAACCTGACGATTATAATACTTTAAATTGCTCTGACAGAGTAATTAAAATTATTCAAGGATATTCTTCAGTAGTTAATAGAGAAATATGGAAAAAATAAAAAAAAAAGTTTTAGTTATTGGAAGTACAGGTATGCTAGGTCATGTTTTATGTCACACCCTATACAAATCTGATAAATATCAAGTATTTAATATTGCAAGAAAAAGTTTAAATTCGGAAACAATTATTATTGATGTAACAGATATCAATAAACTTAAAATAATTCTAAATAAAATTTCCCCTAATTATATAATAAATTGTATCGGTTTATTAGTTTCAGATTCTAAAGAAAATACAGTTAATGCAATTAAATTAAATTCTTTATTTCCCCATCAGCTTAAAGAAATTGCAGATAAATTAGGCTCATCAGTAATTCAAATTAGTACTGATTGTGTATTTGATGGTAAAACTGGAAATTATACTGAAAAGTCAAATACTTGTCCTTCTGATATTTATGGTAAAACCAAATTATTGGGTGAAATTTATGATTTAAATCATACAACTATAAGAACCTCAATTATTGGTCCTGAACTTAATAATAATTCCAGAGGTCTCTTTTCGTGGATCTTGAAAAATAAAGAATCAAATATTGAGGGATATACAAAATCTATATGGTCTGGAATAACAACAATTGAATTGTCAAAATCAATAATATATTGTATAGAAAATTCAATTTTTGGCTTACTTCACGTATTTAAACAGCCAATCTCTAAGTATGAATTAATTAGTTTAATTGATATAGAGTTTGGACTAAACCTTAAGATAAAGAGAGTTGAAGGAAAAATTAGCGATAAGTCTTTAATCAGCTTGAGAACAGATTATGGATATACATTTCCTTCATATAAAGAAATGATTAGTGAGATGAAATCCTTTATCAAATTAAATAAAAATTTATATTGAAAATTTTAATTGTTTCACAATACTATTATCCAGAAAATTTTAAAATCAATGACTTGTCAATGTCACTTATTGCCAAAGGTTATCATGTTGAGGTTTTAACTGCTATTCCTAATTATCCAGAAGGAACCTTTTTCAAGGGGTATAATTTCTTTTCAAGAAGAAAAGAAATTATAAATAACATACATGTCCATAGAGCTAGAATTATACCAAGATTTAGTGGAAACAAAATTTCACTTACATTAAATTATTTATCATTTGTAGTATTTGGTTCCATAGAACTTTTATTTATTAAAGGTAGGTTTGATCGAATTTTTATTTTTGCTCCTTCTCCTATTACTGTTGGGTTAGTTGGTATTTTAGCTTCATATAGATTTAAAGCAAAATCATATATATGGGTTCAAGATTTGTGGCCTGAATCTGTAAGTGCAGCTGCTGGTGTAAAAAACAAGTTTATTTTGTTAATTTTAAATAATATCACTAAAATAATTTACAGGCTTATAGATCATATCTTTATTCAATCAGAAGCATTTAAAAGCTACATTATTAACCAAGATGTTAACGAAAAAAAAATCAGCTATTTACCAAATTATGCTGAAGATTTTTATAAACCTGTTAACAGCAAATCTGAAATAAATTTTACAATAATTTTTGCAGGTAATGTTGGTAGAGCTCAAAATTTAAATATTTTAATACAGGCATCTAAATTGCTTAAGTTAAAATCAGTATTTGTCAAGTTTAAAATTATAGGTGATGGATCTTATTTAAATGAAATGAAAGAAAATATCCAATTGAATAGTCTTAATAATTATTTTGAATTTATTAGTCCTCAAAGTCCAAATAAAATGCCTGAGTTTTTTTCAAAATCAGATGTGTTATTTTTATCACTTATTAAATCTGAAATTTTTTCTTATACTATTCCATCAAAATTACAAACATATATGGCTTGTAGAAAACCAATTTTAGCATCTATTGATGGTATAACTAATAAAATTATCAATCAGTCTAAATGTGGGTATGCCTCGAGTTCAAATAATACTGCTGAACTAGTAAATAATATTATTAAGCTTAAAAATTCTGATAAGTCAATTTTAGAAAAAATGAGTGAAAATAGCTATGAATATTATAAGAAGAATTTTGCAAAAACAGTAGTTTTAGATAAGCTTATATCTAAACTTTTAAATTAATTTTTTTTAAACACCCATAGTTTAGCGCCAGTAAAATTTATAATTATAGAAAAAGAAGTTGCTATTACAAATGGGATATATCCATTAAAATATTTCATGAAAAAGTCATGAGAAATAGTGTTTAAAGTAAATGATGTTCCCCATACTACAATATACTTGATAGGCTCAGAATATGATTTTGAGCTAGAATTAAAAGTTATATGTTTATTAAAAAAGAAGCTATTAATTGTTCCAAAAATAAAAGAGATTCTTTTAGAGATTGACATATTAAGAGGTGTGAAATTAATTATCAAGGAATAGACTAAAAAATCAATTATAGTTGATATAAAACCAACTATACAGTATTTAATAAATTGTTCTATAGTCTGCTTATTTTTAATATGTTAAAGATTTTATTTATAATATTTATTTTTACATAAAGGGTGTTGATCTCTGGATGAATTTCTGGGCCTTGGAATAGGGAGTTTAGTTTTTTTTATAACATGTCCTTTTCTATCATTTTCTGAATTTGGTAAGCCAATAAAATCTTTGTGACCCATTTCTAAAACCTTTTGTCTTCTTAATTTTACAGGAAGATCTTCTATCCATACTTTTTTGTTCCAAATAGGAATTAAATATTTTAAAATAGGACTCAATACTTTCTTCCATCCATTTAAATGAAATTTATAATTCATTGTAATTTTACATGAATTAGTTGTAATCTCTTCAATTTTTATTGTTGTTCGTGAAACTACTCCAAATTGAATTGCATAAGTAAATTGAGTAAATTCGTCATGTTGAACAAGAAAAAGAGGAGTCATTGAAGATAAAAAAGGTATTACAGGTATCTTAACTCGTGTGTAAGTAAAGCAAAAATTATCTGCATCATATAGATTATCTACTGATTCATATCCTCCATGAATAACATCAAGATGTTCATGATCCCAATAATTCCATTTAGCTATTTCCTTTGAACATGCAACTTTTTTACTAATCTCTACTTCTAAAACATTATCTTTTGATAGCATATATCTTGTTTTCTGAGTTTATTACATTATAATTTTTTAATGGTTTTGGATTTACTTCAAAATCATATGGATTTAAAATACCTTTAATAGGATATGATAGACATTTGCCTGAATCAGGACAAAATTTCCAATTGTGCCAAAGACATTTTAATGAGTTTTTCTTATAATCATATACTATTTCTCCCCCGAAATGTGGACATATAGATGACTTTATTTTAATCTTATTTGAGCGCTTATTATAAAAAATTATAAGTTCATCATTCCACTCATCAACCCACTTAATTAAATATTTTTTATCTCTCAATTCTTTAAATTCACAAATGAAAATCTTCTCGTTCATAATGGTCTTTAAATTTATAAGTTTATTAAAGTTAAACAATAACAATCTTATTTTTTATGACTTTTTGTTGTTATTTTTTAACTCATCAGAAGTTGTGAAATATAACTTTTGATTTATATTTTTAACTATTTGTATGAGGAATATGCTAATTTTTTAAATTATTTGATTCTGCAAGATATGTTCCATCTTGACCAGTAATGACAGTTATTACAACTTTTTTCAATAAATATTTATTTATCGAAATATATAAAATTAATTGTTTTAATTGAATAATCTTTTAAATAAATACTTATTCAAGAAATCTTAAATAACTCGATATTAATTGATATTTTTGTTGAATGAAAAAAATACTTGTCACTGGAGGGGTTGGATTTATTGGCACTAATTTAATTAAAGTCCTTGTAGAAACGGGCTATGATGTTACATCTATTGATAATTATTCGGTAGGGTCTATTGAAAATGAAGTAGATAATGTAAATTATATTAATACTGATATTGAAAATATTGTAGATCTTGATGATGATTATGATCTTTGTTTTCACTTGGCAGCAAAGTCACGGGTTCAGCCTTCTTTTAAAGATCCGTTAGAATATTTAAGAGTAAATGTAAACGGTACTGCAAAGGTTATGGAGTGGGCAAAAATAACAAATACAAAAGTTGTTTATGCTGGATCTTCTTCTCGACACTGTGATCCATCTGACTCACCATATGCTATGTATAAATTTTTGGGTGAGGAAGTTTGTAAACTATATAAAAAATCATATTCAATAGATGTTGAAATAGCTAGATTTTATAATGTTTATGGACCACTTGAAAGCTTGGATGAAACTCATGGTAATGTAATAGGCATTTGGAGATCGAAAGTCAATAATAATGAATCATTACCAATTGTTGGCGATGGAAATCAAAGAAGGGACTTTACACATGTATATGACATAGTTGATGGACTAATTAAAATAGCAAACTCTAATAAATCAAATCATGATGCTTGGGAATTAGGAACTGGTCTAAACTATAGTATAAATGAATTATTTGACTTTTTTAAAGAAAAATTTAATGCTAAAAGGGTTAATATTCCTGATCAACCTGGAAATTATAGACAAACACTTAGAGAAAATGATGATACTTTAAATGAATTAGGATGGAAACCATCTGATAGATTAAAGGATCATATAATGAATTTAAAATAATGAAAAGAGTTTTGATAACTGGAGGTGCTGGTTTTATTGCACATCATCTTATTTACTTCTTAATAAAACATACAAATTGGGAAATAATTTCTCTTGATAGACTAGATTATAGTGGAAACTTAAACAGACTTAACCATGTAATGACAGAACTTCCAACTAGTGATAGAAAGAGACTTAAAATAGTATTTCACGATTTAAAATCTGAAATTAATCCCTGGGTAAAAAAGGAAATTGGGCATATTGATATAATTCTGCATTTGGCAGCTGGTTCACATGTAGATAGAAGCATAGACTTTCCGATGGAGTTTGTATTGGATAATGTAGTAGGAACAGCAAATATACTTGATTATGCACGTTTTTTAAATGACAGAAAAGGAATTGAGAGGATAATTTATTTTAGCACTGACGAAGTTTT